>Ga0137306_103955_pt1 | contig 10539 bp, 7 predicted proteins | sample Inofroosms_March_FD_97187 | JGI IMG/M metagenome (GOLD analysis project Ga0137306, IMG submission 97187) | Mouse cecal microbial communities from Vienna, Austria - N-Acetylneuraminic and N-Acetylglucosamine D2O microcosms_March | ecosystem: Host-associated > Mammals > Digestive system > Large... | reverse complement strand
CGGCATAGGATACCAGCCAGCCAAATATACAGACCACCACGATACTGGCCGGGACAATCGCCATGGGCAGCGAAGACATCATGGAATACAGCTCCCTGATTTCCCCGGAAAACACCAGCCCGTTAAATGCATACAGCAGCGCGGCCGCCATAATAATCGTGACAAAATAGACCAGATAATCCGCGGCCTGCCGTTTCGCGTTGCGCAGGGATAATTCAGATAACGTCACTGATATCACCTCCCAGCGTGGCCAGCACATCCAGAATCTCATGATAGAACGCCGGACGGGGCCGTTCTCCCCGCAGCAGCTCGTTGAAGATCCGTCCGTCTTTTAAAAACAGCACCCTTTTTGCGTAACTGGCGCTGTAAGCGTCGTGGGTAACCATCAGAATCGTGGCCCCCAGATCCCGGTTCATCTGGGTCATAATTTCCAAAAGATTTTTGGACGCCTTCGAATCCAGCGCCCCGGTGGGCTCGTCGGCCAGCAAAAGAGACTGCCCCGCCACCATGGCCCGGGCGCAGGCCGCCCGCTGCTTCTGCCCGCCGGAAATCTGATAGGGGAATTTCCCCAGAATATCGGTAATTCCCAGCTTTCCGGCAATCTCACGCACCCGCCCCTTTACGCCGGCGGCATCGGCATGGTTCAGAGAAAGAGCCAGACCGATATTTTCTTCCACCGTAAGCGTGTCCAGCAGATTAAAATCCTGAAACACAAAGCCCAGCCGTTCTCTGCGGAACCGGGCCAGCTCGCCGGCCGGAAGCTCCGAGATCTTTTCCCCGTCCAGCAGGATATCCCCGGCGCTTATGGTGTCGATGGTGGAGATACAATTCAGAAGTGTCGTCTTCCCGCTGCCCGACGCCCCCATAATGGCAATAAATTCCTCCCGCTCCACGTCAAAACTGACCCGGTCCAGCGCTTTTGTCACATTGTTTTTGCTGCCGTAATATTTTTCGATGTTTTTTACCTGTAGCATATGACCGCCTCCTGTATCAAGTTCTGACCGGCAGTTCCTGAACAAGCCAGGGATTACCGCCAGACTTTTCCGATAAAACCATCATACACTGAAAACCGGCGTTTTTGTATCGAATTGATATGGAGAAATCTTACGGTTTTGTAAGATTTACTTCCGTGTGCGGAAAATTCCGATAATCGCCCCTGTAAAGATCACCGGCGCCAATCTGATAAACAGCCACTCAAACGCGTGAAAACCAACTCCGACAACGGCGGTTTCAGGATCACCGTAGTCCCAGCCCAGATAAGGGCTGCCGTATTTTGCCAGGGCCGCAAAAACTGCTGCCGTAACGACACATACTAAAATAAGCAGCCAATGAATTGTTTTTCTTCTCATGGTTTTCCTTTGTGCCAGCTGCAGATTGATCACCTCCAGTTTTTCAGAAATGGCTTTTAGGCTGTCAGCCTCCGTTTCAGCAACCCTTTCGCCAAGCAATGTGCTTACGGGTGTTTCAAGCACTTCCGATATGGAAATCAACAGATCAGAATCGGGAACTGACAATCCCTGCTCCCATTTGGAAACTGTCTGCCGCACTACATTCAGCTTGACCGCAAGTTCCTGCTGCGAAAGTCCTTTTGATTTTCTGATTGCTTTCATATTTTCATTCAGCATCAGGGATAACCTCCTTCTTTTTAAGCTTTGCCACAATTATAGGAATCATTGCCCGTTGCCGCAAGCAACGAATGTTAACATTCAAATAAAACGGCCGTTTTTGTTCCATTTCTTCTGTCTGTTCCGTACCGGTCTGCAGAAAAAAAGATCCCGTACTTACCATTCCTGATAAAAACGAGATCTTTATACATTCCCTTTTTATAAATGCAGAAAACCTACCGCTACCGGCACCCACAGCGAAATCAGCGCAGCGATCAGAAGCTGAATAACAATCGACACTTTGGGCATATCCGTAATCTTGTAATACCCTGTGGCATAGGTCAAAAGCGGCACCGTATCCAGCGGCAGCAGATAACAGTTGGCGGCGCACAGCACCAGAGGCAGAATCAGCACTGTGGGAGAAAGGCCCCAGGTCTGTGCCAATGTGATAAAAGGCAGTCCCAGAATAGAAATCAGCGCAGGGCCGATGGGAATCGGGATCAGCAGCACAAATACCAGCAGGCAGACAATCAGTACGATCAGCACAACCGGCAGGTTCATCTGGTCCGAGAACAGACCTCCCACCAGCCATTCGCTGACGCCGCTTTTATTCAGCGCGTTTCCGAAGGTCATCATACACCCGATCAGGAAATAGGAAGACCAGCTTACATGTTTTACATATTCATCCCAGGTCAGCACATTGATACCGGGGAAGAACAAAAGGCCGAAACCGATGGTACCAACAATCGTAACGTTAAACATCGGGAACCAGGAGGATAAAATCCACAGGATTACCATCGTTACCAGAATGATGCAGACAGATTTTTCTTTCCTGTCAAAACGGTTTGGAATCTGCAGCGATTCAATATATTCTCTGGCCTTTTCCTCCGTGATCTGGGCCGGCTCAAACACACGGCTGATAATAAACCATGCCGCCACCAGAGCGATCAGCGAAATGGGAATCGCTACGGCCATCCACTCAATAAACGTTACGGGAGTTCCGGCATCCTCCAGAAAACCGACGCCTAAAAGGTTCAGAGGACTGCCGGCCGGCGTCATCATACCGCCGATCATACTGGCAATCGGAAGACCGATCATAAAAGCCTTTCCGCTCTGATTCTTCGCTTCCGGATCATCGTATACGTTAAGAAAACTTAAAATAACGGTGATCAGAACCGCCGTGGTGGCTACATTTGACATGATCGACGACAGAATGGCCGCGCACATCATCACCGCAAAAAGAAGATTTTTGCTTTTCACGCCGAAACATTTGATCAAAAGCGCCAGAATCCTGTTGGAAAGAGGCACCGTCGCAATCGCTTCCGAAATACCGAAAGATACCAGCGTAAAGAATAACACATGGTTTGTAAATCCTGACAGGGCTTCCGCCACATTTGACACCGCGCCGAATACCACGCACAGAGCGATGCCCAGAATACAGGTAATACCGATGGGCAGCATCTCCGTCACCAATGCAAGGATCACGGCGATCAGTACGCCCAGCGTCCGGATACCGGCTTTCCCCAACCCAATACTTTCCGGAACAAACAACATACCCGCGAGCACCAGAGCCGATAATACGAAGCCCATAATTTGTGTTCGTTTCATACGAAATCTCCTATGTAATTTATTAAAAATGTGATAAAACTCCCGGTAACCTTACGCGCCCTGCCGTGTGCTGCCTGCTGCGCGCCGCATCGGAACAGTATGGCGGGCGGTTTCTCTTTACAGCATTCCCTGCGCCATATAATAGGATAAAAGCAGGCGCAGACGCACCTGAACATCATCCAGATTCATGCCCGTAATTTTCCTGATCCGCTCCAGACGGTAAGAAAGAGTACTGCGGTGAATAAACAATGCCCTGGCCGTGCGCAGCATATTCCGCTCCTGACGCAGATAAACCAGAAGGGTCTGATACATCTCCGCATGATTTTCTTCGTCATATTCCTGCAGCTTGCGCAGTGCGTCGTCGCACAGCATCTGGACCGGCACCTCCTGGCTGGCCGAACTGATCATATAATCCAGCATATAATCCCGAAAATAATAACACCAGTTCGTACTGCTGCCGGAACGCCCCATCTCCAGCGCGATATAAGCCTGCCGGTAGCTTTTGGAAATCAGCAGAAAATCATTGATCTCCGAGCTGACGCCGGTTTTTAAAAGTCCTTCTCTGAGGGTGATCGCCAGCCTGCTCAGTACGTCTTTTGCAGATGTGCCGGCGTAGGTCAGATTCACGATGGCCACAATGCTCCCTTTATAGACAAACGCATAGCCTGCCGGAATCTGGGCGTCGATCTGCCCCAAAGTAGCGGAGGCGGACAGCATATTAAAATCCTTCTGGTCCGTGATGATGCACAGGCACAGATAGGTGTCATTGCGGTTCCATTTCAGAAACTGCAGGTAATTCATAATCTTCTGCTGGTCCTGCAGTTCCTCGTTCAGCAGACTGGTAAAAAACTGCTCCGCATTGTTGCCCATATCCACCCAGAACAATTCTTTTTTTAAGATACAGGTCTCCACCAGCCGTCCGAGGTAATCCAGCAGATCATTATCCCCGGGCGCCAGCGCCCCTTCGATCTCGTCGATCAGAATCCGTCCCACATACCGGTTCTGATTCCACAGATTCCGATACAGAATCCGGTATCCCCGCTGCTCGGCCGAAAAAAGCACAACGCCCTTTTCTCCCAGCCCTTCCAGATACTCCACATCCACACGAAAATCATTGATGATCGACATGGGAACCATCCTTCGCCCTGTCCTGGGATCAATCTCCCATACAGGCATTTCTTCCACATGTCTGGGCGCGGAAACCACGAAAAAATTGGCGTCGTGAATAAACATGGGATTGCGGAAAATTTCCATGCTGGCCAGCAGGATATCATCCAGGGGTCTTGGACTGCCAAGAGCCCGGCAAAGGGCCCACTCCCACTCCCTGTACTTTTCAAAAATCTGCTGCAGTTGATCGAACACCTCAAAAAAATCGGCTCCGCCGGCAATCTGTATGACAGGAATCCGGCAGAAAGTACCTTCGGCACATGGTTCGGGATGCTTCGCAACGTTATGAGGGAGGACAGATCTTTCTGTCCTCCCTACCATAACCGCAGCTGACAGATCAGAGTCTGAAAGCCATTCCGACGCTTCCCCGGCAGGAAACAGATATACATAATTTCTTTTCACCGTCCCTTTTTTGAAAGCCAGCTTCACCCCGTCAAGACCATCTTCCTGATCCGAACCGTAAAATCGGATCTCACGGCCCTGACGTTCCAGTTCGTCGGCAATAATCCGCATATTCACTTGAAATTTAGGTTGAAACGTATCGGAATGCTCCAGTACTGCCTCTGCCATCTGTTTATTCTCCTGCCAGCTCCATGTACTTCATTCTGCTGTAACGATACAGCTCCTCGGCCAGATTCACCGGACGATTCACTTTATTATCCTTCAAACGGCAGGCAAAGCGGCCTGTCATGGCCAGATCGTCCACCCGGCGGTGAATATCGGCAATCGCGTCCTCGTCGCTCATGTCCTCAGGAATAATATACAGCGTACACTGGGCCAGATCTTTCCCATGTTCTTCCATAATTGCTTTCTTGTCATTGGCACTGTCCTGTCCTTCCCATGCGTCGAAGCCTGCTTCGATCATATAAGGAATCAGCGTGCTGATGCATCCGCAGGAATGGGAACAGATATACATGCCCAGATCATGAGCTGCCTTCGTAATCTTCTTGTACTGAGGCAGGAACAGCTCCCGGTACGTATTGGTGGAGAAGAAAGTGCTGATCTGGGTTCCCATATCGTCATGGAACAGAATCATATCAGCGTTGTACACCTCTTTGGCTATCTTAATCAGCTCAATATGCCAGTCCACCAGCTTATCATAAAAAGCGGTCAGCTCTTCCGGCTCCTCCAGCAGATAGCAGAACGTATCCTCAAAACTGGTCAGGTCAGCCGTTCTCTCAAATAATCCGTTTACGATGACAAAATAGGACAGACGGTCGGGAGAGATTCTGCCTTTATAATTGTCCTCGTAATCCTTCTTCCAATCGATGGCAGCAAGGTCGGGCCAGACAATTTCCTCTCTCCAGTTGGTGATATCCGACAGCCGTCTTGTGCCGGGCTTTACCATAGACGCCTTTGTCAGCGGCTCATAAACCCACTCAATGCCAAACCAGTCCGTTCCGCCGAAGCTTCTTGCATAGGCGTCGGGCATCACCATAGGCTGGATTGCATTATTATCAATGGTCTGGTTGGGCACCCATAAGGGCATTTTTCCTTCCAGCATCCGGATCATATTTTCCTTTGGCGTAATCGGATAATTATATTTTGGTACGACACAGTCCGGCGCACCATAAATACCAGGCATGTTGTACTCGCCAACAACCTTTAATTCATCTTCATTGAATACTGCCATGGTTCAGAAGTCTCCCTACATTTATGAAAATTCCGCACATGCACTGCCTGGCCCATATTGTAACAGATATGAACCAGGCAGTGCGCCAATTTATGGTTTAAAAGTTATTTTCACGCTTTACGTGCCGTGATTTCAGCCTGATACTGCTCCACTTTCTCCTTTGTCAGCTTAAAGCCTAACAGAAGCAGGACTGCCGCAATTACCAGAGCCAGAGCGGGAACCAGCATAAACGCCATACATACGCCCTTTTTCAGAGGCTCCGTAGCCGCCGCGGGGTCGATGGAAGAATCAAAGTTCGCCGCCGCAAGGCTTGCGGAGATAATGATACCACGAGCCATAACGCCAACCTTTAACGGCACGTTCTGCAGACCGCTGATCCAGCCGGCCGCGTTCTTGCCTGTCTGCCACTCGGAATAGATAACGGTGTCGGCATACAGAGCAGGGGTCAGCGCATAAGCGATGCCATAGCCCATCTGTGCCAGAGACATCAGTACGATAACCAGCGTGATGTTGCTGTATGTAAAGTTCGCAACGATCAGCAGGACCGCCATTGCAAAGAAGGTAATGATGGCCGCAAAACGGGTGGACAGTTTCTTGGCAACGGTCTTCGCCAGATAAGAACCTACCACGCAGAGCAGGTTGGAAATCAGGATATAGGTGGACATCAGCGGTACGTTCTGTGCTACATAAGTAAAGTAGTAGATCGCAGCACCGGCACATACGAAGTTGAACATCCATTTTGCCAGGTCCGCCAGCATCAGAACCATCAGAGGAGGATTCTGCAGCAGAGATTTTACCAGGTCGCCGCCGGAAGTCTTGGAAGAACTTGCTTTTGAGCTGTCCTGCGCTTCTTCCATATCTTCATAGCCTTCGAACATCTTGAAGTGTGCGAAGTAAAGAGCTACCATTACCCAGCCAAGTACGAAAGCGGTTGCCGCATACTGGTTGGTCTCACCGATAATGCCTGCAAACAGGGCTGCCAGCGGCGGTCCCACATAAGAGAAAATAACCTTGGACAAGTTTGCCCAGGCTGCTCTCGTGGAAGAAAGCTGCGCTCTGTCCTCAGGCGTTTTGCCTGCCACGGCAATCATGGATACGTTCGCCACATAAGGGAAGTTCCATACGATGTGGCTGAGTACGGCGCCGAGGATTACCACGACAACGGAAACCATTCCGTCTCCGACTTTCATAAACTGGAACGCGAATAAAAAGGGTACGATCCAGGGCAGCAGCATCAGCCATGAACGGTAACGGCCCCATTTCTTCGGCTTAATACTGTTCAGCACAGCGCCGTACATCCAGGACAGACAGGCGTCCACCATACTGGCCACCGTAGTGATAAAAGACGTAGTGCCCAGATCAAAATGCGCTAAGTTCGTTAAGAAGAAGTTAAAGAAATAACTTTCTACGTTGGTCATGAGCGAAAAACCGCAGTCGCCCACACCGTAAAAGGTTTTCAGAGCTTTACTCAGCTCTTTCTTTTTCGTGCTTTCCATCTCATTTTCACTCTCCATTTTTATTTGTGCGGAAGCGGGCCGGATAAGCCTGTTTACACAGGTCTCCGGCGGCTGCCGCGAGGGCGGAATGCCCCGCAGCCCGCTGCGGAATATTCCACTTGGGATTGTACAATCTGCCGTTTCGATTAATCTATTTCGTATTATAAATGATTCTCTTTTCCGGGTAAATCCGCAGTAAGTTCAGATTGCGGGGCAGTAATTCCGTCATTTTGTACAGTAATGCCCGGGATCTTTTGTATCATGCGCAGGCAGAACAGACACCGTTCATACGGCACAAAGCCCTGCTTTCATGAATCCTGTCGGTTTTCTCTTTCCGGCAAATGCGGTTTACGGACAAAATGTCGGATTTCTTCTTTTAAATTTTGAACAGTCTGCGGATTTTTTCCGAATCCAAAATACGCTAAACTGAATAAAAGACAATTGATTAAATTAAAAAGGAGAGATAAAGAAATGTTAACACCCCGACAAAATTTCCTGGAAACCCTGAAAGCTGACGGCCATCCTGACAGACTGGTAAACGGATACGAGGCCACGATCCCGATTATGATCGACCCGGTACAGAAATTCACCCGCGGAAACAGACAGAAGGGAAAGACCACCAAAGACCGCTGGGGAACGGAGATCGCCTGGCCGGAAGATCAGATGTTCGCAATGCCCCACATCACGGAAGACAATAAAGTCTGCCCGGATATCACCGAATGGAGAAAGTATGTGACCGTTCCCGATCTGGTAGGCAACTGCTCCAATCCGGCCGACTGGGAGCCCGCTCTGGAAGCTGCCGCAAAGGTAAACCATGACGAGCATCTGGTGATGTCCTTTATGGGCACCGGCGTATTTGAGGAACTTCATCACCTGATGGGATTTGAAGACACCCTGATGAATCTGCTGATGGAGCCGGACGATATGCTGGAGCTGGCGGAAGCAGTCGGCGAGTACCGTTTCCAGTACACAAAACTGCTGGTAGACTATCTGAAACCGGAAGTAATCATTTCCCATGACGACTGGGGCAGCAAAAACAGCCTGTTTATGAGCCCTGATACATGGCGCGCCATCATCAAGCCTCAGTATGTGAAAATGTACGGATATATGAAAGAGCACGGCGTAATCATCCTGCACCATGCCGATTCCTTCTGCGAGCCGATTGTGGAAGATATGGTAGAGCTGGGCATCGACGTATGGCAGGGCGTGCTTCCCACCAATGACATTCCGAAGCTGCAGAAGCAGTTGAACGGACGGATGGTTCTGATGGGCGGCATTGATTCCGTGATCGACAGAGCCGGCGTCAGAGAAGAGGAAGTGCGTGCGGAAGTGCGCCGCGCATGCCAGGAATACGGTCCGGGAGGACATTTCATCCCCAGCCTGACCTACGGACTGCCCGGAGCCATGTTCAAAGAACTGGATCCCATCATCTACGACGAAATCGAGCGTTACAACGCCGCAAACAAATAAAATCCCCCCACCATTTTTAAAACCGGCCCCGCAGATACGGATTCGTAATCTGCGGGGCCGGCAAACCTTTCAACGCCGCCGTCCCTGCCCCTGCCCTTCGTGCTCCCATTCGGCGTCATTCTTTCCGTAATACTGCTCCATCATATAAAATGACAGCCGCAGATAAAGCATATCTTCATTGTGCTCCAGATTCAGTTCCATCAGCTTTTTAATTTTATCCAGCCGGTAAAATAGCGTACTCCTGTGAATAAAAAGAAGCTGGGCGGTTCTGGCCGCATTTCTGTCATTTTCCAGATAGACCTGCAGCGTATGGTACAGTTCGGATTCATTCTCCTGATCGTAAGCCTGCAGTTTCAGAAGATCCGGCGCACAGACGAAATGAGGCCCCAGCTTTTTACATGCCTGATCGACACAGTAGGAAAGGGCGATATCCTGAAACCGATGACACCATTTTGTAGCGTCCTTCTGGCTGCCATAGGTAAGGGCCAGATCAGCCTGAATATAAAAGCGGGGCAGCAGCGCAAAGTCCTCAAATTCATTGCTTGCCCCCACCTGCAAAAGCCCCTCGCGGACAATCGGCGCCAATTGGGTCAGACATTCCTGAATCGTCGCCTCTGCCCGCGACAGATTGATAATAACCAGAATATCGTCTTTATAGAAAAAAGAGGCGGAATCCACAAATTCGGCCTGAATCAGATTGCATGTACTGACAATTGCGCGGGGGCCGATATCATTTCGGGTGATATCCAGTCTCATACACACATAGCGGTCATGCCGCTTCCATCCCTGCCTGGACAAAACGGCTTCCAAAGGCACCATGCCGTCGCTTTTTCCGCCGAGGAACCGGCACAGAAACTGTTCGAACGGCCTGCTTGAAGAACGCTGGCTCATGCTTGTATTCTCCAAGGAGGCGGTGATAATCCGCGCCAGATACTCCATGGCATGAAACTGGCCCGGTTTCAGGGAAGACTGCAGCTCGTTGATGCACAGCCGGCCCTCAAAGGCCCCTGCATGGTTCCAGAGGTTCACATAAGCACAGCGGAAAGACCTGAAATTCCCGGAATATACATGGGCGCCGTGGGTATCGAAGGTTTTGATATACTCCGGATCTGTTTTAAAATGATTAATCAGGCGGGCACTGGTCATATACCTGCCGGTAATCTTATCTTCATCCCACTCCGACATTCCCTGAACCCATCCGGAATTTCCCAGAATGTAATACTGAGGGTTGTGGATAAACACCGGATTCATAAAATAGGGCTGGGAAATCCGGCAGATTTCATCCAGGCTGCAGACGTTAATCAGAGCCGTCTGCAGCCGGCCGGCCCATCTGGCATTGCGCTCAAACAGATCCTGCACGATATCCAGTATTTCCAGCAGGCCCACATGAGGGCTGTCCACAAAAATGGCGGAACAATGACAGGAACAATCCGGGGGCAGGCTGCCGGCCACAATAAAAAAGGCGTCGGAAAGCTCTGAAAGACCGCTGTCAAACTGCTCCCCGTCGATAATAGATACCTGATGACAATCCGGCCTGCGGCTGCGGTCATAAAGCCTGACG
>Ga0137306_103954_pt1 | contig 10545 bp, 16 predicted proteins | sample Inofroosms_March_FD_97187 | JGI IMG/M metagenome (GOLD analysis project Ga0137306, IMG submission 97187) | Mouse cecal microbial communities from Vienna, Austria - N-Acetylneuraminic and N-Acetylglucosamine D2O microcosms_March | ecosystem: Host-associated > Mammals > Digestive system > Large... | reverse complement strand
CATTTGTTCAAAAGCACTGATTGTGATATTGAGGGCATTTGTAATACTTCTTAATGTAGGTGTCATACCGTTAAAAAGCTGTACACTCGCTTCTATTGTTCCCATGAATACAGCCCCCTTTCTCAAATAAAAAAAGCACTTGCTGTCAATCTGTCAACAAATGCTTTACAAATACACTAGATTATGCTATACTTTGCTTATCAAAGGGACGCAGTCACCACGGTTACGTGGTCGCCCCCAAAAAATTAAGGTAAGACTACCCTAGCTTTGCAAGAGCTATGATGGGTAGTTTTTTTTTATTACTTTCTAATTATCAGTATGATAAGAGAAAGCAATGCAATGAGTGTATTTATCATATTTAATATCAATCCTATTGATGTAAGTATTAGGAATAATATTTCGTATGTACTCATGGCACCACCCCCTTTACGTCCCTTTATGTAGGGGGCGAACACCCGTCATGACTGCTAGCTACACTATATCATGTTTTGTCTGTTGTTTCAACAAATTTCTTTACAATATTTTCTATTTCCTGCAAAGAATAAAGCCTGTTTTGTTTCAGTTGAGATTCTAAGACATCTTGATATCGTGCATATTGTTCACTGTTTAGTATAACATTTTTTGAATATTTTTTATTTTCTTTCTTTTCCTTTATTTGTTCTGTCTTTTTCATGGATTTCTAACACCTCCATATATTCTGCTTGTGGTTTTTGCTTTTTCCTGTAGAAATCATAGTCTACAAAAAAATACAGTACACCGTTTTTGATTTCCCCTTTACGATTCGTACCACCCACAATAGAACCATCGTCTAAATTGATAAATTCTAACAGCCTTTGCAGTTTTTCTAGTGTATCCCAACACTCTTTATTACCATTTTTTGGGAAATAATGCACTACAAAAGTATGCTCCGCCAAAAAACGCACATCTAATTTAGATTGCTCTTTCTGGCTCAAACAAAGTATAAAAAAACAAGGCTGTTTTAGACCTTGTGGCAACTGCTCCGAATAAATATCTATTTGCTGAAATTCCGTTTTGATTGCCCTTGCAATCGCCCGTATTAGTTCATTTATCAACCGCCTATCACCTCTTGTAGCAATGCCTCTAATTTCCTTTTTATGACTTTCTGCATATTTCTTTGTAAATCCCTTTCTGCAAGCGTCAACATAAATTTTCCCGGTACCCAACCAGTATGATTTGCTGTTCTATGCCCAAATTCTACATATTCTGCGTACTCCATGGGGTTTATGATTTCTACTTCATAAGTATCACCATGTTTTGTAACGTTTGTAACTGCCCAAGCATTTACAAGTGTACTTGTATCTTTAGGAGTTGTCTCTATCAAAATGTCGAAAGTATCTTTTGCCAATTCTTTTACAATTTGCATACAAAAAGCGTCTAAATCCAATTGCAACAGCCTTTGTAATCTATCCCGCAACGCAACAAAATCAGAATAGTCAACATTGCCCCACCGTGCCATTATATATACCTCTTTTCTAACTCTAGTATCACCTCTTGATGAGAGCCGTAAACGGCTGTTTCTCCTGCACAATAAAAATATTGTGTTTTACCTTCTTGCTCTACTATGACTTTACAGCCGGCTGAAATTTCCACATCAACAGGCAAAAATAACTGAATGATTTGGTTAGATTGTGCAACGGTTTCGGACTGTTGGGCACTTTTATAGTCTGATAGCTCAATCTACAAGGGATTTGCTCCCCCTTTATTACTTCAACCGTATCATTTAGCAAGCCTTGTTGTTTGTCATATTCTATTATCGTACATACTCCGTCGTAAAGCTTTTCCATATGCTTTTTAACAATATGTGAATATTTCATGTTATTTTTTTCCTATAATTTCCTTTCTTCTTTTCATACATTCATCAATAAAAGCAATTAAAACAATTTTTTCTCTGAATGGTAAATTCAAAAATTGTGAGGGCAACATGTGAAATTCATGTAAGCAATAATAAGCATAACTTGTTTCACAGTCGCCCTCTTTGATTAGTTTTTTACTTCATCAAGCAATTCTTCTGCTGATTCCTCAAAGCCGTTGACTTCCTTCACAACATCTAACAGCCTATAATATTCGCCACTTGTCAACATTTTTTTAATTAAATCCTCGCCACTCATAACGTTATAAGCATTTTGCAGTTCAATATTTTGTAAATCAGGGAAAACAACACTAGCAGTAGCTAATTTTGATAAATACAAAGGAAAATCAATTTCTTTTTCTACCATGCCATTTTTATTTTTTGTTTTTTTGGTAGCAGTTTTTCTAATAGATTCGTCTTGTTCCGCCGAAATTGCTTTAATTTCCCATTCTACAGGCTTACCATTTTCTACAAATCGCTGGCTAATGACTGCCTTTCTGTTTTCTTCTTTCATCGGATTCAAAAATGCACTTAAATTCATACTATTACCACCTTTCTACATGCCCTCTAGTTCTTGAAATTCTTCAGGAATATCCCAATCCTCAAAAGTAAAATCAATGGTTTCTTCTAAATATTTTTCATCATTTGCGTCAATTTTTGCTACAATCACTTTGTTTAAATTGCAACCCTTGAGTGTTGTGGTCTGTCTGCCTGCTTTGCTTCCGGGGTCATCATTTATGATAATCATGTCAAAATATAAATCCTCGCCCGTATCTTTGAAGTGCTTCATTGCCTGCCTAAAAACAGAAGTATTATAATGAAATGTCGCTGTACCAGTTCCCTTTAGATTGATGGTTTTGTTTCCCTTCATTTTTTGACCTAATATTGGTACTTCTACCTTTGTTTTTTCAACGGTTGCTTCTACGCTGATTGCACTCATAAAATTGATTCTTCTACCATCAATAATAACATAACATTCCCCGCGGTTACCCGCTATGGTATCTTTCGCATTTAAAGTATGAAAAGCCATTCTTTTCCCTCCTATCTTACTACTACTGTCATGTATAATTTTTCCATAGACTGTACCGGCGTTACAGATGTTGTAACAACAACACTTTCTTTGCTTTCTCCTTGCTCTACTACCACATCATCGGGCGTAAAGTCTGTAATTGCCTCAATCCTTTCTAGATTTCTGTAAAAATCAGTGATATCATTCCAAAAAGCAATCCGTCCAGCGTGATTATTTTGTACTTTTCCTAGATATCTTTCTTGAAATATCGTTGCAATGTCATTTCCTATTTGGTCTAATACCCTCATGACTTGATTGCTTTGAAAATATTTTGACTTTTCTTTTGTGAATGAAGTAAATGTGTTAATATCTTTTAGTACGCATACATTATTGCCAACTTGATGGAATAAAAATTTACCCTTTTCCATACACTGTTGTAATTCCTTTTGGGTATAGTCGGTGTTGATATCATACTCACCATCATAAATCATATTGGTTAAACTTTTTTGCACCGCACACCCCGCAATCGCACCAGTCAACCAATAAACAAGAGAAAATTCACCAAATAAATCTATATTAACGTTCAATAGATTGTTTTCTAGTGAAATAATGCCCTCATGGTCTGCATTTTCTGCACGATATACCACCGTCTGAAATTTTATACCGTGTTCATCTCTCATTCTTTTTGTAAAAGCAACAAATAAATCAACAATTTCTTTTTCGGGAGAATTACAGCCTAATGCATGAAAGCGGTATTTTTCTATTTTTTCTAGAAATTTTTTGTAATTGGGTGGTGTTCTGCTTTGTCCGTCATTCCCCCCCGTCAAAGGCATCCCTGCCGTTAATTGTAACTCTTTCTGTTTTTGAAATACCACAAAATCATTGTTTTTGAGTTCATCCGCTGTTAATACGACTTGTCTGTCTTGCTCTATGTGGTCTAACAGCGTTGTGACAACAAAACCGCCTTCTATATCATTCTCTATGACGATAGAAAGGGCATTGCCACGATTACCGCCGTATTTTGCTTGTGCATACTCATTACTTGCCTTACTTGTTTCACTGTTGAGACGATAGGCAAAAACCGTTTTTGTATGCCGAAATAGTTCCCGAAACATCTGCATTTGAGGATGTGTGTAGTCATAACCAAATAACGTTAAAGAATGTTTCATAAAATCCTCATGAGATACCTCAACAACGGTATTTTCCGCCCCCCAGTCACCAACATAGGGCATAGCAGCAACGCCCCTATCAGACAAAAAAGTGCTTGCATTTGCTGCTGATACAAAATTGACATATGCCCCAGGTAATACTTTATTTTGAAAAGTGAATGTTCCACCACCTAATGCCATATGATTAACCCCCTTTACCAACTAAATTTACGATATTTGTTTAATTGAGCATTGTAATTTTTCAAAAACTGCATACCAATATTGTCGGCGGTAGAGTAAGCCGAGCCAAAAGAAACAGAAACATCACCTTCTGTAATGCTTTTTAAGTTCCCTTCTGTCTGTTCTTGTCCTAGACTTTCGGCACGATATAGGTCAACCGCCATATTTAACATAACATTTTCCAATCCTTTTGGTATTTGATTAATATTACAGTAATTGCACACCATATCTTGTATTTTGTCTAATACAAAGCACAATATAGCGTCTTTTTCGTCATTTTCTACCCCTAGTAGCAGTTTCAGTTTTATCAGCCTTTGTAGGTTGTCCGTCGTCTGATTCTCCATTTGTTTCACCGCCTGTTTGTTCGAGTTTTTCAGATTTCAGCCGTTCTAATTCTTTTTTGAGTTGCTCCACTTCTTGTACTAGATTGCTATATTCTGTTTGCGCGGTAGGAGCTTCGTCCGATTTTGACACCACAGTATAGCCCATAGCCAACAATTTATTTGCTTCATGTTCACTTTGTACTTGTTTTACAACATTGAGCCTTTTTAAAGTATACATTTGTCATTCCCCCTTATGCTTTTTGTCTCACATTTACCCATAATTTATCTATAGCATTGTCTAATATCCATAAATCATGGTATTTTCTGTAATCAATTTTCCAAGCATTTGCTTTTTGGTTTGTCATAGGGTCAAATATTCTTGTGACATCGGTTTTAGAGACTGCAATCGGTACTTTTTTAGCACAAATAATCCAATTAATATCTTGAGCGTCAGCAGCAGGGACAAAACCACCAGCTTCTTGTCCGGTTGTCTTACCATCATAGAATGTGTAAGCGGTTTTCATTCTAGCAGATGGTACGGTAATAATCGGGCTGCCATCAAGCGTTTTTACTGTAAAATTGAGCCTTCCTTGTGCAAAGTTACCGTTATTGACCCATTTTGAAAACTCTTTACTGTTAGTAAGAATATTTTGAACCGTGATAGGCATTGTCACAATCAAATCAGTATTACCGCCTGCAACATCTCTAATTGTGGTAATATCGTCCATCAATTTAGACAAAATATCATTTGCGTTCGGTGTATAAGTCGTACTGCGATTTTTAGCGATTGCTTGAGCAGCGATAGAGCTGTAGCGGTAAGCGTCAATTTCAGGTATCATATGTAGCCTTTGAAATTCCCCTACAACAGTACCAGCGGTAGCAATAAAATTGCTTTCATCTACGTCCATAGCGTCAAGTTGGAATGTTCTGCCTCTGTCTTGTGTTAATGTTTTTGTCTGATATTTGAGTGTTACAGAACCTTGTACAAAGCCATTATCTCTGTCATAATCTCCCGCACCGTCTGTAGTAAGAATAGGGATTTTTACTTCATTCCCGCCATGATATTTTACACTGCTCGCATTGGATTCCATCCAGCCACTTGTCGCTCCTTCTACTATCTGTTGGTCAAGCGTTTCCATAAATAATTTAGCAAATTCTATTGTATTAATCATAATTTAGCCCCCTTAATCTCCAAATACAGAATGTTCTATTTGACTTTTCAAGTCATCGCTTGAGTGAAAACCGTTTTGCTGTTGGATGTCAATTCCTACTCTTCTAGTCGTTTCGACATCAAACAAATAACCATCAGACTGTTTTAAGGCGTCAATATCAAGCCCGTCAATGGTACCATCCTCTTTTAGCGTGACTTTTTCCATATCAATCAATGCCTTGATAGCCTTGGGATTTCTGCCCTTTGCCTGCATAATGGCAATGTCAACCGCACTATTTTTACGGCTTTCTAGAAATTGTTTTTGTAAATTTGCAGTATCTGCCTTGTATTTTTTCTCCAATTTTTGGTACTCCGCCTGTAAATCTGCATTGTCCTTTGCCGATTCCTTCAAAGCCTGTATGTCGGTGTCTCTTTGCTGTATTTGCCCCTCTAATGCCTGTTTTGTTTGTACTACAACATCATAATCGCTTTTTGCTACATAGTCTGATTTCAATTTCTCTGCAATCTTTTGTTCGATTTTTTGATTGTCTGTTTCACTTTCAAATAGTTCTTTTAACCAATTCATTTTTTGACCTCCTTATTTTTGGCATAAAAAAAGAACAGTTTTATGACTTGTTCAGGTCTAATATTTTACTCATCTCTTTTTAACATATGACTAAAGTATTTATAAAACATACCATTTTTATCTATTTCAAATTTTTTGCAATCTCTTTTTTCGTGTTCAAATAAATAATTTTCTGGTAAAACATCATAAGCCTTACACTTTTTACTATCCTCGTCACTGTGTAATCTATTTTTACAAAACCCACATATAGGTATAGATACAATTTCTGCTTCACCATAAACTACTTGACAACTGGTAGGGACATCATCTTGATTTTCAATCATTTGTTCTTGTTCATCTATCATGGTATCACTTCCGCTTCTAAATAATAATTATTATTTTCTATTTTAGCAGATATAATTTTATATTTCAATCCTCTATCAAATAAAACTTCTTCTTGATTTTGATATTTTTTGTAAGCCACATTTTTTATATAAGCTGCACCTTTATAGCCTTTTGGTACTTTAATTTTAATCAATACATCTCTTGGTGTATAATCAAAATCAATGAGGCTTGTCGATATAAAAGATTTATTTGTTATAGTCAATCCTGCTATATTTGATATATCAAAATTTCCTTTTTTAATTTCTTTTACTATTTCATTAGGAATATTCAAATGTTCCAATATTGTTTTTCTTTGTACAATGATATCTCTTGTAATTTCACATTTTTGTAATGCTGTACTTATTTGCTCTACTTGGTCTTTATATTTTCCTAAATTCTCACATTTTGCAAGTTTTCTATTGATTTGATATGCACTATTGCCTGTATATTTTTTAATTGCTTGTTTTTCTTGTTCTGTTAAATTTTCTAGCTGTTTCGAGGATTCTAATTTGAATTTTTCTATGTTACTACTTGGTCTTTTTTCTAGTTTCTTTTGTTTCAAGCTATCCCATTTTTCTTTGTTTGTGTACTTCATATATTGGAAATTGTCAAAGCTACCGACTTCTTTTCTGCCCAAGCTTGCCCTATAAGCTTCATATTGCTTTTTATCCACATTCTTATGCTTGATTTTCTTTTCTTGCAATAGCCATTCGGGGTCGTTTGCCACATAAGTCTGATACCATTCTTTGTAATTCATGGTAGCAGGCACATAATAAGTCTTGCCGTTTTTGCCCCTTGCTGTCTTTTGATGTCCTTGCTCTGTTTCGTCATCAAAATAAGGTGCTGTTGTACTACGACATCTAGGGTGAAAAGGATTTGCAGTAACGCCAATTTGATAATCTTTAATGTCAAATATCTTACCATCCATTTCTCTACAAATTTCACTTGTTTTGAGGTCAAATACCGATACAATTTGAAATTGCTTTACACCTAATCGCTCAAAGCTGTCTTTTCTAGAAGTGGATGAAATAAAAGCACTTTCTGTCCTAACAAGCGTTTCTGTTGCATGGCGTGAAGTTTCTAATGATTTCGACATGTCTCTTATGATTTTTTGAGGTGCTTCTCCCCTTATGATACCTTGTGTAAAGCGGGTTTCTAGCTGATAAATCAGTTGTGCTTTGTCCTTCCAAATCCTGTCAGAAAAGTTTCTACCGTCCGGCGTCCAAGGGCGTGCTAGCGTCTTTTCAATACGATTTGTGTCTATTTTGGCGAAAGCACTGCCAATTCCTGTACCTTTTTGTATTTCATATGCTGTTTTGTAGTAGCCTTCGGTGTAAATTTCACCTAATACCGCCGTTAAACTAGCTATTTTTGACGCCTCTAATATTTCAACCTGTTGACGCATTTGATATTGTAACGCCTGTAGCCTAGTGATTCTATGGCTTATACTAGCGTTTTCTAGCTCATACACCCATTTTTGATTAAGAGCGTTCTGTTGTCCGTATAGTATGTAGTCCTCTAGCTCCATCTGAAATGCCTGTCGCTGTTGAGCCGTCAATAATTGCTTTGCCTGTTGTAAGCTAATATTGTTTTCTACTGCAAATTTCATGTAAAAATTATTGATATCCCTCTCAATCGCCGACATCGCACCGAAATAGCTTTTATGGGCGTGCTTTATATACTCCTCTCCCTTATTCAAAAGCCCTTCGTTGAGTAATGCAAACCTTTCCGCCCAATATTTTTTACTTTGCATGCTATCACCTATTTTCGCATAAAAAAAAGCACCTATTTCAGAATAAGTGCTTTACAAAATACGATTTCACATGCTATAATCTATTTACAAGGAGCAGTCACCACGGTTATGTGGTCGCCCCGAAATTGGAGTAAAAACTACCCTAGCTTTTCCGGGGCTATGATGGGTAGTTTTTTATTACTTACTTTCTATTTATCAATTCAATGATAAGAGAAATTAAGGTCATTACGAAAGTACTGAAAAAAATCATTAAATAGATTGCTTCAAATACTGTCATAATATCGCCCCCTTTCCCTTGTTTACTAAGGGGACGACCACCCGTCATGACTGCTTATTACACTATAGCATATTAATTTCCATATTTCAACATTTCACTTTCAAATTTCGACAATTCTTTTTGCTCTTGTGTCTCTAGTTCTTGCAATTCTGCATTGATATCTGTCACAAAAGGGTGTGCTGCAAGCAGTGTTTTGTCCGACACAATACCTTTAGAACTTTGTATCATGCTCACCGTTTCAACATCGTTTGTAATCATATTTTTGTTTATATCAACTTGTATGTCATCTGCATTGTAGTTTGTGCCGTGTTTGCTGTTATAGTCATTTGTCACATACCATAACAGCCCTTTTATCACTTTCTTCAGTTTTGCAATCATATTGCCTGCCTTTTGGTCAAGCAATGTATACTGAAATTTTAAGCTGACACCACTTGGAGCATTGCCAAATTTGTCACTATCGGTGTCAATGCCCATACCAAATTGAAAAATGTCTTTTCTTAGCATTTTGAGAAATTCCAACCGCCCCGCAACAGGTAATTCAATTTGTTTTGCAGTAATTTTAGAATCTCCTGTTGACTGTACACTTACCGCTTTATTGATTTGTAGCCTTTTTAATATGCTACTTGCATTTTCACCGCCTGCACCTTCTATCGTCCAATATAAGTCCACAAGGTCTAAAAAGTTGTTTGTGCCTTCACTAGATATCAGGTCATAGGCGTCAATCAGCCCCTTGATATGCTCTAAGTCCGTGGTACTGTTTCGGTTGTTTTTGAGTATTAAAAAAGGCACTCGCCCCCAGCTATGCCCTTGTTTTTTGCTATTAAAGCCGTTTAAATTAGTAATGCCCCACCAATGTGGAGCAGGATTTTCTTCAATACTACTATCTTTGACGTATAAGTCGCCCTGTTTTTGCATATAATACGTGACATTATCCTTTGTCCAATACTCTACTTTTTTATGCGTGTAGTTTTTACCATTTTTGACTACTGTAATATTATAATATCGTATCACCTCTATTAGCTCTTTTTGATGATTTGTGTCATAAATGGGTATGATTTCATTTGCTGGTACAATGCAATACTGTAAATCACCATTTTCGTCATAATAAACGTGTAACGCCTCAAAGCCCTTACAGCTTGCACCAATTACCAAATCTTGCAATACTTCATTAAATGTGTCATTTGCAAAATCAGACAACATTTTTTCATAAGCCTTTTGACTACTGTTTTGTTCTGCACCGATTACCCGTATAGTAGGCTCTTTGCTCACCAAATACGCTGTTTTTTGGTCTACCAATATTTTCAAAAAGGCATTGATATTTTTATGATTGCTCCGATTCACGTTACGAAACAACATACTTTTTTCTTCGCCTGTTTCTTCATCGGTTTCAAGCAGTTTAGAGCTTGTAAAATCTCTTTGCAGTACATCATGTTTTCCCTCATAATAGCGTTCCCCTTCTAGCATTTTCCTTTTTCGCTCACTATTGATATCATTTTCTACAATATATTTTATGATATCGCTTTCGTTCAAAATGCCCTCAGCGGTCAATTTTGCAGTAATCAATTCTGTTTGCGTCAACATGTTATCACCTTACTCTTACATTTCTCATATCTAGCTCCCTGCTGTAGCGGACGGCGTCGATACTATGATTATTTTTATCGGGGAAATGGCTTTTAAAGTTACCGTTAGTGTCTTTTTCTAGCTCATACTCTATGAACTCTCTAGCCGTATTAGGACAACGGATAGGGTCAATGATGATTTCTTCTAAATCCTGTAGCCATTTAATACCATATTCAACACTATCCGCACCTTTTTTCGCACCGACT
>Ga0137306_103953_pt1 | contig 10548 bp, 7 predicted proteins | sample Inofroosms_March_FD_97187 | JGI IMG/M metagenome (GOLD analysis project Ga0137306, IMG submission 97187) | Mouse cecal microbial communities from Vienna, Austria - N-Acetylneuraminic and N-Acetylglucosamine D2O microcosms_March | ecosystem: Host-associated > Mammals > Digestive system > Large... | reverse complement strand
GAGAAAGTTATGGATAAAAAACGTATTTCAGTGGTCAGCCTGGACGCCAGGGCGGGAAAGTCTTACGGCCGGGAAGTGGAAAGCCTGTTCGGGGACTATGCGGAAATCTCGGTATACAATGTGCAGGACGGCTCCGCCATGGGCGTTCTCCCCAGGGCCGACCTGTTTGTCGTGTCTACGGATGCTTACGGCTCCGCGGAGGAGGTGGCCCGCCATGTTCCCATGGACTGCCAGACCATGGCCGTGGAGGTGTCCTTTCGGTGGAGCGAGCTGCGCAAGCTCAAAGAGCTCCCGGCCGGCAGCAAGGTGCTGTTCGTCAACATGACCCAGACCATGGCCCGGGAAGCCATCACCCAGCTAAACCAGTTCGGGATCAACCATATACACCTGATTCCCTTTTATCCGGGCGCGGTGCTGGAGGAAGACGTACATATGGCAGTGACCCCCGACGAAATGCGCTATGTGCCGGAAGAGATCGAGACCCGGATCAACCTGGGGCAGCGCCCTTGTACCTCCGGCATGATGATCGAGATCGCGCTGCGCCTGGAACTGGAATTTCTGCTGGAAACCAAACCCTTTCAGGAATATTTTCGAAGCATTGCCACCAATAATTACAGCTTTGACCAAATGTTTGCCAAATCCATCCGCCTGGAAAGCCAGTTCCATATCCTCATGGAAATTCTGGAGGAGGGTGTAATCGGCGTCAATGAACGGGGGGAAATCTTTGCCTGCAGCCACCATGCGGAAGAGATCACAAGAGTGAGCGGCCCTCTGATCATGGGAAAACGGTGCGAAAAAGTATTTCCGTATCTTGATTTTTCCAAATGCCTGCGGGAAAAAAGCCGGACGAAAGTCCAGATGAAAAAGATCAACGGCGTCAATGTCAGCGTGGAGATCGTCCCGGTGCTGCGGCAGGACGCATGTGTGGGTGCCTTTGCCATCCTGCAGCGATATCACGATATGGAAGTGCGGCAGGATGAATTGAGAAAACAACTACAGCATAAAGGCCACTATGCCAAATACAATTTTGACGATATTGTCGGCACCTCCCGGGCCATCCTCCATGCAAAGGAGATTCTAAAGCGGATGGCCGCAAGCGAGAGCCCTGTGCTCCTGATCGGTGAGACCGGAACCGGAAAGGAGCTGTTTGCACACGCCTTGCATCAGGCTTCCCGCCGGAAAAAGGAGCCCTTTGTGGCAATCAATGTGGCCGCTTTTCCGGAAAACCTCCTGGAAAGCGAGCTGTTCGGCTACGAGGAGGGCGCCTTTACCGGGGCCAGAAAAGGCGGAAGGCCGGGACTGCTAGAAGCGGCCCACAAGGGAACCTTATTTTTGGACGAGGTAGAAGGCATGAGCCCCATGCTCCAGGTGAAGCTCCTCCGGGTGCTGCAGGAGCGGGAACTGATGCGGGTTGGCGGCAGCCGCGTCATCAGCATTGACGTGCGCATCGTGGCCGCCACCAACGAATCGCTGGAACAGAAAGTGGATGAGGGAAGCTTCCGACGGGATCTGTATTACCGCCTGAACACGCTGCCCATCATGATCCCGCCCCTATGCCGGCGGGACGATGACCTTTTTCTGCTGATCGACCATTTTAAAGACGAGCTGGGCGGGCAGTTTGCGCTGACAGAAGCCATACGGGATTTTCTGAAAAATTATTCCTGGCCCGGAAATATCCGGGAGCTGCGCAATGTGGTAGAATATTTTATCTATACCGGACACAGGCAGATCACCATGGAAGACCTGCCGCCCACCGTATGGAACCACAGGCAGCCAAAGCTCCGCCCGGTTATGGCGCCCCTGTCCCCAGTGTCCCCCTGCCCCCCTGCAGGCCATGAACAGGAGGAGCCCGGGCCTTATGGCAGCCCCGGCGGCCGTCCCCGCACGGATACATTCTGGTTTGTCCTGGGCGAACTGTATGCGGCGTCGGAGGAAGGCAGCTTTGTGGGGCGGGAAAAACTGCTCTCAAAAGCCAGGGAATCCCACATTCCCACATCCCAGCAGGAGATCCGCGCCATTCTCACCGAAATGTCCGAACAGGGCCTTGCCAGGGTCAGCCGTGGCCGGGGCGGCAGCCGCCTGACCCTGGAAGGACGCGGCCTGTGGGAAAGCCGTCGGGATGGCTGGAAGTAGCTGTCCCTATTGGAAGACGCCGCACCGGGCAGGAACAGCTGTCCCAGTCGGAAGCCGCCGCACCGGGCGGATCATTTAAAGTTATATTCCGTCACCACGGGCTCTCTTCCTTCTGTCCGGTCGTTGAAGTATTCATACAGGCTGACCCCCAGGAAAGAACCGGATATGTTCCACAAATTCCGATAGCCATGCCCCTGGAGACAGCAGACCGCGTTATAGCTGCGCTGTCCCGTCCGGCAGTGGACGTAGACCGGGATATCCCTGGGGATCTCCTGCATCCGCTGCCTGAGCTGGCCTAACGGAATGTTATGAGCATTTTTCAAATGTCCCGCCTGGAACTCCTGCTCCTCCCGCACATCCACGATAAAGGCCCCGGATTCCACAAGCCCCCGCACTTCGCTCACCGGCACCTGGCGGTAACGGCAGTCCAGCAGGTTCTGCCCCACAAGGGCGGCCTGGTTCACCACATCCCTGGCCGTGCCGAATACCGGAGAATAGCACAGCTCCAGGTCTTTCAGATCCGCCAGCGTTCCGCCCATGGTGATCATGGCAGCGATCACGTCAATCCGCTTGTCCGTATTTCCCTTTCCTATAGCCTGCGCCCCAAGAATCCGGCCCGTAGGCACCTCAAAGACCAGTTTAAAATTCATATAGCTGCTGCCCGGCATCAGCCCCACCTTATCCGCCGCCAGCACATAGGCGATATCACAGGAAATGCCCGCGCTCTTTGCGTTTTTTTCGTTCAGCCCCGTACAGGCCGCATTCAGCCCGAAAATCCGGATACAGGATGAGCCGATAAATCCCCGGTTTGCCCCGGAACTGCCGTAAATGTGATCTGCCGCGCCCCGAGCCTGTCTCTGTGCTGGCCCTGCAAGCGCCAGCCGTCCGGGCCGTCCCAGAAGGCGGTTGAAGCTTTCCGCCGCGTCCCCCACCGCATAAATGTCCGGGTCTGAGGTCTGGAAGTTCTTGTTCACCAGGATTCCGCCCGTTTCCCCGATAGCAAGCCCTGCTTCCCGGGCCAGCGTGGTCTCCGGCGACACACCGATGGCCATGACCACCGCGTCCGCCTCGATCTCTTTGATCTCATCGCCGCATTGGATCAGGATGCTGTGCTCCCGGATCTCCGTCAGCATGCTTGAGAGATGCATTTCCACACCGGAATCCAGCATTTCTTTGTGAAGGATCTGAACCATATCGTAGTCAAAGGGCAGCATGATCTGCTCCGTCCCCTCCACCAGAGCCACCGTAAGCCCCGCCATCTTCAGGTTTTCCGCGGTTTCAACGCCGATAAATCCGCCCCCGATCACCGCGGCTTTTTTTACGTTCCTGGTGTCGATGTAATGCTTTAACGCCTTGATATCGGTCACATTTCTTATGGAAAATACATGCTCCCTGTCGATCCCGGCTATACTCCGGGGCATGATCGGATTCGCGCCCGGCGCCAGGATCAGCTTGTCATAGGTTTCCGTATAGCTCTCCCCTGTTTCCAGATTCCGAACCGTCACCTGCTTTTTCCCGGGATGAACAGCGGTAACCTCGCTTTGCACCCGTACTTCTATCCCATACTGCTTCCAAAACCGCTTCGGAGTCATCAGTACAAGGGAATCGCTGTTCTCCACCGTCCCGCTTAAATGATAAGGCAGGCAGCAATTGGAAAAGGACACATGCTCCCCCCGCTCAAACATTACGATCTGGGCATCGGAATCCAGCCTTCTGATCCGGGCCGCCGCAGAGGCCCCTCCTGCCACACCGCCTACAATAATGATTCTTCTTTTCATGAAATGATCTCCTTTCTTCATCGTACATTACCTGATATTACAGCAAAAAATGTGCCAGATATTTTTCCCTTCTTCTTCCTTCCCGGCATTGCAGCCGCACAGTTGGAAACATTTATATTTGGTCAAACAATTGTTTTAATTGGTTAAAATGTGCAACTCTTTTTGCGCCTGACTTCAAATGCTCTGTCTGCAGCACTGTGCCGAACCTCATCCGCCGATACTGTCTCTCTTTTTTTGCAGGTATTTTTTTGTATTTTAAATAAGGAAGAAAACCCCTTTCGAAAAATATTTTCCCGATTTTTTTCCTGTTTCTGCATCGATTGGCACGCCTTTTGCTAATTATAAAAGTATCAGCACAAAAACATGCCGGCCGGCAGAAATGTTTATAAATACAATGAGAGGAGCTTAAAAACATGAAATATGATTTTGACCAGGTAATTGACCGCAGTGCAAACCGCGCGGCAAAGTATGACGAAAGGATAAAAAAGTTTGGAACCAGCGACGTGATCCCGCTCTGGGTCGCGGATATGGATTTCCGCACGGCCCAGCCGATCATTGACGCCGCAAAGAAAAAGGCTGAGGAAGGGATCTGGGGCTACACCTCCCGCCCGGACAGCTATTTTGAAGCCATCTGCGGGTGGCAGGAGCGCCGCAACGGCTGGAAGATCGACCGAAACCTGATCAGTTGGTCTCTGGGAGTGGTTCCCGCCCTGTCCTCCATCGTAAAGATTTTCAGCCAGCCCGGGGACAAGGTGATGATCCAGACCCCTGTCTACTCTGAATTTTACGATGTGACAGAAGCCTGGGAGCGGGTAGTGGTAGAAAACCAACTTGTAGAAAAGGACGGACGCTGGACGGTTGATTTTGAAGATTTCGAAAAAAAGGCCCGGGAAGTGAAGATTTTCCTGCTCTGCAGCCCACACAATCCGCTGGGCATCGTCTGGACCCGGGAAGAGCTTCAGAAAATGGCGGACATCTGTATTGCAAACGATGTACTCCTGGTTTCCGACGAGATCCACTCCGACCTGATTTTCCACGGGAAAAAGCATATTCCCACGGCAACGGTATCTCAGGAAATTGCCGGAAAAATCATAAGCTGCATCTCCGGAACAAAGACGTTTAACCTGGCAGGGCTCCAGGCGTCCGCTACCATATTTCCGAATGCGGAAATGAAAGCAAAATTTGACAGGTTCTGGATGAATATGGACGTACACAGAAACAACGCGTTCAGCTCCGTGGCAATGGAAGCCGCGTTTAACAAAGGCGAGGAATGGCTGGAGCAGCTCCTGGAATACCTGGACGGCAATTTTGAATATGTAAAATCTTTCTGTGAGGAGCACATCCCCCAGATCAAAGTCAACGTCCCGGACGCCACTTACCTGATGTGGCTGGACTGCCGCGGATTGGGCATGGACAACGAGACACTGAGAAAATTTATGATCGAAAAGGCCGGGCTGGGGCTGAATGAAGGATACACCTTCGGCAGAAGCCTGACGGGTTATATGCGGCTCAACGCAGCCTGTCCCAGAAGTATTCTGCAGCAGGCAATGAAGCAGTTAAGGGATGCGGTAGATTCTTACAAATGATGAAAGGGGTTACTTATGAACGCGAAAAAAATATGGGACAGCTATAAATTTCCTCTGTTGCTGCTGGCCGGCATTTTTACAGGCGCAGTCATTGGAATCATTTTCGGAGAAAAAGCAAAAGTCCTGGCTCCGCTGGGCGATATTTTCCTGAACCTGATGTTTACCATCGTCGTACCCATGGTCTATGTCTCCATCACCACCGCCGTGGGAAATATGGTCAATATGAAACGGCTCGGCAAGATCCTGGGAAGCCTGGTATGCACCTTCGTGGTAACCGGAGCCTTCGCCGCGGTTCTGGTCCTTATTGTGGTCAACATCTGGCCGCCGGCGGCAAACACGGCCATCTCCATGGGTTCCTCGGAGATGGCGGAAGCCTCCAGCATCAGTGAAATGATTGTCGGCGCGCTGACTGTGGATGATTTCAGCGGCCTTATGAGCCGGAGCAATATGCTGCCGATCATCGTCTTTGCCATCATGTCCGGTTTTGCAGTGGCAAAATGCGGCGGCGAGGATTGCTGGGCAGGAAAACTTCTCAACAGCCTGAACAATATCATCATGCTGATGGTGGATATGATCATGAAACTGGCTCCCATCGGCCTGGGCGCGTATTTTGCAAACCTGGTCGGTGAATTTGGGCCGAAACTGATTGGTGATTACGGACGTACCATGTTGGTTTACTATCCGATGTGCGCTGTCTATGTGCTTATATTTTTCCCGCTGTACAGTTATTTTGCGGCAGGAAAGCTTGGAATCAAACGTATGCTGAAACATATTTTTAATCCGGCTGTGACCGCATTCGCGACACAGAGCTCCGTGGCAACCCTCCCGGTCAACATGGATGCCTGCAAAAAAATCGGCGTTCCGGAGGATATCAGCAATATCGTACTTCCCATGGGCGCAACCATGCATATGGACGGTTCTGTATTGTCCGCAATCACTAAGATCGCATTCCTGTTCGGCGTGTTCCAGATGCCGTATACCGGCGCGGGCACTTATGCCATGTCCGTTGTAGTCGCGATCTTAAGCTCTTTCGTGCTGTCCGGCGCGCCCGGCGGCGGCCTGGTCGGTGAGATGCTGATTGTCAGCCTGTTCGGCTTTCCGGCAGAAGCATTTCCGCTGATCGCCACCATCGGGTTCCTGGTTGACCCGGCGGCAACCTGTTTAAATGCCAGCGGAGATACCATTGCTTCTATGATCATTGCCCGCCTTGTGGAAGGAAAGGACTGGCTGGAAAAACGGATGGCCGGCGGGGAACTGGAAGCGTAGCCGGAGAATGCTGATGCAGGAACACAAAATTTATTAGAAGAAAAAGGAGATTATGAACATGAAAGTAACAGTAGTAGGAAGCCACTTATGCCCGGATACCCTTTATGCCCTGAACAAGCTGACAGAAGCAGGAATTGAGATGGATTTCAAGAACCTGTCCGCATCACTGCCGGATCTGAAGGTTTACCTCGGTCTTCGCGACACAGAGCCGATGTATGAGAAGGTTAAAGCAGGCGGCGGTATCGGGATTCCCTGCTTTATCCTGGAGGATGGGACAAAGACAATGGATCTCAAGGATGTGCTGAAGTAAAGAACAGCTTTTCGGCAGTCAGTAAAAAAAGAGCGGGATAACCGCTCTTTTTTATATGCAGTGCAAGAGACATTCACTCTATGAGACCACCTTCTCAAAATCCGATGCCGGATGCTTGCACAGCGGACAGATAAAGTCCTCCGGAATCTCCGCGCCCACGTATTCATAGCCGCAGATCCGGCAGCGCCATACGGTCTTGCCTTCCTTTGCCGCAGCCGATGCCTGGGGCCTGGGTTTGATATTGTTCTGGTAATATTCGTAAGTAACCGACGGCGTCTGGCTCAAAACCTCCATATCCGTGATCGTCCCGATGAACATCGTATGAGAGCCCAGATCCTGCGTCTTCTCTACCTTCACGGAGATATACGCGTTGGTTCCCTCTGTGATGTACCGGATGCCGTTCGCCCCGGTCTCATATGCCGCGAAGCCTTCAAACTTGTCCGCGTCCCTGCCCGACTGGAATCCAAATCTCTTGAACAGCTCGAATCCCGCGTCCTGGCTGATCACCGACACTGTAAATTCCCCGGTCTGTTTGATCATGTCATGGGTGAAATTTGCTTTGTTTACGGCAATGCTCATCTGATTCGGCTCCGACGCCGCCTGAATCGCCGTGTTGATAATGCAGCCGTTGTCCTTGCCGTCCGCCTTCGCGGTCAGAACGAATAACCCGTAGGTTAATTTGTACATTGCTTTCTTGTCCATAAACAGTCTCCTTTACTTTGTGTTAATACATCAGATTATTACACTGACTATGCTCCTTTGCATCTCAGCAGGTAAATTCAAACGGGATTGCCGGAATCCCTGCCTGATTATACAGATTTACAAGATACCATCTGGTTCGGGCAAATTCTATACTGACCCTCCCCGTCCCTTCCGGAAGCCGGATCACCAGCTTTTCGCCTTCCACATCCGCCGTAAACGGGATTTCTGTCCTCCGGCTCGTTTCTGTCCTCCGGCCCGGTTCATTTTCTGATTTTTCCGAAGCATCCTTTTCGCCCCCGGTTTTCTGCGCCGGGTAGATGTGCAGCGCTTCTACCCTATCCCCTTTTACGGTCAGACCGCCTTCTGCATTTGCAAAGGTGATCTCCGCACGGTCGCCGTCCCGCCGGATTTTCTCTGCCGTGGGCGGATCACACAGCAGATCTTCCCCATATACGTGCCCCCTTGCCAGAAGCGCAAGACGTTCCCCGACTACCTTTTTGTCCTTTGGATGGATGTCCCTCTGTTCTCCCGCATCGGAAATAGAGCACAAATATGCGTCATCTACGTTTTTTGCAACGTACTCCTGGCAGCTGCGGATCGTCATGTAATCCCTGTTTCCCGGGCCGTCCAGCCAGGTTTCCCATCCCGGAAGCTGTACAAACAAGAAGGGGAGCCTGGGATCATTCCAGAGGGCGCGCCAGTCTCCGATCAGCGCGGTCAGCATGTCCTGATACAGTCCCTGTTTTCCCGGTTCATCGTCGCTTTCCCCCTGATACCAGAGAAATCCGCGGATTCCGTAGGGTGCGATGGTCTTAAGCATGTGCTCGTAGAGACATCCCGGAATCTCCGTGGGCTGCATCTCCTGCAGAAATGTTTTCCCATCATCCGGTATCTGCCGAAAGAGTTCCTCCATTTCCTCGGCGCTGAGCGTCCTTGGCAGTACGGCCTCTCCAAATGGGTCCGCAAACGGGTCTCCCCGGTGGTTCATTGGATTGCCGTGCTGATTTTTCCAAAATGCATCCAGGTCCATTTCGGCCGTCCGCTCCCTGTACATCTGCATCCACGGTTTTCCCACGCGTTCCACGCTCTCCGCTGACATCCAGGCACAGGATCTGGTGCCGCCCCAATTGCATCCTATGATTCCTACCGGTACATCCAGTATCTTCTCCAGATCCCGTTCAAAATAATACCCCACCGCGCTGAAATATTCCAGATTTTCCCGATCCGCTTTTCTCCAGATCCCCATCCTGCTGTAGTCAAATTCTTCGGACTGGCCGTCATAGCAGACCTCCGGCACGTCGAAAAAACGCACCCGTGGATTGGCGCAGTGTTTCATTGCATCTGCCATATGCTTCTCATAGCGCATGTGGAACTCCATGTTGGACTGTCCGCCGGCAACCCAGACCTCCCCGACTGCAACCTGCCGGAATACCGTTGTCTCCTCCAAGCCTGCCGGGGAGACAGACCGCAGCACCAGCTCCTCCTCCTCAGAGGCCGCCAGCGCGGGCAGTGTCAGCGTCCAGTTCCCGTCCGCGTCAACGGCGGCAGCGGCTTCCTTTCCCTGAATCGCTCCGTGGATCGTCTCCCCCAGCGCCCCGGTTCCCCAGATGACTGCGGGTTTGTTCCTCTGTAAAATCATACCGTCCTGAAATATTGCTGCTGTCTTCATCTTTTTCCTCCTGTTGCTGCTTCATCGCAGTTGAATCGTAAGCCCCTTTTTCTCTGGGGAATTTTCCAACTGTACGGTTGCAATCCGGAATCTCAGTTTTATGCAATTTATTGCAATAAAACTGAGATTATGGATTAGCAACCTACTCATGAATGAGCAAAAAGCGGCTGCGTTAGCAGACGTAAGAGTGCGTTAGCACGGTTTTTGCGAATGGATGAGTCGGTTGGAGGCTCTTTAGAGCATCCAACCGTACAGTTGGGGAATTTTTCATTTTATTACTCTTCACACGGAGTACCTATACTCATCTGATCGTAGAGCCTCCGCAGAAGCTGCGTCCTGCTGGTGATATGCAGCTTCCGGTACAGGCTGTTCACATGCTTTTTCACCGTGTTCTCGCTGATGAAAAGGATCTGGCTGATCTCGGAATTGGAGTGTCCGGCCGCGATCAGTTCGGCAATCTCGCTTTCCCTGGAGCTCAGCCCTTCCCTCCCGGCTGCTTTGGCAGCATTGGCAGCCAGATTTGGAACCGTGCCGTAAGGCCACAAAAAAGAAAAATGTGCCGACAGGTGCCTGCTGATCACTTCCAGCATGGTCAGCTCCGAATCGGTAAAGTCACCCTCCTGCTCGCTGCGGAACAGCGTGATGGAGCCCAAAAGCTGTTTGCCGCTGAAAATCGTACACCCCAGACTGTAGTAAATATCCATGGGCTTCATCCATTGTCTGTAAATGTCGGAATTTTCCCGGACGGGGCGCCCGATCATATCGGAATCGCGGTAGATCGTGGAGCTGTGATTGGAAAAACTCCATGCCACATAATCCGAGTACTGATAATTTTTGTAGTAATCAGCAAGCTCTTCCTTTGACATATTCAATGAAACCGGAGCAAAAAAGACACGCTGCCCGTTTTGTGTGGTACACAGATCAAAAAAAGAACGCCGGTGCGGGATGAGCCCGGCAAGCTGTTCCAGAATCTGCGTCTGCAGAATCGTCACGTCCTTCTGTATGTGTAAATTCAAAATGATCTCGTCCAATTGATTCCACTGGCTGTTGTCCAAAGTAATCATCGCGCTTCACCCCCCTGTTCATCAGCAGCATCTGACGTCA
>Ga0137306_102840_pt2 | contig 10553 bp, 9 predicted proteins | sample Inofroosms_March_FD_97187 | JGI IMG/M metagenome (GOLD analysis project Ga0137306, IMG submission 97187) | Mouse cecal microbial communities from Vienna, Austria - N-Acetylneuraminic and N-Acetylglucosamine D2O microcosms_March | ecosystem: Host-associated > Mammals > Digestive system > Large... | reverse complement strand
ACTTCCGGGACGACAGGGAAGCTGACACTGGCCTCCTACACCCAGAAGGATGTTGACGTGTGGGGCGAATGTGTGGCAAGGGGACTTGTGATGGCGGGATTATCTTCCGCCGATAAGATCCACGTATGCTACGGCTACGGGCTGTTCACGGGGGGCATGGGCCTGGATCTGGGCGCTCAGGCCTTGGGCGCGATGGCGATCCCGATGTCTTCGGGCAATACGAAGCGCCAGCTCATGTGTATGGAAGACTTCGGGGCTACGGCATTTGCCTGCACGCCTTCCTATGCGCTGTATCTTGCAGAGGCGGCAGCAGAGGCAGGGATCGTGGACCGTCTTAAGATCAAAGCGAGCATCAACGGTGCAGAGCCGTGGACAGAGGAGATGCGTAAGAAGATTGAAAGTATTTTAAATATCAACAGCTTCGACATCTATGGCTTGTGCGAGATCACCGGGCCGGGCGTGGCTATGGACTGTATCCACCATAAGGGGCTCCATGTGTACGAGGATTACTTCTACCCGGAGATCTTAAATCCGGCAGACCAGAGCGCGTGCGCGGACGGGGAGACAGGCGAGCTTGTCTTCACCACTCTTGCAAAAGAGGGTATGCCGCTTTTGCGTTACCGGACAAAGGATCTGACCAGCATCCAGCACGGCACCTGCGAGTGCGGGCGCACACTTCCGAGGATCCAGAAGTTCACCGGACGTACCGACGACATGAAGGTCATCCGCGGCGTGAACGTATTCCCGACACAGGTTGAGACAGCGCTTCTGTCCATTGGCGGCGGAGTTGCACCGCACTATATGATGATTGTTGACCGTGAGAATAATCTGGATGTCCTCACTGTTATGGTAGAGGTGGATGAGAAATATTTCTCAGACGAGATCCGTAAGCTGGATCAGTTGAAGGCAAAGGTAGGCGCGGTTCTTAAGCAGGCACTCGGTGTTTCTGCCAGGGTGAAGCTTGTGGAGCCTAAGACGATCCAGAGAAGCGAAGGAAAAGCGAAGCGTGTCATTGACAACAGAGACTTATAGGAAAGGTCGTAAAAAGGAGGATAACCATGAGTGTAAGTAATACGATACAGCAATTGTCGGTATTTTTGGAGAACAGAGAGGGGCGCCTTGATGAAGTGCTTAAGGTACTGTCGGCGGCAGAAGTGAATATTGTTGCATTGAGCCTGGCGGATACGTCCGATTACGGGATGCTGCGTCTGATCGTGTCAGATCCTCATAAGGGGCGCGCAGCGCTCAAGGAGGCAGGTATCACGGCGATGCTTACGGATGTGGTGGCACTGAGGGTTCCCCACGCCACAGGATCTCTGTGCAGGGCGATGCACCAGATCGTGGAGGGCGAGGTCAACGTAGAATATATGTATGCATTTGCAAATGGAAGTGATGCGGCGGCGGTCCTTAAGAGCGATGACCCGGCAAGAGTGATTGATATTCTGAAAGGAAGCGGCTTTGATGTGTACTCTGCAGACGAGGCATACCGCGCGAATCAGTAATATGGACGGAGAGATGAAAAGGATCATGGCGCTCCAGGCTGTGATGCACAGAATAAGGCATAGCGAGGAGCTTTATGTGGTGATGTCTGCCAGCACCCATATGCCTTTTGTGTCCTGCAATCCGGAGACCTATGATGATGAGATATTCCTTTATTTCGGAAAAGACGAGGCGGTCAGGGGGGCGCAGTGGTTCCTCGGGAAGAAGCATCCCATACAGCTTGCCGGGATAGATAAGGAGAGCAGGCTTGGCTTCTTTGCCAGTCTGTTCTCTATGGGCGTGAATGCCGTGACGGTGAACCAATCCCTGCCGGGAGAACTCGTGATTCAATTAAACCAGCTTGTCTGCCGGCAGGATCCGGAGAAGATGTCAAAGAGGGCGCGGGTGGAGAATCCGGAGCTTCACCTGACCTCCCTCTACTTCGCACAGGAGCTGGCGAAGAAGGGAAAAGCAGACCCGGGCGGAGAGCTGTCAGAGGAGCTTAAGCTGCTGGATGAGGAGCTTGCCGCGCATTTTCGCCGGGCAAGGTACATCATCGCCGTGGACGAGGACGGGGGAGGGATTCCTCTTGTCCGCAAAAACGGGAATACTTACCAGCCGGTGTTTACCGATATGCGGGAATTTCAGAAGTTCAATCGGGAGAGAAAGTACAGTGTCTCGCTTTTGGAGTACGATACGCTGAGAGAGATCCTCTCTCCGGAGACGGCGGGAGTGGTGATTAATCCCTTTGGGGTGGATGTGCTTCTGCGGGTGGAAAAGTAATCAGGACGGTCGGAAAGCCTGCTTTGCCGCTTGCGTTTCACAGAAGACAGCACGAAAAAGGATGCAGCAGAAATCTCTGCCGCATCCTTTTTTGCCGTAATCGTATTTTGTGTTTTGCTTTTAAATATCTAAATTCACTGTTACTTATTTATCTATATAAAAGGCGCGTCGAAAATTTGATTGGCGTTAAATTTAAAGCTTTGTAACGTTCACCGCCTGAGGACCTTTAGCGCCTTCAGTCACGTCATACTCCACTGCCTGTCCTTCTTCCAAGGACTTGAAGCCTTCCATGTTTAGTCCTGAATAGTGTACAAATACATCATTACCAGCCTCATCAGAAATAAAGCCGTAACCTTTTTGGTTGTTAAACCACTTAACTGTACCTTTCATAACGATACCTCCATAAAATGTTTGTTGCATACCACCCATATCTGCTAGGTGATACCTCTATAGATTACCATGATTAGGGGGGAAAGTCAATGCATTTATCGGTAGTCGCTCATAACTTCTTGACGAAAGGGCAGGAAAAGTGTAAAGTATAATTGAGATTAAACAGTAAAGGAAGTGCGCTATGATTACACTGACTGGGAAAAAGGTTTCTGAAGGAATCGCTATCGGAAAGCTTTCATTTTATAGAAGAGATATTAAGGAAGTGCGCCACATCTACGTCAAGGATGTAGAGAAAGAGATCTCGCGCCTTCAGAAGGCCAAGGAGCGGGCGTTATTCGAGCTGCAGGAGTTATATGAGATTTCCATCAGAGAGGTGGGGAAGGCGAATGCGGCGATTTTTGAGATGCAGCAGGATATTCTTGACAGCGACAGGCTCTGGAACCGGATCACGAGCATTATACTGGATGATAAGCTTAATGCGGAGTATGCAGTGAAGACGGCCACGGAGGAATACTTAAAGGAAGGGCGCAACAGGGCTAACGAGCCGGATGTCAGAGATGCGGCGATCCGGATGATCCGCATCCTGTCGCGAAGCTGGAAGGATAAGCTGTATGCGGATGAGCCGTTTATCATGGCGGCAGGGGATCTGTACCCCAGCGAGGCGGTGCAGCTTGATAAGGAGCGGGTCCTAGGGTTTGTGACGAAGTACGGGACGGTCAACTCCCATACCGCTATCATCGCCCGCACGAAGGGCATCCCTTCGGTGATCGGTCTTGGCGAATCACTGAAGGCAGAGTACGAGGGCAAGACCATCATCGTGGACGGTTACGAGGGTAAGATATACATTGAGCCGGATTATACGCTGCTGACGAGGATGAAGCGCCGTCAGGATGAGAATAAGGTACATATCACGAATCTGGAGCGTCTGAAGGGCAAGGAGAATATCACCCAGAGCGGCCAGAAGATTGATATCTGCGCGAATATTGGTATGAGAGAGGACATTGAGCGGGTGATCAGAAGTGACGCCGGGGGTGTCGGTCTGTTCCGGAGCGAATTTCTCTTTATGGAGAACGGCAACAGGATGCCGACGGAGGAGCAGCAGTTCCAGGCATATAAGCTTGCGGCAGAGTCTATGGGCATGAACAGGGTGGTTATCCGTACTGCGGACCTGGGCGGCGATAAAAGGGCTGAATTTCTGGAGATGGATGCGGAGCATAATCCGGCTATGGGGCTTCGGGGCATCCGTATGTCCCTGGAAAAGGAGGAGATGTTCAAGACTCAGCTCAGGGCGATCCTGAGAGCTTCCATCTACGGCAATGTACAGGTGATGTTTCCGATGATCACGAAGGTGGAAGAGGTCGTGAAGGCGAAGGAGTATCTTGAGACCGCAAAGCAGGAGCTGAAGGCGGAAAAAGCGTTTTTCGATGAAAATATCAAGGTTGGCGTTATGATTGAGACTCCGGCGGCGGTCATGCTCAGCGGAGAGCTGGCCAGAGAGGTGGATTTTTTCAGCATCGGGACTAATGACCTGACGCAGTTCACCCTCGGCATGGACAGGACGAATGAATCGGTGATGAACCATTATGATACAAAGCATCCGGCGCTGCTTAAGATGATCCGGATCGTGACGAATAATGTCCATCTGGAAGGTAAGACGATCAGTGTCTGCGGAGATTTGGCGGCTGATCTTTCGATGACAGAGTTTTTTGTCCAGATCGGAGTGGATGAATTGTCGGTTGCGCCGGACCAGGTTCTGGGACTCAGGAAGAAGATCAGGGAGATTCAGTAGAGCATAACAATAAAGGAGCAGGATTATGTGGACGAGAGAACAGCTTAAGAGCAATGCAAAGATTAATATGAAGCGGAATTACTGGAGCTGCGTGGCGGTTGCGTTCATCATGTCAGTCGTCGAGGGAATCGGGACTGCGGGAAGCGCACGGAATGGCTCGCGAAGGGTGCTGTCAGACGGCAGCTATGAGTATGACAGCTACTATGGCGGTCATCATATGACGGATATGGGAGAGGTCCTCCCGGTAGTTATGTCGCTGGTGGTTGCCATCGGTGCGGCGCTGATTGTATTCGGGCTTCTGTTTGGTATATTTGTGGGAAATGTGCTGCGTATCGGCGCTGACCGGTTTTTTGTCCTGAACCGCACGGAGGCGGTGGGCGCAGGAACTATATTTGACGGGTTCCGTTCAGGTCATTACGGGAATATTGTCCTGACGATGTTTTTGGTGGATCTGTATACTACACTGTGGACGATTTTATTTATCGTACCGGGGATAATCAAGAGCTTTGAATATATGATGGTGCCCTACATCCTTTCGGAGAATCCGGGAATGAACCAGAGGGAAGCCTTTGCCATCAGCAAACGGATGATGGACGGCGAGAAGATGAATGCTTTCGTACTGGAGCTTTCCTTTATCGGCTGGTATCTTCTGGCGGGGATCACCTGCGGGCTGGCTGGTATCTTCTATGTGCAGCCGTATTATGAAGCGACCATAGCGGAGCTCTACGCATATAATAAAGGGAAGGCTTTTCACGAGGGATATATTCAGTAGAGAGGTGTAAAAGGTGGGGAAAAGAGTATTTCTGATCGTACTTGACAGCGTGGGCGCAGGTGAGGCGCCGGATGCGGATAAGTTCGACGATGTAGGATGTGATACATTAGGGACCTGCGTAAAGAGCGGGAGGCTGTCTGTGCCGAATATGGAGAAGCTGGGGCTGTATCATCTGGCGGGGACGTCCTTTTATGGTCCGCGGGCGGACCTTATCGGCGCCTGTGCCAAACTTCGGGAGAGGTCTGCCGGGAAGGATACGACCATGGGACACTGGGAGATTGCCGGGATAGTCTCAGAAAAGCCGATGCCTACTTATCCTCATGGATTTCCGGAAGAGATCATCGGGGAGTTTGAGCAGGCAGCAGGGCGCGGCGTGCTCTGCAACCAGGTATACTCCGGGACTGAGGTGATCAAAGATTACGGCAGGGAGCATATGGAGACGGGGAGGCTGATCGTGTACACTTCTGCCGACAGTGTATTTCAGATCGCGGCTCATGAGGAGATCGTGCCTCTTGAGGAGCTGTATGAGGACTGCCGGAAGGCGAGGGCGCTCCTTAAGGGTGAACATGCGGTTGGCCGCGTCATCGCCCGGCCTTTTGTGGGTGAGTATCCGGCGTTTACCCGGACGGTGAACCGGCATGATTTTTCCCTGACGCCGCCGGACGAGACTATGCTTGACGCCATGAAGAAGGCAGGATATGCGGTCATCGGCGTAGGGAAGATCAATGATATATTCGCGGGACAGGGACTTACCGAGACTTATCCGAATGAGGGGAACAAGAAAAATATGGAGCGGACGATCTCTTTTGCAGAGCGTGATTTTACCGGACTATGCTTTGTGAACCTTGTGGATTTTGATATGCTTTACGGCCACCGCAACGATATAGACGGGTATGTGCGTGCGCTTAACGAAGTGGACGTACAGCTGGGACAACTCATGGAGAAGCTGCATCAGGAGGATATTCTGATCATCACGGCGGATCATGGCTGTGATCCGGGATTTAAAGGAACAGACCACAGCAGGGAATATGTACCCTGCCTTTGCTTCGGGCATAAGGTGCGTCCGGGGGTGAATCTGGGAATACGGAGCAGCTATGCGGATATTGCGGCCTCTGTTTCAGAGTACTTTTCTCTGAACTATAGAGGAGACGGAAAAAGTTTTTTGAAAAATATCTTACATTAATTGTATTTGTGTGATATAATGAGGTAAAGAAAGGATTATGTCGGCAATTGAGAACTTCATAGATGATATACCAGATGAGCTGGCGTACGGTCTATAAGCGATATATGCTTGGATTGTGCGCCTTTTCTATTATGGCATGAGGAGATCCGGCAGTTTCCTTTTAAGGGATAATCCACATTAATTACCGCTGCCTTTTCACGCAGGATACATTTCCAGCCTGCAAGGCGGAAGGATGAATCGCAGCGGCGGCTACGCAGCAGATGACAATTTAGAAAAGTGAAAGGTATGGTTGATTCGTGGTGAATTATGCCAGGCAAACCGGGGATGTCAGACAGGAAGCAGCAAACGTCAGCAAATGATCAGGAGGTGAATATGTTCAAAATTGGTGATCAGGTAGTACATTATAAGGAAGGTGTCTGCGAAGTGACGAATATTGGGAGGCTTGATATAAGATGCTCAGACAGGAAAAAGGAGTATTACACGCTGAAGCCTTTATATAATGCGGGTGGGACGCTTTATATGCCGGTGAACGGAGAAGAAAGGCAGTTGAGAAAAGTGATATCGCCCAATGAGGCTAAGAAACTGATTGACGATATGCCCAATATTGACGTCCTTAATGTCAGTGATGAGAAGCGCAGAGAGGTTATGTACAAGGAGGCTTTGTTTAATAACCAGTGCAGGTCATGGGTCTCGCTGATGAAGACATCTTACATCAGAAAGCAGGAACGGATAGCTGTCGGCAAAAAAGTGATCAATGTGGATGACAGATATCTGAACAGTGCGGAGAAGTTTCTGTACGGGGAGCTTTCGGTTGCACTGGATATGCCGAAAGAAAAGGTACGCGAGTATATCGCGGAAAAGATGGAGGCATAAGACGAAAAAAAGTGCTTTGGAAGCGGTGAGCGTCCAAAGCACTTTTTCTGGTGTGCCCGGGTGCGGCAATTTCACACAGTATGATAATTTATGGAGAGAACAGTGCCACAAGAAACAGGCATATGACGATACATATGACGAGGATAAACAGTCGTATCATGAACTGCAGTGCCTTTTTCTTTTTCCGTTTTCCGCTGTGGGCCGATTCCTCCTGGGACATGAGAAACGGCAGATATAAGTCGCGGCTCAGTGTATAGTCGAACCTTAATCCTTTGTCCTTTGCAAACTGCGCATACTGCAAAAATCCGTTCCAGTCTTTGCAGACGGCTTTCCAGCCGTTGATCAGCTCCTTTTTTAAGTCCTCCGACGGATAGCGGGAAAAGAATCCGATATCCGCACGGTAGCGGCTGACATTCTGATAAGCGGGATCAGTCTGTTTTCCATAAAAGCTTTCCAGCGATTTTTTCAGCCCGGCCAGCGCTGCGTCCTGTGCGTCGGGCTTCTGGTTGTAGCTATCTACCATATAGCGGTAGATCTTTTGGAAGCTGTCGGCCTGATATGCAGGAGTGGTGCTCCTGTTCTGGTATTCGGGCATCTGCCTTAAGATCTGGCCGCTCTGGATAAAATATTCCTGGGCGTAGGTACCCATCGCGTATTTTAATGCAGAAGCGGTCCCTTCCCCCAGTCCTGCCTGATCAATGAAGGTCTGCGCTTTAAGAGAGGAGACGCCTGCTGAGAAGCCCAGGTATTCTTCGCTGGTGTAAGGGAGCTTCGCCGATTCTGTCTGATTCTGATTCTGGGCCTGGCTTTGGTTCAGATACTGGACAAAAGTCTGGGCCTGCCTGATATCCTGCAGAGTGAAGGCCTTGCCGCTTGACGTAAGGTATCCGCTCCGCAGCAGCACTTCGGCTGTCCGTGTCCCGCTCTGCTCAAAACGCCCTACATTGGTCTGATACTGCGTGTTTATCCGTGCTTTGGCATCGCGCTGGTAGATGATCCCCTGAGCCATCTGACGGCTGCTGATATTCTTTGTCGCCGGATTTTGTGCGGCAGAGCTGGTATCCCTCAAGGACGTGTTTCCTTCCTGAGAAGGCATCGGCCTGCGCCCGGCCATATTTTCAAATAATCCGTTGACAAGCGCTTCTGTGGAGTTGGGACGTCCGTACTGCCCGAGGAAGTCAAGGAGCGTCTGGAAATTAGAATTCACAAGCTGACGGATAGCATTAAGCGTTAAGTTATCAAGCTGCGCCATCAATTGGAGCTGCAGGGAGCCTTTATAATCTGAGAAAATGTCTTTCAGCAATTCCTGGAAAATGTTCTGTATCTGACTGAAATTAGTAGTTGCTGACAGCTGGGAATCGAGTTTCCAGTACAGCATCTTTTCAAGCTTCTGATTGATGATCCGCTCGTCGGCGGTATCGTTTCCAGAATCTGTCCGGTTACGCTCCTGTGTGGATTCCAATTCGGCGCGGTCCTGCTGTTTTTGATATTTTGCTGCTTCCGCTTCCTTTGCCAGAGCAGCGTTGAGGATCATCTCGCCGGCACGGATCTCTTCCATGGCGGATTCAAGCTCCGTCAGTGCTCCGTCTGCCGGAGCCTGTGTGCCGTTAGTCTCCTGGCCGCCTGATCCGGCGGAGGGGGAAGCAGGCGGCTTAAGCAGGTCCTGATTCGGAAGAAGCGGATTCGGGAGCACTGGTTTTCCTGTATTGGGAGTTGTTATATGTTGGTTTAGCGTATTTTGAATATCCATATCTTTTCACATCCTTATCTATATTATCGGCAGGATATGGAAAAACTTGAAAATCACACTCCTTTTTTTGGAGCATACAATATATTGTTATTATTTTCAAGGAGGACATTATGAAGAAGAGAGTGTTTGCTGTTGTTATGGCTGCCGCCCTGGCAGTCACAGCCCTGTCCGCATGCTCCGGCGGGGATAAGACGAAAGAAGCATCGGAGGGTACCGCTAAGGAGGGCAATACTGCCGAAGATAAGGCTTCTGGGGACAAAGCGGCGGGAGAGGCTTCTGAGGGGGAGATGCTCCCGGCAACGACGAAGGTGGTGCTTAATGAGGTTGCGCATTCGATCTTTTATGCGCCGATGTATGCGGCGATTGAGGAAGGGTATTTTGCGGATGAGGGGATAGATCTGGAGCTGGTGACTGGGTTTGGAGCCGACAAGACCATGACCGCCGTTATCTCCGGCAGTGCGGATATCGGTTTCATGGGTTCTGAGGCGTCGATCTATACCTACAATGAGGGCGCTAACGATTATGTGGTGAACTTTGCGCAGCTTACCCAGCGCGCCGGGAATTTCCTTGTGGCCCGACAGGAGATGCCGGAGTTTAGGTGGGAAGACTTGAAAGGGAAGGATGTACTCGGAGGGAGAAAGGGCGGTATGCCTGAAATGGTTTTCGAGTATATCTTAAAGCAGAATAACATCGACCCTCAGAAGGATGTTAAGATCGACCAGAGCATTGATTTCGGTTCGACGGCGGCGGCATTTTCCGGCGGACAGGGAGATTTCAGCGTGGAGTTCGAGCCGTCTGCCACAGCGCTTGAAAAGGAGAAGGACGGATACGTAGTGGCATCTTTAGGGACGGACAGCGGGTACGTGCCGTATACTGCATTTTCAGCAAAACAGAGCTACATCAAGGAGAATCCGGAAGTAATCCAGGGATTTACCAATGCGCTTCAAAAGGGCATGGATTTTGTGCAGTCCCACAAGCCGGAGGAGATCGCGGCGGCTATAGAACCACAGTTCAAGGAGACCGACCTGGAGACGATCACGACCATCGTGAACCGTTACTATGAGCAGGATACGTGGAAAGACAATCTGGTGTTCGAGAAGGAGAGCTTTGAGCTTCTGCAGGATATTCTTGAGGAGGCAGGAGAGCTTGAAAAAAGGGCGCCCTATGAAGATCTTGTGACGACGGAATTTGCCGAGACGGCGGCTAAGTAAATATGAGTGGGAGTGGATGGTAAGCTTCGGAATATACCTAAAGCGGGAGACTGGCGCATCAGATAAGAGGCGCCGGTCTTTCTGGCAGTGCGGGGATTAAAAGCAATATTTTTGAAGCTTCTGATATAAAATAAATCCGTGTTGCCGACGCGCACACGGATTAACTTCCTATCATCTATCCTCTCTTCTCTGACAATCTGCCAAGAACTTTTGGAAATATTGAATTAAGGATTTAAGAATGGAGCATAGGGGATTCGAACCCCTGGCCTCAACAATGCGAATGTTGCGCGCTCCCAACTGCGCTAATGCCCCATAAACAAATG
>Ga0137306_103952_pt1 | contig 10556 bp, 9 predicted proteins | sample Inofroosms_March_FD_97187 | JGI IMG/M metagenome (GOLD analysis project Ga0137306, IMG submission 97187) | Mouse cecal microbial communities from Vienna, Austria - N-Acetylneuraminic and N-Acetylglucosamine D2O microcosms_March | ecosystem: Host-associated > Mammals > Digestive system > Large... | reverse complement strand
TTTATCACTTTCCTCCTTTGTTACCAACAACTGTTCCCGTTGTTCCCTAAATGTAATAAACAAAAACAACGTGGTTGTAAAAGTCAATAAAATACCAATTGTCCCCCATAAGAAATCGCCAATATTATTATGTAATTGTGATGCTATATTACGATCTATAAAAATCCAAGCAAACATGTCATCATGCCAATGACAATAAAATATTGCAAGATATAATATTGCCAATACTACAGCTACCGCAAATGCAATAACAGCAAGTATTATACAAAGTGTCTTGATATTAAAGTTAGTGCATTTCATGAATTTCCAATACACTTTTTTGAGTATTCTAATCAAGATTGAATTGCTCTTTTATATAAGATATAACATGATTGGATTGCTCCTCCATGGAAGAAAATGTAGGATAATGATCACCGCCTAAAACAATATCGTTGGTTATATCTATTGTCATACCCAATGTTTGAATATTCTGAAGAGAGAAAATTTTGTCTTTATCTCCAACTTTAACAGTTACTGCTATATCCTCACAAGAGAAATCGTTATCTACTTCATAAACCGTGTTTGCATCGTTCCGTTTCGTTTTTATTCTATTAATAAAATCCAATACATTAATGAAGTTATTGCGATAAGGGGTATATACAACGGTTGTTGATACATTTTGATTACCTATGGTATTTCCAGAAACCTTATCAATACTAAGGTCTTCCTTTTGAACTTTACGAAGTTCTATTTTTTTTGCTTCGTAATGAAGCTTTTCCATTTTTCTTTGTACCAACGCATCAATACAAAGAGGAACAATTTTAAGGACGTACGCACCATCAGATGGCGTGGTTTTATAATAGTTGATAATAGCATTATTCAATACTGTCATAATACCTGTATTACCAATCTTTTCTAATATGAGAAAACCAATATTTGAATTTTCCGGAATATAAAACATGAAATAGAAAGGTTTCAACAATGCATTGTTTGAAGTTTTACGAAATACAACTGCACCATTGTTGATATCAACACATTCTTCTTCTGTACCGTATTCTCCACATTCCAATATGCCAGACAAATAACGTCCACGCCTATACAAAATATATTCTCCATTTTGGTCACGCGAAAGTCTGAAGACATTGCCTTCCTCATCATCCCCATCTCTATTTACAGGAACATGTTGGTCACCTCTGTTCATATCCATTTTCCAACTAGACATCATTGTATCTATATATTGGAGAAAATCTTGCCCGTTATTAAAATCTGAGAGCACCTGCTTTTCATCCTTTTTCAAACGGGTATTTATAGATACGGAATAAACAGCTAAGGAATACGATTGTGCCATAGTTGATAAGCACTAAAACTTAATGTTATCCCCATTTAAGGAAAAACACTTTAATTAAACAGTAAGAAGGAAAAAGTCCCAATGAGAGTATTTATAACCCCAAATTGTATTTTCTACAAAAAGCCATCCAATCAGAAACAACGAAAGGAGTGCCATAGTCTTCATACGCTTTCATCTTCGATATCTTTTCCATTGCGTTTTTGAGGTATTGAAGTTCAGAATCAGTTACAGTACCCTCTTTTATCTTATCAATGATAGCATCCATCATATCTTTACAGATATAGTCCGGACTATACATATCATCGAAATAGCAATAGTGTTCATCCTCAACAAAGTGACGGGACAGGATATCAAGTATTTCATAAAAGAGTGTGAATGCCTCATGACATTCATCTTTCTTCAACATTTCTTTGATTTGTACTTTATATGGCTGGAGCAAAAATGCAATCTTGTCACAATCGTCATAAATATTACGTGAATTGAAGACAGCTTCTACTTTTTCCTTGAAAGAAATCATTTGATTTTTCAAGAGTTCCAAAGTGTGGGGTTCAACTGTGCCATACGATAACATCTGTATTCTTCTTTTGAGGTTCTGGACAAGAGACAAATATAAGAAAGGCACACCGGATCTAATGTGCGCATTTGCTTACATAATTCTACAATTCGATGTAGACCATAATAATTGCGAACCAAACGCCAGTCATCCAAACTGCCATATTCAAGCACACGCTGTATTATCTGCTGTTGGCAGATATCCATTAATGCTCTTCACGCAGTTTCTCAAAAGTCTGTATGCCGATAGGCAATTTACGCATCATATCCATTTCTAATTCCAACTTTTTTTAGATAATCAGGAGATAAAGGAGTTATCACTTCGCTACGCTCCGTTAGAAGTCAGAGGGAGTTAAGCCGATACTCTTGCTTATCAAATGTTCAATACGTAAATATACGATTTTTCTGAAAAGGGGAAACCGGTTTATCGTTTTTTATACCTACAGACCACATTTTTCACTCCACTTCCTCCCATGGATAGGGGTTGTCCATCACATTCTGAAGCTCTGCAATGGCTTCTTCTTGTTCGGAAGTCAATGATGCGGGATTCCAAGAAGCGATGATGTGATGGGCTTCTTCTGCCAAAGGCTCATCGTACACTTCACCATAGCAGGCGGTCAGGAGACGGAGTTTCAACAAAGAAGGGGGAAGCGTATCAAGAAGATCCCAACAACGGTTCAGGATTTCCTGAACATGTTCCCGTTTCTCACCATGATCTATGAAAGAGGCATTGTAACCCATCAGAAGCGCAAGGCAGACTTCCGCCTGTTCTTCAACTGTCCCTCCTTGGACACAGGAATCATACAAGGCAGTAGTCAGACGATAGACCTCACTATTTAGGCGGGACAGGTCGGCACTATAAACAGAGGTTCCGTCAGAACCCAAATACATCAGTTTGTGAGAGACACGCTGAAGTTTTTTCGCATCTTCGGATAAAGACATGGTATTTAATCGTATTTAATGAACAGTAAACAATTGACAATTGCTGCTGATTGATAAATTACTTGATTACTTCTATTAAGTCCGGGTGAATGGTTGCCATGGCAACAGCTATCACACCTTGGACGGCGATGACTACACGGCGGTCGCGGGCACCTTTTACTTTCAGAAAAACTCCTTCATGGCCTTCAAAGTCACCGCCTGTTATACGGACACGGGTACCTTTCGAGAGGTTCAGCTCGTCGGGCTGGAAGTAAAGGAGGTGGTCATTGTAAGTACCGGCAACGGCTATGAAACGTTGCATCTCGACATCAGGAATGATGATTTTACGACTGCTGCGGGTATCAGTGATATACTGGAGGTAACTGACCTTAGACTTCACGCGCTTCACATCCGACGGGCAAGCGTGGACGAAAAGCAGGTTATGGACCACAGGGACAAGGGCACGCACTTTCTTACCACGCTTCATGACGATCTTGTATTGCATAGGGACGAAACAGCCCAAGTGTTCTTTTTCAAGGAGACGCATAGCATCAGATTCGCGGCGGTAAGTGGCACGCATAGCGTACCAGACGGCTTTTTCTGAAACTTTTTCCGGTGCCTGTTCCAAAGCCTTTTCGGATACCTTTTCAGCTGTTTTTTCAGGGGATTTTGCAAGTTCTTTATTCGTTTCCATAAGCCTGAATGTTCAGAAAAGGGTGTTCCTTCGGGGCTTTGACATCCTTGCATAAGCTTGAATCTCAATCATTTGCGAACACTTTATGTCGAATAGGGCAAGCCTTGTGTTCCTCTTGCATGAAGATTTTCTGCACTTGAACATAATTACGCAGCTAAATCACTATAAACGAATGGATTATCAAGGGATAATCGTTTTTTAAACGTTCGTTTATTGGACACATTTTGAGGGTTTATCACTACTAAGATTCTTTCAATAAAAAAATGGCGGAAAAAGCACAATTTCATTAAAGAGATAACTAATTATAAATGAATACTATAACAGATAGCATCAGATTTTTAAAGACTTTTATTTATCAGAATATTTTGTCGTTTCATTTCTACGTGCTATCTTTGTGTCCAATAAACGAACGTTTAAAAAACACTTTCCTGCATTTCACAATCATTATTGACACTGTTCTCACCTGTCTTGTTTCGGTACTTTTTCTGATCCATAGTAACATTGTAGCATCTTGCTTTCGAGGGGGCAACAGGAGTTTCTTATACGGAAAGTTTTTCATTTGTAGTGGGGAGATTTCTTTTTATAATAATGTACCCGTATACGCACACACGCAGGCGCATATTTTCTTACTTTTTTTATAAGCCTTGTTACACACACTTTATTAGTAATATAGGGTAGCCCCCCTACCCTATACTGAAATTTGTGTGTTACAACATATAAAGAAAATATTCAATTTTAAGGATTGAAAATAGAAGATATTCCAGTTTTAAACGTTAATTTTGCTTTCAAAGAATAAATTAAAAAGAAATTACCACTATTTTAAATTGTAACATTATGCCGAAAAAAACGCAATTCTGAATATTGCACTTATACAGAAGGAGGGGTATGACCTCCAAGTAGAGAAAACCGAAAACAAGATCAGCATCTTGTTAGTTGAAAATGAGAAATTTGACGAAAGAATATCCGTCAAATCCTGTGAAAGAGAAGACTTCCTGATCCCGTGGGTACAGAGACTTATCAAATCAAAAAAGGAGACAGGACTGAAGGGAACCCAGCACCTGGCAAGGTTACTGAACCGCATTGCGGTCTTCGAAAAAGACAAAAACGAGAATGAATTTATTTCTATGGAAAGTCTTAATACTGAAATCATTAAGTTAAGAAAGGCCATAATGGACGAATTAAAGGAGGATGGGAAAAGGAAGGGACTGAAATAGGACCGGACGCCCCTACCAAATTGTATTTTTTGGAGGTGCACCAAAGTTCACCACAGATGACACAGTTCACCACAGAATTTCATTTTAAAATATTAATAATCAGCTTATATATTCTGGACATTCTGAGTCATTTGTGGTGAATATCCGTTTTAATGTACTTACAATTCCATTTAAAATATTATCCTTTACTTCGCCATGCCAATAAGGCACAATATATAAAACCTTAAAGAACATGGAACAAATTCCTGTTACCGCGTACAGCGGATTCAGTAAAGTCCGGGGGAAAATCAACCTCGGAAGAGTCATCGGGAACATCAGAAACGGGGTGCATGCACAAAACGTATTCAAGGTCAGAATGCTCGTCAGCCAGGGAAAAACGGAGGCGGCAAACAATGTGAAAAGACAATTGCCCTTCTATACCGTCACAGCCACATACAGGGAAAAGAGGCTGGCGTACAGCATGACCGGGTACAACCATGTCATCCTGCTGGACATTGACGACCTGCCCGAAGACAGGCTGGACGGAGTGAGAAAGAAAATAAACGGGGACACCAACACGCTCGCCTCCTTCCTCACACCCAAAGGACACGGGTTCAAGGTATTCGTATTCCTGAAAACGGAGTATGCCATACGGCTGAGGAAAAGATTGGCAGAAAAGTTGGAGGAGACTGGGAAGGTGGAGTTCGCCCTGCTGGAGAAACACCACCTGGAGATGTACAACGAATGCAAGAGGTATTACGAGGAACTGTTAGGAGTGAAAGTAGACGCAAGCGGGAAGGACATTTCGAGGGGATTCTTCACGTCGTATGACGACAAGGCTTATCTGAATGAGGAGCTGATGAAAGAGGTGGACGAGACGGTCACGAACATTGTTTTACCTGAAGAATCCACGGAAAAGAAAAAGGGGAAAAAGGAGAAAAGAGAGAAGGCGGAAAAGGAAAAGAGAAAGACGGAAGCGGAACCCTGGGAAAGGATGGAGTTCAACAAGGCAGTACTTGCAGTGAAGAGGATATCGAAATTCGAGGAGGGGAACAGGGATAATTTCCTGTTCACGTTGGGAAACAAGTGTTATGCCAAAGGATTGGATGAAGAAGTTGCCGTAAGGCTGGCAAGGGAGAAATTCGGACAACAGGGAATGGATGTGGATACGCCCTTGCATAATGCATACACCTACACGGACAAGACACAAAAGGCAGCCGAAAAGAAAGAGGAAAAAACAGATACCATCAATCAGGTGATTGACTTCCTGAAAACGCACTATGACATACGGAGAAACGTGATACTGGACAGGCTCGAATACCTCGACTTCAATGAAAAGGAGGAGATTTGGAAAGGAAAGTTCAGACCCATGAGGGCAAGAAACTACAACTCCATATTCCTGCAACTGCAATTGGCGGGAATAAAGTGTTACCGGAACTTTCTGCAGGCGGTCATCGACTCGTCGTATGCAAGGGAATTTAATCCGTTCATGGATTACATCGGAAAACTCAAGCCGTGGGACGGCGTGACGGATTACATCGGGCAATTGGCGGACACTGTGCAGGCGGAAGACCAGGAGTTCTGGAGGAAGAGTTTCCGGAGGTGGTTCGTGGGGATGCTTGCGGGGGCACTACAGGAGGAAGCCGTAAACCACCTGGTCATCATCCTCTATTCCGAACAGGGAAAAGGAAAAAGCACATGGATAAGAAGGCTGTTACCACCTGAATGGAGAGAGTATTACCGCAACGGAATGGTGGAACCGGGAAACAAGGACCACCAGATACTGCTCAGCACGCACCTGATCATCAGTATGGAGGAGTTTGAAGGGGTAAAACCGGGGGATGTAGCAGGGCTGAAAAGGACCATTACACAGGAGAGCGTCACCGAGAGGAAGGCGTACGACACACAGGCATACAATTACGTGAGGCATGCGTCGTTCATTGCCAGCACGAACAACAGGCAATGCCTGCAGGACATCGGAGGGAACAGGCGGTTCCTGCCGTCGGCCATCAAGTCGCTGGATTACCGGACACCGGTGAATTATGAAGGGATCTATGCACAGGCATACGCGCTGCTGAAAGAAGGATACAAGTACTGGTACGAGGGGGAGGAAATCGAAGAACTGAACAGGCACAACGAGCAGCACAGGATGAAAGACCCTGTGGAGGAGAACCTGTTTGTCTATTTCCGTAAACCGGAGGAAGAGGACATGCATGTGAAGTGGATGCCTGCGGCGGCGATACTCAGCAAGATAGCCATATTCGGAAAGATACAGGTGAACAGGCAGACAACGCAGACGCTGGTATTATCCTTGGAAAAGTACAGGTTCGAGACCAGAAGGGACAACCAAGGAAGCATAGAGTACAAAGTCGTGGACCGGATGGAAGATGAGATTCAAAGGGAATGGAAAGGGGAAAATGGAAAGAGGAAAATGACGAGTTGAGCTTACGAAACTTGAGCCATGAGATATATACATGAAAAAAACATTTTAGAAAAAAAAAGAAAGAAATTCTTTGCTATTTCAAACAAAGTGTTTATTTTTGCCTCGATCAAAAACCAAAAACAAATGAAAACAATGTTCATAAATACATATTGGTGGTGGCGCCCGTTACAACTCCGACAGTCGTAAGGGAGCAGTGCTCGTATGTATATATGTAAATAGGATATAGAATCACAAAGAGCTCTGTCGCAACTTGCGGCAGAGCTCTTTTTTTGTTGCTTCAGAAGAATAACGAAGTATAGATGAATCAGACCCTTCGTTTCTATCCGACAACAAAAAAGCTGGCAATAGAAATCAATTTAAAAACACTATAATTATGAGTTTTTTAGTAAATCATGATGGCTATTACGGAGAATTCGGCGGAGCATACATCCCCGAAATACTCCACAAGTGTGTAGAAGAACTACAAAACACCTACATCGAAGTATTGCAAAGCGAAGACTTCAAACAAGAATTCGACCTCTTGTTGCGTGATTACGTAGGCCGCCCTTCCCCACTCTATTACGCCCGTCGCCTCTCCGAGAGGTATGGTTGCAAACTCTACCTCAAGCGCGAGGACCTGAACCACACCGGTGCCCACAAGATCAACAATACCATAGGACAGGTTCTCTTGGCACGCCGTATGGGCAAGCACCGTATTATCGCCGAAACTGGTGCCGGACAGCATGGTGTGGCAACTGCCACAGTCTGCGCCTTGATGAACATGGAGTGTGTCGTCTACATGGGAAAAACAGACGTAGAACGCCAACGCATCAACGTAGAAAAGATGAAAATGCTTGGTGCTACCGTCATCCCTGTCACTTCGGGCAACATGACCCTGAAGGATGCGACCAATGAGGCCATTCGCGACTGGTGCTGCCACCCTGCCGATACTTATTACATTATAGGTTCCACAGTCGGTCCGCATCCTTATCCGGATATGGTATCCCGCCTGCAATCTGTCATCAGTGAAGAGATAAAAAAGCAACTCATGGAGAAAGAAGGGCGAGACTATCCTGACTATCTCATTGCCTGTGTAGGCGGTGGAAGCAACGCCGCGGGCACCATCTACCATTACATCGATGATCCCCGCGTCCGGATCGTCCTTGCCGAAGCCGGAGGACAAGGAGTAGACACCGGAATGACTGCCGCCACTATTGCCCTCGGAAAGATGGGAATCATCCACGGTGCCCGGACATACGTCATCCAGAATGAAGACGGGCAAATAGAGGAACCCTACTCCATATCCGCCGGTCTGGACTATCCCGGCATCGGTCCCATGCACGCCAATCTGGCCGCACAAAAGCGCGCCCTTGTGCTCGCCGTAAATGACGATGAAGCCGTTCGCGCCGCTTACGAGCTGACGGAACTGGAAGGCATCATACCCGCCTTAGAGAGTGCCCATGCCCTCGGAGCCCTTGAGAAGCTGAATTTCAAGCCCGAAGATATCGTAGTCCTGACTGTCTCCGGACGGGGAGATAAGGATATTGAAACTTACTTAAACTATAACAAATAAAATGATGAATACATACAATTACCAAACCTGTAGCCGTACGCTACTTGGAGATTTACATACCCCTGTGAGCACATACCTCAAAGTGCGTGACATATTTCCGCAAAGTGCACTCATGGAAAGCCCCGATTATCACGGCAGCGAGAACAACCGTTCCTTCATAGGGCTTTGCCCGCTGGCAAGCGTCAGCATCGAGCACGGAACTGCCATATTCCGTTTCCCCGACAGCACTCGTGAGACGCATCCCATCACACAGGAATACTGCGTAGAGAATGCCCTGGAAGATTTCCTCAACCGTTTTCACGTCGAAGGGGAATATGCCAACTATTGCGGACTTTACGGTTATACATCTTTCAATGCCGTACACTACTTCGAAGACATCCCGGTGAAGGATAGCCGCGAGAGTACCAACGATGCCCCGGACATGCTTTACATTCTTTACAGGTATCTTATCGTCTTCAATGACTTCAAGAACGAAATGATGCTTCTCGAGATACATACTCCCGACAAAGAAAGTGAGTTGGACGTCATACAAAAAGCGATCCACGGGCAAAACTACGCAACGTATAATTTCCACTCCATCGGCGAGACCACTTCTTCGCTGACCGATGAAGAGCACAAGGCAAACATTCGCCAAGGAATTGCCCACTGCCTGCGGGGAGATGTTTTCCAGATCGTCCTTTCCCGCCGTTTCGAACAGCGTTTTGAAGGAGATGATTTCAAACTCTACCGTGCCCTGCGCAGCATAAACCCCTCTCCTTACCTGTTCTACTTTGACTTCGGCGGTTTCCGCATTTTCGGTTCATCGCCTGAAACCCATTGCCGCATCGAAGACCGTCATGTCTACATCGACCCCATTGCCGGAACCACTAAACGTACCGGAGATCCGGAATCGGACAAAAGAAATGCACAATACTTGCACAATGATCCCAAGGAGAATGCCGAACATGTCATGCTTGTGGATCTTGCCCGCAACGACCTTTCACGCAATTGCCAACAGGTAAAAGTAGATTTCTACAAAGAGACGCAATACTACAGCCATGTCATCCACCTAGTCAGCCGTGTCAGCGGTACACTGGACGACGGTGCCAGCCCCATCAAGGCTTTCATCGACACCTTCCCTGCCGGCACTCTAAGTGGTGCGCCTAAAGTTCGCGCCATGCAACTCATCAGCGAACTGGAACCGCACAACCGAGGTGCATACGGAGGATGTATCGGATTCATCGGACTGAACGGTTCACAGAATCAGGCCATCACCATACGTACATTTGTCAGCCGTAATGGAATACTTTGGTTTCAAGCCGGCGGTGGCATCGTGGCCAAGAGTGACGAGGAGTATGAACTGCAAGAGGTCAACAATAAATTGGGTGCATTGAAAAAAGCTATCCAAATGGCAGAGAGAATGTAAAGCAAGTTCAAGAACTTGCGAAACTTGAATAAATATATACTTTAAAACTGATAAACCAAATGATTGTAATTATAGACAACTACGACTCTTTCACTTACAACCTTGCCCATTCAGTGAAAGAACTTGGCGCAGAAACCGATGTTTTGCGTAACGATTGCTTCGACATCAAAGAGCTTGAAAGATACGACAAGATCATACTCTCCCCCGGTCCTGGCACTCCCGATGAAGCAGGATTGCTGCTTGACGTTATCCGTACCTATGCCGGACGCAAATCCATCCTTGGAGTTTGTCTTGGAGAACAGGCTATTGGTCAAGTCTTCGGTGGCAAACTGACCAACTTGGACGAGGTTTTTCACGGGATACAGACCCAAATACGAATCGGTAACGATGAATTGCCGGACGGCAAGCCCGTATCCAATAAGCAACAGTTATCCCTCGCTTCCGATTATCTCTTCTCCGGGCTTCCTTC
>Ga0137306_103949_pt1 | contig 10566 bp, 8 predicted proteins | sample Inofroosms_March_FD_97187 | JGI IMG/M metagenome (GOLD analysis project Ga0137306, IMG submission 97187) | Mouse cecal microbial communities from Vienna, Austria - N-Acetylneuraminic and N-Acetylglucosamine D2O microcosms_March | ecosystem: Host-associated > Mammals > Digestive system > Large... | reverse complement strand
GCCCTATGTCAAGGATATCCGCAAAACGGTAATGATGCCGATGAATGCGATAAAGCGCCATCTGGCGGTGGAGAAGCGCTTACATATGATGGCAGAAGATGCCAATACGATGGAAATTAACCGCATCGAATATCGGGATAAGAACATCGGTGTGATTACCGGCGGAATTCCCTACCAGTATGTGCGGGAAGCTTTGCCTGAGGCCAGTGTGTTAAAGCTTGGTCTGGTACATCCTCTGCCAAGGAAATTAATTGAAGAGTTTGCTGCCTCCGTAAAAACCCTCTATGTGGTGGAGGAATTAGAGCCGGTGATGGAAGAGCAGATAAAATCCTGGGGAATTTCCGTGATTGGAAAGGAAATCTTTACCGTTCAGGGCGAGTACAGCGCAAACCTTCTTCGGGAAAAGGTTCTCGGGACAAAACCGGAATATTCCCCTGCCGCCGAGGTTCCGGCAAGACCGCCGATCCTCTGTCCCGGATGTCCGCACAGAAGCGTATTTTCCGTGCTGAAGAAATTAAAACTTCATGCGGCAGGGGATATCGGCTGCTATACTTTAGGCGCTGTAGCTCCGCTTTCGGTGGTGGATACGACGATCTGCATGGGGGCAAGCATTTCCAGCCTTCACGGTATGGAAAAGGCAAGGGGACGCGAATTTATCAAGGACTGGGTTGCCGTTATCGGAGATTCTACCTTTTTACATACCGGGGTTAATTCGCTGATGAACATGGTCTACAACCAGGGTACAGGTACGGTGATTATCCTGGATAATTCAACCACAGGCATGACCGGGCACCAGGATCATGCAGCGACCGGAAAGACCCTGATGGGAGATATTGTCCCGGCGATTGATCTGCATAAACTCTGCGGGGCGATGGGGATTGCCCATGTTTATGAGGTTGATGCTTTTGATACCCAGGGCCTGGAGAAGCTTTTAAAGGAAGAAACGGCTAGGGAAGAGGTTTCGGTTATTATTGCCAAATCGCCCTGCGCACTCTTAAAAACGACCGTTCCCAGGGGAAAATGCCGTGTTATTCCCGAAGTCTGTAAAAAATGCGGCCAGTGTCTGGTGCCCGGATGTCCGGCGATGACCAAAGACAGTGAAGGCCGTGCCGTTATCGATGAAGTGATGTGCAATGGCTGCGGTCTTTGTGTGCAGCGCTGTCCTTTCGAGGCGATTTCCTTTACGCCTAATGCCGGCTGAAAGCTGCTGTATGGGAAGGACTGGCATGAATGAACGATAAGAAGTAAATCATTATAGAGAGGATCGGTAGAATGGAAACAAAGAATATTATGATTGTCGGGGTAGGAGGCCAGGGAACACTTCTTACCAGCCGGGTTTTGGGAGGTATCGCCAGAGAAGGCGGATACGATGTAAAGATTTCCGAAGTTCACGGGATGGCACAGCGGGGCGGAAGCGTAGTAACCTTTGTGCGGTTTGGCGATCAGGTGGCAGAGCCGATTGTCGAGGAAGGCCAGGCAGATGTTTTAATCGCCTTTGAGCGGCTGGAAGCCCTGCGCTATGTGCATTTTTTAAAAAAGGACGGCGTGTTGATTGTTAATGACCAGAAGATTGAACCGATGACGGTTTCGGCGGGGATGGCAGAGTATCCTGAGGGGATTATTGAGCGTCTTCAGGGTATCTGTTCCACCATCGTTGTGAATGCCCAGGAGGAGGCAAAAAAACTGGGCAATGCCAAGGTGTTTAATACGGTGGTGATCGGCGCGGCGGCCAGACATCTGCCCTTTCCCAGGGAGAAGTGGGAAACGGTAATCCGCAGTACGGTTCCGCCAAAGACCGTAGAGATTAATCTTGCCGCCTTCCATGCCGGGTTTGGAGAATAAGCGCTGCGGTGAACTTTCACAGTAAGGAATAAGCTGTGCCGTCGGGAAGGATTGATGGCAGCAGGGCGGAAAAATATAGAAAAAGACAGAGGGAAAAGACATGACCATTGTAGAATTGCTGGAGCGCAACAGCCAGCTGTACGGGGAGGAGATCTGCCTGGTGGAGATTAACCCCGAGGTAAGGGAAACCAGGCGCGTTACCTGGAAGGAATATGAACTGATGGAGCCAAGTCCCAGTGCCTATTACCGCCGGGAAATCAGCTGGCAGGTGTTTAATGAGAAGGCGAACCGTTTTGCCAATCTTTTATTGTCCCGCGGGATAAAGAAGGGGGATAAGGTAGGGATTCTTTTAATGAACTGCCTGGAGTGGCTTCCGATTTATTTTGGAATTTTAAAGACAGGAGCGCTTGCCGTGCCTTTAAATTTCCGCTATTCGGCAGAGGAAATCGAGTACTGCGTGGAACTGGCCGAGGTGGATATTCTGGTGTTTGGGCCGGAGTTTATCGGGCGTGTGGAGGAGATTGCCGATGATATCAGCAAGGGAAGGTTACTGTTTTTTGTGGGTGATAACTGCCCCTCCTTTGCCGAGGATTACAAGGCGATCACCGCGGACTGTTCCAGCAAATCCCCGAACATTACCCTCTGGGAAGAGGACGATGCAGCGATTTATTTCTCTTCCGGAACTACGGGTTTTCCCAAGGCAATTTTGCACAACCATGAAAGCCTGACTCATTCCTGCCGGGTGGAGCAAAACCACCACGGACAGGGCAGGGAGGATATCTTTTTATGTATTCCGCCGCTTTACCATACCGGGGCAAAGATGCACTGGTTCGGTTCCCTGCTTTCGGGAAGCAAGGCCGTGCTTTTAAAAGGAACCAAGCCGGAATACATTCTGGATGCGGTTTCAAAGGAAAAATGTACGATTGTCTGGCTTCTGGTGCCGTGGGCGCAGGATGTGCTGGAAGCATTAGACAGCGGTCGCTTAAAGCTTTCGGACTATGAACTTTCCCAGTGGAGGTTAATGCACATCGGCGCTCAGCCGGTTCCGCCCAGTTTAATCCGTCACTGGAAGACATATTTCCCCGATCATCAATACGATACCAACTACGGACTCAGCGAGTCCATCGGCCCCGGCTGCGTGCATCTTGGCGTAGAGAATATTCATAAGGTAGGCGCTATCGGTGTGCCCGGATTCGGCTGGCGGGTGAAGATTGTCGATGAAAAACACCAGCTTGTCGCCCGGGGCGAGGTCGGCGAACTGGCAGTGAAGGGCCCGGGGGTGATGACCTGCTACTACCGCGACCCCAAGGCAACCGCAGAAGTTTTAGATCACGGCTGGCTCTACACCGGAGATATGGCGATGGAAGACGAAGAAGGTTTTATCTTTTTGGTTGACCGCAAAAAAGACGTGATTATCTCGGGCGGGGAAAATATTTATCCCGTACAGATTGAGGACTTTATCCGTCTTTACCCGTCCGTGCACGATGTGGCTGTGATTGGCCTTCCGGACAAGCGTCTGGGCGAGATAACGGCGGCGATTATTGAGGTAAAACCGGAGATGGAGTGTACAGAGGAAGAGATTCAGTCCTTCTGCAAAGAACTTCCCCGCTATAAGCGTCCAAAAAAGATTATTTTTGCTGAAATTCCGCGCAATCCTACCGGGAAAATCGAAAAGCCCAGGCTGCGGCAGAAATACTGCGGCGGGCGACTTGTCGAGGCGCAGATAATCAATTGACAGATTGTGCCGGTTTGCGTAAATCTGCGAAAACCGTGATGATTATTTTGAAGTAAATGGAAATCCTCCTTCGTTATACGTGACAGAAGGAGGATTTTTGTATGGAAAATAAAGAAAATAAGACAGCAGAGGATAGAGAAAAAAGTATAGAGGAGCAGGAGTTTGACCGGGAGGTTGCACGGCTGATGGCAGAAGAACCCGAGGGAAAATCGAAAAAGGGCAGAAAGAAAAGCCATTCCGTCGGAAGAAGGCCCAGGAAAAAATGGAGTACCAAACGTAAGGTTTTTACCGTTTTGGGGGCTGCAGCAGTGCTCTTTATCGTCTTTAAGGCAACCGCAGGAAAAAAAGAACCAGCAGCCATGCCGGTTCCCGTGATGGCGCTGACATCGGGAACCGTACAGAACCGTCTGACCACGAACGGCCCGGTTTCCGGAACGGACAGTGCCGATGTGGTATCCAACCTTCACGCTGAGGTGCTGGAGTTAAAGGTGAAGGAAGGCGATCATGTAGAAAAGGACCAGGTGCTTGCCATTGTAGACAGCGACGACCTGCTCAAAGAAGTGGAGATGGCACAGAACGAATACGATTTAGCCGTAGCCACCCGCAATAAACAGCAGAAAGATGCTGAAAACGGTTATGCAAAGGCTGCCCAGAATGTCCAGGCGGCAAAAGCTGCCTTAGATCGGACAGCAATTCTTGTCCAGGGCGGAAGCGAGCCGATCGTCAACCTGGAAAATGCACAGAATACCTATGCAGACGCCCTGCGCGAGCTTTCCTCTTTCCATATGGTCGGCGGAAGACCTGCAGCCGATGAATCCTATGATTTACAGATTAAGAATGCAGCGTTTACCCTGGAAAAACGCCGGGAAGCCTTGGAAAACGCGCAGGTCAAAAGCCCGATAAGCGGAACCGTAACCCGGGTAAACACTAAGGTAGGCCAGTTTGCCGATAAACCCGAGGACGACCGCCCTATGTTTATTATTGAAAACCTGGATCAGCTTGAACTGGAAATCAAGGTCAGCGAGTATTCCATCGGCAAGGTCAAGATCGGACAGCCGGTTACGATCCATGCCGATATCTTAAACGGAAAAACCGTAGAAGGTGTCGTTGCCAACATCTCCCCCACCGGAGAAGAAAAGGGCGGAGGTTCGAGCGAACGGGTTATTCCCACGACCGTGGAGATTTCGGATAAGGACAGCGGCCTGATTGCCGGAATCACGGTTCGGGCGGAAATCCTTCTGGAAGAAGCCGAAAATGTATTAACTGCCCCCTCCTCGGCCCTGCTGCAAAAGGATGACGGAAGTCTGTGCGTGCAGAAGGTGGAAAATGGTCAGATTAAAGAAGTTCCGGTGGAAATCGGCGTGGAAGGCGATATCCTGGTTGAACTTCTGCCTCTGGAAGAAGGAAGCCTGAAGGAAGGTGACAGCATCGTTATCTCGGCCTCTTCGATGTACGCCGACGGGATGACGGTAATGCCGATGATGCAGTAACTCTTGATACATAACCTGCCAGAAAAAATCCGCCGGCAGCAAAAAAAGTTTGATAAGGTGGGTTTACCATGGTATAGAAAGAACAAAAACAGCAAGGAGCATCTATGGATGTAAAACGTAATCTTATCCGCAGTCTGGGAAAAAAGAAGAATAAACTCCCCGACTACATGACAAAAAATGTATCCGAAGATTTAATCCGCCTGGAAAATCTGGTAAAAATCTACGACACCGGTGCAATTAAGGTTCTGGGCTTAAAAAAGATTAACCTGACCATCAAGCCCGGCGAATTTGTCGCTATTATGGGGCAGTCCGGTTCAGGAAAATCCACGCTGATGAATATCTTGGGATGTCTGGACAGGCAGACGCTGGGACACTATTATCTGGACGGCATTGACACGGCAAGCTTAACCCCAAATCAGCTTTCCGAGGTGCGCAACCGGAAAATCGGCTTCGTCTTTCAGTCCTTTAACCTGATTCCCCGGACGACCGCCGTAAAAAACGTAGAACTTCCCATGACCTACGCCCATATTTTATCCAAAAAAGAGCGGCGTGAACGTGCCCTTGCCCTTTTGGAGCGCGTAGGTCTGGGGGCAAGATTTGAACACATGCCCAACGAACTCTCCGGCGGACAGCGCCAGAGGGTTGCCATCGCCCGCGCCCTGGCCAACGAACCTCCGCTGATTTTAGCCGACGAGCCGACCGGGAACTTGGATACCGCCTCGTCGGTGGAAATTATGGAACTGTTCAGCGCCCTGCACAAGGAAGGGGCAACGGTTGTTGTTGTAACCCATGAAGAAGACATCGCCGCCTTCACTGACCGGGTTATCCGCTTCCGCGACGGTCAGATCGTCAGCGATGTAAAGAAAGGAGGGGAAAATCCATGCTTTTAGAAAATATGGCAATGGCATTTTCCGCCATCCGCGCCAATAAAATGCGTGCCATCCTGACCATGCTCGGCATCGTTATCGGTATCGGCTCGGTTATCTCCATCGTTTCCATCGGCGATACCATGCGCAGTATGTTTGCCAGCCTTTACCAGGATATCGGCATCACCCAGGGCTATGTGCAGGTGCGGACCTGGATGATTGATGACTTCCGCCAGAGCGACTGGTTCACCTTAGATGAGATGGCCCGGGTCAAGGAGGTATTCGGCGATGAAATTGCCTATATGGACAGCAATGCTTTTGAAACTGCCGAAGCCGTTTTCGGACGGAATAAAGTTCGGTTTGAATTTAGTGGAATTGACTATAATTATCAGGATGTGCAGCCGGTTAATGTTGTTTACGGACGCTACTTAAATGAAGGTGATATCCTGGGAAGGAAACGCAACGCCCTGATGGATGTAGACAGCGCCATGAAACTTTTCGGCACCGAAAACGCTGTAGGAAAAATGTTTCGGACAACGTTCTACGGCGATACCATGGACTTTACCGTCGTCGGTGTCTACCGCAAGGAGATGAGCCCTTTTCAGAAGCTGATGATGGGCGGAAACAGCGATAACGGTGCCGCCTACATCCCTTACACCATCTTAACCTGGCCCAATGACTATTTCAGCGCTCTCCACGTCTTTGCCTCGGAAGATGTAGATTTGGCGGATTTCTATAAACGCCTGACGAATTATATCGCCAAGGTAAAGGGCCGAACCCCCGAACAGCTCTACGTCCAGACTGCCGTGGACGAGATGGGTTCCGTAGACCAGGTTATGGGCGGATTATCCGCTGCCGTAGGAGGAATCGCCGCAATCTCACTTTTGGTCGGAGGAATCGGCATTATGAATATTATGCTTGTATCCGTAACCGAGCGAACCAGGGAAATCGGCATCCGCAAAGCCCTTGGTGCGAAAACCCGCGACGTTCTTATTCAGTTTTTAACCGAATCCGCCATCCTTTCGGCGATGGGCGGAATCATCGGAATTATTATCGGAACCGGTTTAGTGTCCATCGGCGGCATGGCCCTTGGCGTACCTGTGGTAATCAAACCCTTAGTTGTCTTACTGGCGGTAGGCTTTTCTGCCATGGTGGGAATTTTCTTCGGGCTTTATCCGGCATCCAAGGCAGCAAAATCCGATCCCATCGACGCTCTGCGCTACGAGTAAAAAATACAAAAACTGTGCTGGAGCAGACCGGCAAAAAAATCCCCTTAAACAGGGGATTTTTTTTTGGAATTTTTTTCATAATTTTTGAAATAACAGTTGACAACCTATGAAAAACCTGCTATTATAAGGTTAAAGTTGTTGAAACAAAAGTAAAGTTGTTAATTCAACAGAAAAGGAGGACGCCGTATGATTTACACGGTAACACTTAACCCCGCACTGGATAAAACGGTGGAGATTTTATCGTTCACCGTAGACAGTGTAAACCGCATAACTGCAATGCGGACGGATCCCGGCGGAAAAGGAATCAATGTTTCAAAAGTCATTGACAAGCTGGGTAGCAGGAGCATTGCAGCAGGAATTCTTGGGGGAGGGACGGGAAAGGCGATTTTATCGGCCTTAGAAGCGATGAATCTTGCATCCTGCTTCCACTTTATCCCGGGAGAAACGCGCACGAACCTGAAAGTTGTAGACCCCGAACGTCATACCAACACAGATATCAATGAACCGGGGCTTACCGTAACCGAAGATATTTTAAATGATCTTTTACGGGAACTTTTAGGAAAGCTGTCAGAGGAGGATATCGTTGTTCTGTCCGGAAGCCTTCCCAAGGGAGCGCCGAAGGATACCTATGGAACCTGGGTAAAAGCCTGCAGGGAGAGCGGAGCCAAGGTCATCCTTGATGCTGACGGCGATTTGCTCGAAGCCGGATTAAAGGCGTCCCCTTATCTGATTAAACCCAATAACCATGAGATTTCCCGTCTGTTAAATGAAACCCTGAGCACACCGAAAGAATTAGAAGCAGCGGCAAAAAAACTGATGGCACAGTACGGCATAACCAAAATTGTAGTGTCCATGGGCAGTGAGGGAGCGCTCTATGTGACCAAAGACAGAACCGTCTATGCTGAGGGGCTGAAAGTTCCGGTGGGGAGCACCGTGGGCGCAGGCGACAGCGTTGTTGCAGCCCTTGCCGTAGCCGAAGAGTCCGGGATGAGCCTTGAGGAAGCGGTACGCCTCTCCACGGCAACCGGTGCGGCAAACGTTATGTGCAGCGGAACCCAGGCGGCAGAGTACGAGGTTATTAAAGAATTAATGCCGAAGGTTGTTTTTCATTCCTTATAACCTTCAGCCGAAGATTGACATTCTATTCATGAGCGGGAGTTTTCTATAAATCATAGAAGGAAAAAGAAAATAATTGTTGAAATAACAGAACATTTTAGGTTATGATAAGAAAGGAGTTTTATAATGAAAGCAAGGGGAGTAAGATTACATGGAGCAAACGATTTAAGACTGGAAGAATTTGAACTGCCGGAGATCACGGATGATGAGATTTTAGTCAAGGTAGTATCGGACAGCATCTGTATGTCAACCTACAAGTGCGCCATCCTTGGCGAAAAGCACAAACGTGTTCATGATGATGTAGCTGAACATCCGGCGATTATGGGCCATGAGTTTGCCGGTGATATTGTCAAGGTAGGGAAGAACCATCAGGAAACCTTTAAACCGGGAATGAAGTTCACCCTTCAGCCGGCATTAAACTATAAGGGAACCATGTGGAGCCCGGGCTATTCCTATGAATTTTTCGGCGGGGATGCGACCTACTGCATTATCCCGGCAGAGGTTATGGAACTGGGATGCCTTTTAGAGTACAAGGGACGTGCCTATTATGAGGCTTCTCTTGCAGAACCCATGTCCTGCAGCATCGGTGCATTTAACGCTGCCTATCATACACAGATGGGTGTGTACACGCACCAGATGGGCATTAAAGAGAACGGAAAACTGGCAATTACGGCAGGGGCAGGCCCCATGGGTCTGGGTGCCTTAACCTACGCTCTTCATAGGGATGTGCGTCCTTCGATGGTGGTTGTAACCGATTTGGATCAGGATCGTCTGGATCGCGCAGCACAGCTTTTCCCGCCGCAGGAGTATGCCAAGGAAGGCATTGAAGTTCATTTTGTCAATACCGGAAAATTTGATGATCCGGTAGCTGAGCTTCTGCGGATTTCCGGCGGAACCGGTTATGATGATGTTCTCTGCTATGCGCCGGTAGCTGCGGTAGTAACCCAGTCCAGCGCGATTTTAGGACGTGACGGCTGTCTGAATTTCTTTGCCGGCCCGACCGACAGCAAGTTTTCTGCAACCATGAATTTTTACGATGTACATTATAATTCAACCCATGTTATGGGAACCACGGGCGGAAATACCGCAGATATGATTGAATCTCTGGAACTTACGGCCGCAAAGCGCATCAATCCGGCAGTTATGGTAACCCATATCGGCGGACTGGACGCTGCAGCCGAAACCACGCTGAACCTGCCGAAGATCCCCGGCGGAAAGAAATTAATCTATACCTGGCTTTCCATGCCGCTGACTGCTTTAACGGATCTGCGGGCAAAGGGCGAGGAGAATAAGGATCAGCGTCTGATTGCCTTAGCGGATATCGTTGACGCACATCAGGGCTTATGGTGTCCGGAGGCAGAAGAGTACCTGCTGGAAAACTTTATTGAAAAATAAAACGTGCCATCCTCCCGTCCGGGGCCCTGGCACAGACGGGAGGTTCTATTGGATTCTATGGAAATGCGCAGAAATGCGATTGTTGAACTGATTAATAAGAATGAAACGGTGAGTTTTTCTCAAATTAAGGAAGCTTTTCCGCAGGTATCGGAGATGACTCTGCGCACCGATTTGAAACTTTTAGACAATGCCAAGAGAATTGTGCGGATTCACGGAGGGGCAAAGTCGGTGCAGATGGTGATTGGAACGGACGACTATCTAAGCAAGCGCTCTGTCCGCAATATTCCGGAAAAACAGTTCATTGCCGAAAAAGCCCTTTCCCTGCTTCGGCCGGACACGACGATTTTTATCGATTCGGGAAGTACGACGACCATGCTGGCCCACCAGTTTCCCGATCAGTCAAACCTGATCTATACAACGGGTTTAAGCTGCGCCACGGAACTGGCCGGTCTTTCACGGCCCACGGTGATTCTTCCCGGCGGAAGGTTAAACCGCTACAGCCAGAGTGTGTACGGGATTTCGGCGGTAAAGGAATTGGAGCGGGTGAACTTTAACCAGACTTTTTTAGGAGTGACCAGCTACCATAAAATGACGGGTTTTACCTGTGGGAGCAATGACGAGGCGGTGCTTAAGCAGACCGCAATACGTCAGTCCGAACAGACCATTGTCCTGATTGACTCTTCAAAAATCGGAGAAAAGAGTACATTTAATATCTGCAGTCTGGCCGAGGTGGACATCGTTGTTTCGGACGGAAAATTGTCGGAAGACTTCTTAGAAGACTGCCGCAGGTTTCATGTAGAAGTTTTGTAGAGGTGCAGCGGGGAGAGGGAGCCCCGGATGTCAACACCTGTGTGAAGACGAACCTTTTTATCTAATCAGTTCTTCGACGCTTT
>Ga0137306_103948_pt1 | contig 10568 bp, 7 predicted proteins | sample Inofroosms_March_FD_97187 | JGI IMG/M metagenome (GOLD analysis project Ga0137306, IMG submission 97187) | Mouse cecal microbial communities from Vienna, Austria - N-Acetylneuraminic and N-Acetylglucosamine D2O microcosms_March | ecosystem: Host-associated > Mammals > Digestive system > Large... | reverse complement strand
TGGAAAACAATATCAATCGGTCGAACTGCCGGAAGAAAACAAGTATGAGGTTTCGGGGAAAGCATTAGAAGAATTAAAAAACATGGTCAATGAAGGCTTTATAAATGAGGCGGAGAATATATTGCTGGAAAGCATTGACTATACCCAGAAAAGAGAAGTCCTTGCCGCAATATTATTTTATCAATATATAGGCGAACAAGATATTGGCTTCTTAGAAGAACATAACTATTCAAAAGAGGAAGCACTGGATGGAATCAGAAGGCTGGCAGAGAAACAAGGATACGGACAGATCAGTTCAATGTTTATAAAGGAGAGCGTGTGATGTGCAGCGTAGTCAGGGATGAGCCTGGGAATCAGGAAGAAGGAAAAATAATCGCCAGACATTTGGTGAAGGATTATATCTTAAAAGAAAAGAAGGGGTTGTTCGCCCGCGGGCAGAAAAAAGTGGTCCATGCGGTGAAAGACCTGTCGCTGGAGATTCCCCAGGGGAAAATAACCGGAGTCTTAGGCATTAATGGTGCGGGAAAGACAACGACGATCCGTATGCTTGTATCTGTTATTGCACCGACATCGGGCAGTCTGACTATGAATGGAGTCGATGCCGTAAAGAATCACCTGTGGGTAAAGGAGCGGATCAATGTGATCTCAGGCGGAGAGAGGAATCTTTACTGGAGACTGACTGCAAAGGAGAACCTCAGATATTTTGGCAGTCTGTATGGATTAAGCGGAGCCAGTCTGAATGAAAAGATTGCTGATCTGTTAGAGACTGTGGGTCTGGAAGAGGCTGCGGATATTCCGGTGGAGAGATATTCAAAAGGGATGAAGCAGCGTCTGCAGATTGCCAGGGGACTGATCAATGATCCGGAGTACCTTTTTATGGACGAACCAACACTGGGACTTGACATCGTAATTGCGAAAGAAATCAGAAGACTGGTGCAGGAACTGGCCAAAGAGAAGAAAAAGGGCATACTGCTGACTACCCACTATATCCGCGAAGCAGAGGAGCTTTGCGACTATATATATGTTCTAGACAAAGGGGAGATCATCGCCCAGGGCACAAGGGAAGAACTGAAAGAGTTATTCATGTATAAGCCGCAGCTCCTGATACAGGTAAAACCGTCAGATGACCAGGAGTATCTGGCGCTTCTTAAAGAGGAAGGAGAGAAAACGGCAGACGAACATGTTCTGAATCTATTAATGAAACATCAGATACAGGTGGAGGGACTGAGCGTACAGGAGCCTGAACTGGAGGAAGTGCTCATGAAAATCATTAGTCAGCCGGACAGGAGGAGCCAGTGATGAAAAGGATTCTATTAGTGGTCAGAGCGGAAATTTTGAAACAGCAGAAGCATGATTATCATTCCCCGTTTGTCTACTTTTCCCTGCTTGTGTGGCCTGTTTTAGGATTCCTGGAGGTCTATTATACCTATAAGCCATTCGAAATTACCGGGTATATGGGGATTACAGACAGAAAGGAGCTGCTAGCTTTTTTAGGCACCGGGTTCATGGCATATACATGCTTCTGGTCAATGATTCAGAATGCGTGGTCCATGGCGAACCAGGAACGGACAGGAGGAACACTGGAAATTACCTTTTTATCACCGGCGAACAGGCTGGCCATGAGCTATGGAAGGGCATTGGGAGCGCTGATTCAGGAAGTGTGGATGTTTTGCAGCTTCTGTGTATTCATTCTGATATATACAGGTACGCTTAGCTTAGGGAATCTCGTAATGCTGCCGTTCATATTTCTGCTTCTGATCATTTCGTCAACGATATGGGGAGGCATGCTGAATACGGTTTTTATGTTTTCAAGGGATGCGTCCATTATCATGGATCTGTTTGATATGCCTATGACATTGTTTTCAGGAAGCAGAATACCGGTCAGATGCTTTCCACAGTGGGCAAAAGTGCTTTCTCTGGTTTTTCCGCTGACATACTGTCTTAACATCATCCGGCTTGTGCTTCATATTCAGGAGGAAGGAAACGGATGGGCAGCCGATCTGTCGGGGCTGGCAGTTTGTCTTAGTATAATGGCAGCGATTACTGTTATTCTGATACAGAAGGTTGAACAGCATAACAGAGAAAACGGTGAATTACAATTTTATTAACCTTACGGAATGCGCAGTGAGGCTTGTTCACACAGGACTTTGCATTTACTGCAAAGTCCGTAAGAAAATGATTCAGGTGCGGGCAAATCCCATTCGCGAAGCGAATTTTAAATGGATTTGCGAATGTTACTGTGAACGGAGTGAACAGTAACATGCAGAGTTTTACCTGTCTGTATCTTATTATTATGTGGATTGATAAGTCGGATTTTTTCTGCTATCATGAGTAGTAACCCAAAACAGGTACAAGGGGGCTCCTGAAATATGAACAGAGTATTTAATATCAGCGGGGATTGTAAGCCGGATCTGCATTATATGGTTAATATAGAAGACCGCCTGACCGAGATGGAGGCCATGGTCGAGCGGGGGGATTATTTTACTGTGAATCGCGCCCGCCAGTTTGGAAAGACAACAACATTAAAGGCATTGGGACGTTATCTTAAGAAAGATTATCAGGTTCTGAGTCTGGACTTTCAGAGACTGAGCCACAAGGATTTTGAGACAGAGAGTGCCTTTGTAGAAGCGCTGTCAAGAGAGATATTAAAAAAATTCATGTTGATGAATGAAGTGCCTGCTGGAACAGCAGATGAATTGCGGCAGTTTACACAGGAGAATCCTGCTGATTTAAAGCTTGCTATTTTGTTTGAGTGCTTTAGTAAATGGTGCAGGAGATCAGAAAAGCCTGTTGTTCTGATGATTGATGAAGTGGACAGCGCTACAAATAATCAGGTTTTTTTGGATTTTCTTGCGCAGCTTAGAGGATATTACATTGACCGGGATGAGACGGCAGCATTTCAATCAGTGATTCTTGCAGGTGTGTATGATGTGAAAAATCTAAAGAGAAGGTTTGTTTCAGAGGATGAACACAGGGTGAATAGTCCGTGGAATATAGCAGCTGACTTTAATGTGGATATGAGTTTTTCGGTAAAGGATATAGCGGGAATGCTTGGAGAGTATGAAGCAGACCATAGGACGGGGATGGATCTTACAGCTATGTCTGACAGGATTTACAGCTATACTTCCGGTTATCCATTTCTGGTTTCGCGTATTTGCAAGCTTATTGATGAACGGGTCGGGAGCAGGGATTATAACAAGGCGGATGCATGGACGGAAGAAGGATTGCAGGAGGCTCTGAAAATCCTGCTGACAGAAAGAAATACATTATTTGAGTCTCTTATCGCGAAATTAACAGAATATCCCAAACTGCGAGAACTGCTGTATACATTGCTGTTTCATCGAAGCGTGATATCATATAATCCCCTGAATCGATCAATTGAAGTGGCAGAGATGTTTGGGTTTGTTGTGAACTGCTCCGGAAATGCAGCTGTATCGAACCGGATTTTTGAGACAATCTTATATAACTGGTTCCTTTCAGACGTTTACTGCCATGTACCGGGATGGTAATTCATTCGAAGGCTTTTATGATGGCGCAGGGATATGCGGCGTGCCTGGCAGTAAAGAATAGTGGACAGAGCGACTTTTAAATGGGCCGGATGCGTTACTATTCACGGCACGTGTGGCCGCTCATAGCAACGATTCGGGGCGATATTTAAAGTTTTGCTTTGCAAAAATCGCCCCTCATCCTTGAATCACTTTCTCACAGAATGCGCAGTTCAGCGCATTCCTGACCCGTGAATAATACCATAAAAAGTACTTTACAGGATGTTGCTGGGGTTGACAAACAGCATTTTCTGTGTTTAAATCATAGTATGAACATATGAACAATTATTCATATATAGATTTTATCACAGGAGGTACTGACCATGGAAAAGAATGAAAGAAAAGCGCATAATCATCAACATGCCCAGCATCATGAAGAAGAGCATCCCCATCATAGCCATGAGCACCATCATGAAGAAGGGCATCCCCACGAAAAGGAATGCGGCTGCGGTCATCCGCATCATAGCCACAGTCACTGTCACGAAGAAGGATATTATCATAAAGAAGACTGCGGCTGCGGTCACGACCATCACCATCACCACGAAGAAGACTGTGGCTGCGGCCACCATCATGGGGGCCACGAAGGCCATGACCACAGCCATCATGCAGCCCCCCATGAGCCGCACACCATGCCTGCGGATATTCCGCAGAAGGTTTACATTCTGCAGAACCTGGGCTGTGCTAACTGTGCGGCAAAGATGGAGAGAAAGATTAATGCCCTGCCGGAAGTAGATGCAGCAGTGATCACGTTTGCAACCCGGAAGCTGGCAGTTGCCTCCGGCCACCAGGAGAATCTTCTCCCTGTGCTTCAGAAGATCTGTGCGTCTATTGAATCAGAAGTGACCGTCGTTCCAGAGGAAGAGACAGCAGTGAAGAAGGAGAAGAGAAGCTTCTTTGCGTCAAACCGGTCAGCTCTTCTGACAATCGGTTCAGGAGCCGTTCTTTTTGCAGCAGGAATTATAACAAAGAATACAGTTCTAGAGCAGATGGTAAATGCAGCGCTCTTTATTGCGGCATATCTGGTCCTTGGGCTTGCCATTGTGTGGAAGGCACTTAAGAACCTAAAAAACGGCAGGCTGTTTGACGAGAACTTCCTTATGAGTGTGGCAACCATTGCAGCATTTGCAATTGGGGATTTTGCCGAGGCGGTAGGGGTTATGCTGTTCTACCGTGTAGGGGAATTCTTTGAAGACGTTGCAGTGGAGAGAAGCCGTTCCCAGATTATGGATGCAGTGGATCTGCGTCCGGAGGTAGTGAATCTGGTAAAGGGAAGTGAAGTATCCGGGATTCCGGCAAAAGACGCGAAGGCAGGAGACGTGATCTTAATCCGTCCGGGAGACAGGATTCCCCTTGACGGAAAGGTAATCGAGGGAGAAAGCCGCATTGATACATCACCTGTAACAGGAGAGCCGGTTCCGGTGAGGGTATGTCCCGGTGAGGAATTGATATCGGGCTGTGTAAATGAACAGGGAGTATTAAAGGCTGAGGTTTTAAAGCCTCTTAGTGAATCCATGGTAACGAGGATTCTGGATTCCGTGGAACATGCGGCGGCGAGCAAGCCAAAGCTTGACCGGTTCATTACCAGATTTGCCAGGATCTATACACCGGTAGTTGTGGCGGCGGCAGTCCTTACAGCAGTTGTGCCGTCTCTTTTTACCGGAGACTGGAACCACTGGATTTATACGGCGATCACGTTCCTTGTAATCAGCTGCCCATGTGCACTTGTATTAAGTGTTCCACTGGCATTTTTTTCCGGAATAGGAGCCGGATCCAGGAAGGGAATTCTGTTCAAGGGCGGACTTTCTATTGAAGCCTTAAAGAATGTGAAGACAGTTGTTATGGATAAGACCGGGACCGTTACAAAGGGAAACTTTGCGGTTCAAAAGATCGTGTCACTGGGAAAGCTTACTGAAAAACAAATTCTTACAATCGCAGCAGACTGTGAGCTGTATTCCACACATCCGGTGGGGAGCAGTATTGTACGTGAAGCGAGGGAACGGAAACTTGCGCTTACGGAGGCGGAAGAGGTAGAAGAGATTTCCGGAAAGGGCATCCGGGCAAAATTTGCGGAGGGCATAGTTCTCTGCGGGAACCGGGCTCTTATGGAACTTTATCATGTGGACACAGCCGCCTGTGCAGGCGGAGATTACGGGACAGAAGTCCTTGTGGCGGCAGACGGCAGGCTGGAGGGCTATCTGCTGATTGCGGATCTGGTGAAAGAGGATGCCAGAGTCTCTATAAAGAAAATGAAAGCACAGGGGCTTGCCACAGCCATGCTGACCGGGGACGCGAAAAGAAGCGCACAGGCAGTGGCTAAAGAGACAGGGATTGACGAGGTACATGCACAGCTTCTTCCGCAGGAGAAGCTGGAGAGGCTTCAGGATATCCGCAGAAGACATGGAGCCGTTATGTTTGTGGGAGACGGAATCAATGATGCGCCTGTGCTTGCAGGGGCAGATGTGGGCGCTGCCATGGGAAGCGGAGCCGACGCGGCAATCGAGGCTGCTGATGTCGTATTTATGACCTCTGCGGTTGGGGCAATCCCGGAATCCGTATCCATTGCCCGTGCAACTGGAAGAATTGCCATGCAGAACGTGGTATTCGCCCTTGCAGTTAAACTTCTTGTCATGGTTCTCGGTTTTACAGGTTTTGCGAACATGTGGCTTGCCGTTTTTGCGGACACTGGCGTAGCGATGCTGTGTGTGCTGAATTCCATCCGTATTTTATGGAAGAAATAAAGGAGTTTATGCACTTGTTTATGTTACAAAAGTATTAATTTTGGTTGTGTTTATGCCAAATGGTTGAAATTATTTTCTCCATTTGGCATAATTAATAGATAGGCAGTGAAAGGAAGGAATATATGAAGAAAAGCGAAGCGGAGTGCTGTGATGTTGTATATGTTCATGATGATATTGTAGAAAAGGTGAAAAAAAGAATGCCGGAAGAGAACCTTTTAAGAGAGCTTGCAGATTTTTATAAAGTTTTTGGGGATACTACAAGAATAAGGATTCTCTGCGTACTCCTGGAATCTGAGATGTGTGTCTGTGATCTTGCAGAGGTGACCGGGGCGAGCCAGTCTGCAATCTCGCACCAGCTCAGGGTGTTAAAGCAGATGAAACTGGTGAAGAACCGCAGAGAAGGGAAGACCGTGTTCTATTCCCTTGCAGACGGACATATCCAGTCAATTATCAGCCAGGGTATGGAGCATATCACAGAGTAGCAGATTCGCATGATTTTTGGTGTCAGGAGGCCATGCTTATTCATGCAGGCATGAAACGCATAACCTTTTGACGCTTGTATCATATCATATCATTTCATTAAGGAAAATAGACAATGGCAAAGCAATTGATACGGCGATGTATAATTTATGGTGCAGGAGTATTTCTGTATTGCTGCCTTATCGAAGCGGCAATACATTTTACGATTCCGGAAAAGGATAAGTTTCTGATGTTCCTGGTGATCTATCTTCTGACTGGCTTCGGGGCGTTTGAAGCTCTGAGTGAAGGACTGGCACAGAAAAAGCTTCAGGTGGATTATCTGATGATTATTCTGGCAACGATAGGAGCCTTTGGAGTGGGCAGGTATATGGAAGGTGTTCTAGTCATGATCCTCTTTGAGATGGGTATGATCTTTGAAGCAGTGTCCATGGTCAGGGCAAAAAAGTCCATTGCAGAGATGATTGACATCCGGCCCGCCTATGCGGTGCGCAGGGTTCAGGGCGAGGAGGAAAGAGTGGATCCTTCACAGCTTCAGTTTAACCAGATGATCATCATCAGGCCGGGAGAGAGAATTCCGGCAGATGCTGTGGTTGTATCTGGAAAAAGTATGGTGGATACAAAGACAGTTACCGGAGAAACAGTACCTCAGGCGATTGAGGAGGGAGACATCATATATGGCGGATGCGTGAATCTGGAGGGCGTGCTGGAAGCGCGTGTGATGTCTGGATACAAGAGCTCTGCAGCGTCAAAGATTATGGACATGGTGGAGCAGGCACAGAATAACAAGGCGGGAAGCGAGGACTTTATTGCCAGGTTTTCAAAGATCTATACGCCGGTTATGCTGGTCTGTGCGCTGATCGTCATGTTTGTTCCGCCTGCAACGTTTTCATATGGAAATTGGGATATGTGGATTTACCGGGGGCTGATTTTTCTGATTGTGGCATGTCCATGCGGGCTTGTAATGTCTGTTCCGGTTGCATTCCTCGGAGGAATTGTATCAGCGGCAAAACAGGGAATTCTAGTTAAAGGAGGGAATTACCTGGAGGCTCTGGCAAGGGCGGATACTTTTGTATTTGACAAGACGGGAACTCTGACAGAAGGTATGTTCAAGATAGAAGAGATTAAGGCAATGGGCATGACGGAGGAAGAACTGCTCTGTATGGCTGCACATATTGAGAGTAATTCGGAGCATCCGGTTGCAAAGTCTCTAGTGAGTGCATATGAGGGAAGGATTGTCAGCGCAAAGGTACAGAATGTCGAAGAGATTCCGGGTTTCGGGATCAGTGCGGACTATGAAGGAAAAAGAGTATATATTGGAAATTTTAAAATGATGGAGGAGAAGGAAGTACTCGCAGATGAGGAAGTGACTGACTCTGGGACAGTGGTGTATGTGGGGATTGACCAGTGGTATGCAGGCTGTTTTATCCTGTCGGATGAGATCAGGGAGGATGCTTATGACACACTTTCCTATCTGAGGAGCAAGTGCCGGGCCCTGCTGATTATGCTGACCGGAGATACAGAGGACTCCGGGATGGATGTTGCAAAGGAGCTGGAGATGGATTATGCATATACAAGCCTGACACCGGCCCAAAAGCTGGAGCAGCTGGAGGACTTCCTGTTTCTTCAGGATGATACAGGGAGGCTTGTCTGTGTAGGAGACAGTCTTAATGATACGCCGGTGCTGGAGCGCGCGGATGTGGGTATCACCCTGGGAACGGCAGATTCTTTGGCAGCAGCTGAAACGGCGGGAATTATTCTGATGGAGAATGAGCTGTCGAAGATTATAGATGCGGTCCGCATCGCCAGGGGGACACTTCGGGCTGTGAGCCAGAATATCGTATTTGCCTTATTTGTAAAGCTGCTCGTGCTGGTCTGCGCCCTGGTGGGGTATTTCGGAATGTGGGAGGCAATCCTTGTGGAGGTCATCGCCATGTTCGTGGCAGTACTGAACGCAGTGTGGGTAGTAAAGTATACGGCTTAGGAGGAACTATGAAGCGTGTTGCGGGAATTATAATCCTGCTGCTTACCGGCATATTGCTTGCCGGATGCGGGAAGGGTGAGTATAAAGACGGGATAGAGAGCCTTAATAATGGAAAGTATGAGGAGGCTGTCACCCATCTGAATAAAGCGGTTGAAGAGGAATACAATATTGGAGATGCCCTGAGGGGAATCGGGATTGCGAAATGGGAGCTTCAGGATTATAAAGGCGCCGTGGAGGCCTTCAGGCAGGCATTGGATAACGGGGCGAAGGAGACCAGCGCATTGTATAATCTTATGGGTGCATGTATGCTTAAGCTTGAGGATCCAGAATCGGCTGTCTCGTACTACGAGAAGGGAATCGCAGTGGGAGACGGAGCCGGTGAGGTGACAAAAGAGATGAGGTTCAATATCATCGCTGCCTATGAGAAGCTTGAGGACTGGGAAAATGCCAAAGCAAAGCTTGCCGAATATACGGAGGAATACCCCGATGATGAGCAGGCGGCGAAGGAAGCAGAGTTTTTAGAGACAAGATAAAGACAGGAGAGATATGATAGAATTAAAACAGAAAACAGAGAGGGTTCTTCTGGTCGGGGTGAATACCTCCGGGCAGGAGGAGACGGAAAATTCTCTGCAGGAGCTGGCGGAGCTTGTCCAGACAGCAGGAGCCCGGACAGTGGGTGCGGTCATACAGTCACGCGAACAGGTACATCCGGGGACTTATGTGGGGAAAGGAAAGCTGGTTGAAATCAAGGATCTTCTATGGGAGCGGGATGCCACGGGAATTATCTGTGATGACGAACTTTCTCCGGCACAGATGAAGAATCTTCAGGATGAGCTGGATGTGAAGGTGATGGACAGGACACTTCTGATACTTGACATCTTTGCATCGCGTGCATCTACCAGTGAGGGAAAGCTTCAGGTGGAGCTGGCGCAGCTTAAGTACCGTCAGACAAGACTACGGGGCTTTGGAACCGCTATGTCAAGACTTGGAGGCGGTATCGGAACGAGAGGACCGGGAGAGAAAAAGCTGGAGACAGACCGGAGGCTGATACAGAGAAGGATCTCGGCTCTGAACCGGGAATTAAAGGATGTGAAACGCCACCGGGAGATTACGAGAGGACAGAGAAGCCGCAGCCATATACCCGTGGCCGCCATTGTGGGCTATACGAATGCAGGAAAGTCTACGCTTCTTAATACCCTTACGGATGCAGGGATACTGGCGGAGGATCAATTATTTGCCACACTGGATCCAACTACAAGGAATCTGAAGCTTCCGGGGGGACAGGAACTGCTTCTGACGGATACGGTAGGGTTTATCAGGAAGCTGCCACATCATCTGATTGATGCTTTCCGCAGTACTCTGGAGGAGGCAAAGTATGCGGATTTTATCCTGCATGTGGTGGATGTGTCAAATCCTCAGATGGACAGTCAGATGTATATTGTATATGAGACACTGGAGAACCTGGGAGTAAAAGATAAGCCTGTCGTTACGGTTTTCAATAAGCAGGACAAGGTAAGAGAGATGCCGGTTATACGGGATTTCCGTGCAGATTACACCGTGAAGCTGTCTGCAAAGACCGGGGAGGGCATAGAGGAACTCTTAGAAATTATGGAGGCAGTGCTCAGAGAGCAGAAGGTGGCAGTGGAAGCACTGTATCCTTATGACGAGATCGGAAAGCTCCGGCTGATTCGTAAATACGGCGAACTTATGGAAGAGGAGTACCAGGAGGATGGCGTCTTTATAAGCGCCTATGTACCGGCGGATCTTTATGAAAAGGTAAGGGTATCCCGGCAGCAGGAAAAGCGGATGGCAGGAACATCGTCT
>Ga0137306_103947_pt1 | contig 10569 bp, 10 predicted proteins | sample Inofroosms_March_FD_97187 | JGI IMG/M metagenome (GOLD analysis project Ga0137306, IMG submission 97187) | Mouse cecal microbial communities from Vienna, Austria - N-Acetylneuraminic and N-Acetylglucosamine D2O microcosms_March | ecosystem: Host-associated > Mammals > Digestive system > Large... | reverse complement strand
GTTTTACCGCAATTTCTTCTGAATCAACATATCCTTTTAAAGATATATACGCTGACATTCCTTCCCTTCGGATTATCTCATTTAACTCCTCATGCAGATATCCCTCTCCAATAATGTCCAGCGTTATATCCGGATACTGCTCGTGTACCCTTTTGAATGCACGCATTGATAACTCTATATTTTTGCACCTGATTAGTCTTGCAACGGTCACAAACTTCTTTATTTCATTTCTGTAGTATTTCTTGGGAACGAACAGCCTGTGGTCAAGACCATTTGGTATCACCTGGACAGATATATCAGGGTAGGCATTATTAAACCAGCCTGCAAGTTCATTACTTAAGGCAGTGACGGCGGAAGCCTTCTTTACGATATCCCTGTTAACCATATTTAGAATATTGCGCAGGAATGCGTATTTATCCTTGCGCGCACTTGGGACATCGATCCCCCTCAATGAACAGATATATGGTACTTTTTCCCTGATTCCATACTTTAGCAGTCCTGTCGGTATGCTGAAAAAAAACTGAACAACGTCATAATCATTTTTTTTGGTGAGTTTTGAAATCAGGGACATTCCCTTTATGATAAAACCCAGCACACCCACAGGACTGGATTCATGCACGCTTTTTTTCCTGAGCTTTACTACGTACATCGGGACACCTGACAGATGTTCCGGAATTCCGAATCTATAATCCCATCCTATGATCAATTCCACATGATGCCCCTGATTCCCCAGCTCCTTTGCCAGATTGTACGTGGCAAATCCTGCTCCGCCACATTGTGGCTTATATTCATAATTCACTAATAAAATATTCATCAAATGTATACCAGCCTTACGCAATTAATCTTTTTTACAATTATTTACTATCCCTGTAGCTTGTGTTTTATGAAATGTGCAACAATTCACAAAACCGCCGTTTTTAGAACTATTGCCGCAATCTTTTTCATATTTGATATTATAATATGCAATTTTTTAAAAAGCAACAGCATGTATTAATAGCTTGCACATTTCAGGTAACAGTTTAGCCTTTGGCTTCCTGTTACAGGCATCAAGCCATGCAAAACCACTTCGTGGTGGCTTGATGCATCTCTGCCACTATGCTTTCTTACGGACTTTGCAGTAAATGCAAAGTCCTGAGCTGAACTGTTTCATTTCAGTCAATATATTATTGGTTGATTACATACTTTGTATTTCTTGATATGCCTTCCCTGCGGATTATTCCCAACGCTGTCAGATTGGAAAGTATAATCTGTGCGCGCCTCTTTTTAACATTGAGCAATTGCATTAATTTTGCCGATGTAATACTTTCATTTTTATCAATATAGCTAACAACTAATTTTTCTTGTTCGCTTAAATCTAAATTTAGCGCACTTTGGGCGCACTTTGAGCGCACTTTTGCATTATCGCGCACTTTGAGCGCACTCTCCGGTAATTTTACGGTGCTGTACTGTATTTCATCTGCTAGACGATAAAGATTAATTCGCAACGCGACATCCATATCAATAAATTCAGGTTCCCTTAAACCATATTCTTTCATTTGACGAATAAGCCTTGGAATCCCGGTTCCCCAGCCCTCAATCAAATTCATATATGAAAAGGCATGTGCCAATGCGCGGTTTCTTATCTGGGAATAACCCTCTCTCATTCTGTCTAACGTAACTCCCGGCAACAGACCTCCCGGCGATGTGATTTCCAGTCTGTCGTCATAAATAGCAACCTGTACATGGGAAGGTTGTAGAAAACTACAGTTCATTACAGCATTGATGATCAGCTCCCTGATACTATCCGGTGGAAGTTCATATATGTCTCTGCGGTACACGCCTTCAATTTTGGCGCCAAGCCTGATATTACGAAGGACAAATTGAAATGAATCCTCTATCTGTTGCCACAACAGACCAGCATAGTCCCGTTTGTCTATAAATATATCACGCGTAGTCCCTTTAAACATGCCGCACTGGATTTTTGAGAGAAAAGCGTCCTGCCCCATCAAAAAAATGCAGGCATTTGTAGGATGGATACTGCCGTCCGCAGACTCAGCCAGAATATTCCAGTTGAGAAGCACATTTTTTGTTATGGTTTTTATGGATTGCTTCTGGATATCATTCTTGCAATTTGCGATTGCTATTGATTTCATATCTGCACACAACTGCGCAATTTCTTCATCGGAAATTTTCAGATCCGTACGAATGACAGAGTCATAGGAACGCCCTTCGGATTCGTAGTGCATTTCCCTGGTTAGGGTTCTGTCTGCTTTTCGGGATGTTCCGGATACGCGTATGTATACGCCTTCTGTCGGACCATCCGACTTGATATAATATGGACGCTGCTTTCCGGGAGCGATAGCTGCCACAATGACCGTTTTGTCATCCACCGTCTGAGGATAGACATCTGGAATAATTACCGGTTCACAGCTGTCCGAAATCGCATTTGTGATGGCATCCATTTCCTGAAATACAATATCATTTGGAATTCCGACAATTTCCCGTGTCGTATCCCTAATGCCAAAAACGAGATATCCTCCCGTGGTATTCGCAAAAGCTATCACAGACTTCATGTATTTTATGCTTTTTTCAGGTCGGCTCTCCTTGTATTCTACATTCTTTGATTCACCGGAAAGCAGTTGTTCTATGCTCATTTCAATCTCCCTCCAATATTAAGAGAGCAGAAAATAACTGTTCCTGCCACATTATTCACACAGAAATAAACATATAGATATTTTACCACATTTATAGATATTTTACTATCTGAAAAATATAAAAATTGTCCCACTAATGTATTCGCGAAACGGCGGTTTCACGAATACATTGATTGGTCAGATATAAAACTCAGAATTAAATTATACAGCGAGGAATGTATATGAAAATATTGATTGTATCACATGAATATCCCCCGATAGGCGGAGGCGGTGCAAACGCCTGCTTCTTCCTGTCGAGGGAATTCGCACGGACAGGGCACCAGGTCACAATTGTCACGGCACAGTATGAAAATCTTCCCATTAAAGAGACGACTTCCGACGGTGTACTGATACACAGGGTACGGTGCAGGCGTAAAAATAAGGAGAAGAGCAATTTCTATGAAATGTTCACGTATCTGGTAAATGCCTGGAAACTGACAGACAAACTTTTAAGGACAACAAATTTTGATATATGCCTGACCTTTTTTGGAATTCCGAGCGGTCCGATTGCCCTGCACCTGAAACGAAAATACCGTCTCCCATATGTGATCAGGTTTGGCGGCGGGGACATTCCTGGCGCCCAGAAAAGGTTCAGATATATTTACCTCGCGCTTTCGCCATTCATAAGATGCATATGGAAAAATGCAGACAGACTTATTGCAAACAGTGAGGGCCTGCGTAAGCGGGCACAAGGATTTGAGGACAGATACAAGATTGATGTCATAACAAATGGCGTTGACAGCCAGTTTTTTTGTCCCAGGGAACAAGACCAAAATAAAGAAGAAATCAAAATCCTGTTTGTCTCAAGACTGATAGAAGGAAAAGGACTTCAGTACATTATACCGGAAATGGCGGGAATACAAAAAGAGGTATGGCACTTATGCAATAAAAAAGTAAAACTGATTATTGTTGGCGATGGTCCGTACAGGGCAGATTTGGAAGAACTGGTTCGTAAAACGCAGGCGGACGGCTACGTGAGCTTTGAGGGGCGTAAAAATAAAGAGGATGTAAGGGAGTATTACCAGAGTGCAGACATATTTATCCTCCCATCTTTATCAGAAGGAATGCCAAACGTTGTACTGGAGGCAATGGCATGCGGTCTGCCCATTATCATGACTCCCTGTGAAGGCAGCAAGGAACTGGTCACTGATAATGGAATGATATCTTCAGTGGATGCGTTTTCAGAGAGTCTTGTAAAAATGTGCGTGGATATGGAATTAAGGCAGACTATGGGACAAAATAGCCGGATGCATGTGGAAAAGAACTTTAAGTGGGAAAATATAGGAAGGAAATATCTGGCTTTTCTGGAGAGCTGATAAGGGTTGAGGAATAATGAAATATACAATAATAACATGTTCATCTGCATTCAGTTCAATTTGGAAGTACACAAAGGAACCGGATATTGACATTAAATGGGCGTTTAAGGGGAGTAATTCCAAAATATTGTCATTTATCCGCATGACATGGTTTAAACATAATCTGCCAATGAAAAAAATATGGATTCATCAAGACATGAATAATCTGGGCAGTGTCAATATTGTGTTTGACTCCGGTGCCAATGAATTCCTTTTAAAGTGGATAAGGGATCGCAACCCAGACAAGAGATGTATTTTGTATTATTGGAACATAATGAATGACAATTCAAATCTGAGGATAGAAAAAATACGGCAAATGGGATATGAGCTATGGGGGTTTGATTTTGAGGATGCCAAAAAATACAATTACACCTATAATTCCCAGTTCTTTTGTCCAAGCTGGTATAGTGATTTGGATAAGAGCCAGCCTCCTTCGTATGATATTAGCTTTGTGGGCAGGGATAAGCATAAGAGACTGCAGACCGCCGAAAAAATGGTTGCAGATTTAAGCAGCAAGGGTTTCTTAACAAGTAATCTTTATTTTGCGGCTCCGAAATGGTATCTGGCGTTAAAAAATAGGAAGTACAAAAAAATATTAAAATTTAAAGAAATGCTTAATCAGGAAATAAGCGGAAAAGTATTGCTGGACATCACAGATAATGGTCAGTCAGGCTATACGCTGCGTGTTTTTGATGCCTTATGTAATGGAAGAAAGCTGGTTACCAATAATACACATATTGTACATGAGGATTTTTATAATAAACAGAATATATTTGTTTATGGCATTGATTCTCTGGAAGATTTTAAGGTTTTTCTGAATACACCATTTAGCTTTGAAAAAGCGAAGGAACTAAATAACCGTGATGTCGCGCACTGGTTAGCGAGATTCAAATAACTCCATTGGATGACGCGCAGAAAGAAGGACATAAATATGATTATTAAACTGATGCAGATCCCCATCCTGAAAAAAATGTATATCTTTTTTACGAATATCTGCAGCGTAATTCCGGATGAAATTTACCTAAAGATGATTTTCAGGATTCGCACAGGGAAAAAATTAAATTTAAAAAATCCCATGACTTTCAATGAAAAAATACAGTGGTTAAAATTACACAACCGTGATAAACGCTATTCTGTCATGGTGGATAAATATCAGGTTCGTAAATATGTAACAGATAAAATAGGAGAAGAATATTTGATTCCGCTATTGGGGGTTTATGATGATGCAAACGATATTGATATAGACAAATTACCGGAGGAATTTGTTGTCAAATGCACCCATGATTCAGGAAGTGTCGTGCTCTGTAAAAAGAAACAGGATTTGACGCCTGATGTCAGGAAAAAGATAAATCAGGCTCTGAAGAGAAAATATTATTATGCAAGCAGGGAATATCCTTATAAAAATGTGAAGCCGAGAATCATTGTTGAGAAGATGATGCATAACAGTAACGGTGATGGACTGATTGATTATAAATTTTATTGCTTCCATGGAGAACCCAGATTCCTGTATGTATCTGCGGGACTTGATAACCATATGACTGCCCGCATATCATTTTACAACTTGGACTTGACTGACGCCCCATTCCAGCGCAGGGATTATCAACATTTCAAAAAGATACCGCAAATTCCTGTCAATTATAAAAAAATGGTGGAAATTGCAAGGATCCTTTCGCAGGGCATTCCGTTTGTAAGAATTGACTTGTATGAGATAGACGGCGCAGTATACTTTTCTGAAATTACTTTTTCTCCCTGTGCCGGAATGATGCCGTTTGAACCCAAAGAATATGATGCGCTGCTAGGCAGATATATTGATTTGGAAAAAGTATAGATTTGGTTTTATTAGGAGAATGGACTGATGTTGGACAAATGGAAATACAGGGCGCAAAATGCATTGGTATCTAATATTATGTGGTCATTTCTGGCTAAAATATGTGCAATGTTTTTTTATTTTATCGCTGATGTATTTTATGCCAGATTTTTGGGAATCGATGCCTACGCAGAATGGGTATTTTTCTTTTCTGTGGCAAATATGGCTTTCTGCATGGGCTGGTTTGGTATTAACATATCATCCAAGGTTCATATCACAAAAAGCGAGGAAAGGGAAAAGTGTTTTGGTGCAGCTATAGGGGTGAGGATGGAAGTAAGCATTGTACTGTTTTTCATCATTATCGGGTCAGCCCCTTTTATTGCGTCTGCGATCGGTTATCCACAGCCATATATAAACTTAAAAAAATTAATATATATTATAGGTGGAATGGTTTTTCTGAATTCTTTTACTGAATTTTTCAAACAATTTTATATTGGAATTCAGAAATTTAAGGAATTATGTCTGATAACGCTTGTAGAATATTTTTCATACTGTCTTTTTTCCATATTTTTTCTTTTCATAGATAGCGCTCCGACAAGCATTGCATTTGGATATTGTGCTGCCGGTGTGGTGGTTTTAGTATGCAATGCATTGATTGTCTCAAAAAAATATAATACTGATTTGGTACTACAAGGAATAAAGAATCTGCAGCAACAGAAAAAAATCTTAAAATATGCCATGCCTTTAGTTCTTACTTCCCTGGGCGGACTGGTTCTTATGGAAATGGATACATTTATGCTGGGACTGTTTTGTACCAAAGAGCAGATTTCCGTATATTCAATTGCCAAACAGCTGGTATCCAAGGCAACAAATGTCAATATGGCAATATGGACGGGGACTGTAGCTTCATTAGCGATGATCACAAAAGAGAATTTTGAGGAAAAGAAGACAAAATTCATAAGAGTAAGCAGATTAAACAATGCTGCATCATTGATCATCTGTGTCTGTTTTGTTTTATTTGGAAAAACCGCAATTCGTTTTGTATATGGAAATGAATATATGGCAGCAGGCAATATACTCATTTTATTAATTCCATATTATTTTTTATTTTGTATGTCATCATTATATGCCAATTTTTTGGATTTCATGGGACATGCAAAAACGAGGGCATTTTGGTTTGTGTCTGTCATTGTCATAAATATTTGTCTTAATTATTTGCTGATACCGATTTATGGTGCCTCTGGAGCTGCTATTGCAACAATCGTTTCGTTGATACCATATACAATTTATTGTCTATGTGATGTCCAAAAAATGTATAAAAATAATGTTTTCATTTGACTCATCTCTCACTCCTGGCTACTATCTTTCCATGCCTGATTGGGATAGCAAAAACTTGTCTGATGCATAAAACTGACATCAGACAATAAAAATTTAATCACTATATTCGCTGATTTCTTTCACACTATACGACGAATCCACATGCGTCCCATAGTAGGTCTTGACCAGTATCTCGCTCATCAGTCCAAATATGAACAACAGCATTCCAATGATGATAAAGAAAATAGTCAGCAGCGGAGGAAAAATATTGTTGGACATTTTCCTGCCCTCACAGAACAGTACAATGGACCAAATTCCGCATCCACCGCCCAGTAGCAAAAATACAAATCCCATACCGCCTAACAGATGCAGCGGTCTTGTGGAATATTTATTCCAGAACCAGACTGATATCATGTCCACAAAGCCCTTGATGGTTCGCTTCCAGTTATACTTTGTCTTGCCGGCTGTCCGCGGCCTGTGGTTTACCACCACTTCCCCGACCCTGAACCCCTTAATTTTCAGGATAGCCGGTATAAACCTGTGCTGTTCGCCATACAGGGTGACATGCTCAAAGCACTCCTTGCGGTACACCTTGAGGGAACAGCCACTGTCATGAATCCCGTCATGCACCAGAATGTGGCGTAACAGATTCGCGCCCCTTGATGTAAACTTTTTCATTATCGTATCTTTCCTGTGCTTGCGCCAGCCGGATACCACATCCAAGTCATTCTCTTCCAGATACTGTATCATCATCGGAATGTCAGCCGGGTCGTTCTGCCTGTCCCCATCCATCGTGACGATATAGTCATACTGTGCCGCCTTAATGCCTGCATCCATCGCAGCAGTCTGCCCGAAATTTCTCCGCAGGCATATATATTTCAATGGGCGCAGTGTCTTACAGATTTCCTCAGTCCTGTCCGAAGAACCGTCATTTACGAATATGATCTCATACTCATACTGATTCTTCTCACAGACATCTTTTATTTCCTTGTGAAGTTCGGCAACATTGCCTTCTTCATTGTATACCGGTACTACAACAGATACTTTTATCATTTTGCAATCTCCTTATTTACCAGACCTGCTAATTCTTCAAACTCTTCTATGGATCTGGTCCTTGCCGCTGCCTTAAGCCATTTGCGGAGAACTTTTCCATCCGTCTGCTCCATGATCAGGTTTCTCAGTGGATCAGGGATCCCACCAATATCCTCGAGAAGCTCCATGACAGCCTCCGCTTTTCCTTCCGTCCTGCCTTCCTCCCTTCCCTGATAGATTAACATATCATCCCTTGAAAACTGTGCCATCGTCATATCACATACCTCCTTATCCGTCAGCAGATCCACAAATATATTTCTTTCTATAAGCAGACCCAGAAATTCTGCCACAGTCGATGCATTCGCCGGCATTATGTACTTCTCGCACTCCCTGTTCTTTACTGCACGCTGCATGTAGGTTATCCCGTTTGCCGTAAGTGCATAGTCTCTCATTTCATTGGTATATATCTCAAAACGCTCCGGAAGGATGTTTCTCTCTATATACTGCACAGTTTCATCCAGTGTCATCCGAAAGTCATACACATGCACAATACATCCAGATCCGGCGAAACTGTGGCTATGGTTATCTTTTTTCCCTCCACACCTAGTAAAAATGCGGCAAGCGCCTTCTGCCGGTCTTCTGCTGCATACACTATTTAAAAAATGTATCCTTTGACTTCCTGTTTACAGACATCACTTCCTGTATCTCATGTGAAAACACATAAAGGAGTTCCCACAGATGGTTTCTGTTAATACATTATGCAAAAATATCCTAAATGTCAAGAACGCTGTTATCGAAGACTGCAACTTTTACTCTGATACTGATGGAGTGAAGCATATCCGCATCAGGGCAAGGTCCAATAAAGCCGTGCAGCTTGCCAAAGCGCATCCCGGAAAGAGAGGGCGTCCCAAGGCAGACGATGCAGAGTCTGCGATCGTGAGAGCCGCCAAGGCGAAAGCGGAGGAGATCAAAAATTCCGCATATGCACTCGGCAAAGCGCCTGAGCACCTGACAGAGAACCAGCAGACAAAGGTGGCGATGATCGCAGAAAACAATAATCGGCTCTACCGTGCCTACCGCATGAAAGAAACCCTCCGCCTGCTCCTGAAGATCAAAGACGTTGATGAAGCAGCTTCAGAACTGAAACGCTGGCTCTGGTGGGCAAGCCACAGCAGGATCGATGCTTTTAAGAAACTGTATCTCAAGATCAAACGTCACAGGGATCACATACTGAATACCATCAGGCTGGGGATGAGCAACGCACGGATTGAAGCAACTAACAATAAGATCAAGCTGATCGTCCGCAAGGCATATGGCTTCCGAAACATCCAGAACATGCTGGATATGGTGTATCTGGTCTGCTCGGATTTGAGGGTTCCGCTTCCCAACAGAAAACCTAAAGCCGCTTAGTCAGCATAAACACTGGGGTTGTGGGTATTTTTTACCCACCATCACCCTTGAAGAGCCTGATAGATTGTTATTTTTCGTATCAGAAACCCCAGCGCAACCACCAGCCAAACCAGCCAGATATAATTTATCAGCATTATCCCAATATTTTGAAATGGGTGGACAGTCGTTATATCATCTGCCGGGCTATTCACAAGTTCATTGTGTTGCTCCGTCCCAACAGTGGGAATAAAATTGTCGCCTGGAGCATTTTGTGAGGGATGCTGTTGTAGCGGTAAAGGAGTGGCTTGGGATATTACCTGATCGACAGCTTGATATGCCTTTCCCATCAGACTTACTTCCGGCCCGAACGGGAGCAGTAGCCGTAAAAGAACAATCAGCCAAATGTAATACTGCCATTGTCGGCTGATTTTATCTTTCAAAAACCGTTTTCCCAAAAGCAGAGCCAAAATAAGCAATCCACCAGAAAAGGACATAGACAGGAAGATTTTCAGAGCTACGTTCATTGTTGCCCGTTTCCTTTCTCCAGCAGCTTTTTCAGTTCTTCATATTCCTCGTCTGCCAGCAAATCACCTAAAATCAAATTAGAAACCAGTCCACTTGCGTTTCCCTCATAGATTTTATCCAAGAAATTTTTTGTTTGTGCCGTCTGATATTCCGTTTCTGAAACCAGTGTTGTATATTCGTTGCGCCGTCCAATTTTTTTAGCACTTAGAAAACCCTTGTTAATCAGCCGTGACAAAAGGACAATCAGTGTATTCTTTTGACACGGTTTTCCTTTGGCCGCCAGTCCATCCATGATATAGGGGAACAATGTCACCTCCTCCGGGTTCCCCCACACGATTTTCATAATTTCAAGTTCAGCATCTGATAGTTGTTGCACCATGTTTCTTTCCTCCTTAATGTATGACGCGATGTTGACATTAAAAATATAACATAGCGTTGTACTTTTGTCAAGCCCGCAAGCAAGAAAAAAACA
>Ga0137306_100299_pt1 | contig 10580 bp, 8 predicted proteins | sample Inofroosms_March_FD_97187 | JGI IMG/M metagenome (GOLD analysis project Ga0137306, IMG submission 97187) | Mouse cecal microbial communities from Vienna, Austria - N-Acetylneuraminic and N-Acetylglucosamine D2O microcosms_March | ecosystem: Host-associated > Mammals > Digestive system > Large... | reverse complement strand
GATGCATCTGAACCAAGGATTTCATATATAATCAAGACGTTAAAAATGTTAAGTGCACTTGTATTATTTTATAATAATCATAACAGATGCGAGATTAATAGAATTGAATTGAACGATTGTAGACATTGGATTTTAAAAGAACACAACCATGCATCATCTGTGTATCAATACTTGGCAGCGACGTGCAATGCGAATTGTAAGTTTTGCTATCTCCAGGCCAATCCTGTGAATATAAGAATAGGAAAAAAAGAAAAAAATGCGGATTGCTCATGGAATGAACTTCAAACAAGAATAAATTATTTTGGAGACGAGACTAATTTGTTTACGCCAAATTATGAAATTAAGGAGTTTTTTAATTCACCGTATTTTGAAAAAACGTTAATTGAATTAAGAAAAAAAAGTAATGATGATTTTATGTTCGTAACAAATGGTTCGCTGCTTACTGCGGAAAAAATAAAATTTTTATCAACTATATTGCCGGTTACTGTAATTATAAGTGTAGTTGTTATATCGGGGGAAAAAAGGAGTGAAATTCTTTTTAATGAATCAGTGAATGATGAAAGTGATAAATTTAACCATGTTATGATGAAATCCTTTCCGTTGTTAAATAAGTATAAGGTCCCATTTATAGGTTCTATTACAGCATGGCCTTCAATTAAGTATGATGATTTTATAGAAACAATTCATTATATTGAAAAGTTTAATCCTGTTGCAATAAGAATTAATATGTTGGGATATTGCGAAAGAAATATGCCTAATATATCTGTTCCAGATGATTTTTGGTATACATTTTGTAAGTATATCGAAATGGCATCAAAAGAAACAGATGTACCATTGATTCCAATTCCATCTCAATATTATATAAATGAATTCCAAGAGAATGTTCTTGATGTACAGGTTATGGGAGTGATTAGAAATTCTCCAGCATATGGATTAGTTTTTCGTGGTGATGTCATTAAAAAAATAAATAATATGGTTGTTACTTCTAGAGATCAATTATTAGATGCGTTAAGTAAATTGAGTGGTGAGAAAACACTGTCTATTGTCAGGGATAATAAAGAGTTGGAAGTGACTATTGGAATTGAAGATAAAGAGAAGTATCCTTATGCCGGAACGTATTATGGAAAATATCGGTTTCCATATGGGATGGTTATACCCGAAAGTATTCAACTCAAGCAAGTAAAAGAAGTATTAAATATAATGGATAACAAACGAAAGAAAAATGCAATATTAATAGTAGGACCATTAGTGAAGAAAAGTGTTCTAAAGTATTTTTCTATGTTGGGCGGGCAAATTGATAAAACACAAACAGAAATTCATTTTGAAGACAAAGTAATTACAATTGCATGCTCTTACAATTATTTTCTTGGTGGTAATATTCAAATAATGGATATGTGTGTTATAACTGATTTTATGAAGGTAGTTGAGGATAATAAAAATAGTAAAACTGACATTGTAATTATGCCTGATTCAATGTTTAATGTGTGGGGGAATGATTTATTGGGAGTAAATAAGGATTCATTCGAACATTGTATAGGCATTACTGTTGAATATTTTAATGCTAAAACAGTTCCATATTAATATTTTATTATAATTATAAGAATGTTGTAGTGAGTGCTTTTTGCTTATATGAATTTTTAAATGTATTTTAAATAGCATGTTCAAAATTAAAAGAGGGGGCAAGTGGTGTTTAATAACCACTTATTAATAACATGAGACGACTACTAAGATACAAGACTGCTAAAAAATATTTAATAATTAGGTTGCTTGCAAAAATGGCTCATTCATGCTATTTTTGTTTATTTCCTGTATTCTTATTTAATAGAGGGTATAGCATTTTTGACATTTCAATTTTGGATACCATATTTTCTATTGGAATAGTGCTGTTTGAAGTACCAACGGGAATAATTGCTGATAGAATGAGAAGGGATAAATGTATTCATTTATCATACATACTGATGCTTTTGGCATATTTGTTTATTTATATAGATATATCATTTCCTATGTTAGTTGTAGCGAACTTAATTATGGCACTTGCATCTGCTTTCTCTTCAGGAATAATAGACGTGTGGCTTCTTGATGGATTGAAAGGGGATGGGTGTGATGAGGGAATGGCGATAATATCCGGTTTCATGCAAGTTATTGAAAATTTGGGATTGACAATAGGTCTTTTTTTGGGAGGACTTCTAGTAACAATGACCATAAGATATGCTTTTGCTGGCGGGCTAGTGTTGTTGATCATTGCAGTTATACTATGCTTTATTTTAATTTGTGATGCAGGAGGCGGAGAAGTAGATAACATTGCTAGTGAAAAAATAGGTGAATACATTATCAACAGCATAAAAGCTGTAACTGCTCCATTCCTTGGTGTCTCTTTTACCATGGCAATTGTTTCATTTGCGATTGCCTCACCATTGAATGTTCATTGGCAAGTTTTCTTTAATCAGAAAGGAATTGATAGTGAATTCATATTATCAAATCTATATTCCATTAGAACAGTTCTAATTGTCATTGGAGGAATAATAGCTGGGACATTCAAGAAAAGGGAATCGGGTAATAATTTACTTATCTTTAGAATATTTATTCCGATTTCGGCATTAGCGTTAATTCTATCTGCAGTGATTGATAACTGCTGGATTAGTTTGGGTTTATGGAGCATAATATCAATTACGAATACAATAGCTAGATCATTTTGGACTGCCGAGTTACTGTCAACTATGGGCGAAAGTAGACGTTCTACATTATTTTCTATTAATTCGCTTATTTTTTCGTTTGCATCTGCTGCTGGAAGTTTGGTGATAGGGAAAATAGCAGATGTAAGAGGTATTGATTTGGCATGGGAAATTTGTGGATGTGTTATGATATTGGCTGTTGTCTTTTCTTTTTATGCAAGTAAATTAGTAAAAGAAAGAGGTAGGAAAGCGGATGAGTGATATTAATCAAAATTTTGAGTTGATTACACATGGAAAAGTAGATAATTTTATTAATGCATGGATTATTAAACATAAATATAGCCACGTTAAAATAGCAGTATTAGATTCGGAAAAGAATGAAAACTTTTTTTCAATAGCTGTGAATACCCCTATCGTTGATGATAGGGGTATTGCTCATATTGTGGAACATTGTATTTTGGGAGGAACAAATTATATGCAAGGCAGAGAAGCATATAACATTTTTTTCCATGGAGATAATGAATTATCAGCTAATGCCGTTGTTTATCCTGAGTTTACACAGTACTCATTGTATGCACATAATTATCAAAATTTTAAAAGTAATATAAAATTATTTTTGGATACTATTTTTTCTCCCATATTTTTATATAAAAAGGAAATTTATTTGTATGAAGGTTGTCATATTAAAATGAATGAAAATGGGTTTGAGTATGGAGGTGTAGTATATAATGAGGCATCTTCTAAAATGTCTGACTATAAAAATCAAATTATTCACTTGATTCGAAAAAAGGTTTGGAGTGATAATTATGTTTTTCAGACAGCTGGAATACCGGATGACATTATAAAGACATCGTATAAAGATATTGTTGAATATTATAAGAAGTTTTATGTGGTGCAAAATATGTCATTTGTGCTTGCAACATCTAAAAATAATGTTGAAAAATGTTTTCAGTTAATTAGCGAATATCTTTTGCCAGAAAATGAAAACATAAAAAAAGAACATGATACGATAAGGGATAAAATAAATTACCAAGTGAACAATTTTTACGTTCGTTATGATAAAAAAAAAGAAATATATTTTTGCAAAAATTGTAGAATTGATACAAGGGATTATTTTTCTATTTTTAAATTATTGATTATAAAAGGGATTTTATCTCGATTATTGAAAACGAAATATGAAAATGATAAAGATTTATCATTTGAAATGTGGTTTAGTCCGTTTGATATGTTTCCTGTATTATCTATAGTATGTGCATTAAAAGAGGAAAATGCAACACTATTAGTCAATAAATTGGATGCGTTGGAAGAAAGTTTTGCAGATAATGCTATGAAAATTATAAACTATGTATACAAAGAAATATCTGCTGAATATAGAAAAATTGTAACAAATCACAATTGGCAATTTATTGTACGTATGCTTTTTATGTATTGGCGTCGATCTGGAATTTTTGATTTTAGAGGACTTGAATTTGAATCAATTCTTTATAATGAGCTAATTAAGCTCAAACAATTATGGAGTCAAAGGGACAAGAGAATTTCTTTTTGGCATAATATGAAAGAGACATTTTTTTTCTCAGTTCCATTTAAGAAACGTGACATTGTTTGTAATCCAGAATTGCTCTGGGAGAGTGACAATGATATCGATCAGAAAATCCAATCAGAAAAATTTAATTATAACAAAAATGATTTAGAAAACATAAATAAAAAACTGCGAATGCTATTTGATTTTGACCGTATATATGATAATTTAATATATTTCAAAATTAATTCATCGGAAAAAATAATAATTCGAATAAATTTTTGTTTGAAAAAAATTTTAATTGAAAAGTCTTTTTTTGTAGGAATAATTACAGAATTATTAAATTCATATTTTAGAATATACAAACAGAATAGTTATATTGATGTTACATATGAAAGCTACTCCAATTATAATGAAGTGAAGCGCTATGTATGCATTAAAATATGTTCGAAAAGATCTGAAATTATTGATAAAATTGAAATAGTAAAAACTGCAATCAAGGAACTATATCATATAAATGAAACTCATTTATATGATATAGTATATAATCAATATAATTACATAAAAAGGGATTTGATAGAAAAGCCACATAAATATGCGGTATATCATGCGCTGAGTGGCTGCTCATTAAGTGCTCAAATATATGAGAAAATACATGGGATAAATTATGGCTTTTCATTGAGAAAATTGTTAGATGAAGATTTCGAAAAAGGAGAAGTTGTGTTTGAGTTACGGTCTATGTTAAGAGAAATATTTTGTAAAAATAATCTGATAATGACATATTCTGCACAACAAAAGGAAATTTTATTTGCCCAAGGTCTTTATGAACGAATAAAGGAAAGTGTTGAAGATAATACAAAATTTAATAAAGAAATAAAAGACAGTTTCTTAGGAATGCGAATTTCAAAAGGGATATATTACAATCAGTCCCTTTATAATGCTGCTATGGCATTCAATATTGAAAATGGTAGGGGAGTTAAGTATGATGGGAAGATAAAAATAATAAAAAAGTATGTTAACGAATTATATTTTCCACTAAAACTAAGAAAAAATGGTGTTTATTCGTATGCATGTAATTTTATACCTACTAGTGGAAATTTTTATATGGTATCATATTGTGATCCAAATGTAAATGAAACCATAGACATATTTAAAGGGTTTAGTGTGTATTTTCAAAATAATATAAATGATAATACCTTTAATAAACTTAAATTAAGAACCTTACGATCAGAAAATGTTGAATTAAATTATATAGAGGATGAGGAGAGGAAAATATGTTTTTGGTTTTCGAATATGACAATGGAAATGAAAAAAGCTGAATTAGAGGAAATAGCATATGCTAGTATGGAGAATATGGAGGGTTGTATAAATTCTATAATGGAAGCAATGGAGAATGCTTGTATTTGTGTTATTGGAAATAGAGATAAATTAAATCAACCTAGTAGTGGGTTGAGAGAAATAATATCTTTAGATTTATTATTATAAGATATAAATACGCCAAGAAAATGACATAAGTCTCAATAACGGGGGCTATCGGGTAATGGCACTTTTTAGACCTGTTTCTCCCAAAAAGATATCTCCCGCAGAATTCCGTGCTTTTCAGCATGGACTCTTCTGCGGGAGATGCTTTTTTCTTGTTGATCATCCTATTTTAGGGCGCAAAAACCCCTTGGTGCTGATTCGGGCAGCGCTCTTTTCCCTATGCGGCTTTCTCCCCGGTTTTCCCTTCGAATTTATGTATTTTATCGTGCAGAAATCGGTGGTATTTATTGATATTCCGCCCGATTGCATACAGCATAAATTCCTTGTATACCTTTTCTGTAGAACGGTAATGAAACCGGCGAAATTTTTCGTTTTCTTTTATGTCCCCAAAGTGGCCTTCTGTCTGTATCGAGCGGATCTGGCGGTTCAGGATCCCTTTTTCGCTCTGAATGTTGGAATGGGATTCTTCCTTCAGTTCCTCCCAGCGCTCATTGACTTTCATGACCTTATTTTTCCCTGCATCTTTTTCGGCATTATATTTATATAAACATTTCTCCTTATGCCCACATCCGCTGCAGTCTGCACACCCATACACCTCAAACGTCTGTGTATATCCATCCTGTTCTTTTGTTTCTGTCCGGATATGTCTTAATTCCCGTCCGTCATGGCATACATAATAATGCTCGTCTTCAAAGGTCTCGTACTTCATGTTGTAATACTTCCCGGTGTCCTCTTTACAGGCACGGGTTTTCCGCTGTTCATGATCCTGAAGCTTGATATAGCTGGCAACAGCATTTTCCTTCAGATACAGAAGATTCTTCTCACTGCTGTAACCGCTGTCAGCAGTTACCTCTTCCAGTATATTCCCAAATGCTTTCCGGTGTTTCTCAAGAACCGGGATCAGTGTATTGTAATCTGTACGGTCGTTACTCACATATCCGTGGATGATAAAATAATTCTCCACCGCAACCTAGACATTATAAGCGGGTTTTAACTGACCGTTGAGCATATGGTCTTCTTTCATCCTCATAAATGTTGCTTCCAGGTCTGTCTTCGAATAACTGTTCCTGTCTTTCCCCATGATCTCAAAACAGCTTTTATATTCCATCAGGCGGCTGCCGCATTTTTCCAGTTTCTCATAGAGCTGCTGGATCTCCGGCTTTTTCTGTCCTTTCCCGTTTACAAATGCAATCCCTTCTCCTGCCGCGATCAGCAGCAGGTTCTGCTGGAGTTTCAGGATCTCAAGTGGAGAACAGTTGTCGATCTCAATTAGCGTATTATTCGAATTTTTTTTATGCTTTGTCAGCTTGCGCTTCCTGTTTTCTTCGATCACACTCCGGACTTTGTCCATGCCTTCAATGATGAACATCTGGGCATTTCCGAGGTCATACTTTGCCCCGTATCCATACCCGGCTAAGAGGGCGTTGTACTTTGTATAAAGAGTATCTATCGTATCCAGCAGCCCGGCAAGATGGTAATTGAGGGTTCCGCGCCAGACGAATGTATAGCGGTTGGCATTGGCTTCTATTTTTGTGCCATCGATATAAAGCTGTTTGAGCGTAATGAGTCCCTCTTTTTCTAACCGGCGCAGGAACTGGTAGTTCAGTTCATCCAATACCTCGCCTTTCAGCTTTTTCCCTTTGAAGTCATAGAAGGCATCCCTCTTTGGCTGCTGTCCTTTGGTCAGCAGGATAAAAGCAAGGTCTCTCTGGCATAGATCTACAATGCGGTCAACCGCACGCACTCCGCGCATGTTTGCGTAAGTAACAACAGCATACAGCATGATCGGGTTGTATCCGGTTCTTCCCTGGTCAGAATAACAGGCCAGCAGGCCAGCAGGCCTGAAAAATCTAAATCCTCCATCACTTTTTTCAGGGTATAGGCTGGATCGTCGTCGGGTAAAGCCAGTTCATAGAAGTTGAAATTAATTTTCTGTTGCCCAAACTCAAAAAAGTCGTTATAATAATCTTTGGTAAGCATAGTTCCATTATAACATGGAACGGGAAAAAGATGGTTGTCGTTAGCCATCTTTTTTTTCTCTTTTTGAGAAAAATTTTCAGGGGCGATGTGACTCGTATGAATCACACCGCCCTCTGTTTTGGACTACCTATTTCCCGACAGCCCCCTTAGTGTACCGTTCTTTATTTACGGTGGTTATTCAGTTTTTAGCTGACTACAATTCTACAAGCTGGATTTTGTTTCGTTCACACAAAATTTTATTTATCTATGTTTTTTTATGTTATTTTTTATAATAGCAGCAATGCTAACTATTACAAATAAAGAAGTGTAATTTATAAAAATATCTCTATATGCACTTTTGGCCAACGGCTCAATAAATTGGTTCAGCCATATGAAGCCAAAAGCTAATCCCATTGTAGGAATATACACCACTACCGAGCGTATCAATAAATTTTTAATAGGTATTTTGGTTGCCAGTTCATACGCTGTAACGCCTATTAAAACAATCCCCGCACGAGTTAGTTCATGCCAGTTTCCACTTGGGTCATCTCTATATCCCTGAACTAAATATAAAACACTATTCAAAATTGTTACTAAAGTATAAATTATGCTGAATATATAAATACTTTCTTTTAACCAATTATTCCAAATCTTTTTCATCTTTCGTCATGCCTCCTTAATTCCGATTTGTTGCTGCTTTATTATACACCCATTTTCTCCAGAATGAAAGCGATTTCTTATACTTCCTGTTCATCAAAACGGAACTTGAACAATGCGGCAACAAGCCGGGATTTTATACTGTCCTCGGTATCTCTGTCAATATGCCCGTTTTCAATGGCGGCGATTCGGATTCGCTTGCTGTAATGCCGTAAAACCTCGTCCACGGCTTCCGGCTCGCCACTGGTCGCCCGGACAATCGTTTCATAGGGCAAAAGGTTCGGATTTCCCATGCGAAAGCACCTCCATTTTCCTTTGCAGGAGCCGTAAAGTCCCGCAGATTTGATATCCGGTCGTACTCCGGCAGCGTTTGTACATTTCCTCGATTTCCCGCTGTGTGTAATGCCCGAAAAAGTAAAGGAAAATGATTTCGTAAAACTTTTCTTCTGTCAAGTATAGCCTTATATTCTTATCGGCTCACTGGATTTACTGTTTACTAATTTACCTTATACCTCAAAATTGTTTTGAGCTTATCCTCTTTTGTTCTATTAGTTAAATAGATTTCTCTGTGACAATCTGATATGCGTTGCAAACCGTTTTCTTCTGTAAATTTATCCATTTGTTCAAAAGAGAATGGTTCATTGTCATATGAGCCAATATGCAGAATTTCAACACATTTTCCGTCATGTATCGTATCAAAAATAATATCTTCATACAGTCTGTTTGGCTTTTTAATTTTTACCCTTTCCAATGCAGCATATACCATTTCCGCTGTGATAAAGTCCGGCTGACGTATCATAATGGTATATTCCAAATTTTCTTTTATGAGTTTACCAGCAGCAGATTCCGTATCAACGTTTTTCTGTTTCCAGATACCCTCTAAAGGATAAACCGTAAAGTCGTGGATTTCATTTGATAAAATATTTTTAGTTGCAGTAGATTTATAACCCATTTTAATAGCATACGCTAATGAAAAGAGAGCACCTACCTTATCTGAAAAATCCGTGTCGTTAGGATTTCCGCTTCCCTTAATCATAATAAAATTTTGTGTGGGTATATCTACCAAAGCAGGTATACTCTTTGCTCCATACAGGGCTTTTTCGTGCTTTCTCCATTCAAATTTCATATCAGCACCTCCTTATGGAAACAGTGTATCAAATATAACCTGACACCTAATGTCATGTTCTGTATTTTTCCTGCATTTTCTGTAATCTTTTTTTCATCTGCTCCCGTATAGACTGTGGTTCTATTACCTCAACGCTATCCGAAAAAGACATCACATAAGAATACAAAACCTCATTGTCGGGTAAATCTATTTGGACATATAAATTTCCCTGTGAATCTTCTGTTATGCTATCTGTAAATTCATCATAAACACGAAAAGCCGCTTGCCTGTCAAATTTTAACTTAACGGCAACAGTATTTTCAACTTGTATTTGTTTTTCGATTTTTGTCGGTGTAAAATCTTGCGTAAAAGTTTCAGACAGCATTTCAAGCTCTTTTATTCTCGTCAACTTAAAAAAGCGGTAATCATTTCTTAACAGGCAAAAAGAATATAAATACCAGCTTTTGCTCTTGAATACTAATCGAATAGGTCTTACATTTCTTTTCTCCTTATTTCCTTTTCCACTAAAATAGCAAAAGGAAATAACTCTCTTTTGGAAAATGGCTTCTTTGATGATATTAAATGTATCTTGCTGTGGGGTACGATGCGCCCAGTCTGAAAAATCAACTTCAATCCAATTTGTAGATTTTATCTGAAATAAACCGCTTAACTTTGTAAGCAACTCATTAGAGTTTTTTTCTGTGGTCGCAACCATTCCTTGTAGTGCTGTTAGCATTTGTTCCTGTTCTTGTTCAGAAAACAAAGATTTATCCAGCGTATAATCGTTAAGGATAGAAATACCTCCCCCTTTTCCCTGTGTTGCATAAATAGGGATTCCAGTGCTGCTTATGGCGTCAACATCTCTGTAAATGGTTCTGATTGATACTTCAAATTTTTGAGCAAGTTCGGGGGCGGTTGCCTTTCCATTCTGTAAAAGATAGTACACAATTCTAAATAATCTGCTTTCCCGCATTTTCATCACCTCCCGTATATTATAACACATAAACCTGTCAATGGAATGTCATGTTATATAAAATGAAGAGAGGGATTCCGTAGTAGTCGGCATTGGTGAAATGTGTATAACTGGCTGTCTTTTGGAATTGTGGGTAACTCTGTTTGCAGGACGTGGGAAAGCTGCACTTTCGATTGCAGTTTCATCCTATAACACCACTTTACAAGTTTTTTA
>Ga0137306_103942_pt1 | contig 10584 bp, 11 predicted proteins | sample Inofroosms_March_FD_97187 | JGI IMG/M metagenome (GOLD analysis project Ga0137306, IMG submission 97187) | Mouse cecal microbial communities from Vienna, Austria - N-Acetylneuraminic and N-Acetylglucosamine D2O microcosms_March | ecosystem: Host-associated > Mammals > Digestive system > Large... | reverse complement strand
TTGATCTTCCTCTTTCGGAAAGAAGCAATGACCTGAAATGTCATAAAATGCATCTTCTGGTGCAAAGCGAAAACTATTTTTGCTGATGGTTAAATCTGTCCATGTACATTTTTTCTTTTTCAGGAAATCCAAGTCTAAAACCCTGGCGTTTTTTTGTTGCAGAATAAAATCCGGAGAACCATTATAAAATAAAAGATATTCTAAATTACCATACCACTTTCTGTAAGCTCCACCTTTTAAATACTTAATCCACTTTAATCAATGACTGGAACCGCCGAATTCAGAGAAGTTCACTTCATACCATAACCTCAAATACTTATCATTGTTTGAAGTTTGCATCCCAACTTTAGGCAATGCAATTTCTGCCATGGTACTGTAGTTTCCGTACATTTCAAATATTTGATGATGTAACCAATATGCTATCGGCATTCCGGGTATTTTCGCAAAATTCTCCTGTTGAATAGTATGCAATCCTTTTCTACTCAAAAACGCATTTTTACGTTCATCAGCACTATGAACTTCGCCTTGGCTATCAAACAAACGATAGTATTGACCTATATAATTTATGATTCTCGTCTTTGAAACGACAAATGTTGTTGTACCAAAATCCGAACCGAAAATACCTCTTCCCGGGTGAACCATATTAATTATCATGTTATTATGAAGCATAATATTTCGCATTTTTTCATAACTGGACAAGAACATCCAAACTGGAATATTTATCATAGAAACATAACCATGCTCGTCACACATCTCCAAGGTTCGTTCCATCATAATTGTGCTCATATCAGATTTTGTATTTGGATATTTTTTCTTTACAAAAAAGGAAAGTTTTCCAGACATTCCCGATGCCCCCATGTAGGGTGGATTCGTCACTACAATATCATACTTTTGTGCCAGTGTTTCTGCCACCTGCACTAGCGGTAATAACTCTGCCAGTGCCGCATCACGGGACATATTTATATCTTCGGTAATCTCTGCAAAGCGGTCATACAGTGCAGACCAGTCCTGCTGAGTAACCGTCAGAATCGAGCCATATTCTTTTGCATCATGCAGTTCACTGATAATAGTATCCATTGCTGCTTTCAGCTTGGCATCACCGTTACAGAAATACTCCACAGAAATTTTATCCACATGGTTGCTCTCTTGAATGGAATAGACATGGCAATCCGTCTCTCCATTCAAGATACGGCGGTTATACTGTCGTGCCTTCATCATCACCGCAAAGTAGGCCAGCTGGAAAGCCCGATCATCAATATCCAGACCGTACAGGTTATTTTCCAAGATGCTCTTAGCAGCTTCCCGCTGGGTGTATCCGGCTGCCTCATAAATCTGCATCAGCACGTCAAAAGCATACACCAAAATATGGCCGCTGCCCATGCAAGGGTCTGTTGCCATGTCTAAAATGATACAATTACACGAACCTCTAAAATTTGCACCCAAGCCTGCCCTTTGGTGCATTTTTGGTGCAAATGCCGCTGGATCTCTTTTTGCTTCTTTCCTTAACGATGTTATCCGCATAGGTACATTTTGCACACTCATCATAACGATGCCGTATGCACCATTGCGGAATATATGGTTTTTAGGCTAGGTTTCTTTTTGGAACTCTTTTTCAAAATTCCATGCTTCAAATATATTCACATAGTTGGAATGTATCTGTTCTCTTTGTTTTTCCCAATCATATCGCTGGTTACAATACTTATCAATATCTTTCAGATATTCATCAACTTTCCTTAAAGCATCTGAAACTCTACCAAGCTGGATAGACAATACTGTTTGAAGCGGTTCATCTGCAGAAGTAACAATTCTGTTTAAAACATTCTGCTGCAAATAATCAATTTTCACTTTATTGATTGCAATTTTTACTGCATTGCAACCTTTCAAAATGGGCTGAAAATCTATTGCTGTTTCCCTGCAAAACTTCTGGTGTGCTGTTAGCAAGAGATTTTTTTGTTTGAACGGTGCATAATCAGTACTCTGCAATGCAAAAATCTCACTTTGAATCATTCTTGATGTTTCATCTAAAAGATTATCCGGAACACCAGCTTCTGTATTTCTTTGATAATCACATATGTTTTGTTTCATCAAAAATAATGCCTGATACAGATAGAGTGCCTGATAAAAAATATATTCCTCAACAGATGCCTTTGCTGTGATATATTTTTGCACCTCGCAAATCAAAACAACGAGCATACTTGCAAAAGCTCCTCCAAATATTGTAAGGACGAAATTATTTGAAAACCATATCGTATTTAACTCAAGCATATGTGTTTCCATGTTTACCGTAGTAAAATAAGTTAGTGCCAAAAACAAGATTGACACAAACGCAGTGAATTTTATTACTTTAACATTGCCTCTCATATAAATCACCTTTTTATAAAATCAATTACACTTTTCTTATTCCGAAATTGTGATAGCTTTTAACGCTTCATCTATCTTAATAGCTTGTACGGGAACATACTCACCATTGAGACGAACACCTCCGCCAGTCAATGAAAATAATTCTCTGGAAGTGTTTAAATCCAGTCGTAGATTCTCGTTTGAGAGTAACTGGTCAAGTTCAAAAGCCACTTTCCTTGAAAGAAATTTCTCAGCCTCTTTCTGACGTTCAATACACCCTTCTTCCGATTCGCAGTCCTTACGAATGCGGGCATTACTGATAATACGGATTTCATTAACTACTCCGAGCATATGGTAAACCAGACGCATCATGTGCGTTTTGGCTTCATTTTCATCCATATCAAAATAGAGCTGCTCAAAAGCCTTATCGATTTGTGTTGAAACTTCTTCAAGTCGCCTGTCAGGTTTGGTTTTCTCCATTATTGCAGTTTTTGTGGTAAAGGAAGATTTCTGCTCTGTTTTCCCACCAACCTTGCTTTTTATTCTGTGTCCTTTTTCTTTAATCCAAGGCCATGCTGTGTTCTTCCACCATGGAGAAACAACATTTCGGAACAGGAAAATACCTCCTGCAACAATAGCCGCTCCCAAGGCTTCGCCAACTTGCTGGGCAAATTCCTCCTGCTCCGGTGTAAGCCGAACACGGCGCTCCTCATAAGGGTATGGTTCATAATCATCGTTTATTAAATCATCAATATCGTATTCTTCCCATTCAATAATATCAGGGTTTTGGTTATTCTCATCCCGTGTCAATCCCCTCACGCGATCAGGATTATCCTTGGAGCGAATAAGATGATCTCCATCTTTCACTATAGGTTTATATACTTTCTCACCCATGAACAAGCTGCTCCTTTCGGATTATTCTTTCTTCACATAAGTCAATTCGACATCATACCCCAAGGATTCAAGCATCTGTATGAACGTCTTATTTACAATTTTTTCGCTTTTCTTAATCAGCCGATTCACATAAGACGGCGTGGTACCGATATCTTCGGCGAGTTTTGCCTGTGTAGTTTCCGCTTCTATGCATTTGACCTTTACATCGACTTCTATGTTGTTTTTCAGCATTGCCCCTCACCTGTCCATGTCCTTTGAAATAAATTATCCTATCCGTACAATTTATTGTATCACTTTATTTCCACATTTTCAATCCATCGGAGAAAAAAGACACCCGGCCGAAGCCGAATGCCAGTTTCGCCATTATTCTGTTATGCCTGAATCTCCGTCCCATCGCGGAAGGTGACCGTGATTTCCTTTTTCCTGCCGACCGTCACGAAGTCCACCATGCAGCCCCAGAGCCGTTCGTCAAATTCTGCGATGGAGCCGTCCTGCTTTTTCAGCATCCTGATAAAGTCCACCAGCCTTTCGCTCTGCGCTTCCTTGGCGGAGATGGCGGCTGCCACCTCATCGTACCGCGTCTTTGCCGTTTCATACCTCTGAACCAGTCCATCGTATCGATTCTGGTACTCGTCCTGGTCCTGCGCGATGCGGGCGTTTTCTGCTACGATGCTCTGCGTCATCTCCACCAGTACCAACATCTCGTCCTCCAGCTTCTGCCTTTCTTCCCGCAGGGAGTCGGTAGCGCAGAGCGTCCTGCGGATAATCTCCGCATTGGCGATGATCTCTTTCTTCTCGGTCACCAGCTGGTTGTAAGCTGACACGAACGCCGCCTTGACCTCGTCCTCCGTGACGTGGGGAGTCCCGCATTTCTCGCCATTGTACTTGCGGTTGCAGCGGTAGATGACCTTGCGGTACCGGTCTGTGGAATGCCAGACCTTCGAGCCGAACCACCCGCCGCAGTCGGCGCATTTTATCTTGTTGGAGAAAATGCTCACGCCGCTGTAGCGTGTGCCGCCTTTGCTTCGTCTCGCAAGCTCCGCCTGCACCATATCGAATACAGCGGGACTGATTATGGCTTCGTGGTTTCCTTCCACATAGTACTGCGGCACCTCACCCTCATTCTTCTTCATTTTCTTCTGCAGGAAGTCTACCGTGAATTCCTTCTGCAGGAGCGCATCGCCTTTGTATTTCTCGTTCGAGAGCATCCTGCGAACCGTCTGCTGGTTCCACACATCCTTGCCGCCAGGCGTTTTGATGCCCCGGTGTGTAAGTTCCGCAGCGATGGAATGCGGCGTCATGCCTTCAAGGAACAGTCGGAAAATCAGCCTCACAACTTCCGCCTGTTCAGGATTGACCACAATCTTTCCTGTCTCTTTGTCCATATCCAGCCCCATGAAGCGGCTGTAGGCAAAGCTGACCTTGCCGTCCGCCATGCGCTTGCGCTGCCCCCATGTGACATTCTCGGAAATGGAGCGGCTCTCTTCCTGTGCAAGGCTCGACATGATGGTGATAAGCAGTTCACCCTTGGAGTCAAATGTCCAGATATTTTCCTTTTCAAAATAGCACTCGACGTTATGCTCCTTCAGCTGCCGGATGGTGGTCAGGCTGTCCACCGTGTTCCTTGCGAAACGGGAGACGCTCTTGGTGATGATAAGGTCGATTTTCCCGGCAAGGGCATCGGCAATCATTGCTTTAAATCCCTCGCGTTTTTTGGTGTTCGTCGCAGAGATACCTTCGTCCGTATATATGGCTGCAAACTCCCAATCGTCTCGGCTTTTGATGTAATTCGTGTAGTAATCGACCTGTGCTTCATAGCTTGTGGCCTGATCCTCGTGCTCGGTCGAAACGCGGGCATATCCGGCAACACGGCGTTTTTTTGTGCTACTAATCGGCACCGCCGTGTAGCGGCTGATTGTCGGCGGAATTGTCGTCACTTTTCTTTGTGCCATGCATCTTCCCCTCCTTCCGTTTCACATACTCATTGAAGCCCATGCCCGTGCCATTCCTGCCGCCAGCATAATTATATTCGCTCCAGAGTGCTTTTCTCTCTGGTGTCCACATATCTCGTTTCGCCGTGGTTTTCCATTTCGTTTCAACGGAGCTTCTATCGTAAAAATGGAACTCCATCGTGTCCGTGCCGATGATTCTGACCTGTTCAATCCGCCCCGAAAATATGTCGGCATCGAATTCACCAAGCCTCAGCACGTCACAGCAGATACGCTTTAGCTGCTCCTCCGGCACGTCCTTTGCTCCGCAGCTTACCTTGCCCCTGCCTTTTTTTGAGCCGCAGGTCCAGAGGACATACTGGCCGCGCTTTCTGGCGGAGCGGACATAACTCCGTCCACAGTTCCCGCACTTGATTTTCGTGGAGAAACAGGAAAGGTTCAGAGCCTTGTTCGCAAAGCAGCCTAATTCCTTCCGTCTCGCAATCTCGGACTGGACATAATCGAATGTCGCCTTGTCAATGATGGCGGGATGCGTGTCCTCCACATAATACTGGGGAAGCTCGCCGTGGTTCTTTTTCCGCTGTTTGGAAATGGGATCAGCAATGAACTCTTTCTGCAGGAGAAGGTTTCCCGTGTATGTGATGTTCGTCAGCACCACCTTGATGTTGGAATCCACCCAGCGGCATCCCTCCCTCGTGGTGATGCCCTCGGCAGCAAATTCCCGCTCTGTTTCCAGTCTCGACTTACCGTCCAGGAAATTCTGGAAAATCCGTCTCACAATCTTCGCTTCCTCCGGCACGATGACCAGCTCGTCACCTTCCCAGCGGTATCCATAGACGCGGAATTTCCCATTCGGTATGCCCTTTTCAAAGCGTTTTCTTGTTCCCCACTTCACATTTTCAGAAATGCTGCGGCTCTCTTCCTGCGCAAAGGATGCAAGGATAGTGAGCATCAGTTCGCCGTCACCGCTCATGGAATTGATATGCTCCTTCTCGAAACGCACTTCCACGCCGATGTCCTTTAAGTGCCGCACCGTTTCCAGCAAATCTACCGTGTTTCTTGCAAACCGCTGAATCGACTTTGTGAGGATGATATCAATTTCGCCGTTTTCAGCGGTTTCAATCATCCGCCGGAATTCGCTTCGCTTGGCCGTCCCCGTACCGGAAACTCCATCATCCGCAAACACGCCCGCGTACTGCCAGTCAGGATTTTTCTGTATCAGAGAACTGTAGTAGCTGATCTGTGCGGAAAGGGAATGGTTCATGCGCTCTGATTCCATCGAAACGCGGGCATAGGCGGCGACTTTTTTCTTTTCTTTTATGGTCGGCAGTGTCTGCTCGACCTTTGTTATTTTCGCCATAAAATCACTTCCTTCCGCTGCTATACATCACTCTTTTCGCCCCAAATAGCAAGCGGATTCGGAAAATAATGTACCCAAAGTTGGACGGTATTTCTCAAGGAACATTGTATCAATCTGACGATACTCATCCTCTGATATAAGCCCATCGGAGAGCATTTTCCGGGCAAGGTGCATGGTGGTCTGGTACAGCTTTTCATTTCTGAATTCTTCCTTATTCATCGCCATCTCCAAACCTGTGCCTGATATAACAGACGCGTCCACAATATTTGCGGTTTTTGCTTCCATAGGCTTGAAACTGTTTGCCGCAGCACTCGCACTTATAACTGTAAACCGCCTTTTTGTTGACGGCTTCCCTGTGGCTGTTCCACCATTTCATCCTGCACACATCAGAGCAGAATTTCTTTTCCCTCGCCCCTGTCGGCTGCACGATAGGCTTTCCACAGCATTTGCAGTATGATGAGGCGGTTTCCTTGGAAGTATCTTTGCACCGCCTGTAAAAAGATTTGACCGTATTTATGGAAAGCTCCAATCGGTCTGCTATTTCCGAATATGTGAGTCCATTGGAACGCAACGAAATAATATCTGATTTTTGTTCTGCCGTCATCATAGGCACCTCCACGCTCTTGATGTGTCTATAGGCAAAAGAAAACGGCAGAATCCGAAGTGCTGTTCAACGAAAAAAGAGCCGCAGGTATTTAGAATCTATCCAAACACCCGCGGCTCATAAGATTTATCTCAATAATTCATTTACCCTTTTCTGCACCGCCGAGTAATCGTAACCTGCGGCGGTCAGCTTCTGCTTACGTTCCGCTCCGTTGCCCCACTTACCCTGGATCACCTCGCGGACAATGGCGTCAACAGACTTCTTTGCAGATGAATTTGTAGGATAGATTTTGCTGCCCTTCCCGTCAAAGACGGAATAGCCCAGATTGGCATCCGCACATTTCTTCGCGTTCTCCAGCACTTTGAACGCTCCCTTCTGTGATGCAGCATCCGCCCATGTCTTACGGACACGGTACCAGGTTTCCGTGGGAGTGACGGACGTTCCGAGGATGCCTTTGAGGATAGCGATGATCTTCTCCCCATAACCGACGCCTGCCGCCCATCCCTTCCTATCCGGATTCTCCTTCTGCCCAAGCCACTCCACATATTCTGCACAGCCCCTCGTAACATACTTATTACGCGGGTCAATGCAGGCATTCTTAAGGGTATCCGTAGATGCGTAGGCTTTCAGGTGCTGCACCTGCGCCCGGATGCCAAACTGCGGCGTGTCAAAGGAATTCCCCTTCACACCGTTAGAAGTCACACCCATGCCGCAGAAATTGTTCTGTGAGAGCGTGACCGCAGAGCCGGAAAAGGTGAAGTTCCCGGTCTCAAGGCAGGACTGCGCAAAGGCGATGTCGCCCCGTACTCCCTCCGCTTTTCCTTCCGAAAGATACAGCGGAACCATGTCAAGGACAGACTGCGCCACATCCGGATTCTTCGCTTTGAGGTAAGTCCGCATCTGTTCCGCTGTTGCTGCCGCATTTCCCATGATCTTTGTGTATCCCTCCGTACCGCTGCCGTCGGAAACTGTGCCGCCCATCGCTGCTTTGACCGCCTTACGGAAACCATCCATCGTATATCCCATGCCAAGCTGCGCCCACAGATGCTCCGGGTCACCGTGGTTGCTGGCAATGCCCCGGCTGTGCCCTTCCCGATGGCTGATGATGACACCGTCCGCCAATGGATTGAGGCTGTATTTCTTACAGAGCATGGCAAACAACTCCACCGCCGCCTCATAGGTCCTTTTTGCCACCGCTTTTGCCGTGGCAATATCGGAACAGGTAAAGTTTGATCCTGCCGTATACTTGATACACGCAGGCTCGCACATCTCCACCCCGATATGGGTATTGTTCCCGCTCCCCTTGCTACCGCTTCCGCAGTGCCATCCCCGGTGGTTCCACGGGAGCGTCTGGTACACCGTGCCATCGTTCCCGTCAATGAAGCCGTGGACGCAGGAACCGTCATGCGACGGACTGTTCCAGCTATTGATGAAAGCGGATGCCTTCGGTTGCGGGCAGCCCACGGAATGGAGCATCAGCCCTTTCACTGTGATCTTCCTCCCTACGGCATAACAGGGGTTCCTTGTCATGATCGATTCCACCAGTCTCATTACTCTCCGTCCCCCTTCCCGTTTTCTGCCCGGTCGTGTAATTGCGCCAGGATGTCCTTCAGCTTCTCCGGAATGGGCAGCCCAAGGTGTCCGGCATTCTCCAGGAGGCTCACGCCCTCATTGGAAATATAGAAAAAGATAACCGCCGTCCGTAAAACCGAACCGCTCCCGATGACTTGCACATCGAGAATGTTGGCGATCCCCACCAGCAGGAAGACCAGCACCTTCTTCGCAATGCCCTTGAAGCCCACCTCGCTGGACAGCTTCTTATCCGCTGCAGCGCACATCACGCCCGTGATATAATCCACCACGACAAAAGCGATGAGTGCATACAGCAGCCCGTCACAGCCGCCGAGGAACCAGCCGAGCCATCCACCGATGGCCGTAAAGATGAGTTGGATCGTGTTCCAGAATTCCTTCATAGTGAAACCCTCCTTTAAAAGTTTTTTGTATGAAAAAGCGGGTGTCCGCAATGGGCATCCGCCAGTTTCCGTGAAACATTTATTTGTGTCGTTTACACAAGTATCTGTGGGGATCTTTGTCACATTTATGCCCCTGTTTTCCTTGCTATTTCACGGCTTCAGAGTGATTAATAACACTACCCGAAGCCCCGCCTGCAAAAAAACCGGGAGGCGGCAGGGGAAAACAAAATAATCAGGAGGACACCTTATGAAGACAAAGAACATCAAAGTCGTTTACACCTACCGCCACTGCCAGAGCGGCGGCACCCTGCACAGCGGCACCGGTCCATGCACCGCAGTCCCGAAGATACAGATGGAAGGGTGGTGGCTGGAGCAGCTCGGCTTCACCATCGGGGCGCCGCTCATCGTTGAATATGAGGAAGGCTCCATCCACATCCGCACCCTCACCGCAGAAGAGCTGGCGGCAAAGGAGCAGCGGGAGGCACAGGCGGAGCTTGAAAAAAGGATCGCGCAGCTTGAGCAGATGAAGCGCGGCATTGAAGCCGAAGCCGCCTCCCTCTCCATGGTCGCGGAGCCGTCCACAAAATACGCCGCATCTGAACCGGACTCCCGGAACTGAAGAAACGCCGCACGCCGGGGCTCCCGGCACACACCACCCTTTTATCACGGCAGGGGAAACGCATCCCCCTGCCGTAAAGCTGTCCGTCATGCCTCCTCCGTCAGCGTGTAGGTGATCTTCATGGTCTTGTTGGCATCCTTCACCACCGCCGAGGACAGGTTGTTGATGGTGGCAAGGTACGGCGTCAGCAGGTACATATGGCGGTACTCGTTCCCATAGCTGCCTCCCCACCCCACAAGGAACTGCTTGTGCTGGAACAGCGGCGTAGCCAGGCAGCCAAGCCTCGCGCTCCCCTGGGTATGGATGACCGCATCCGCCGCCGTGACCTGGAAGTCCCCGCCGACGATGAGGTCGCCCACCAGCGTCAGGTACAGCTCGCAGGTCCCGGACTCGCCCAGCGGCTTCATCTTGGAAGTGAAGCCGAAGGCGAGCAGCGTCACGTCTGCCGTATTCGCCACATTGATCTTATAGATGCCCTTCTTGTCATACGCAGGGACATACAGGTAACCGCCCCGCATACAGCACCGGCAGCTCCTTTCCGGATAGCTACTGTCCGTGTCCCGCTCCCCCACCGCCATCAGCTTTGCGTTGGAGAGCGTCCATTCCCCTTCCGTCATGGAATAGTCGGCCTTGGAGATCTTCACCCACAGCATCTTTGCGTTCCCGGAGGAATTCCCCTGGTTGGAGAAGCCGTACCAGTACCCGTCCTGCCCGTCCAGGAACTCCCCGTACTTCGTGTAGCTGCCCAAAAACAGGAACGTCTCCGTCTGTACGGCATGGTCTTCCAGCACGGTGTAGGTGGAATCGTCCAGCTTTTCGTTCAGCCCGATAGTGAAGATGGGGAT
>Ga0137306_101483_pt1 | contig 10590 bp, 9 predicted proteins | sample Inofroosms_March_FD_97187 | JGI IMG/M metagenome (GOLD analysis project Ga0137306, IMG submission 97187) | Mouse cecal microbial communities from Vienna, Austria - N-Acetylneuraminic and N-Acetylglucosamine D2O microcosms_March | ecosystem: Host-associated > Mammals > Digestive system > Large... | reverse complement strand
ACATTAAAGTGCTGTTCTTTGCCGGTGTGAACGAGGGAAATGTGCCCAGAGTCAGGAGCAGGGGAGGGATTCTTTCAGAGATGGACCGCGAGATTCTCTCGGAGCAGGACACCGAACTGGCGCCGACTTCCAGACAGGAAGCATGTATTCAGAAATTTTATATTTATCTGGCTCTGACCAAGCCGTCCAGACGGTTGTATCTCTGCTGGAGTCTGGCGGATGCGGACGGAAATGCGCTTCGGCCTTCCTGGCTGACCGCTCAGGTACAGCAGCTTTTCCCAAAAGTGGAAGTGCAGACCATACAGGATACGGAATATCTGGAACGGCTGGTAACTCCCTGCGGAAATATAAAAGAACTGACAGAGGCGCTGCATGCAGTACACAGCAGAAAGGCGGACAGTCTGCAGACAACGCTGATTCAATGGTATGCAGATCAGAAAGAATGGCAGAAACGGCTGGAAAGTCTGATGGATGCGGCATGTTTTGTTAACCGGGAAGACCATATCGGAAAGGCGGTTGCAAAAGCGCTGTATGGGACGCTCCTGGAGGGGAGCGTGACCCGGCTTGAGCAGTTTGCGGCCTGTGCATATGCTCATTTTCTGCAGTATGGACTGGGTCTTACCGAAAGAGAAACGTGCGGTCTTGAAGCGGTAGATATGGGAAATGTGTTTCATGATGCATTGAAGTATTTTTCGGATGCAGTGGAAGAGAGTGCATATGACTGGTTTCATGTACCGGATGAGAAAAGAGATCAGTGGATGGAAGAAGCGCTGGAACGGGCCATGGAAGGATACAGCGATCAGGTGCTCAAAGACCGGGCGCAGGATTCCTATGTACTGGAACGGGTACGCCGTATCGGAAAACGGACCGCATGGGCGATCCTTAAGCAGCTTCAAATGGGAGCTTTTGTGCCGAAGGAGACAGAAGTTTCCTTTCGGAATCTGGAACAGCTTCCGAGTGTGTCCATGATTCTTTCCAGGGAAGAGCGGATACGTCTGCAGGGGCGGATTGACCGGATTGATGTGTGCAGACAGGAAGGCAGGACCTATGTAAGGATTATCGATTATAAGAGCGGGAATACAAAATTTGATCTCACCAGTATCTATTACGGTCTGCAGCTTCAACTGGTCGTGTATCTGAACGCGGCCATGGATAAGCTGACAGGTACCGGGGAGAAGGAAGTACATCCGGCGGGAATGTTTTACTATCATATTGAAGATCCGCTGCTGGAATATGACGAATCCGGTGATCCCGGACAGAGAATCCTGAAAGAACTGGCGTGGAACGGACTGGCAAATAATGACAGGGACGTCGTGGCGCTGATGGATCATGAAATGACTTCGGATTCGGCGGTTCTCCCATTGAAATTAAAAAAAGACGGGGATTATACGGTTGCTTCTTCCGTGGCGGATGAAGAACAGTTTTTGAGGCTGGTTCGGCATGTGCAGAAAAAACTGATGGAGTACGGGGAACGGATCCTGCATGGGGATATCCGGATGGAACCGTATGAACTGGGGGATGAGGATGCCTGCCGGTTTTGCAGATATCACAGCGTCTGCGGCTTTGACCGGAAGATGGAAGGCTGTGAAAAGAGAAGACTGCAGCCTCTGGATAAGTCCGAGATCTGGAAGAGACTGGGGGAGGATGAGGCATGAGCGTAACATGGACAAAAGAACAGAAAGAAGTCATTGATACCAGAGAGAAGAATCTCCTTGTCTCCGCTGCCGCAGGTTCCGGGAAAACGGCGGTGCTGGTGGAGCGGATCCTTTCACTGATTACAGATCAGGAACATCCGGTGGATGTGGACCGTCTGTTGATTACCACTTTTACGAAAGCGGCAGCCGGAGAGATGAAGGAGCGGATCGGGCATGTACTTTCGCAGCGTCTGAAAGAAGAGCCGGGAAATGAATGGCTTCAGCGTCAGGAGGCTCTGCTGCCGAGAGCACAGATCACGACAATTCACGGTTTTTGTCTGTATGTGATCCGCAATTATTTTCACACAATTGATCTGAATCCTGATTTTCGCATTGCGGACGAGGGAGAGATGCGTCTCTTGAAACAGGATACAGTGGAAGAACTCCTGGAAGCAGCCCATCAGGAAAAGCAACCGGAATTTTTAAGATTTGCAGAAAGCTACGGAAGCGGAAACAGGGGAAGCGGTATTGGAGAACTGATTCTTAAGCTTTATGAGTATGCAGTTGCCAGCCCTCAGCCGGAAAAGTGGCTGAAAACCTGCATGGAAATGTATGAACTGCCGCAGGGAGCGTCTTACAGCGATTTTTCCGGGGCTGATGCAATACTGGAAGAATGGAAGATGACCGTTTCCGACTGTAAAAAGCAGATCCGGAAGGCGCTGGATCTTTCCCTGTCCCCGGCAGGCCCCCAGGCCTATGAGGAAGCGCTGCATTCGGATGAGCGGCTTTTGCAGTCTCTGCAGGAATGCAGGAGTATGGAAGCGTTTGAGGAACAGATAACGGAATTGTCTTTTCAGAGGCTTCCCAGCCGCCGTTCCAGGTTAATGGCAGGAGCGGACGAGGAACTGTGTGAACGGGTCATGGAACTCCGGAATGACGTGAAAGAGACATTGAAAGGACTGGCCAGACAGTATTTTCAGTTTCCGGGAGAACTGGTGATGGAACAGATGCGCGATACGGCAGACAGTGTCCGGGTGTATGTGGAACTGACACTTCAGTTTATGAAAAGGCTGGAAGAAAAGAAACGGAAAAAAAATATACTGGACTTTGCCGATCAGGAACATCTGGCGCTGCGGATTCTGACCAGAGAAGAGAACGGGGAACTGATTCCGTCGGAGACAGCCGATATTTTTGCCGATTATTATGAAGAAATTATGGTGGATGAGTATCAGGACAGTAATCTGGTCCAGGAGGCAATTCTTAGCAGTGTCAGTAAAAGCCGGAAAGGGCGGGAAAATCAGTTCATGGTAGGGGATGTAAAACAGAGTATCTACCGTTTCCGCCGGGCAGAGCCCGGGCTGTTCCTGCAGAAATATAAGCAGTATGAAGACGGAGCAAAAGGGAAACGGATTGATCTTCATCAGAATTTCCGTAGCCGCAGATCGGTGATTGATCCGGTAAACGAAATATTTCAAAGAATCATGTGCAGGGATCTGGGAGGCATCGAATATGACGAGGCTGCCAGGCTGCAGGCGGGCGCTTCCTATCCGGACAATGAAACCTGTCAGGCGGAGCTTCTGCTTTTATCCGGTGAGGAATGGGAGGCGCTGCGTCCGGAATGCGGCTGGACAAAACCGGAGGCGGAGGCGCATATGGTCGCTGCCCGGATCAGGCGGATACTGATGGAAGATCAGGTGACGGAGAACGGAGCGCTGCGTCCGGCAGGGCCGGGAGACATTGTGATTCTTCTGCGCACCATGTCCGGATGGAGCGAAACCTTTGTGCGGGTACTGCAGGACGAGGGGATTCCGGCAAGCGCCCAGTCAAGGACCGGGTATTTTGAAACGCTGGAAGTTGAAACCGTTCTTTCTTATCTAAGGGTACTGGATAATCCGACACAGGAGATTCCGCTGGCAGCGGCTATGCATGGAATGCTGGGAAGATTTTCTTCGGAAGATATGGCAAGGATCAAAGCGGCATACCCCAGGAAAAGCTATGCGGAGGCGTGCAGATGTTATCGGAAAGAAGGACCGAAGGAGGAACTTCGTGCGCGTCTTCAGGCGTTTTACGAACAGATGGAGCGTTATCGGGAGCTGGCATCCTGTATGTCCATGAACGAACTTCTGTGGCGGATTCTGACTGAAACCGGGTTTCTGGACGAAGTGCGTGCGCTGCCTTCCGGTGAACAGCGTCTTGCTAATGTGGAGATGCTGCTTCAGAAAGCACAGGATTATGAAAAGATCAGCTATCATGGATTGTTTCATTTTATTCGTTATATTGAGAAACTTCAGAAATATCAGATGGATTTCGGCGAAGCGGATATTGCGGGGAAGAGCAAAGATGCAGTCCGGATTATGAGCGTTCATCACAGCAAGGGGCTGGAATTTCCGATTGTTTTTGCTGCTGGCATGGGAAAGAGTTTTAATAAGCAGGAGAGCAGGGACAAGGCGGTGCTGAACAGCCGGTACGGCATCGGCCTTGATTATGTGGATCTGAAAAACCGGATGCGCTGTCCTGTGCTTCTGAAGCGTTTTATCCGCAGGCAGAATCTTCTGGACAATCTGGGAGAAGAACTCAGAATTCTGTATGTGGCGATGACAAGAGCGCGGGAAAAGCTGATTCTGACCGGCATGGGAAAAGAGAAGCTTCTGGAGGAGAAAGGTGCAGAGGAAGAAGGTCACCTGCCTTTTCTGGAGCTTTCGGGTGCGGGCAGTTACCTTTCCTGGATTCTTCCTGCAAGAAGCGCCGAAGGAAGCAGCTTTTTCACAGAAAAAATATCTCTGCAAAAGCTTGTAAAGCAGCAGGCGGGGAACCGGATCAAAAAAGAACTTACCAGAGACGAAATGGAGAAAATGATCTTTTTTCAGGTGCGGGATAAAGAACTTTATCAGCAGGTGGAGCAGCGTCTGTCCTGGATCTATCCGTGGGATCTTCAGAGGAAAACAAAACAGAAGTACAGTGTTACGGAACTGAAAAAGCGTAAGATGGAAGAAGAATCAGAGAGCAGTGACAAACTTTATCCGGAGTCGGATGTCATTCCGCTGATTCCGCAGTTTATCGAACAGACGGAAAAGAAAAGCGGCGCGGCGCGTGGAACCGTCTATCATACGATTATGGAACATATGGATTTTGGGCGGATAACGGAGGCGTCGCATGTGGATCAGGAACTAGCAAGGCTGGTGAAAGAAGGCAGGATTAAGGAAGAAGACGTGGGGGCAGTGAAGAAAAAGGATTTTCTGATTTTTGCGGAAACGGACCTCGCCGGAAGGATACAGAAGGCAAAGGAACGGGGAGAACTGTACAGGGAGCAGCCTTTTGTGATCGCTCTTCCAGGAGCGGAACTTTCTGATGAAGATTCGGAGGAGACGGTGCTGGTTCAGGGAATCATAGATGCATTTTTCTACGAGGACGGAGAAATTGTAGTTGTGGATTATAAGACAGATCAGGTGAAGCATGCCCAAAAACTGGTAGAGAAATATCACGCGCAGCTGGAATACTACGACCGGGCTCTTCAGATGCTGACCGGGAAACGGGTGAAGGAGCGTCTTATCTACTCGTTCTGTCTGGGAGAGGTTATTGGGATGTAATACAAAGACTTTTGTGAATTGATGGAAGCCTGACCTAAAAAATTTCAGGAGGAATATACAATATGAAGAAAATGATTGCATACTGCGGACTGGACTGTGAAAAATGCGATGCCTATCTCGCGACGATCAACAACAATCAGGCGTTGCGCGAGAAAACTGCGAAACTGTGGGGTGAGTTAAATGATGCACCTGTTCTGCCCGAGCATATCAATTGTGAGGGCTGCCGTGTTGACGGAATCAAGACCATATACTGTGACAGCCTTTGCGCGGTTCGCCGGTGTGCGGTCCAAAAAGGGGTGACAACGTGCGGAGACTGCCAGGGGTTTGAAACATGCCGGACGGTTGGAACGATCCTCGTAAATGCGCCTGAAGCTTTGGAAAATCTACATCAGGCCTCGAAGGAGACGGACCATGAACAACAGTAAACTGGTTTTTATTTCCAGTGGAACATAAAACAGCATCGAAAAAGGATTTTTATATGGAAGAAACAAAGATTGTATTTTTAGCAGATAAAAGAAAAGTTGTTTTGGAAGACGATGATGATATCATTCTGTCTTTGGTTTCTGATGATGAAGCAGAAAGCAGATTCGAGGTTCCTTATCCTTCCGGCGGTTATGGCGGAGGCTGGCTTACGATTTCTCCATCTGAGACCTATGTGGTCTTTTCTTATTTTTCAGGTGAAAGTGAAGAAGGATGCTGTCTGTTTAAAATTGAGGGTAATCAGTTAAAGCTGATATACGATTCTCGATATTTATATGGAGAGGAAGCAAATTACAGCTTTGTGAATGATGAAAAGATATTGATTCAATCCTTTCGCACCGGCGCATGGTATCAGGAAAATGCAGAAGCAGACGGAAATGGAGATCTGTACTATGAATTTGGGGAGCTGAATCTGTTTTTGCTAAAAACGCAGGAACTGAGCAGACATACGATTCATGTTTATCCTTCTGATGACTGGGAGGAAGAGGTGACCGATGCCGGCACATTTGCATTTTCTGATCTGAACGGCAGTGAATTTCATGTCACCGTACCATGGGGGGAGCGACGTTTTATGCGCCGCTGGAAAGCGTTCTCGTTATCAGGCCGGAGAAAAATAATACAAGTCCATATGGAGCATTAACGGAACATGAAATCTTAGATAAGCTGGAAAAATCGCGTGAACACGCAGCACAGGGGATGCATAAAGATGCAGCGGAGGTTTCCTGTAATCTGAGGACAAAATAAGATATATTTGTCGCAGTACAGAGGGACAGTCTTTGATTGATCGGACAGCCAAAGGACGAAAAATCACGATAGAAGGAGAAACAGATATGCCGATTTACGAGCCGAAGGAATATGAAAAAGTAATTAGACGGATTCAGGAGAAGGTAAAAACACTTCCTGTTAAAATGGGAGAATGCCTTTCGGAAGAAACGATTGTGGCGTTTGAAGAATGCAATAAAATCCAACTGCCGCAGGCGTACCGCATGTTTTTAAAAGAGGTTGGAAATGGCTGTGAACATATGTTTGAAGGCTGCCGCCTGAATGATCTGGAAAGCAGTCCGTGTCAGGAGTTGGCGTCCCCCTTTCTGCTTGACCGGTTTTGGATCTGGGAGGACGACGAAAGGGATGCCGATATCATTGAGACTGAAAGGGACCATAAAGTTTATCGGGGGAATATGGAACTGATCAATCTGGGGTGCTGCATGAGTTATCGTCTGATCATCACCGGGAAATGCCGGGGCGAGGTCTGGAACTTTACGGATGTAGGCGTCCAGCCCTGCTGTGAGCGGCAGGATTTTTTTGGGTGGTTTGAGTTATGGCTGGATCATCAGGAGGAAACAGACTATTTCAAGGACTATGTATATGGGGAAACAGATCAGGAATAAAGACTGGTTTTTCCTGACAGAACAGGTTCTGGAACTGGACAAAAGCAGAGAAAATCAGTAAAATAGTAAAGGATCATATATTATCTAAAAATGGATAAAATATTATAATATAGATAATATATTAGCTGCTTATCTGTGAAAAATATTTGAGAAAAGCAGGGAAGAAGTGACAGAGTCCCATTCAGAAGGGAGGCATGACCCGGTGGCTGGTTTTGTGTGGGAGACGGCGGAAGAAATTAATGGAGATCTTGCAAAACGTATACGGAATATCAGAAAGCGCAGGAAAATCTCACAGGAAGAGCTGAGCCGCAGAAGCGGAGTCAGCTATGGTTCCATCAAAAGATTTGAGACATCCGGACAGATTTCTCTGCTGTCCCTGACGAAGATCGCCATGGCGCTGGACTGTGCAGAAGAGATCAAAGGACTGTTTACAGCAGTTCCCTATCAGACCCTTGAGGAGGTTATACGTGAGAATCGATAAAAAGCTTCAGGTGTTTTATAAAGAACAACTGGTTGGAACGCTTGTCATGACCAGAGAGCATAAAGCTGCATTTGCGTATGATGACGGCTGGCTGGAGGACGGATTTTCCATCAGCCCGTTTTCTCTTCCTTTGAAAAAGCAGGTATTTGTGCCGGTAAAAGATTATTTTCAGGGATTGTTTGGCTGTTTTGCAGACAGCCTTCCGGATGCATGGGGAAATCTTCTGCTGGATCGTCTATTGAAGCGGAAAGGAATTGCAAAAGACGAACTGAGTGTTTTGAATCGTCTGGCAATTGTCGGAAGTTCCGGCATGGGTGCATTAACCTATCAGCCGGAATTATGGATGGGAACGGCTGCTGTGCCAGGCGATCTGGATGAACTGGAACAGGAATGTCAGAAGATACTTCATGCACAATATTCGGAAAATCTGGATGTGCTGTATCAGTTGGGCGGAACCAGCGGCGGGGCCAGACCGAAAATCATGACAAGGATTGATGGAGAAGACTGGATCATAAAATTTCCGGCACATGTGGACAAAGAGACAACCGGGCGCATGGAGTACGAATATTCCCTGTGCGCAAAAGAATGCGGAATTCCCATGACAGAGACGAAACTGTTTCCTTCAAAGCGGTGCGACGGATATTTTGGAACCAGAAGATTTGACAGAGGGCCGGAAGGTGAACGGATTCATGTGCTGACGGCGGCTGCGCTGCTGGAACTGGACTACCGCCAGCCAAGTCTTGATTATCACAACCTGATGAAGCTGACAAAGATTTTGACAAGAGATCATCAGCAGGAGATGGAGAGCATGTTCCGAAGGATGTGCTTCAATGTATTTGCTCATAACAGGGATGATCATTCTAAGAATTTTTCCTGGATGTATGATGAGAAGACGGATACCTGGAGACTAAGTCCTGCATATGATCTTACTTACAGCTCAACCTGTTACGGAGAACATACCACGACCGTGGACGGCAATGGGAGAAATCCCGGGAGGAAAGAACTGCTGGCTGTTGGGGGCCAAGCAGGATTGAAACGTCAGGTCTGTGAGGAAGTGATAGATGAAATAGAAAATAAAGTGCGGGGAATGCTGGGAGAATGGGTGTGAGAGGAGGCTGACCATGCGCGCATATATCCACGCGTTTCAGGGCAGGCCCTGGAATGAAGAATGCCAGGTGGTCGCAGCTGGCTGGGGTGAAGGACTGCTTTCTTTAGAGAAAATAAGAATACAAGGAGAGATGAAAAGATGTGGAAATGTCCAAAGTGCGGGCGCACGTTTAAAAAGCAGGGTCAGAGCCATTACTGTGGGAAAGCGCCGGAAACGATCGAAGAATATATTGCGGCGCAGCCGGAGGAAGTACAGCCGTATTTGACGGAGCTTCGAAATGCACTGCGTGCGGCGCTTCCGGAGGCGGAAGAGCGGATCTCATGGAGTATGCCGACCTATTGGAAAAACCATAACATCATCCATTTTGCCGGGTTCAAAAACCATGCGGGTCTGTATCCGGGTCCGGAGGCAGTTCTGGAGTTTGCCGAACGTCTGACGGAATACAGGACCAGTAAGGGAACCATACAGCTTCCATACAGCCGGCCGGTTCCGGCGGAGCTGGTCTCAGACATTGCCAGATGGTGCCTGGAGACAGGGAACCATCCGTAAGAAAAAAGCAACCGATGATTTTGCGTACAGGCGGAAACCGACAGGCGGCATTTCCGAAGTTTCTGCAAAAACAGGCGCTCCTACTCCGCTGATCTCGACCATGTCGCCGTCCGGCTTTCTGCTCTGTTCGACTCGTGCCTGCAGCTCTGATACCTGCATATTTTTTGGGCAAATATAATTGTATAATATTGACATAATTATTAAAAAAGTTATAATATTTGTAATATATGATGTAGATCATATGAAAATATAAGGCAGAGGGAAACAATGATATGGCGAGAAAGTCAGAGGAACTTTTGGAGATGCTGGGCGGCAGAAAAAAGCTGTCTCCTATGGAGATGGAATTCATGAAATTTATCTGGGAACATCCGGACGGAATCAGCAGCGAAGAAATCTATGAGCATTTTCCGCAGGCGCGGGGAACGAAAAGCACAGTTCTCTATAATATTTCTCAAAAAGGGTATGTGGAGAAGAGGCAGGAAGGACTGCATCATTTCTACACGTCACTGGTAACCCGTGCAGACTATGAACGGGCGCTGGTCCGGCAGCAGTTCGTAGAGATGATGGGATGTAATTCTCTGGAGAGACTGGTAGCTGCATTCTGCGGGAAAGAAAGCCTGACAGAAAAACAGAAGGAGAAGGTGGAGGAACTTTTAAAGGAGATGGAGAAGGATGCTGAAGGTGGGGAGCCTGTGGATCCGGCTGTGGGAGCCGAGTGATGTAGTGATGTGGATGCTCACCACCGTATTTGCGGGCAGCCTTCTTGCGGCGATGTTCTACTGCGGAAGAAAACGGCTGGAACGAAGGCTGAGTATGGGACAGATGGACTGTCTTTTGAAGCTGTTGATTGTCTACCTTTTATGTATCCAGCCGGCTGTGACCATGCTGTTTCTGTATCGGGGAATCTTTGATTATACCGGTCCTTCAACAACAGGATCTGGCAATGGATTTCTGTACGAGTACAACAATCTTCCGATCAGCTATACATATTATGGGAGACACTGGATCTTCTGGCTGATGCTGGCAGTCTGGATGCTGGCAGCACTGACGCATCTTTTTCGGTTTTATCAGAAGAGCCGGACGGGTTTAAAGGAGCTGAAAGCAGTCTGCAGTCCCTGCGAAGATGATATGCTGCTGCATTTCGTTGAAAGATTCAAAGAGGAGTCCGGCCTGAAAAAACCGATTCCCATATGGATATGTCATGCAGTTGACACACCTTTTACGGCCGGATGTCTTCGGCCGGAGATTTTTTTCCCTCAAAAAGAACTGGGAGAAAAAGAAACCTGTCTGATATTGTGTCATGAGTTGATCCACTGCAAAAGACGGGATCTTCTTTATCAGAAAATGATTCTCTGGCTTGACT
>Ga0137306_103938_pt1 | contig 10606 bp, 7 predicted proteins | sample Inofroosms_March_FD_97187 | JGI IMG/M metagenome (GOLD analysis project Ga0137306, IMG submission 97187) | Mouse cecal microbial communities from Vienna, Austria - N-Acetylneuraminic and N-Acetylglucosamine D2O microcosms_March | ecosystem: Host-associated > Mammals > Digestive system > Large... | reverse complement strand
GCGTAATAAATGTAAAACGGACATGCAGGCATTTTTCTGTATGTCCGTTTTGCATTACGAAGCATTTGGCGTAAAAAGCGATGTTCGTAAGGCGGAGGGATAGATATAATGATCGTTTCCACCAAAGGCAGGTATGCCCTGCGCATCATGCTGGAGCTGGCCATGCATGAGGGAGAAGGATTTCTTTCCTTAAAAGAGATATCTACCAGACAGAACGTGTCCATGAAATATCTGGAACAGATTATTACCCTTTTGAATAAAGCAGATCTGCTGAAAAGCCAGCGGGGTCCTCAGGGCGGATACCGTCTGGGCAGATCCCCCGAAAACTACACCATCGGGGAAATTCTCCGGACCGTGGAGGGACGGCTGGCCCCCATTTCCTGTCTGGAGTCAGAAGAAAATCTCTGTCCCCGTCAGGAGAATTGTCTGACAATCGGGTTCTGGGAGGGGCTGTACAAAGTGATTGATGCGTATACGGACAGTGTGACGCTGGCGCAGTTGCTGGGCGGAAAGTAGAGATTGCTGTTAGTACGTCCTGTAAAAGTGCATATATAAGATTAGGTTGACAGCTTCCTGATTTCCGTGTTACTATGGATATCACAAACAAACACATGATATTGTTGTTTTGGTTTGAGTACATACAATATATAGAAGTATATTCTGGGTCAGGAAGGAAAGACAATTTTATGTACCGCACTGCCTGAAACGTCATATATGCCGGCGTACCGGTTTAGGAGGAATACAAATGGATTTCGAGAAGGTCTGTATCATCAAAAAAGATAATACCAGAGAAAAGTTTAATGTGCAGAAGGTCGTGGTGGCGGTGAACAAATCTGCCAACCGGGTGCTTTATACGTTCAGTAAAGAAGAACTGGACTATATCTGCCGTTTTGTGGAAGAACAGGTAGAGCAGCGGGGGCTTATGGAAATCCCCATCGCCCAGATGCACAATATCGTGGAGGGGGCGCTGGATAAAGTCAGCTCTATGGTGGCGAAAAGTTATCGGGATTACCGTAACTATAAGCAGGATTTTGTCCGGATGCTGGACGAGGTATACAAAAAGAGCCAGTCCATCATGTACATCGGCGACAAGGAGAACAGCAATACGGACAGTGCCCTGGTGTCCACCAAGCGGAGCCTGATTTTCAATGAACTGAATAAGTCTCTGTATCAGAAATTTTTTATGAACACCGAGGAATTGCAGGCCTGCCGGGACGGTTATATCTATGTCCATGATATGGCGGCCCGCCGGGACACGATGAATTGCTGCCTTTTCGATGTGAAAAGCGTGCTGGAGGGCGGCTTTGAGATGGGAAATCTCTGGTATAATGAGCCTAAGACCCTGGACGTCTGCTTTGACGTGATCGGAGATATCGTGCTGAGTGCGGCAAGCCAGCAGTACGGCGGCTTTACGGTGCCGAATGTGGAGAAAATTCTGGAGCCTTATGCGGAAAAATCTTTTGTGAAGCATACGGATAAATATATATCCATGGGCCTGGACCGGGAGGCCGCCGAAAAGTTTGCCGAAGCCGACGTGCAGGTGGAATTTCAGCAGGGATTCCAGGGCTGGGAGTATAAATTTAATACGGTGGCTTCCTGCCGGGGAGACTATCCTTTTATTACGATGACTCTGGGAACCGGACGGGGAAAATGGGCAAGGATGGCTTCCATTACGATGTTCGACGTAAGAAGAAATGGTCAGGGAAAGAAGACCTGCAAAAAGCCGGTGCTGTTTCCCAAACTGGTATTTTTATATGACGAGAACCTGCACGGACCTGGCTGTGAGCTGGAAGATGTATTTGAGGCGGGCATCCGGTGTTCCGGCAAAACCATGTATCCGGACTGGCTGTCATTGACCGGAAAAGGCTATATCGCCGGCATGTACAAACAGTACGGAAAGATTATCAGCCCCATGGGCTGCAGGGCCTTTCTGTCCCCCTGGTATGAACGGGGCGGTATGAATCCGGCGGACGAGAAGGACGAGCCGGTTTTCGTGGGCCGGTTTAATATCGGCGTGGTCAGCCTCCATCTGCCTATGATTCTGGCGAAGGCCCGTCATGAGAGCCGGGATTTTTATGAGGTGCTGGATTATTATCTGGAGCTGATCCGCAAAATCCATATCCGGACTTACGCTTATCTGGGGGAAATGCGGGCATCCACGAATCCGCTGGCTTACTGCGAGGGCGGTTTTTACGGCGGTCATCTGGGTATCCACGATAAGATCAAGCCGCTGCTGAAATCGGCGACGGCCTCCTTCGGCATTACGGCTTTCAATGAGCTGCAGGAGCTGTACAACGGAAAATCTCTGGTGGAAGACGGCCAGTTCGCTTTGGACGTACTGACCTATATTAATAAGAAGATCGACGAATTTAAAAAAGAGGACGGAAATCTGTATGCCATTTATGCCACGCCGGCAGAAAACCTGTGCGGCCTGCAGGTAAAGCAGTTCCGCCAGAAATACGGCATTGTGGAAAATGTGTCGGATCGGGAATATGTGAGCAACGGCTTCCACTGTCATGTGACCGAGGAGATCACGCCCATCGAGAAACAGGATCTGGAATACCGGTTCTGGGAGCTGTCAAACGGCGGTAAGATCCAGTATGTCCGGTATCCCATTGACTATAATACCGACGCCATCAAAACGCTGGTAAGACGGGCCATGAAGATGGGCTTTTACGAAGGGGTAAACCTGTCGCTGTCCTATTGCGACGACTGTGGTTATCAGCAGTTGGAGATGGATGTGTGTCCCAAATGCGGCAGCACAAATCTGACAAAAATTGACAGGATGAACGGCTATCTTTCTTATTCCAGGGTGAAAGGGGATACCCGGCTGAACGACGCGAAGATGGCGGAAATTAAAGAGAGGAAAAGTATGTAGATGCGGTACCATAATATCACCAAGGATGATATGCTGAACGGAGACGGCCTTCGGGTGGTGCTTTGGGTGGCTGGGTGTACCCACTGCTGTCAGGACTGCCAGAATCCGGTCACCTGGGATATCCGGGGCGGCCTTCCTTTCGATCAGGCGGCGAGGGAGGAGATTTTTGCGGAACTGGAGAAGGACTATATCTCCGGTATTACGCTGAGCGGCGGTGATCCCCTTCACCCGGCCAATCGGCAGGATGTGGCGGAGCTTGTCGGGGAAATCCGCCGGAGGTATCCGGAGAAAACCATCTGGCTGTATACCGGCTTTCTGTGGGAGGTGATCGGCAGCCTGCCTTTTATGGAGCAGGTGGACGTGGTGGTGGACGGTGAATTTGACAGAACGCTGCTGGATGTAAAATTAAAATGGAAGGGCAGCGCAAACCAGAGAGTGATCGACGTGAAAAAAACGCTGGCAGAGGGAAGGGTGGTGCTTCATGCATGAACAGAATCGGACAGTTTTATAAGGTAAGTTTTCGGCAGTTTGAGGAGGGGTGGACGGACTGCTTCGGGGGGGAAGCCCAGGAAGCCTGTCAGGCCGTCTATGAGAAAATCACGCTGCCCAAACGTGCCACAAAAGGCTCGGCAGGCTACGATTTCGCATTGCCCTGTCCTGTGACTCTGGCGCCGGGGGAGACTGTGAAAGTTCCCACGGGCATTCGGGTCATGATGGAGGAGGGGTGGCTTCTGGCTCTCTTTCCCAGAAGCGGGCTGGGCTTTAAATACCGGATGCAGATGAACAATACGGTGGGAATCGTGGATTCGGACTACTACGGCTCTGACAATGAGGGCCATATTTTTGCCAAGATTACCAATGACAGCAACGAGGGGCTTACCATGAAGCTTGCGGCCGGTCAGGCTTTTATGCAGGGGATTTTTCTCCCCTTCGGAATTACGGAGGATGACCAGGCTCTGACAGAGCGAAACGGCGGTTTTGGCAGCACCGACCGCAGGTAAAAAAAGGGGGCGGAATCATCAGATGAAAAGAAGACAGGGGATCATTGGAATCGCAGTCTTATGCCTGTGCATGTTTGTGCTGGCGGGATGCGGGAAAAAGAACGGAGCCTATGAGAAGGGGCTGGAGGAATATGAGGAGGGGCAGTACGAGCAGGCGGTGGCATCCTTTCAGGAGGCGATTGCCGAGAGCAATACGGAGCCTTTGTACTATATCAGTCAGGGGATGGCCCATATAGAACTGAGAAATTATGAGGAAGCCCACAAAAGCTTTGACTATGCCCTGGGCGTGGACGCCGAGAGCGGGCTGGCTTACCGGGGAAAGGGCATCGCTTATCTGAAGGCAGGGGATTATACCGCTGCCATTGAGGCATTTAACAGTGCGCTTGCATGTGCCGGCGGCCATGTGTCCCAGACAGAATTTGACGTGTTGAAATACAGAGGTGAAGCGGAAACCGCATCAGGGAACTACGATGCGGCGGTTGAAACCTATTCGATTCTGCTGGATGTGGAGAAAAAGCCGGAGGATAATTACTATCTGCGGGGCAATGTCTATGCCATGAAGGGCGAGATCGAAAAGGCCGTGGCGGATTTTGACAGTCTGATAAAGGAAAAGCCCAATGATTATGCGGCTTATTGCTGCGCTTACCAGAGTCTAGCGGCGGCAGGCGCCCAGGAACAGGGGAAAGCTTACCTGGATGCCGCGCTTCTGATTAAGGATGAACGGCCGGTGGCCCACAAGTACCGGGGTATGGTTCAGTACCTGCTGGGAGAGTATAACAATGCCGTGGCGGAGATCACGGCGATCACCGGGGACAAGGATGCCCAGACGCTGATCTGTCTGGGGATGGCATATGAGAAGCTGGGGCAGCAGGAAAGCGCTTACAACGCCTATACTCAGGCGCTGAACCTGGAAAATGAAAATGCCGGCGTATACAATCAGGTGGGTCTGTATAAAATGAGAACGGGAAGCTTTGGAGAGGCACTGGACTTTTTCAGGAAAGGACTGGAATTCAGCGATGCCTCTACGGCGGCCCGACTGAAACTGAATGAGGCGCTGGCCTGCGAATACAGCGGGGATTTTGCCCAGGCATTGACGGTGCTGCAGGAGTATGCGGATACTTATGGTACAGACAGTGAAATCGACAAAGAGCTGGCATTTTTAAGGACCAGATAACAGAGTGAAATCAATCAGCCGATGCAGCTTTTCTCAGGGCTTCACCGGCTGATTTGCAGGATAACGGAAAATTAAAGAGGGCTTGGGAGGGGAGCAGCGGACCGAAAGGTTTATGAAAACAGCAGCGGACCGTACAAGCCCCGGGAGGGGAGCTGCGGAACTAAATTGGATGGGAAAGTAAAGCATATGATTGAATTAAAAGAACTGGAAGAACCGGTGCTGCTGGCGGGGGGGGCCCTGTCGGACTATGACGATACCGATCAGTCTCTGGACGAGCTGGAGGAACTGGCATCCACGGCCGGCGCCCTGGTGGTGGGGCGTGTGATTCAGAACAGGGAGCGGGTGCATCCCGGCACTTATCTGGGAAAAGGAAAGCTGGAAGAACTTAAGGAGCTGGCTGCGCAGCTTGGAGCCGTGGGCGTGATCTGCGACGACGAGCTTTCTCCGGCCCAGCTTCGGAATATGGAGGATGCCCTGGGACTTAAAGTGATGGACCGGACACTGGTTATCCTGGATATTTTTGCCGCCCGTGCCAGAACACGGGAAGGAAAGCTGCAGGTGGAGCTGGCCCAGTTAAAATACCGGGCTACCAGGCTGGTAGGTCTTCGAAGCTCTCTGTCCCGTCTGGGCGGCGGCATCGGAACCAGGGGGCCGGGAGAGAAAAAGCTGGAGGCGGACAGGCGTCTGATTCATGAGCGGATCGGTCAGTTAAAAGCCGAACTGAGAGATGTGGAACGGCACAGAGAAGTTACCAGGCAGCAGCGGGAAAAAAATCATATTCCTGTGGCTGCCATTGTCGGTTATACCAATGCGGGGAAATCTACGCTGTTAAACCGGCTGACCGGGGCGGATGTGCCGGAAGAAGACAAACTGTTTGCCACGCTGGACCCAACCACCAGAAGCCTTGCGCTGTCAGGAAAAGAGGAAGTGCTGCTCACCGACACGGTAGGCTTTATCCGTAAGCTGCCCCATCATCTGATCGAGGCTTTTGGCAGTACGCTGGAGGAGGCGAAATATGCCGATATAATCATTCATGTGGTAGATTGCTCCAATCCCCAGATGGAGCTTCAGATGCATGTGGTATATGAGACGCTGTCCCGTCTGGGGGTGACGGATCAGCCGGTGATTACGGTGTTTAATAAAGCGGATTTATTGCGTGAACGCGTGTCGGATGCGTCTGCCGGCAAAGGCGCGTCCGGCCAGTCCGGAATCTTTAAAGATTTTAAAGCGGAGTGTACACTGATGGTTTCGGCAAAAACCGGGGAGGGACTGGAAGCGCTGAGAGAGGCTGTCAGCCGGATTTTGCAGGACGGCAAGGTTTATCTGGAAAAGCTGTTTCCCTATGACCAGGCGGGAAAATTGCAGATAATCCGCAGGCACGGCACGCTGCTGTCCGAGGAATACACGGAGGACGGTATTGCGGTGGAAGCTTATGTGCCGGCGGAGGTGTACGGGGGGCTTTTGTAAAGGTGGATTTTCCACCTTTGATTTCACAGATTTTGGTTGTTGTATTCACGATTATTTTTTTGTATAATGAACTCTCAGTCGGCAGGCGGCATTCGATCTGTCAGGCAGACTGCAAAAAATATGTACAGGAATAGGAGAAGAAACATGGTCAAATGGAAGAACAGCGGTAAAAAGATGCTGGTATTTCTTCTTGTTCTGGGGCTGATGGGCGGGATGATAAATCCTTTGCAGTTTACCGTAGCCGCATCGGAAAAAGAAGCGGGAGAAATCCCAAAGACCGACGACGGCACGACAGAAGAAACGGCTGTCCGGCAGGATGAGAACGGGGAAACAGAAGCCGCGAAGGAGCCGGCGGAAGAAGAGCCGGCAGATGGGGGAACAGCCGCAGATGAAGAAACGGCTGCGGAAGAAGAATCAGCCGCGGATAAAGAAACAACCGCGGATGAAGAAACGGTTGAAAGGGAGCCGGATGCGGAAACAGTTCCCGAAGAAGATGCGGCGGAAGAACAGCCGTCAGATACGGAAACAATCCCTTCGGAAGAGCCGGTCGAAGAACTTCCAGCGGATACGGAAACAGCCTCCGAGGAAGAATCCATACAGGAACAGGAGGTTCCCGTCGATTTGGAGGCGGCAGCCGTGAAAGAACTGATCGAAACGCTTCCGACCCTGGAAGAACTGAAAACTTTTGATCAGGAAGCGCAGGATGCGGCACGGACACAGTTCAGGGAAGCGTTCGAGGCATATGAGAACCTGACGGAAGAACAGAGAGTGCTGCTTGCCGGAGCGGAGAAACGGCTGCTGGAATTACTGGAGTATTTTACGGAGCCGGTTACGCCGATGGCAGCGACTGACGAGCAGATCATAGGCGCGTGGAATGCGATGACAGCGGCGATGGTCAACTGGGAACAGGAAGTGGATTTAAGTGCTTTTAATATCACTGAGGCTGATTATAAGAGTAATATCTGGCCGGGGGTGGTAAGACATAATCCGGATTTGTTTTATATCATGGATGTGACGTATTATTCAGGCTCCGACGGAGTCATTCAGAAGTGTACGTTCACCTATAATACGCAATATAACCGGGACAGCGTTGCCAGATACCGGGCTGCGATCGACAATGTTTTCGATGAAGTGATTACTGCTAATATGAATGAGGAACAGAAAGCGACGGCACTTCATGATTATCTGGTACAGCATATGGTATATGATGAGAATGGGAACAATAGTCTGGGGATTGAGAAGCGGAACGCATATGAGGCGCTGGTGAACGGGATCGGCGTCTGCGAGGGGTATACGCTTGCATATGCCGCTCTGTTGGAAAAGGCAGGGATTGAAGTTGGCTATTGTAAAAGCACAAATATGAATCATATTTGGAACTATGTGAAACTGAATGGCAACTGGTATCATGCGGATCTTACATATGATGATATAACTGCTGCGAGTCAGACCGGAGAAACCGGATATGTCAAGCATACTTATTTTCTGCTCAGCGACAGTGCGATGGAAAAGGGCGGTCATAACTGGGATGCCGGCGCCATTACATGCAGTGATACAAGATATGATAATTCCTGGCATAAGACTGCGCCGCTCACAGAGTCTGCCATTTATGCGGTTAACGGCAATTCGTATTATCTCAGAAAAGAAACGGTTGAGAATAACCAGAATATATGCCGCGGCGCCGCATTGATGCAAAGGGATGTGAACGGAAATGAAACGCAGGTGGCCAGCTTTGAGATAGAGAATCTGGGATCCGCAGCAGATCAATGGCCCATGTTTTCAATGAGCTTTTCCAGACTTTCCTGTTCAAAAGGCGTTTTATATTTTAATGTGGGAAATTCGGTTTATTCTTATAGACCGGGAACAAACAGCACGCCTGTGAAGATTTACACATATTCGGATGCAGGCAATCGGATTGTGACCGGTTTGCTGGTAAACGGAGGCCAGATGACGCTGGAACTCTCTTCCCACGCCGGCGCAAAAGACGAAAAAATAACGGTTCCGGTTTTTGGTTTAAGCGCCAGCGAAACGAATGTGAAGGTTGGTTACACAAAGGCTCCGGTTCTGACGGCAAATTCGAGTGCCACGAATTTTGTTTGGTCGATCAGGCGCCCGAATGAGAGCAATTGGGAGACAATCAACGGAGCAAACGGTTCCAGCTACACCATGGAAACCGGACTGGCGGCAGGCAGTTACGGATACCGTGTAACCGCTACATTGAACGGCGTGTCCGTGTCCGATGAGATCATCATAACCGTTGTGGCTAAGGAAACGCAGAAAAATTTTGGATTTTCGGAACGTACGAAGACAGTTATTTACGGCGACGCCGATTTTACGCTGCCTGCTGAGGGGGCGGCGGCAGGAGCTTCTGTCCGTTATGTCAGCTCCGATCCCTCGGCAGTGTCGGTCGATTCGGCGACGGGCCAGGTGAAAATTCTGAAAGCGGGCAGCGCCACAATTACGGCCACGGCTTCCGAAACCGCAGATTATCTGGAAGCGTCCGCTTCTTATGAAATTACGGTTTCTCCGAAAGCTCTGTCGTGGGATGTAACCGCTCTGGAAGCTGCGGATCGGCTTGACCTGATCGGAGAAGACCGGCGGGCGACTCTTTATGGAGAACTGAGACTTTCCGGCATTCTGGACAGGGATATGGGGGCGGTCCGGTTTGACTGTCCGGCAGATAAGCTGTCCGGTGTTTATGAGACAGCGGCAGAAGGCAGCCAGAAGGTGCGTCTGTCCTGGAAGAACGAGCAGGATAAAGCGGCGCTTGAAGGAACCGGAAAGGAAAATTACACCATGCCTTCGGCATTGCCGGAGATGACGGGAAGGATCAGCGTTGCCAGTGATATTCCGCTGGAGCCTGTGGACGGAACTGAATTCAAATTGCAGGTGGAAAGCGGCATCACGAAAGTACCGGATACTTTTAAGGATCAGGAGCACCTGAATACGCCCGGCAAAATTGAGAAGGAGATGAAGCTGAGCCTGCAAAAGAGGTTTGGCGGAATCACCGAGACCAATATGGCGGTCTATGATGTGGAGCTTTTGATCAATATCGACGGGATGGGATGGAAGCCGGCGTCCAAAGATAATTTTCCGGCGGACGGCCTGACCGTAACCATGCCCTATCCGACGGGCACGGGAAAAAATTCCCATAATTTTGTGGCGGCTCATATGTTTACGGCGGATATGAACGGTTTTCGTGCGGGAGACGTGGAATATCCGGCGGTGACCAAAACGGAGAAAGGCATTACATTCAAAGTACACGGACTGTCGCCGGTTGCCATAGGCTGGGAGAAAGCGGACGGCGGCGCTTCCGGGGACAGTGCCGGCGGCAACGATAATGCCGGAGATCATAACAGCGGCGGAAGCAGCAGTGAGGATCATAACAGCGGCAGCGGCGGAAGCAGCAATGGCGGTAACGGCAGCAGCAACGGCAGCGGAAATGACACCGGCATTTCTTCTAAAACGGTACCCTCCGCTACGGCCAGAGCGAACGCCCCGTCTACCGGCGATCCGACGCCGATGACGTTGTATATGGCGCTGGCCGCGGCGTCGCTTGGCGGAGTGATCGGGCTTTTGATTCATATGAAAAAAAGAAGATATTAAGAACAGACTGTCAGAACAGAAAATGTCCGGTGGAATCGTCTCCATCCGGACGTTTTCTGTCTGGCGATACTAGGAAGAAAAAAGAAATGCGAGGAACAGGAAAATGAATCTGCCAAAAATTAAAATCGGTTCCCATGTCAGTATGAGCGGGAAGGATATGTTTTTGAATTCGGCGAAAGAAGCGGCTACCTACGGCTCGGACGTATTTATGGCTTACACCGGAGCGCCCCAGAACAGCCGGCGGAAGCCGGTGGAGGAATTGAAGATTGAGGAAGGCTGGGCGTATATGCGGGAGCATGGATTGTCAGAAGTGATTATCCATGCCCCCTATCTGATTAACCTGGCCAATACGGTTAAGGAGGACACCTACCGCTCCTCCGTGGAATTTCTGGCCTCGGAGATCAGCCGTTCCGAAGCTCTGGGCGGCAAGGTGCTGGTGCTGCATCCGGGGGCGCATGTGGGGGCGGGAGAGGAGGCCGGTAT
>Ga0137306_103937_pt1 | contig 10606 bp, 8 predicted proteins | sample Inofroosms_March_FD_97187 | JGI IMG/M metagenome (GOLD analysis project Ga0137306, IMG submission 97187) | Mouse cecal microbial communities from Vienna, Austria - N-Acetylneuraminic and N-Acetylglucosamine D2O microcosms_March | ecosystem: Host-associated > Mammals > Digestive system > Large... | reverse complement strand
ATTTTATGGATGTTTCCGGCAAGAGGGCAAATGAAGCAGAGTTATGGGCAAAAGGAATTATGCTTGCGGAGTATCAAGCAGAGGGAAGAGCGCATATGGTACTTTATCATTGTGCAGACGATTTTTTAAATCAGTTTTGGATGGCAATTGTCGAAATGTTCAGGGATACCGGAATAGCGGAAATGTTTCGGGAGGATGACACGCAGATTATGCTGGTGACGCCAGATCAGGAACAGGTCGTATTTATCCTGAACAGCTTAAGGAATACAGACTGCGTGAATAATTATATTAGCAGATTAAAAGGCATACAATGTGATAAGATGATCGGGGATGAAGAACAATGTGATTATGAGACAGGCAGCCGCTTATACATACCTTTTGATGTAATTGACCGGGGCGGCAGGGGACATTTTTTTGAGAAATATCTCATGGATATTTTATTTGAGAATATACAAACTGATAAAATGGGATGTCAAATAACAGATACACACATGAGGCTTGGCTCAACCATTCATATAGACAGGTTTTATGAAGGAGAGCTAATGTTCGGCGGAAAATATTTCCTGAGCAGATTTGCGTTTTTGATATTGAAAGATGTTTATGAAGAATTAAAGCAAGAAACAAAAGTAACTTTTTATGGATATGCAAGTTACTCAGAAGCGTTGCTGGTGGAACTGTGTTGTGTGGTAAGGAAATGGCTGCCGGAATTAGATGTTGACTATATTATACTGGAAAGGGAAGAAGAGCAGCGAGGGTTTTCACATACGGACCGGATACGTTATAACATTACTTTGGAGGATGAGGACAGAAAGAAGTACATCAGGGAAAGACAGTTTATTTTAATTGTTCCTATTAACTCAACACTAAAAACGCATCAGAGGTTGATTTCCCTTCTGATGGAAGAAAATGAGATGGAGCAGAGTACGGAGAATTGGATCTTACGGAATTACGCAATCATACTTGTGGGCTCTGAAAGGGAAAATCCATATTGGAAGAAGGATGAGAAGAAAAAGGTTCTTTTCTGCAATTTCGATATCAAGCCGGAACCAAGATATTTCATAGAAGTCAAGACTGATTATCAGGAGGCATTGGAATGTAAAATGTGTTATCCGGAAAAGCCGATTGACGAGAAGCCTTTAATTGAGGTGAATGCAGCATCTACAATACCGAATCAGGCATTCGGAATCATCAAAGACACCAAAGTGAATTTAGGGCTGGAAGGGATGAAAAGCATCATCAAAGATGAAGAGAAAAAAGTGGGCTGCCTGAAGGAACACTTGCTGTACGGGCATATGGAGCGCAACGATAGTCATTATCTGTATTACATATGTACGGAAAGACTTCTGAATAGCCAGAGGGACAAAATCGAAAAATCATTATTAAAGTGGAAGAAGAACATTTTAATACGTCCAAATGAGTTCCATGTAATTGTGGCACCCATGCATTACAGCAACTCCGGTTTTATGGAATTGGTCAATGAAACAGTATTTGATGGCATGGCTATGATTTTGAGGATAGATTTTAACAAAGATTTCCGGAGCAACGTGTTTGCCAAATATTCTAATATCCGGCAATACCTGACACAGTTGGATGAAATGTCCGCAGGAGCCAAGGTGAAATTTCATTATGTGGATGACAGCATAATTACGGGGCGCACCTTCTGGCGTGCAAAGAGCTTGATAGAATCAATGACTGATTGTTACGGCGAGAAATATGAGAATGTGGAAATAGTGGTTTTTGATAAAGTATTCATTCTTGTAGACCGTAATTCAAGAGAAACTCGTTTGCAATATGTACCGCAGGACAGAAGGGAAATAGATAGCGTTGATAAGACATATTATACCTACATACAGTTAGAAATCTCCAGCATTCGGACATATGGAGACTCTTGCGTATTATGTAACCTGAAGAAAGATGCAGACTTGCTTTATAATACAGCATCCACACAGATTGTCTACGATTACTGGAGCGAAAGCAATGAAAAGTTTGCTTTGATTTCTGTGGAACAGGCAATGAAAGCAAAAGAAGAAGTAAAAAAGAAAGCAAAAGAGGAAAAAGACAATAAAGAAGAAAGGGCATTCCGAAGGCTGTTCTGCACCCATATGTCGAAGATAATGCTTGACAAGGTGACACATGGAAATGATACTGCAAATGTTTTATTGGCAATCTTACGTTTGCTGAATGCAGATTTTGCTTTACGGGATGATAAGAAAGCGGCATTTGAATATTTCGTATCGTACCTGAAAGTGATTTCCAGACCTTTTCTTGTATTTCAAAAGGCTGTCAGAGAGGCTATATTTGACTTGCTGCTGATATTTTCAGAATGGCTGATAAAGAAGGAGACTATAGGGATTGTTTTAAGGGGAACGGGAAAAATATACTTAAAAGAACAGTTGATAAGGAAAGAATTAAACAGTGTTGAAAAAAACATTTTAAATACGTTGACAGACGAGCAGAAAATGGATTTGATGTTGGTGCTCATGAAACAACTCTGCGAACTTAAAAGCAATTATATCATACGTAAGGAGAGTATGGGAGCATTTTTCCGTTTTGCGCTTGAGAACACCCGGTGCCTTGATGGGGATAAAAGGGAAGAAGAAAGAGAGGATTTTTTTAAGCGGTATATCGTGAATATAAAAAAACTCACGGGGATCAGTACGGATACCAGTAAGAGCTTATGGATTGACATAGGTATCATTCAAGGCAATTATAAGCCTGATATATCTGGCAATGCACATATTGACAAATTTTTGGAATTGATGATTTTAGAGAATACCAGGAATTTCCGGGATGGAATAAGGAAGCTTTATGAACAAATATCTAAGGATAAAGAAGCTGTTGCAAATTTGGAAAAGTTTGAGGAAGATTTAAACCGGCCTGACTATATGGTATGGTGCTGTCTGAATATATTAGAAAATAAACAGAAAAGTTGGGGGGATTGGCAGAGCAAGGAAAGGTTGGATGAGTATTTAAAGGAAAGTCCAGCGTCAATCTGGTTGTTTGATAGAAACAATATAGAGCAACTTTTAAAAAAAGATTGCGATGTTAAAGAAACGTGGGGAACGCTGATAAAAGCTGCGGGAAGAACTGGTTATGTATCCCAAATATATATTTCGGAAATAAATGAACAGATGGAACATCTCAAAGTTGTTTACCAGCGGTCGGCAATGGGTTTCCAGTACCAAAATTTTTTGATGCTGTTAGAACATTTGGGGTGGTGGGAAAAAGGAGAAATCACAACAGATGGAGCAATGCAATTAACAGCCTGCCTTGAAATCAAGCGTCTCTGTAATAAAATGAAAGAAACGGATAACGAAGAACAAATATGGAATAAGATGAAGCGGTTAACACGTCTTTTTAGTATGATTCTGCAAAAAACGCTGGTTCATTTGATTATGGAATCAGAAGATGGTTCACAATATTATAAACAGGTGATTTTAGAACAACTAAGTAAAAAGAGGATGGAACTGAAGCTGGATGAGGAAGAGAACGTAATAGAGATAGACCGGTATTATGAAATTGTCCGTTCCTCCAGTGACGAAGAGTTAAAGACAGCTTATACAGAGCGCATGGAAAGAAGCATTCAGAAGGATATGAATGCGGCAGGGATATTAGAAGAAATAGAGAAGTATGGATATTTCTTAAATGAATACACGTTTGTTTGGAAGCTGGGGAAAGGGAGCAAATATCCAACGTATCTATATGCAAAGTTTGCTGCACCTATAGACACCCAAATGAAGTTCTGCATTAGGAATGTGCTGATGTTTTCTAAGGAATTGGAAGAAAATGTTTTCGGAAGGAAAGAGCAGGAATATCTGCATGAACTGGTCTTGGCAAACCGTAGATTAAAAGTTTATCGAGGCGAGAAGGTCTATAGCCATACTCCAGAAGACGTGCGTGATGAACAATACCAAAATCTGATCAATAGCATCCGCCAAAATGGTGAGAATGAGGATGAACATACATATTTGTCCAGCATTCTTCGGCTGCTGTCAGATATGAATGTAAGCAGCATGTTCCGTAAGAGCCTATATAGAGAATTTTACCAGAATTCCGTTTTAATAGAAGATATGAGCTGGGAAGATGAAATGAACATATTAAATGAATTTGAATACATTGATATAACCTCACATGAGGAAGGCAGCCCAGTCAGAATCCATATTCGGAACGAGGCAGTTTTGGAAGGAGATTCATGCCTGGGAGAAAATGATTCGCTTGCGGTATATGGGAAAGCGGAGAGGGAGGTGGTTTTATTGATTGTGTCCTTGGTACTGAATGTTCTTGTTAAGGAGAATGATGCGTATCGGGGAGTTCCGGTACATAATGAAATGGATGTTTATTTATCAAAGACAAAAGATAATTGTATCAGGATTACAAACAAAACGGCGGCAGGAGCGGAAATCCTTGAGTTGGTAAAAAGGTGTCTGGAAAGGGAGCCAAATGGTGATGGACAGGGAATAACATTGTGGTCAGTTCAGGCATATGTCAGAAGAATTATTGCCAGTTATGCAATTTCGGGGGTTAATAAGGTAAAAAATGGGAATGACTATAAGAAAGTAAAAGATTTCATAAGGGACTTGACGGAACAAATGTTTGATATTAAAGTAGATATAACTGATTTTGGGGATGAGTCATACTTTTGGTACAAAATCCCGCTACTTCACATCAAATATGAAGAATTGGAACCTATTTTATAACAAGTGAGCAAGATTAAGAAAAGAGAGGTCTTTATGAAGAATATTATATTATTAGAAGATAGGCCAGAAAAGCTGGCATCTGTCATTCGACAGGTTGGAGAAGAATTCGAAGGGGAAGCCGCTGTAACGAAGGTGCTGTATTACAGTAATTCAGACGGTCATGAGACAGATATTGAAAATTTGAGAGAGAAACTAAACGTAGAGGTTGACGTAGTTGATTTATGGAATTTTGATGATAAATTGGAAGAGATTTATCAGGAAAACGAAGACAATCTGTTCGTCTTTGACACGGATATCTATGCGAAGCCAGTAGAAATATTTGAATTCCGCGTCAATATCAGTTTTGCTTTGAAGAAAAAAGAGGCTGGACGTATATGGTTCTATACAGAGGCTGGTCCTTATTTCAAGGATAATATTTTGAAACTATTTCCACAAAATGTGTTGAAAGTGCAAAGAAAAGATAGCAATCAGGTCACATTGCAATTCAGCGATAATCCTGAATTTATGAACAAAATCAGGGAGTAACTGGGAAGAGGGGAGGATGTGAATGATGCAGAAGATGTACTATTATACATCAACGGATACAATGAAGGAAATTCTGACCAATGCTAATATTTTTGCAACGAACCTGGAATATATGAATGATGCGCAGGAATACACAAATGGGCTGGAGCAGATAAAAAAGTTGTTGTGTGACAAAGAGGCAGTGGCGAATTGGAAAAAGAGCAATCCTAGATTTGCACCTATTGAGATTGACGAGCAAATGGTAAAAGAAAGACTCTCAGATGACGCTCTTAAAAATTACCGGGATAATCCGACACGTTATTCTATTTCTTTCTGCAAGGAAAAGGATCTTCTGAGCCAGTGGACAACTTATGCAAAAGAGTCTGGGGTCAGTATAGAGATGGAATTTGAACTTGAAAGGGATACAGATTTTTTGGCATATAAAATAGATACAAAGGTTAAAAAGCGGACAGAGAAAATGTTATCCCGCCCCAAGCCCATTGTGTATTATACAAGGGGACGCGGCAAGAAGAGTTCGGATGTTGAGAACCAACTACTGACCCAGATTTTTGAAGGAGCAGAAAATGAGTCCCTTGAGGAGTATATTTCCTCCCAATGGTACTATATCAGCAATTTTGTTAAAGTATATGATTTTTATCAGGAGAATGAGTATCGGCTTCTTTTTGATATTTCAAACAACTTGGGTATACGGATTGACTACAGAATGGATAAGCATGTGATTAAGCCTTATTTGGATTTAGAGTTCCCAAAAGGATGGCCAATTACAGAAATTATAGTAGGTCCAGGATTTAACCAAGCGATAGTCTATAAAAGTGTGCTCTTTTTTTTAAACCACGCATCCGTAAAGACAAGTGCTGTATCTACTCAGCGGCAGTTAAAGAAACAAATAGAAAGTTTTTTTAAAGGAGAAAGCAGTATTCAATCAATATGGAATGTAACTGAACCTACGGTTTTAAGAGAAACTGAGATGGGAACAGTCATATGGAAAATGATGGAGGAGCTGAGAAAATTAGATAATGATAATGAGACTGATTTCAAATTACGGTATAGATACAGGGATTTGGTAAATAAAGCTGTTGAGGAGTTAACAGGGATGAAAGAAGTATGTTCAGAATATTTTAAGAACAGTAGTTATACCTTGAGCGGGATTATATTAAGCTGTTCATCCATTCCCTATATTTATTGACACATGCGTTTATTGCCTATTATATCTGCAAGTGGCTGGACGGAGAGGACTGATGCGGTAATCAGACCCGAACAGTTGAATGGATATGCTATATTAGAATCAGGAAAAAAGAATTCAGAAAGCAATGCACATGCAGAGCTTACTGGGTTCTTTTTCTATATCAAAAACGTACCGAAATCCGGTACGCCGGAACCAGAAAAGAATATTTGACAAACTTTAATTTTCCACACGCATATGAAACAGCGACAGAAAAGGGTAACGTAAAGGAACGTAGAACCACGTCCCCAGATATGTTATATTAAAATCAGAGAAAAAGAAGAATTCAGGAAGCCGAACAGACACAGAGCTCCCTGAGTTCTTTTTTTATATATAAAAAAATGTACCGGAATCCGGTACGCAATGAAAGGAGGAAAAGCATGAAAGAGTTTTTTGAACAGTACGGCGGCGTCGTGATCACGGCAACCGCAATCATTGCCATTGTCGCAATTATAACCGTGCTTGCAAAGTCAGACGCATCCGGCGTCATTTACAGCGCATTCAAGGGACTGATTGATTCTTTTGTCACAAAGACAACGCTGTGATAAATGCCGGCATGGCATGCACCAGGCATGGAAAGGAGGAAAGCCGGCAGATGGCTGTAAAAGAGCGGCCGCTGCCGGCTTGGAAGAATGGAAAAGGAGCAAAATGAAATTGACGTCTCAGAAGACTTCTTTGGGCTTTTCTGGGATTACGTGAAGGACGATAACATAACGGACATTGAGTATGACGGACAGTTCATCTGGTATACGGATTCCAACGGGGCCATCCGCAAATCCGGGAAAGAGGTGAAAGATTCCGATATCGAGCTGTTCACGTCAAAAGTAGCGAACCGGGCGAACAAACTGTTCAACCGGAAAGAGACGATCTTAGAAGCGGACACGGACACGCTGCGTATCAGCATACTGCATGAGGAAATCGCAAAAAGCGGGCGCAGCATCTGCATCAGGAAGACGCCGCCGGCGGTAAGGATCATCCCGGAGGAGGCGGTCAAGAACGGGTACTGCACCCAGGAGATGTTATCGTTCCTCATCAACTGTGTGAAAGCGAGGAAGACCTTTGTCATCTGCGGGGAGCCGGGGGCGGGAAAGACTGAATGCGCCAAAATGCTCTCCACGTACATCGCGGAGGATGAAAAGGTCATTACCATCGAGGACAGCCCGGAGTGGAGGTATAAAAAGATCAACCCGGGAAAAATGGGCGTCGAGATCGTCGTGAACGAAGGGTTTGATTACACGCAGGCGATCAAGGCGTCCCTGCGGCAGAACCCGAAATGGCTGATGCTGGCGGAGGCGCGCTCCGTCGAGGTGAAATCCCTGATCGAGTGCTGGTCCACCGGCGTAAGCGGCTTTACGACGCTCCATACGAACGATGTGCGGAACATCCCGGACCGGATACTGGACATGATGCCCACGCGGATCGACGCGGACCGTCTGGAAAACGACGTGTACCGCTATGTGGATGTCGGCATACTGATCTCCAAAAAAATGATTGACGGGGAGCGGAAGAGGAGGATCGAGCAGATCTGCTATTTTGTCCGGGATAAAAAGAAAAATTTCATCCTTCCGGTGGCGCTGGACGGCAGGATGGCGCTCACCGGCTACAACATGGAAATGATCTGCTCACAGTTCGACCCGGACGTGGTCCCGGAAGTTTTTCCCGGAATAGACATCCCGGGCGGGGATTTCGGAAGCGCCTTAATGGTGACCGACTTAAACAGAAGGCTTTAAAAATAAGGAAAGGAGGAGACAGGGATAACATGTCCCTGTAAAAAATCTGTGGAAGAAAAGAACAGGAAAAAGAACATGTTCCATTACATGTCCATAAAAAACCTGAGGAAAGAAGTCAATTCTTTTGGCATGGAATTCAAAATCAGCACGCTGGTGCTCTGCATCATCGCAGTGCTTTTTGCAGACGGCACATTCTGCTATGTCTATAACCTGAAAGCCGTCTGCGGCATACTTCTTGCGGTAGTGATCGTATGCACGCTGCCGTATCTGTTCCTGGTCAATTTCAGGAAAAAATACCATGACCAGTGTTTTGAAGACGCGAACCAGTATATGGAGCAGATGCTGTATTCCTTCCGGAAACATCCGATGATCCCGGCGGCGTTAATGGATACCGAACGAATCTTAAAAAGCGGGAACCTGCATAAGCGGCTGGAGAAAGCCATCGGCATCGTTGGGACGTGGGAGGATCCGGAGGCGGACCGGATGGCGCTGTCCGTGATCGAAGAGGAATTCGGATGCGACCGGATGAGCAGCATGCATGAACTGATGCTGAATGTAAAGTCCGCAGGGGGGAACTATGAAGAATCCATCCGCATTATGCTGGATGATAAGAATGACTGGAGGAAAAACGTGGACGAGCACCGCATGAACTGTAAGAAGCAGATGAACAACACGGCGTTCGCCGTGCTTGCGGTCACGCTGTTAGGATATATTTCCGTATACCTGATCCACCAGTGCCTGCCCGAAATATCGCTGACGGATGTCTGGCCCTACCAGATCGCGACAACGGCAATGATGCTTGCGAATTTCGCCATCTTCGTGCTGGCGCAGAAAAAGACGGACATCAACTGGCTGAGGCGGAAAAAGACCGCGGATGACGCATACATAGGGCGGCAGTATGACCGTTATGTCCATTTTGATGCTGCAAAGGAGCGGAAATATGGGCTTATCCTGTCGCTGTTTGCGGTCCCGGTCATCCTGCTCAGCCTGATCCTCGGCCTGATGCCGGGCGTCATATTGGGGGCCGTTTATTTCCTGTACATGCTGAACATCCATAAGTTCAAGCACCGGTCAAACCAGAAGATGTTAAAGCGGGAAATCGAGAAGGCGTACCCAAGATGGCTGACGGAAATGGCGCTGCTCCTGCAGACGGACAACGTTTATACGGCAATCGAAAAGACTTCGGAAACGGCGGCGCCCGTGCTCCAGCCTGCGTTGAAGCGGATGCTCGCAGAGCTCGAGCTGTACCCGGAATCCACGGAACCGTATTTTAACTTCCTTTCCGAATTCGGGCTCAAGGACGTGCAGGCGTCCATGACCATGCTGTATTCTTTGGCAAACGGAAGCGGGGGAGATGCGGAAAAGCAGATCGCGGAAATCGTGGAGCGGAATAACGCAATGGCAAACAAGGCGGAACGGCTGGCGAATGAAGACGAGATCGGGAAAATGTACCTGACATTTGTCGCACCGACAGCCGTGGGCATGCTGAAGCTGCTTGTAGACATGGCGCTGTTTTTCATATTGTTCTTTACAAACGTAACACTGTAGAACGGGAGGAAGCAAGATGAGTGTTTTCCAGAAATCCTTTATCGGGATATTTTTTATCCTATTATCCGTATTTGTCTCCATCAGCATGATCAGTGCAAATATGGATGCGGACCATGCAAAAGCATTTAAAGAAAACGTAGTGACGCAGATCGAGGACAGTGATTTCAATGCGCAGGTCATCAACGCCTGCATTACGCAGGCCGCGGCGAACGGCTACGCCCTGAGCGTCACCGTGTACCGGGAGGACGGTACGAAGGCGGCCTATACGGGAGCGACGGCGACAGACATGCCTGACGCCTGCATGGCTGAAGTTATTTTAAAATACAAGTATAAGATCCCCTTTTTAAACGTGGAAACAGACCATGAGGCGAGGGGATTCGCCAGATAGGGAAAGGCCAGGAATGGAGGGAACCATGAAGAAATTCTTTGAGGAATATGGGGAAGGGGTTATCTATGCAGCATTCGGCCTGCCGCTCATGGGCTTTCTGGCGGCAGTATTGTACGCCATGACAATGACATAAGGAGGAAACGCGTATGAATGAATTTTTCGAGGAATACGGGGAAATGGTGATCAGCGGGATCGTGGCCGCGGCACTGATTGCAGCGGCGCTGTCGTTTGTCACCGGCGGGGGCGGGTTCCTCCGCGACATCATAGAGCAGTATGGGAACAGCGCCCTGACAGGGGCTTAAGGAGGCGGGAACTTGAAGATATTTTTTAAGGAACACGGGGCGATGGTGATTGCCGCCGTTGCGGCGGCCGCAATCATCACCCTGCTGTTAAATACCATGAATTTCCTTGACATACTAGGCGCCAAGGCGTCCATTGAGGGAGTGAGTTACGGATCCTATGCGGACGCCGCGGCAACAGACCGGATCCTGACGTC
>Ga0137306_103936_pt1 | contig 10607 bp, 11 predicted proteins | sample Inofroosms_March_FD_97187 | JGI IMG/M metagenome (GOLD analysis project Ga0137306, IMG submission 97187) | Mouse cecal microbial communities from Vienna, Austria - N-Acetylneuraminic and N-Acetylglucosamine D2O microcosms_March | ecosystem: Host-associated > Mammals > Digestive system > Large... | reverse complement strand
ATCCAATCACATTCGGCCGGCTTTACAAAAGTATTGGGTGGAACTTCCTTACGAAGTTCCACCCAAACCGGCGACCCATTTTTATTTTGCAAACGCTGTTTTTGCCTGAGCGGCGGGAGCAGCCCCTTCCGGCAATGCGCAAAAGAACCAAAACAGGCGCTTACGCGTTCTTGCTTTTGATGTATTCGTCGATGGCCTTCGCGGCGTTTTTGCCCGCGCCCATGGCCAAAATGACGGTGGCCGCGCCCGTAACAGCGTCGCCGCCGGCATAGACCGCGTTGCGCGTCGTCAGGCCGTCGTCGCCGTTCGTGATGATGCAGCCGTGCTTGTTCGTCTCGAGGCCCGGCGTCGTGGAGCGGATAAGCGGGTTCGGGCTGGTGCCGATGGACATGATCATGCAGTCCACGTCCAGCACAAATTCGCTGCCGGCTTTCTCGATCGGGCGGCGGCGGCCGCTCTCGTCCGGCTCGCCCAGCTCCATCTCGATGCAGCGCATGCCGCACACATTGCCGTTCTCGTCGCCCAGCACCTCGACAGGGTTGTTGAGCGTTTTAAAGATGATGCCCTCTTCCACGGCGTGCTCTACCTCTTCCTTACGGGCAGGCAGCTCTTCCATGCCGCGGCGGTAAACGATGTACACATTCTCGGCGCCCAGGCGCTTTGCGCTGCGCGCGGCATCCATCGCCACGTTGCCGCCGCCCACGACGGCCACGTTCTTTGCGTGCTGAATGGGCGTTTTGGAGCCTTCCTTGTACGCCTTCATCAGATTGATGCGCGTTAAGAACTCGTTGGCGGAATATACGCCCTTCAGGCTCTCGCCCGGGATGCCCATAAAACGGGGCAGGCCCGCGCCCGAGCCGATGAACACCGCCTCGTTGCCCATATCGAACAGCTCGTCGATGGTGATCGTCTTGCCGATAACCACGTTCGTCTCCACATCCACGCCCATTTCCCTCAGGCCGTCGATCTCGTGGCGGACGATATCCTTGGGCAGGCGGAATTCGGGAATGCCGTATACCAGAACGCCGCCCGGGGTGTGCAGCGCCTCGTAGATTGTTACCTGATAGCCCAGTTTTGCCAGATCGCCCGCGGCGGTGAGGCCCGACGGGCCGGAGCCGATGACGGCCACCTTATGGCCGTTGGGCGCGGGTTTGGCGGCTTTTTCGGTGCTGTGCTCGCGATGCCAATCGGCCACAAAGCGCTCCAGCCGGCCGATGCCGACGCTCTCTGTTTTGATGCCGCGCACACACTTGCCCTCGCACTGTGTCTCCTGCGGGCACACGCGGCCGCACACGGCGGGCAGCGCGCTCGATGCGCTCAGCACGGCATACGCGCCCTCCATATCGCCTTCAGCCACCTTCGCGATGAACGCCGGGATATCAATATTTACCGGGCATCCGCTCACGCAGGGCTTTTTGGGGCAGTTCAGGCAGCGCTTTGCCTCGTTTACCGCCATCTCGTAAGTATAGCCCAGCGCAACCTCTTTAAAATTTTTGTTGCGCACGTCCGGTTCCTGTACCGGCATGGGGCATTTTTTCGGATCCATATTCGGCATAATCACTTGACCTCCTTTTTCAACAGCTCGCACGTGGCCTCGCGGGCATGCGCCTCGAACTCGCAGTACATGGCGCCGCGCTTCATCGCCTCGTCGAAATCCACCTTATGGCCGTCGAAATCCGGGCCGTCCACGCAGGCAAACTTCGTCACCTTTTTGCCGTCCTCGTTCAGTGTCAGGCGGCAGCCGCCGCACATGCCCGTACCGTCGATCATAATGGGGTTCATCGAAACCGTGGTTTTGATGCCGTACTTCTTCGTCAGCTCGCAGACGAATTTCATCATGATCACCGGGCCGATGGCAATCACCTCATCGTACCGGTTGCCCTCTCCGATCAGGGCCTCCAGCGCGTTGGTGACAAGGCCTTTTTCGCCCCAGCTGCCGTCATCGGACATCTTCACCACACGGTCGGAAACCGCCTCGAATTCCTTTTCCAGGATCACCAGATCCTCGTTACGGAAGCCGATGATGCTGTGCACCTCGGCGCCCAGCTCGTGCAGCTTCTTCGCGGTGGGGTACGCGATGGCGCAGCCCACGCCGCCGCCCACAACGGCCACCTTTTTGATGCCCTCCAAATGGCTGGGCGTGCCGAGCGGGCCGACAAAATCGACGATGTACTCGCCCTCGTTCAGCGCGTTCAGCTCCATAGTGCCTGCGCCGACGATCTGGAAGATGATGGTCACCGTGCCCGCCGCGCGGTCGTAGTCCGCGATCGTAAGCGGGATGCGCTCGCCGTCCTCGGTGGCGCGGAAGATAATGAACTGGCCCGGTTCCGCCTTTTTGGCTACCAGCGGCGCTTCAACGACCATTTTCGTCACTGTCGGGTTCAGCGGCGTTTTTTCCAAAATTTTATACATGCTCTCGCATTCCTCCTTATCCTTCTCCCGTGCCGGGCACGGGGTGCTTACAAACAATGGCAGGCAGGCAAAACCGCCCCAAAAACCGGGCATAAACGCCCTGCGCCCGCCGCAGAAGGGACATGGCCGCAGGCCGCGCGGCAATGGCCCAAAGGGTAGTATAGCATAAATAGGGGGAAAGCGTGTTAAAAAAATATCTTTCTTTTTATTTTCAGCATTCTGTTCAAACGGCAGCCAAGATTTACGGGGCTCTTTGTGGAATGAAACAAAAGAATTTCCGCTTTTTTCCGAATTCTGTTTTCCAGGCTTCCATTTTGTTTTTTTGGGATCCCGAAAGTGCTCCGGCAGACAAAGAAAACGCAGTCGGCGCGTTCCGGGGAAGGTTTTCCCTTTGGAACGCGCCGGCTTTTTTGATCATTTTGCCCCGAAAGACGCGCGGAACGTTTCTTGAAGCAGCGAACCACGCACGCAGGCTTTGAAGCGCCGAGCCGTGTATGCCGGGCTTTGAAGCGCCGGATCCTTACAGCAGGCTCTTCATCACGGCGTAGGCGCCCTGCGTGCGGATCTGCTCCAAATATCCGGCCACAGCGGCCTCCAGACCCGGCACGGCGGTGAGATCCTGCCCCCCAGAACGCCGCGTTGCTCAATACGGCGTGCGCATGGGCGGCGCTGTCGTCGTTCTTATGGGCAACATAGAATTCCAGCACGGCGCGGTCGTCCTGAATGGTATACTCGTTTTCGCCGCGCACGCCGATGAGGCCGGCTTCCTCCGAGCGCACTGGGCGGCCGGAGGCCACCCGCAGCACGTATTTGTTTGCGAAAATTGGCTTTTTCCGTTTGCGGAAAACGGCCTTTTCGATCCAAACGCGCAGAGGCCGAAGCCCCTTTTCGCCGCACGGAGCTTTTAAAAAAGCCGGCGGCCAGGATCCTGAAAAATCCCGGCCGCCGCCCGTTCAGGCTCTTACAGCAGTTCCTTTACCTTCTTCACGGTGTTCTCCACGGACATTCCGTAATATTCCATCAGATCGGCCGCGTCGCCGGATTGGCCGAAGCAATCGTCCATGCCGATATAGCGCATCGGCACCGGGCACACTTCGCTCAGCGCCGCCGCAACGGCACTGCCAAGGCCACCCACGATGATGCCTTCCTCCATTACCACCACGCGCCCGGTCTTCTTCGCCGATTCAATGATCAGCTCCTTATCCAGCGGCTTGATTGTGGCGATGTTGATCACCTCGGCCCCAATACCCTCTTCGGCCAGCGCGTCCGCCGCCTTATTCGCGATATCGAACAGCGCGCCCGTGGCCACCAGCGTTACGTCCTTGCCCTCGCGTACCCGGATGCCCTTGCCGATCTCGAAATGGTAGGTTTTTTCATCAAACACCACGGGGACGGGGTTGCGGCCCAAACGCACATAAACCGGGCCGTCATACTCGATCATGGCCTTTACCGCCGCGCGCATCTCCACGGCGTCGCCCGGGTTAATTACGACCATGTTCGGCACGGCCGCCATCAGCGCCAGATCCTCAATGGCCTGATGCGTTGCGCCGTCTTTGCCGACGGCAATGCCGCCGTGGCTGCCGCAGATTTTTACGTTCAGGCGCGGATAGGCGATGGAATTGCGCACCTGCTCGAACGCGCGCCCGGCCGCGAACATCGCAAACGTGCAGGCAAACGGGATCTTGCCCGTAGCGGCAAGGCCGGCGGCGGTATCTACCAGATCTCCCTCGGCAATACCAACATTGAAAAAGCGCTCGGGAACAGCGTCCTGGAATTTGCAGCTCATGGTGGCATGCGCCAAATCGGCATCCAGCACAACGATATCTTTATTATCCTTCGAAAAATCGAGGAGAGCCTGGCCAAAGGCGTCTCTTGTCGCGATCAGTTCATTCATTGTCTTATTCCCCCAATTCCTTCAGCGCTTGTTCCACCTGTTCGGCCGACGGCGCCTTGCCGTGCCAGCCCACCTGATTTTCCATAAACGAAACGCCCTTGCCCTTTACGGTGTTCAGGATGATCATTGTGGGCTTGCCCTTCGTGGCCTTTGCCTGCTCGATGGCCTCGAGAATCTCGGCAACATTGTGCCCGTCCACCGTCAGCACGTTCCAGCCGAACGCGGCGAATTTGCCGCCGATATTCACGTTGCCGATCACGTCCTCGATGGTACCGTCGATCTGCAGATGGTTGTAATCCACAAAGCCGATCACATGATCCAGCTTGTAGTGCGCGGCGCTCATCGCAGCTTCCCAAACCTGGCCCTCTTCGATCTCACCGTCGCCCATCAGGCAGTAAACGTAGTAATCCCTGCCGTCCAGCCGGCCGCCCAGCGCAATGCCGTTTGCCACGGAAAGGCCCTGGCCCAGCGAGCCAGTGCTCACATCTACGCCCGGTGTCTTGCCGGAATACGGGTGGCCCTGCAAAATCGAACCCAGCTCGCGCAAAGTGCCCAGTTCCTCCATCGGGAAGTAGCCCTTCATCGCCAGCGCGGCATACATGGCCGGGCAGGCATGGCCCTTGCTCATCACAAAGCGATCGCGGTCTGCCCACTGGGGATTTTGGGGATCGATATTCATCACGTCAAAATACAGCGCCGCCACAAGATCTGCGCAGCTGAGCGAGCCACCCGGATGCCCGGACTTGGCCTTGCCGATCATTTTTACCACATGCTTGCGGATCTCTCTGGCTTTTTGTTCGATGTTCTGGATGTCATGCATCGTTTTCACCTGTTTCCTTTCTTCCTGTTCCGGTCGTTCAGAGGATCCTGGCGTCGCCCATCGCGTTTTTCCAGTCTTTCATGAAATCGTCGATACTCACGTCGGTCATCGGATGCCAGAACATTTTTTCATTGTCGCATAGGGGATCGTGGCCACATCCGCACCCGCGCGCGGCCTCCACCACATAGGTGGGGGTGCGCATGCTGGCCGCCAGCACCTGCGTCTGGATGCCCTGCACCCGGTACACCTCGCAGATATCGCGCAGCATCTGCATGCCATCCATCAGAACGTTGTCCGAACGGCTCACGAACGGGCTGACATAGGTGGCACCCGCCTTCGCGGCCAGCAGCGCCTGCGAAGCCGAATACACAGTGGTGACATTCGTCTTGATGCCCATTTTGGAAAGCCGCGATACCGCACCGATGCCCGCCTGCGTGAGGGGGATCTTCACCACCATATTGGGGTGCCGTTTCGAGATTTCGATGCCCTCGTTTACCATACCCTCAGTATCCAGCGCCAACACCTCGCCGCTGACAGGGCCGTCCACCATCCCGCAGATCCGGATCAGCGTCTGCTTCCGATCTTTGCCCTCGCGGGCGATGATGGACGGATTCGTCGTAACGCCGTCCACAATGCCGAGATCGTTCATCCCGCGGATCTCGTCCAGGTTCGCGGTGTCGATAAAAGAATTTCATCGTCACTTCTCCTTTTTCTCTGCAAGGTGTCTTATTTCCCGCAGGCAAGGCCCGCAGGGCAAAAAACGCCCTTTGCCGATCCCCTGCCCTGCCAAAACACCCTCCTGCTATGGAAAAGAGCGCCGTTCCGGCCGCGCCGGTGCGCGTTTTGCTTCCCATCCCCTTCTTTTTCGCCGTGCCGGCGCGCCTTGCGGCGGCACGGCCGCCGTTTAGGGCGCTCGCTCCCAAACGGCGTTTGTGCTATGTGCCGCGGATTTCGCGCTTTGTGCCGCAAATCCCGCGCTTTGTGCCGCAGGTTTTACGCTTTGTGCTGCGGATCCCGCGCTTTGTGCGCCCCGCCTTTTGCGGGGCACAAACGGCATCAGCTCTGCCGGCGCCGCTCGATCTCCGTAATCAGATCGACACGCCGGCTGTGGCGCCCGCCCTCAAAGGCGGCGCCGAGCCACGCATCCACGATCATTTTGGCCAGTTCTGCGCCCACCACCCGTGCGCCGAGGGCAAGCATATTGGTGTTGTTGTGCTGTTTGGAAAGCATTGCGGAATACGGTTCGCTGCAAACCACGGCGCGGATGCCGTTCACCTTATTGGCCGCAAGCGAAATGCCCACGCCTGTGCCGCAGACGAGAATGCCGCAATCGGCCTCGCCGCGCTGTACCGCAAGCGCCGCGCGTTCGCCGTATACCGGGTAATCGCAGCTCTCCGGCGTATTGGTGCCGCAGTCTACGATCTCGTGTCCCTGCGCCTTCAAATACGGCACAAGCTCCGCTTTCAGGGCAAGGGCCGTATGGTCGTTTCCAAATGCGATCTTCATTGGCAACATTCCTTCCTATTCCTGAATCCTGTTTTCAAAACGTCCCGCGTCATGCGCGGCGCTCCGTTTCGCCTCTTTTGGGACAGTGTCTTCAGAAAACAAAATGGCGGGGCTTCCCTGACATTTTGTTTTCTTTTCTCACCGTCTTGCCCGCGCGCTTTTTTGCGTTAAAAAGCGCGCACCGCCCTGCGAGGCTTTTTACAGATCCGTTTCCTCGGGAATGCGCGGCCCGCCAAAGCTTTTGGGGGCTGATGCCTACCGCACCAGCTTTTGAATGGCCGCGATCTGCGCCTCGCTCAGCCGATAAATATCGCTGTTGTTCATGCCGGTATTGGAATCTTCGATCAAAATCATTTTGGTGTCTTTTTGGGTGACGGTATTGTGCCACATCGTTGCCGGAATACAGTACACCCTGCACGGCTCCATTTCCACCTTGTCGAAAACAAGGCCGTCCGGCGTTTCCTCGGCGCAAACCAGCGTGCAGGAGCCGGCCGCCAGCACAAACAGCTCGTCCGTCCGGTTGTGGCGCTCCAGCATATCAATGCCGGCAATGTCGTTGGCCGGCTTCCAGTTTTTGATGCCGACCATCCATTTTTGGTTTTCAAAAACGCGCCGCATTCCCTCTCCGGAAAATTCATGAACAGTAATTTTCATAATAACATTTCTCCCTTTAAAAAGCAATCTAAAAAGGAAATTCCCTTTCCGCACGACCCGGCGGCGGGTGCATGAGCCGTTTGCCTGTGTGCGGGCTGTTTTGCAAAGCCGGCCCCGTTTGCGGGCGGATCCCCTGCCCGAAAGCAAAGCCGCAGGGCTTTGTCCGCAGCCCTTCTTTGAAACGAGATATCGCGGAGCGCTCGTTTTGAGGGGCAGAGCGCCCGCAACACCTCGCCTCGCTTCATTTGATTTTTCGGCGCGCAGGGCACGCTGCGGCCCTGCGGCCGGGTTTCCTCCCGCGCGGACGCATGCCGCGCGGAAGGTTTCTTTTGTTTTGCCCAAATGGCGAAAGCCGCTTAGCCGTGCAGCGCCTTGTTCATCGTTTCGAGGGCCTGCTCCGGCGTGATCTCACCCGTCAGAGCCTGCTGGTTCGTGGGCGCCCAGATATTGCCGGTAAATTCGGTCTGCGTATCCATCGGGGGCAGAACGCCGGCAACCTTCAGCGCATCGGCAGAAACGATCTGGAACTCGTTGCTCTTAAATTCCTCGGTGGCCTGAATGTTGCTGGTGCCAAGGCCCTTGCCGGTGCCCTTGAACCAAGCGGTGCCGCCCTCGCCCAGCGTCATGTATTTGTAGAATTCAAACGCGGCGTCTTTGTTTTCGCACTGCTCGTAGACAACGATCTCGGTATCGCCCGCGCAGGTCCACTGGCCCTTGTCGGTGCCGGGAACGACGAACGCGCCCACGTCCTCGCCGAACCGGTCTACCCACTGGGCATACGAGCCGATGCGATGGATGATGATGGCGGTAAGGCCGGTTTTGAAGCCGTCGGTCAGCTCCGCAAAGGCGGCGCTGGGGGGCGGTTTCGGGCGCAGAGGCCGGTATGGAAGCGGCCGGCACAGAACCGGCTGCCGGAGTGCCGGACGATGCCGTGCCACCGCAGGCCACAAGGCTCAGCGTCTGCGTTGCGTAGGCCGGGCCGCCGGCCGTCATGTTCTGGATGATATCCACCGAGTTCATCACCCAGATCACGCGCAGCAGCAGCGTGACAAACAGCGTGTTTTTAATGGACGGCAACGTGATGCGGAACAGCTTCCGGAAGAAATTCGCGCCGTCGATATCGGCCGCCTCGTACATATCAGGGGATACGCCCTGCAGCGCGGCCAGCAGCATCTGTGCAAAGAACGGAATGCCCCGCCACACCACCGAGACGGTCACCGCCGGGAGCGCTGTCTCCTTGCGGATGAGGAACAGGATGCCGTCCTCCAAAACGCCCAGGCGAATGAGCGGATTGTTGATTACGCCGTAATTGCCGTCATACAGCCAGCGCCAGACGGCGAGCAGCAGGTATGGCCAGATCTCGAATTTTTTCTCGGCATAACTCTCACGCGTTCCTTTCCTTGGCGTCGGCCCTTGCATCCTCCCGCACAGAGTCCAACAGCTTGATATCGTCGATCGCCGCATAAATATGTGCCGTCATCACATTTTTGGCAAGATAGGCATCCCGTTTGACAAGCGCCACATAGATCTCCTGATGCGCGCGCTGTGAACGCTTGTAGTTTTCTTCCGCCTCGTTCAGCCAGACGGAGCCTTTTTCGATCGTCTCGTAAATTATGGGCATCAGCTGCCCAAATACGGAGTTGCGTGTACTTTTTGCAATCAGCGTATGGAATTCCATATCCAGCCCCAGACGGACAGGATCCTGATATTGTATCTGCCGTATCTTTTCCACGATCTGCTCCATCTTCCGAAGCTCGGCCTGCGTAATGCGCTGCGCCGCCAGCATTGCGATCTGCGGTTCCAGCAGCAAGCGCACCTCAAATACGCCCTCTGTCAGCGTCTTGGAATCGACATACCGCAGCTTCAGCGGATCCTCCCCCATACAGGTGCCGTCGCTCACATATGTGCCGTCGCCCTGCCGGATATCTACCATGTTCTGCGCACGCAGCACTTTCATAGCCTCGCGGATGGTGGGCCGACTGACGCCATAGGATTCCGCTATCTGCGTTTCGCTTGGGCAGCTTTGTGCCCGCGGCCAGCCTCTGGCTGAGGATCCTATCGCTGATCTGCTGCGCCACCGCAGCCGACGGCGGACTTTTTCTTTTTTCCATTCTGTCTCGATCCTCTACGCTACCCCGCACGGCATTGCCGCGGTTTTCGGCATTGCCCCTCCCTATGATGCTTTGATTGCAGCAATTTGTAAGATGTTTGTCAACATACAAATCGTGATTGTCACTATTTTTTATTCATCTTACAATATTTTTTATGCGTTTCACCTAAAAATCGGCAAAATTTTGCAAAAAATTGTCTTACGAATTCTGTTTTTGTCTTTTATTGCTTTGTATGAAGAATGAGGAATTTTTCCGGAAAGAATGAGAAAAGAACCCTGCAAAAAACAACAAAAGTATAAAAATAAAGAAGCGCTTGCACGAGAGAATGCATCTCCCTTGCAAGCGCCTTTTTGTTGACGAAAAATTTTAAAGCAGTTCTGTCAAGATGCACAAAGAAATTCGTCAAAACGATAAAATTCGACAAATTTGTGCAACCCGCACATTTCAACGGGGTCTTTTTCGCGCGGAATCGGTACAATTTTCTCACAGGAAGATTTTTCCTGTGATCATCATCTAAAGGAGGAAATTGCTATGTACCATCCACACAAAAACAATCCCTACCAACAAGCACGAAACCGGGCCGGACTGACCCAAGAAAAGGCCGTTGAACAGCTGCCTTTTGAATTGCGTACCTTGCAAAGCTATGAGGCGGGGAAAAGGCAGCCGAAGTTTGACTACGCCTTTGCGATGGCTAAGCTGTATGGCTGCAGTGTCAACTGTTTTTTCCCGCAGGAAGGGACGGAGAAAAATGGATGAAACCATTGGTGCCGCGCTGCACCGATTGGGCGTATACGAGAACACGCAGGGCTTTTATGCCGCAGAGGCGGCTGTCCTTGTCGCGATGCAGGAGCCGGAATCACTGCGGATGGTGACAAAGTGGCTGTATCCCGAGGCGGCGAAGCAATACGGCGGAAGCCGGGAAGCTCTCGAAAAAAGCCTGCGCCTGACGGTAGCCGACATTTGGAAAAAACATCAGGAGGGCTTGCAGGCGCTGTCTGCAATACCGCTGCAGAAAAAGCCGACCGCTTCGCAGTTTGTGGCGCTGCTTGCATCCGAATTGCGCGGCAAATCCACAAAATAATCGATTAAAACGTACAAAAAGGGCGTTTACAAAGAATTAAAACGCTCTGTAAACGAGAACATCCCAAAGTTTTTGTAAACCTCCTGTGCGGTGTAGAATACAAGCACCACACAGGAGGAATTACATATG
>Ga0137306_103935_pt1 | contig 10609 bp, 11 predicted proteins | sample Inofroosms_March_FD_97187 | JGI IMG/M metagenome (GOLD analysis project Ga0137306, IMG submission 97187) | Mouse cecal microbial communities from Vienna, Austria - N-Acetylneuraminic and N-Acetylglucosamine D2O microcosms_March | ecosystem: Host-associated > Mammals > Digestive system > Large... | reverse complement strand
ATAACCGCAACTTGTCAGGGGAGCGGTTATTTTTATGCTTACTTTCTAGTTCCTACTGCATAGCCCAATGCAAACATTGTCGCACTTAAGCTAATGACAGCAACCAGTCCTTCAAGCGTCAGCATAAAGCCTTTTCTCCTTTGTGTATTTCCCATGTTCAGACCTCCTTTCATGATAGCAAGCTATCGGGAGTTCTCGGAACTACATTCCGGCAAAGGTCAACCGCCTACCGTTATGGTATTGCCATTCAAAGTATACCACATCCGTTGCGACGTCGCAACGAAAAAAACTATTTTTCAAAACCCGCCTTTTAAATAACAGAATAACAAAAAATTATAAACTTCTTTCAATCTACTCTCACCAATCATATCAAGTAACTTAATAATTTTATCCTTGTATCCCATATCTGCACCTGTTGCCTTTCGTCTGACCGGACATATTCTACACGTTTATGCTATCACATTCTAAGGTCTGAAATCTACCCTCGTATTTTCATATCTTATACTTAGATAAATTTTCAGAAATATGCACAAAGAACTAACCGTCATTTTTTTATAGTTTCTTGCAGAATGTATACCTTTTAACCAATAAATTACAAAATACTACTTACATTCTTGTCTTTCTCTAATATCTGTCTTATACTGTATTTACAGACTATTGCAACAGTCAAACTCATCGCAATTCAAGAAAGGAACAAAATGCATGAATCCAACTGATATCAAACTAAAAAATATTATAATTAAAGATGATATAATTACTATTTTTTCTGCATCCGGAGAAAAAATATGTTCTGATTCTGTACAAAATTATACTTTAATATTTTATGACATACTTACTCCTCTTATCGGTAAAAATTATCTGGAAGTCTTATTATCTCATCCATCCACAAGTCATCCTTTTATTTTAAAAGCCAAAGAAAACGAACCAACATTTGGCAAATTAAAAGACTTTTGCAAATATTTGAAAAAACATGCTACAGTTGATATTGTAGAAGATCGTAATCCTCTTTCTAAAAAAAATAAGTACGCAAAATGGACTAAAGGACATATCAAAATATACCGTTTTATTGCTACATTATTTATTATATTTGGTATTCTTTGTCTTCTTAGTATTGTTGGCTGGTTCTTGGGCTTAATTGCACTTCTATTTTCCGTTATGTTATTGCATATTGCAAGAAGTGCCGAGAAATATATAACCACTAAAGATTTGACGACCAATATTGATGACCGAACAGTCAATCAATCCGCTCCTAATTCACAAATACAACATAACACAAATGAATCAGCGAATGAGAATTCATCTCCCAGTAATAATCTTTTGTATGACCATAATCATTTTAAATATGATTTGTTTGATTCATTTACACTAAAAGATACTGGTGAAAAATGGATAAGTGTTTATAAATACGAAAATGTTGAAATATATAGACCTGATATATCGTTTACTGAAATATTTGAATATGATATTGTAGACATTTTACCAGAACCTGACAACCCATATGATCCAAATGCTGTTGCTGTCAAATTTCACGAAAATATATTAGGATATCTGTACAGAGGAACTATTCAAGATATGGTTCATGACTTTTTAAAAAGGAACGAACTTATTCGTGCTACAGTTCAAAAAATAGATGGCACTAAAATATATCTTAAAATGCATTTTTGCAAACCCCGAAATTTAGCACTACCTCATCAAGATTCATTTGTTGTAAAACTCTCTGGAAATACTAACAAAGATATGCAACAAAATATTTCGTACTGTTATGCAGGCGATAAAATTGGGGTGGATTATGATTGTGATAAAGAAAAATATTCTGTTCTATGTGACAATTTAGAAATAGGATATATACCAAAATCGCATCAAGATTCCATCCAAGTACTAGAAAACAAAAAATATGAATTTGAAGGTGAAATAATTGATATTAGTGAAAATGAATCTGAAAAATATGTTGTTACAGTAAAAATCCAGCCACAGTAAAGTAATAAAATATGTGCAATTTAACAAATACCATTGTCCAATTACAATGATGACGGCTCCCTCTTATATGATATTTACCAAACCCACGTACTTGACGAACCAATTTTTAATGTAACTAACACACAAGAACAACAAGCCTTTTTATTTGAATAGAGAGAACATAAGAGCGACAGCCCATATTACGATCCGGGATGTCGCTCTTATGTTCCATATTCAGTTTTATTTTTCCATGATAAGTGCTACAATTGCCATGATAGCACATATCAAAGCCCAAGTAGACCATATCATTAAATCAGCAAAGCTTCCTGACAAGGCATAACCTATTATGGCCCCTATCGCAAGAATAAGCCCAATCGCAGCATTGCCACCCTTTTTGTTCATCGTTGCCAGCGAGACAATACCCCCTGTGAAAATCAAAATCGCAACAAGAACCCCTGCCGTTCCACTGACTTCTCCATTCATTTCAATCGTGTTCGCAATTCCCGCTGCGCATGACTGGAATACAATCAAGCAAGAAAAGAGAATAGACAGGACACCAGATACAAGTTTCCAAATTTTCATTTAACAATTCCTCACTTCAATTACTTTAGCACTACCTTTCAAACTTCATTATTGTTTTTGTTATTGACATCCATATCATACTAAGGTTAATATGTATTCATGAAAAGTTCCCCCAGTGACACCAACACTGGGAGAACAACGATATATAACCGGATGTACCGTCTACATACCTGACAGCAAATTTATTGTAGCACACTTTGGTATGTCCATGCAAGCAGTTAGTTTGTCTAAGTGTAGTTTTTATACCCTTAAATCATCGGATTACCAAGGGAGGTCAATTGTCATGAGTAAAATAATAAGATGTGCCATTTACATCAGAGTATCGTCTGCAGAACAGGTCATGCACGGAAAAAGCCTGGAAGCCCAGCTTCGTTTTCTGACAGAGTACGCTGTCAATAAAGGCTGGAAAGTTATTGGTCACTTTGCAGATGAAGGCAAGACTGCCCGCAAGGAATTAAAACGTCGCAAAGCCATCAAAAATTTGCTGGAACATGTAAAAAACAACGAAGTTGATGTTATCCTTTTTTGGAAAATGGACCGGTGGTTCCGAAACGTAGCCGACTTCTACAAAGTCCAGGATATTCTTGATGCACATGACTGTAAGTGGGTAGCTGCTGCCGAACCCAGCATGAACCTTGAAACCCGTGAAGGCCGCCTGAATGTCAATATCATGCTTTCTATCAACCAGAACGAGACAGACACAACCAGCGAACGCATTAAATTTGTCAACGAAGCATCTATAAAACAGGGAAAGGCTATCTTTGGCAATAGCTCCCTTCCTTTTGGGTATCAGGTAGCTCTTGTCGACGGTGTCAAACGCATCGTGAAAGATGTAACTGTCTCGCATATTGTAGATGATATTTTTGAATATTACCTTGCACACCAGTCCAAAACCGGCACCGTCAAATATATCAATGCAAAGTATGGCGACACCCTGACTATAAATTCCATGCTCAAAATGTGCACCCATACCTTTTATTACGGCTCCTACCGCGGAAATGACAATTATTGTCCTGCATATATTTCAAAAGAACAGTGGGAACTCATGCAGAATATAAACGAACGGAATATAAAGGAACATAAAGCCCAAAAATCCAGAGATGCTTTTATATTTCCCGGCATTTTTGTATGCCCTTTATGCGGACGCAGGCTTTCATCGAGCAGGAGAATGCGCAAGAGCGGCGCTTACACGAGATATTACAGATGCACCAACCATTATGCCAACCGCACATGCAGTTATGGCAAGGTCATCAATGAAAACACTGCCGAAAAGTATCTGTTAGAAAATCTCGACCGTATTCTTGATGAGCAGAGACATCTGTATGTAGATACCATGGCAGCACAGAAAAAGGCTGAAAAAAAGACTCCTGATACAGCCAAGTACCAGAAGGAACTGGACAGACTCAACAATATGTATCAAAAAGGAAGAATATCCGAGGAGAAATATGACAGTGAATACGAACGTCTGAAATCCCTTATTGATTCCTGCAAGATTACAAATATTGCTGAAGCGCGTGTTGCAAGATCTTTCTGCCATGCCGAACAAATTCTTACCCACAACTGGCAGGAAACATATTGTTCGCTGTCCCGGGATGGAAAACAGGCTTTTTGGCGAGGATTAATTGAAAGTATTGATGTGAAAAAAGATTCCGGGATGATTCAAGACATCCATTTCATGCTTTAAGACGTGTACTAACTCTTACGCACCATTATGGCAAAGGATAATCGTACCATTTCCAAGGTGCGCATTTTGCGTGACTGTCTTTATAATCGAATCCACACCGTAGTCCTTCCAGTCCAGGCTGTCAACATCCCATTGAATGGCGTAGTATCCGCACTTCTTTGCCGTCTTAATCAGCGCCGCGTCGTAGTCGCCAAACGGCGGACGGAACAGGAACATATCATACCCTGTAAGTTCTTTTACCTTATTGTGCACCGACATGATTTCTTCTTCTTTTTCTGAATTGGAAATCTGGCTCATATTTTTGTGGTTCTGACTGTGGTTGCCAAGGTCATGCCCCTCTGCAAGAATCATTTTCACATCATCCGGATAAGATTCCACCCATCCGCCAGTCATAAAAAAAGTCACTTTTACATCATGTTTTTTTAATATTTCCATAATTTTCTGCGTGTCATCATTTCCCCATGCCGCGTCAAACGTCAAAGCAATCTTGGGCTCCTCCGTCTGCACGCAGTATATGGGCAGCTGCCTGTTCCCTCCCCCTGCAACAGTGGGAAGCAGCGTTCCCTGCTCCCTGTAGTGTACCCCCAAAAGCCCTGTGAGCACCAAAACCGCTGCTGCCATTGTCACTGCCTTTTTGGACAAATCCTTTTCCCGCAGATATGCGCTTATATCACGTATATACTGTATCAGCACGCCGCTTGTCTGTGAATCGTTGTCTCCATTACTTCTGCCAAGCATATATGAACTGACCCCTACCGGTTTTTAGTAAAATATATTATGGCAGGGCTGAATGTATGACAGAATTATTGGCTTGATGCATCTCTGCCACCACGCTGTTTTACGTGGCTTGTAAGCCATAATTTGCAGCAGATGCAAAGTCCCGGGCTGAACCGTTGCGAATTCTTTTCTACATCCGCGCTGCCATCAGGCTGCTGGAGGAATATCTGCGCAGACCCCTGTAGAACACAAACACCGCCGCCGCTGAAATCAGGATGGCATATCCAAGCACCGTCAGCAGGCTCCCCAGATCAAAATGCATCATGATATGCACCGGCTGGTAAACCGTCATCCCCACGGGAATGATATTATAGAGCAGAAACCGCACTTTTCCATGAAAAATACCATCCGGATAAGTGGCAAAGCTGATCACGCAATTCACCATGTTGTCTCCAAACAGTTCCGCCCGCACAAACCAGAAAGACAGGCTTCCCATCATCAGTGCAAAAGCGGTTATGATTACCGCGCCTGTTGCTGAAAACAGGAGAAACAGGAAGAACCGCCCCACGCTGAAACTGAATATGCACATCACCAGAATTCCATACAAAAAATCACCAATTGCCGAAGTGTTCGTGGACGAAGTAATTACACTGAGCAGGACATTTTTCGGCATTACCAGATAGGCATCCAGTTTTCCGCTAATGATTAAGTCCGGCAGGGAAAATGCCCTGTCAAACAGAATACACGCAAGTCCAAACGTGCTCGCCGCAAGTCCCCAGAGCAGCATGACCTCCTTCATGGTATATCCGCCGATATCTTTTTTCAGGTGGAATAAAATCACCCACTGTATGATAAACGCCGCATTGTTGAGCGCCATAAAGCAGATATTGGTCAGGAAGGTAACCTTGTTGAGCATCTCCCGCATAATATTATATTTTATGGAAAGCACGCATACGCGCACTTGGTTTTTAACCGCCGTTAACATAGAGCTTCTTACCTCCCTTTCCGTAAACAAAGAACATCAGACTACATCCTGCTGCCAGATAGATCATCTGTACCACCAATATTTCGACACATTTCCCCATGTCAAAATCAACAATTAACTTTGCCGGTCCATAGCAGACAGTATAAATCGGCGTCAGCTTCAAAAACGGCTGCATCTGCGCCGGAAATATTTCTATCGGGAATATCGTCCCGACAATCAGAAGCATTTTGTCATACAGCCACTGGAACGGATTGGAATCCTCTATCCAGAATGATATCAGGCTGATACACAGCTTAAATACGGCATTGATTGTGATGCCAAGAATGATGCATGGTATTACTGCCAGCAGTGTTACTACATGGAAATCCGGCAGGCTTCCGACCATCGTTATACCCATTGCAGTGGCAAGCACTGCATACATCGGCAGCTGTATGCTCCACTCACCCGCATGCTTTGCAAGAATGTACAGCGTATAGTGATACGGCTTATTCATAAGGTATGCAATATTCCCGCTTCGTATATCCTTCGCCGCCTGTCTTGACACCGTGCCGGAACCCGCCCCGAACCACATCATCTCCGTAATCATGGTATACCATATCATCTGCTCCCTTGTATAGCCCGAAATCAATTCCCCCGGAGACGAATACATATAATTCCACAAATGTATGAACACGAAAATAAACATGAAATAGCTGATAAAACCCATGAATATGTTCATCACATACTGAATATTTTCCATCAGTACTGACCGATAAATTACTGCATATTTTCTCATGTCAATCCTCCATCCGCGCCCTTTTCTGACTTGTATATTTCCATGATAATGTTCTCAAGCGGGACATTTGAAATATTGATGTCCTCCACATGCTCTGCATCAATGTGCGCGAGCGCGTCATTAATCCGCATCTTTGTAGTGTCCACTTCCAGCTTTACATGGCATCCCTTTTCCTTTAAAACAGCAATCCCCTGCATCGGTGCAAGCGTTGTCTCCTCCTGCAGCTTCATCTCCACGATTTTTTTATTCAGGTAATGGTACTTCAGGTTCTGCATGGAATCGTCGAGCACAATCCTGCCCGCATTCACAATGATAATACGCTTGCAGAGCTTCTCGATATCCCCTATGTCATGACTTGTCAGGAAAATAGTCGTGTGAAATTCCTTGTTCATCTGCTTGATAAGCTGGCGGATATTTTCCTTTACCACGGGATCCAGGCCGATGGTCGGTTCATCCAGGAACAAAACGCTTGGCCTGTGAATCAGGGATGCCACAATCTCGCACCGGATACGCTGTCCCAGCGACAGGTTCCTGACCGGCGTGTTGATAAACGCCCCCAGCGCAAACGTCTCCCCCAGCTCGCGGATGCGCGCATCTGCTTCCCGCTCCGGTATGTCGTAGATTGCGGCAAAAAACTTAAAGTTGTCATACGGAGTCAGGTGCGTCCACAGCTGTTCTTTCTGTCCGAACACGGTTCCGATTTTATAGGCAAGCTGCCTTCTCTTTTTTACCGGGTCAATTCCGAGCACTTCCACCTTGCCGCCGTCCGGATAGAGGATGCCCGTCAGCATTTTTATCGTCGTGCTCTTTCCCGCGCCATTTGGACCGATGAACGCAAGGACCTCACCCGCCTCCACCGAAAAAGAAACGCCGTCGACTGCCCGCACTTCCTCAGTCTTAGGGTGAAAAACCGACTTAATGCTGCCTTTCATCCCCTTTTCCTTTTGTTTCACACGAAACGTTTTTGCCAGTCCCTCTGCCTGAATCGCCTTCATTTTCATTCCTCCCTTTTTGACTTCTCGCTGCGCCGGGCATCCGTCAGCTGCGCTGACTCCTTCCTCTGGATGACCATATTCCTTTCGAGAAGTGAAACGCCCTTTTTCACTTCTCGCTGCGCCGGGCATCCGTCAGCTACGCTGACTCCTTCCTCTGGATGACCGTGTGCATAAATAAAAAGAACCGCCGTTACATACACCTATGTGCATATACCACGCGGTTCTCCCTGCCTATCCCCCGATTACCGCATAGCCAAATAAGACTTCCCATCCTACGGCCATGCGATTTTGCTGTTTCTATGCTAAAATCATGCTTCGACCGTACTATGAAAAATCTGCTGCACCAGAATAATCGACATAAATAGAACACTTTTATTATATAACATCTCATTGTCTCCTGTTTTACATTTTCCAGATAAAGTCCCAAGTTTTTGTCTGTTTATAAATTTTTATCAATAATAGCACACTATTTTTGAGAATGCAAGCATTTTTTATCAATACATGCATTGTCCAAATCCCCAAAAAATAGTTTTATTGAGACTTCTTTATATTTTTCCCAGTGATGATACAAATTAAACTTCCGCCTGCCCCAAGCATCAGCATCATAAGTGCGGCGCCGGCTCCCTTGCCTGTGCCAAAGAAGAGTGTTTTTAGAATTGGTAAATCACCATATACCCTCATAAACGGTTCGCATATATTATTTACCATAAAACCACCCAAAAACAATCCGACTGGGATAGTAAAAAATTGAATGGAAAGATAGTGTACTTGTTCTTGCAAAAGAGGGGGCTTATGTTCCTGAAGAAGACTCCGCTTATAATGGCGCTGATTTTATTTATGTCCGGTGTTAATCTGTTGGCTTCAGCTTTCGACGCAACATTACCCGGTTATGTGCTTCCAAATCCGAAAGGTGGTCATTTATTCCGGGAATTGTTACATCTTGTTCTGGTATTGCTATGGTTATTGGCAGTCTGATTGTTTCAGTTCTGCCAAAGCCAAAAGACAGCGTAAAAGCTATTTACCTGACAATGTTATTTTCGTAAGCCATTATATCTCCTTTCATGCTTTTACATTATTATTTCAAATGTTACAATAGCATCGTTCATCACTGCCACTAACATATATCTCATGTTTCGATACGTCTTCATACCCTGGCAAAGTCCCAATTGCGTTTCTTATAATGTACTTTCCCATTAAGTTATATGTATCTCCTTTTGATATCCTGCCATTTGACAGTTTACCGGTAATCCATCCTCGTCTCAATAACCCCAGCAGCCATTCCCTCTTTTGCATTATCAATTCTTTCGTTTTCTCATTATTTATATCAGTAAATGCCATAAGTAAATACGGCATAGGTATGCCCTGCTGAATTGCCGCCTGTCCATTTCCAAAAGAAAGAAATATCGCTCCCAGTGGATTTAATAATTTATCCATCCATTCCGTGTCATCCGGATGTACTTTGGCAAGAAACCTTAACACACTAATTCCTGTTGCCAGGCACTCACCCTGTGTGCATGAATTTCCAAAACAAGAACCTTTCAGTCTCCGCAATGTATTTTTCACCATTTCATCAACAATTTGATTTTTAGGGGTAAACATATAAAGCAGCCTGATAATTTCCAGCTCATAATGATTTGCATAAAGGATATTTGTCTTCGGCAAATATCCCTGAATAAGCCGAAGCTTCTTGTTTCCATTATGCGGCGGAATATAGTAATTTGGGTATATATTGTCTGTTTCAGCATTTACCTTCATACGCCTTTTATATTTTGAGACTTCTTCCTTATCACATATTCCATTCAGTAAAATTGTTACAGCTTCCTCTTCTTCTCTATCTGGTATTTCTTCTCCAAATACTATTTTTCTGTTCATTTCCATAAGTATTTTATACTTTTCCATATGCGTAAACCTCCCTTCCGCAACAAATCCCTTATTTCCAATTAACACATTTAAACTTATTTTGTTTCTTGAATCAGGAAGTTCATTACAACAATACTGCACATCGTGCGTAACAATAGTTTCGATGTTTTTCCCATATATCAAACAATTTCGCAGAGTTTATCCAATTGTCCTTCTTATATTCCTTCCCTAAATCATGGGTAAATACCGACTTATCATTCTGTAAGCTATAATTATTTTATCACCAAACCTATTAGCTGTCATCCTTTTATCGGCTAATTTACCCAGCAAAAACTCAACTGGCCGTCATTACCATTCACAGCCCTGTGCCGAAAACTTGATACAGTTTTCGTTTTTTTGTTGCAAGGGGCATCCGTGAACAGTTCGTTTTCCAGGCTGTATTCAGACCGATAGAATACGCAAAAAGCGGCGGGATGTTTCATCTCACCGCTCCTCCACTACCATATGAACATTGTCTCCGGCACCTTTTCCAAGCTGCCTGCGGATATCCTTGAGCATGCCTATAATGTAGCAGATATCTCCCTTGTCGTCTTTCACGCCCATGTTGACTATGCTTCCATCATACGCAATGCCGTCAAAAGCCGCATGCACTTTGACACGTCCCTTGCCAAATTCCTCGCGGATATTCCACGGAAAAATCACATAGGCTCCTCCTTTTTCCGGAATTTCATATATTACAGCATCATACTCATACTTTTTTCCCACAGCGCACCTCCATCCACGTTTGTTTATATTCTATCCTTCACACCATGCATAGTAACAACTTAACAAAATTTTATCTATTTATTATACTACCTCTCTGCTGCACTGTCGATTAAAATATACGCATAGCAACCGTTATGCCAAATCTTTTATCGCTCCAACGATTTCTCACTCTTCCATTTCTGCCTTTTCAAATTGTTCTGCTTTTCATACAGATTATTTTGTTTCCACAATATGAAATTTTTATTACGAATGTGCCATCATAGTTCCCTTGATTTGCCTTAAAATATCAT
>Ga0137306_103933_pt1 | contig 10610 bp, 6 predicted proteins | sample Inofroosms_March_FD_97187 | JGI IMG/M metagenome (GOLD analysis project Ga0137306, IMG submission 97187) | Mouse cecal microbial communities from Vienna, Austria - N-Acetylneuraminic and N-Acetylglucosamine D2O microcosms_March | ecosystem: Host-associated > Mammals > Digestive system > Large... | reverse complement strand
AGTCTCAATCTCGCCTGCTGTTGTGCCAGAAAGACCCTTCGTGAACATATGAACAACTTTAAAGTTGTATCTTCTTCCGTCAGTCCCTTCCGGATAGGGGATTGTAATTGGAAGTCCTGATGCCGGGAAATCGTCTTCGCTTTCTACCAGCTTCCATGTGTTGGCAGCAATACTTACATTATTTTTAATTGTCACATCATCCTGGCTGCGCTGAACCATAAGGTTTGCGTCATAAATCTTGATATTCTCCGGCAAAATTGTAGGATCAAGCTTCTGAACCTCTTCCTTCAGCTTCGCTTCTATCATGGATATCTCCGGATATTCAGAGCTAAGCTCAGATGGAAGCTGCGAAATACCTTCTTCTAGTTCAAGTTTATATCTCTTCTCTCCATTTGCAAATGGATCCAGCATATTTACCTTGCTTTCTGTCGGGATAACTGTTACAGTACACGCTGCCTGTGCCTCTAAGTAATCACCTGTTGCTGTACCTTTTGCCCTTATAGTGGCTGTACCTTCGCTTACAGCCTCTACTGTACCGTCATTTTTTACTGTGGCAACCTCAGGTGCGCTGCTTGTATATGTCACCTCGCTGCCGTCAACCTTTTTGCCTATAGCTATTTTCTTTGTTGTTCCATTCGGCATTTTCAGAGCATCATGGTCAAATTTAAAACCTGTCTGCGGATCTTTATTAGCCACCGTTATGTTCAGAGTTATATCATATGGATTATAATTGGGTGACGAATTAACATGAGCAACAATCCTGCCCTTTCTGCCTACCAGATTAGCATTGTCTTTTATCTGGTAAATTACATTTTTCCCAGCCTCAACTCTAGTAGCATCAGTCTCTAGAATATTCCTGGTATCTGCATCAAAATCCACTCTGTCAGAAAGAACGCCCTCGGTATTCATCAGATCAGTCAAGTCAACGGTTTCCTCTTTTCCATACCTGGTAACAACGTCTATGCTTGCGTCTTCCGGAGATGCCTTTGAAATTGTAAATTCAACAGTTTTTTCTCCCTCCCAGGTGAATTTTGTTCCTGACCTTCTGGATGTTATCACAACCTCTGTCTTTGCTGTATCATTTGTTGCCGACACATTGTTTCTATAATCAACGTAATAGTCTTCTCCTTCAACCAACGTAATGCCATCCACACTAACTGTGACTTCTGGTTCTATCGCATTTCCAGTATATTCATACTCGGTCTGTTCCAATCGTACATCGACTCTTCCCAACTCGACCGGCTGTGCAATGACCGTATATTTAATTCCGCTTCTCTGAACCTTGTTATCGCTTACAGAGGTATCTCCCACTCTGTTATTTAATGCATAATTATTTGCTATTGCACCACTTGGATCAGTAGTGTTATTCCTCTCCAGTGACAATTCAACACTTACCGTTCCCGAATAATCCGGATTATACTCATCCCGCACCCGTGTCCCCACCAAAGCTGCTGCCGTAGCAACCACTTTGTCTTTGTCTGAGGTAAGAACACCCGAAATCTGCAGATTCCCTTTCTGTATAAAGGTAGTTTCATCGTTATAATACATATTATACGACAATCCGCCGGTGTCTATATCTACCCCTTTCCTTTTAATTTCCGGTATAGAGCCACTCTTCGCATCATATACAATAGCGCTATTGGAATCTCTTCCCTGACAGCTTATGGTAAATGGATAATTTGAAGATGCATTTGGATAACCGCTCAAGCCGGCGCTACATGTCAATGTAAATGAAAGATCGCTTACCGTATTCCCATCTTTAGTAGCCGTTATACCATACTGAGCTCCAGATGCAGTATTACCCCCCTGTTTAAACGGAAGCATAGCCCCAATCGTGTTACCATATACCATATTGTTTGTATTTGGCGAAAGTAATGTGTCATACAGTGCCTGGAACACCTCTGCATCAGTCGGAGCATTTGATCCATCAGCCCCCTTTATTTCCTCACCATTTATGGAGTAAACAAATTTTGCCGTATTGTCCCTGGCGCCTACTGATGCACGCATCGGAAATAAACTTTTAAAAGCCGGAGCCGCAGCAGCAGTTCCTCCAATCCCCCACTTACTGTCTGACTTATCCTCTTTATCGTCCGCTTTGTCTTCTTCTTTATCATCTCCAGAATTCCCGTCCGCCTTATCATCTCCTGCGTCCGTTCCATCCTGTCCGTCTGTCGCTCCCGGCTCTGCCGTGTCTTCTTCCCTTACATCACTCGCCGCACACCATCCGCTGTCCAGGAGCACATAGCATTCACCGCCAGCAATCACAGATGTAATTCCTGCTTCATCACAAAGCAGCTTAACTGCCTGCGCATAACCATCCTTGCCAAGCCCCATACTTCCTGCCACGGTGTTTGCGTTTTCTCTGAAATATGTAATCTTCCCTGCAAGGCTTTCATTTAGCATTTCGCCAAAGACTTCCTGTATGCTCTGATTGCGCTGTTCAATCTTTTCACTGATTGCCTCTGCGCTCTGGTATTTACTATCACGGATATCGAAACCATTATTATGATCTTTCAGGACAAAATAAATCTGATAGCTGTAAATCTCCTCTCCGCCTTCCAGAGTCTCAGAATTTTCCACACGGATAACCTCCGGGCTGTCATTCAGCCAGAACACTCCCGGGTAATCCCGCTTAAAGGCAACATACGCGCTGGCGAGATTCTCCTTCATCTCGCTCCACTCCTGATCCGACATCTTCGGAGAATCATACAGCTCGCATACATTAAAGCCGTTAAAGACATCCGAACTGCCGTCACTATAGTTTGTTGTAAAGGCTGTATCCTCCGAAAAATTGCCGTCATCAACCGTTACGGAACCATCGCCCAGCATACTATAAAGATTCATGGCATACTCCGGAAATCCCATACGCCCATACCAGTCTACACTGCCGCCATTCTCACTGAAGAAACTCCAGTTCATGTTCTTTTCTGCAGATTCGCATCTCAGCGTATCCTTCATACCTGTAACTGCCGCTACGTTCTCCTCTGCCTGCGCATATGCCCCTGTCTCCGGATAATACATCCCTGCTTCCTGCGCAGACGCCGGAATTACTGCTGTTCCGCCTGTCAGTATAGCTGCCAGCGTCAGAGCCAGCGCCCGTTTCATACCTTTTCTCATGAATAGTCCACTCCCTGCATTTTGTGTTAAATTATGTTTATAATGGCTGATGATTTTCATATGTCACAAGCCATAATATCCCACATTTTTCATCTTTTTATTATATATGTTTAAAATCACACTGTCAACACTCTCGAAGACTTTTCCCCTACTATCCAGTCTTAGAAAAAACTGGTGATTCAAACTACGGAGCTGTCATGACAACTCCTATGCAGATACCGTGCAGCGGGGTTCGCGGCTCTGCAGATGCGACCATTCCCCACACCCATATTATAAATATCGGACGTAATTTGTATTTCATAATACCTTATGGCATTTATTTCTTTGATATTCCTTTTTGCGATTCACGGACTAACCGCCGCAACTATCCCTTGCCATTTTCCATAAGATCAAGTAAAATGTCCTATATAACGATACACGAGGAGGTCTGCTATGGGAATTTACTTAAATCCGGGAAATACCCTTTTTCAAATGACACTCAATTCAAAAATCTATGTAGATAAAACGGATCTGATCTCCTATGCAAATTCTGTGATTAACACACCGCAGCGTTTTGTCTGTGTCAGCCGGCCAAGACGGTTCGGAAAATCCGTAACTGCCCAGATGTTAGCAGCATATTACAGCAGAGATATTGATTCCAGCATGCAATTTTGCAGGCTTTCCATTGCACAGGACGAATCCTATCACAGGCATCTGAATCATTATAATGTCATTTTTATAAATATGCAGCAGTTTCTGAGCCGCACACAGAACATTAAAAAAATGAAAACCCTTATCGAAGGTTATCTGACAAAGGAGCTTGTACAGACTTACCCTGACATTGACTATTTCGATCATACCGACTTGACTGGATGCCTGATGGATGTCTTTTCCGAAACCGGTATTCCATTTATCTTTATTATCGACGAATGGGACTGCATATTCCGCGAATATAAAGCAGATATAGATGCGCAAAAACTGTACCTGGACTTTATCCGAAGCCTGTTAAAAGACCAGCCCTATGTGGCATTTGCCTATATGACTGGTATTCTCCCAATTAAAAAATACGGCTCTCATTCTGCCCTTAATATGTTTGACGAATTCTCCATGACCAATCCCGGTCCTTTGTCTTCCTATGTAGGCTTTACAGAAGGAGAGGTAATGGAACTATGCACTTCATATGACATGGATTACGATGAAATAAAACGCCTGTATGACGGGTATTGCTTTGAAGGTACACCGCATGTCTACAATCCCCGTTCCGTAGTAAGTGCAATGCTTACCCGCAGCTATGATAATTTCTGGAATAAAACAGAGACATTTGAGGCTCTTCAAGATTATATCACCCTAAACTTCAAGGGACTTCGGGATATCATTACTGAGCTTCTTGCTGGAGCAAGAAAAAGGATAAATACCGCGACTTTTTCGAACGATATGACCAGCTTTTCCTCTGCTGATGATGTACTCACATTGTTAATTCATCTCGGTTATCTCGGATATGACTTTACAAAAGGGGAAGTTTTTATACCAAATTCGGAAATATCCTCCGAATTTTGCAATGCCATTGAGTCTGCCGGCTGGGATAATATCATAGACGCCATCAAAAAATCAGATGCCCTCGTATCAGCTGCGATCCAAAAGGATGCTTCTGCACTGGCAGACGGGATTGAAGCAGCACATATGGAAACCTCCATACTGGCATACAACGACGAGAATGCCCTGTCCTGCACGATCGCGCTGGCCTTTTACAGCGCCAGGGAATATTATTTATCTTTCAGAGAGTTTCCAACTGGAAAGGGATTTGCTGATCTTGTATATATTCCAAGAAGGAATCACCCCGACAAGCCCGCCCTAGTTGTGGAGCTAAAGTGGAATAAATCTGTTAAAGGCGCAATTCAGCAAATCAAGGAAAGGCGCTATGTTGAATCCTTAAAAGATTACCACGGCAATCTGCTCTTGATCGGCGTAACTTACAGCCTTAAGACAAAAAAACACCAGTGCGTCATTGAACAATACCACATAGAATAACGAATAAAGAATGTGCCGCAGCACTAAACTGTCCCCAAAGAAAAAGCGCAGCATTCCGTATGCTGCGCTTTTTCTTTGGTATGTCATTGAGAGGTTTTTCCTCGTTGCATTGCAGTTTTGTCTATATATACAAAGCTGGGGAATGCTCCTCTGTTAAGAGGAAATATATAGTAATTGGAGTTCACTGCCGCAAGGCCATTCTTGGGGGAAACGACCGGCAGCAGCATAACTGCAATAACAACCATCATTTCTTACGGTCAGCACAGCAAACACCCACGCTTTGTCAAGGCGGATCCTGCACAGACCTGCTGAATAATTACCTATAATTATACAATAAGAATGATTTATTATGCAGTCTTAAACCAGAATAAAGACCTGTATGTAAAGCAATTTGTCCTTATCTGTTGCTCATTTAAGACATGTTTAATATAGCACTTCTCTTTTTTCCAGTCAATATAATTTTCATAAATTGTTAAATTTTATGCAATCCACCGAACAATCAAAATATTCCGCAGACCTTTTCGGCACTTTATTACAATGAAGTGAATGTTTTTTACGCCTTATTTCCCAGTTTCTGGTCTTTCTGACGCATTTTCAGCTTCAGAAGGGCCTTAGCCTTCAGGCAGTCAAGCCTGACCACGTTATTTTCCCCCACAACGTTGGTTTCCACGCCTTCCTCGTTTTTATTGATGTCTACAATTCCGTCCATATACTCATTTTCCACAACAAAATGCGCCGGTCCGCTGTTAAAATTCAGCCCCGTGACCGGTATCCCCCTGATTCCGAGCTGCTCGCATGTGTTGGCAAAATCAACGTCACTGTTCCCCCACCCGTCAGAGGACAGGATCACTCCGTCTGCCCGCATGCCTTCTGCCATTACCGCACACCGCGTTCCTACCAGCATCTTGTCTGTCTGGTCATCCGGGGTTCCCACAAGCAGAATTCCCATAAGATCCAGGTCTGTATCCTCTGACACCACATCAAGCAGCGGGTCTCTGAAATGATGTAATGTCGTCTCTTTTGTTGATGGTCCTATTCCCATTCTCTCCGCACCTCCTTACTGCATGGAGTGGATGATTCCGTCTCTGTACTCATTTGGCGTTACCAGTACAGGCATATTCCCCATATCTATTATGGAGCGTCCGCCCTCCACTCCGGACGGCTCATGAGAAAAGAAACGAGTATCGTACATGGCTCCCTGTCCTGCAACCTGTTTCACAATCAGCACGCGTTTTTTCCCGGGGCGCACGATATCATGATATTCATGCCGCTCTGTGCATCTGTCACCCCTGAATTTTTTTAACTTCATCCGGTAGTCCTGAATGAATCTGTCACATGCCCGGTGTGCTGCTGTCGGCCCAGGCCGCTCCTGTCCCATGCCAGCCGCAAGAGTTACATCAAATGAGACAATATAGTCATCATCCCCCGGTGTTCCTGCGCGGTTCAAATAGAGCCTGTCTTTTAGAATCCCTTCGGATGATCCGAACTCATGGCACTGCTTTCCATTTACATCTATGCCTGTCAGCATTACGTATACTCCGGTAACAGTATGTGTAATCCCCTCACCCAGCTTACCCAGTACCTTTGCAGAGATCGGAATAATATCCATGATTGTGTTCGTCCATCTGTCATGTCTGCCGGGCCTGATAATTCTGAGATCAATATCTTCTATATATTCTTCCCCGGCTGTCAGCTTTTTCAGCGTCTCCTTACTGACAGTCATATGTCCGTCTGCTGTAATATCATTGTGTGCACCCCATTCTACATCCTGCATATGGTAAGCCTTGATTACTAGTTTTCTTAAATCCCTGACTTCCTCAGCCATCCCGCCTCACCTCCCTAATGCCATTGTACATCATTTTCCATAAAAATGCCATGGTGATTTTTACGTATTAAATTCCTAAGTCATGAATATTAAGCCTTGTTGTATGAGATTATATCTTTTAGTCGGTGAAACGCTTGCCGCTCAAGAAATATTATGCAAATATTGTCGGCAGGAAAAGACCATTAAGCCAGGCGGCTTTACCCCTCCGATCTAGTTTTTTTGGGGGCGAGTAGCCCTCCGTATGAAAAAAAGGAGGGTGATAGCAATGTACGTTACATATTCGGATTTAATTCAGATAGGTATACTCATTGTTACCCTTATAAGTCTGTTTTATCAGATCTACAAGGGAAAAAGGAAATAGCCGCCACTACCACCAATAGTGACGGCTTGCCTATGTTAAAACATAGGTAAAAACTCATAGTTGGGGTAGAGCCGCTTGAATGGCTTTCCCTCTGTATATAATATAGCATATCTCTGAGGATGATTCAAGAATCTTTTTTCAGATTTCGCCTCAGTCTATACTTTCGCCAGTCTATACTTTCGCAATATACTCAAACGGCAGCGGAACAATCTTTCCCGGTGTCTCGATCTTCACCAGCTGCTCCAATGTTGCCTTCACGATCTGTGTCTGCTGCTCCGGGTTATTCGGGGCACCCGCATTTGCTCCCATGGGAACCAGCGGGGCTACCGCACGGGGCGTACCGGTCTGCCGTACAACCGGCGGAAGTGCCGCAATAATAATCGTAGGAATTCCGGCCTGTTCAATCGCTCTCTGCACCAATACTGCAGAGCGGTGGCAGGTACCTCATCCGGCGGTAAGGATTACCCCGTCAACTCCTTCCTCTTTAAACATCTGGGCAATCGCGGGTCCGGTCTCGCCTTTGAATTTCTCCTGGTTTCCGCCCCCTCCCATGAAGCCTGCATGTACAGGCGCGCAGGCTTTGATAAAGCCTTCCTTTGCCAGCTCATGGATCCGGTCAATGGGGAACATACAGTTAATGTCCTTGTTCACATCCCCGTTATCATAACCTCCATGAGACACCATCAGCTCGTCTGAAGGCATCTCGTCTGTTACTTTTCTCCAGGTAAAGTCTCCGGCAAGATTAAATCTTTCCTGATCCCTATGATGGACGCCCGCTGCTGTGGCAAGCGCGATCGTCATATCTTTAAGCTCTTTTGTAACAGGAGTCCATACAGCCGGAGGAGTAATTGGGACAAATATTTCCGACTGCATTCCTTTTACTAATGTTAAACTCATTGCCATACCTCCTAATCATAGCAGCTGCGCTGTACCTTCGCAGCCAGCTATTCTGATTGTCTGCAACTGTTCAGACAAGCTGCCCTGTTACGGTTTGTGCCGTATATATCCTCGCTTCGCCGGGGCAGACCCTGCACAGACCCGTCTGAACTGTTACGATTATTTTCGTTTTTCACGCATCTCTTTCTGACGCCTTGTATAGGTGTCAAGGTTACTCACATATTTTTCATTGACCTCTGGCCCCAGCTGCTCTACAAAGCTCATATTCCAGGCAACCTCCTGGCCCACCTTAATCGGATAATCACTGATGAACATCCGCACAGGCACCTTCAGATATCCGAGGCGGCCCTTTAAATCAACCGCTACCGCACCGTCATGCACCTCCACGATCACACCCTCCATCCGTATTATCTTATCCCCGTATTTTAAGTCTGACATGCTTTTCACCTGATTATTTCATCCTGTTTATTTAATCATATTTTTCCTTACGCTTCTTGCTCATCGGAAGAGACTGCTCATTCTCTACAAGGCACAGCTTCTCTCCTGCCACATCTTCAATCGACTCCACATTGGATGATTTCACATTGGGATTCCACTTCTTCTCTGCAGCCTTCACATCCTCTCCGCCCATGGCGTTTTTCAGCATCTGTACCGCGCGGACCGCATCCTCCGGGCAAAGTGTATTGCAGGCAAGCACCTCATTTTCAATACCAGATTCTGACTTGTTGTTATCAACCATGTGCGTCATATATTTATTACCTACAACGAGAGCTCCCTGAACCGCGCAGAAGGACATGCCTACCACCGGGATTCCTCTCATACCGATCTGCTCATGATGGCTTGCGAAATCAATGTGATTATTTCCAAAGCCCTCTGTTGTAATGAATGCACCGTCAACATCCAGCATCTCACAGAGCTGTCCCACACGCTTTGATACATAGAACTTCTCTGCATTGATCTGCGGACTTCCCACAAAGATCACGCCGCACAGATCCAGTTCCTCATCATGGAGCACTTCAAGAACCAGCGGCTCTCTCCAGTAATGTCTGGACATCTCTTTTGATGCAGGCCCGATACAGGTCAGCGCATGGATACATCCATCCAGCACCTCAAGAGGAGATACTGCCACCGGGACATTTCCAAGGTCAACATTGGGCTTCGCCCCCAGCACGCCTACCGGCTCAACCGGGAGGATCAGATTATCATGCATTGCTCCCTGGCCCATGATCTCCTTTACAATTACAACCTTCTTCTTACCGGGTCTTCTATACTGGTCAAAGGTCTCTTCTGACACAACGAGATTCTCATCCAGTTCCTTTAATGCCTCACGGATCTCCTGGGTAATGATATCTGTTGCAGTATGAGCCGCAAGCGGACCCGGACGCTCCATGTTCGTTCCTTCCTTAACTGTTACCTGTGTCTTAATGAAGATCTCGCCCTTATCCGGTGCGCCCGGGCGTCCCCACATAATATTTTCATCAAGATATCCCTCGGAGGAACCAAATTCGCCGATCTGAACCCCGTTCGCATCGGTTCCTGTTACCATCATCACAACGCCGTCCAGCACTCTTGTAACACCGCTTCCAAGCTCGTACTCGCCCTCCTTTACAGCAATAGGCTGTACATCCATGATTGTCTCGGAGTAGGTATGATAATCCTCCGGTGTAATAATATCAATCTTAAGATCATAGACCAGTTCCTCTGAGTCTATACATTCCTTTTCAATGTCATCCCGGATACAGAGGACAGTCCCCTCAATCTTTGTCTCCGGTCCGCGCTTTACCTCTGTAATATGAAAATGCTTCCTTGTAAGGCTTCTGATCAGCTTCGGCTGCTGTGCCGGTTCCTCCGTCTCTGCTGCCGCTGCTTTTACTGTCTCCGGCACACTGCCTGCTGCCGGAGCGCTTCCGCCCCCGATGATTCCTACCGGAATCTCCAGATCAATGTCCCTGCCTTCCCCAATGTGTATCTTCAGGATTCCGCCTGGTACTGCTGCAGGCACTGCCGCTGTCTGGGCCGGTGCAGCTTCCTCTGGCTGCGATTCCCCCTGTTCCTCCTTCTGCTCCTGCACTTCCCCGGATACGGAAGGCGCTTTTGCCCCCTCCACTACATCTGCTGTAAGCGGGCAGAGCGAATCACATGTTTTTACAAGCTTCGCTCCCAGTACCTCCTCAATCGTAAGACACCCGTCAAGATTCAGAAGTCCCGAATCCACCAGGTCGTCAAAAATCGCCGGATCCTCCAGATTCGCCGGTTCGATTGTAATGCCGCCCTCGGCCCTGCAGCATAATACCGCCGGATCATGGGCATGCGCTTTCGCTGTTTCAGCTGTAATTGACATATTGTTTTCCCTCCTTAAATAATGTCGTGAACATCCATATTCTGTCTATTTTCAATCTTACA
>Ga0137306_103931_pt1 | contig 10611 bp, 10 predicted proteins | sample Inofroosms_March_FD_97187 | JGI IMG/M metagenome (GOLD analysis project Ga0137306, IMG submission 97187) | Mouse cecal microbial communities from Vienna, Austria - N-Acetylneuraminic and N-Acetylglucosamine D2O microcosms_March | ecosystem: Host-associated > Mammals > Digestive system > Large... | reverse complement strand
AATTATCACTACATTTGCAGATATGGTCAATTTATTGCTATTCTTTAAAATAAAACAAGCGTGGAAACAGAAAGAATAAATAGAATAAAAGTAGTATTGGTTGAACAAAATAGAACAGGGAAATGGTTAGCAGAACAACTCCAAAAGAATGAAGCTACTATTTCTCGTTGGTGTTCCAATACTTCACAACCATCATTAGAAATGCTTGTCAAGATTGCGAATGTACTGAAAATAGATGTACGAAAACTGATTAATCCAAATAACAACGAAGAACTATATGGCGAATAAGAATCTGAATAAGGCTAAAGAAGCGAAAAAGGACGAGTTTTATACGCAACTTGAAGATATAAACAACGAACTGAAGCATTACCGTGAACATTTCCGTGGTAAAACAGTATTGTGTAATTGTGATGACCCACGTGTCAGCAATTTCTTCACCTATTTTGCTTACAACTTTGAATTTCTTGGATTGAAAAAGTTGATTACCACTTGTTACAAAAATCAAGATATGGACTTGTTCAGTCAAAACAAAAGTGAGCAAGCTGTATATTTGGTTTATGAAGGAGACAAAAACGGAGACCATATACCAAATGCAGATGAGATAGGTGTAATGCCATTAAAGGGGGATGGCGATTTTAGAAGTAAAGAGTGTATTGAACTTCTAAAAGAAGCGGATATTGTTGTTACTAATCCTCCATTCTCTTTATTTAGAGAGTATGTAGCACAACTTATTGAATATGATAAGAAGTTCTTGATTATCGGACATCAGAATGCAATCAAGTATAAAGAGATATTCCCTCTCATCCAACAAAATAAACTTTGGCTTGGCTATGGCTTTAAAGGTGGAGCAGGTCACTTCATTTCCCATTATGAGGATAAAGCTACCGCTGGCGACCACCGTGAAGGCATGATACGTGTTTCTGGAGTAACATGGTTCACTAATTTAGAAACGCCTAAAAGACATGAAAATATAATTCTTTATAAAAAGTATTCTCCCGAGGAATACCCTAAATATGAGAATTATGATGCAATAGATATTTCCAAAACAGCAGAAATACCATGTGATTATGATGGGAAGATGGGAGTACCTATAACATTCATGGATAAATATAATCCTGATCAATTTGAAATTATGGGGATTGCTGAAGGCGATTCCGGTAAAGAGCTTGGATTGACTCCATTTGACCGTAAACTTAAAGAATTGAATAAAAGTCTTCGCGACGGACAATTATTCTATATGGTAAACGGTTATCCACAGAAACCATTCACTCGAATTATTATTCGTCGTAAAAAGTAATTAGCCATGAAGATAGAACTAAAATCAATAAAAGTTGCTGACCTTATCGATGGCTATAGCAACAATCCCGATACAGGTGTTAAAGGCTTTGGAGGCAAATTGGATATTCGCCCACCCTACCAACGTGAGTTTCGATATAATGTAAAACAGCAGCAAGCTGTTATTGATACTATCTTAAAAGGATTCCCACTCAATATCATGTATTGGAGTGTTGGCGAAGATGGTAATTACGAGATGATTGATGGGCAACAACGCACGTTATCAATCTGCGAGTTCTTTACTCACGGCTTCAATATTGAGGACAAAGACCGTGGCACGCTTTATTTCTCAACATTGACAAACGAAGAAAAGGAGAAGTTCCTAAATTACGAATTAACAGTATATTTCTGTGAAGGAACAGACAAGGAAAAATTAGATTGGTTCAGAGTTATCAATATCGCAGGAGAAAAGCTGCTCGACCAAGAACTACTCAATGCTGTCTATACAGGTCCGTTTGTAACAGATGCCCGTCGTCACTTTTCAAAAAACGGCTGCCCAGCTTACAAGCTTGGTGCAGACTTTCTAAACGGTAGTGCCATTGAACAAGCGTATCTTTCAACCATCCTCAAATGGGTAGCCCGTCATGATGGCATCGCAAAGGTTGATGATTATATGGCACAACATCAGTTTGACCCAAATGCCAACAAATTATGGGCTTACTTTGTGTCAATCATCACATGGATACGTTCCACATTCCCTAAATATCGTCGTGAAATGAAAGGTTTGGATTGGGGTGCGATGTTTGACGAGTTTGGTGAGGGCGTTTACGATACAGATGTACTTGAAAAGCAAATCCACGACTTGATGGAGGACGATGAGATTATGAAGAAATCAGGTATCTATCGCTATGTATTAAGTGAAGATCTACGTGATCTCAGTTTCCGCACTTTCGACAAAAAGCAAAAACGTGAAGCATACGAACGGCAGAAAGGAATCTGCGTACATTGTGGCAAACATTTCGAGTTGGAAGAAATGGAAGCAGACCACATCACCCCTTGGAAAGAGGGCGGTACGACTGTGGCTGAGAATTGTCAAATGCTTTGTAGAAATTGTAATCGAATTAAAGGAGGAAAATAACTATGGGAGAATGGTCAAAAAAAATCGGTGAACATGGAGAAAACATTGTAGAAAAATTTCTCTCCATTATTGGTTGGCTCGAGCCTGTAAAAGGAATCACAATGCCTTGTTCCATGCTAAATGGGGAGCATAAAAACGATAAAGGAGAAAGTGTTAAAACACATGGTATTGATTTTATGTACTCATATATAAATCCACTTATTGATGGTCAATTGAATAATGTTATTATTTCTTCGAAATATTCAATGGAGAAATATCCTAATAGCCCTACACGGAAATTTAAATGGTTTATGACTGACTTAATCAATACAATGCAATGCTTTGGCTGTTCTGAGAAAAGAACAGAAATAGTAGAGCAGCATTCTTGTGGTTCTGTCAATGATATAGGTGTATTATTTTGGCTAAATGGAGCAAAAGATAGTAATGACGACTTAATTAGTGTTATTTCTTCCGCTAAAATAGATATTGCATGTAATAATCCTATCTATATTGTTGACAACAGACATATTGCATTTATTCTTGAGTTGATGAAATACATTAAGTCGTTACAAAACTACAATTATTCATTTTATTATCCTTCAACTGGACTAAATATTAATCCAATAAGTCGCAAAAACACAGGTGATTTTCTGCCAGTCGAATATATAAATTCATCATTAATTCCATTTAAATTAGAGAACAAAAACAATCCAAATGAAACCATATTGTTTATTGGTACTATAGAAGATTTTGAAAAAGATTCTTTTATTCGATTAATGGGATTAGCAAAAGACCTCTCAACTAATTTAGCAGGTCAAGTGATTATAGGATTCCATGATTACAACAATTTATCACATGAAGAATTAGTTAGAATATCTAAATTAGGATTCCAAGATGCCAACTATACCAAAACTGTAAAAGTTGTAAACTTTCTTAACCCAATAAACGCATTATAATCATGAATACGCTACATAAAGATATAAATAAAATCATTCCTTTCGGGGAATTTCTTAGAGGATTTATCAATCAACGATATATAACGGCTTCTGATTTAGCCAGAATATTGCGAGAACGAGGGATTTTTGTACTTAATCATGAAAAGGACATTATGGTTCCTGTGATGCAAAACCTTTTATTGTCGCCAACAGAATTTGATAAGGTACGATATGCTTTTGTGGAAAAAGAAGATAATGAGAAAAAATTTTCTAGGGAAATCACATGGAATAATAATGCGCAAATATTTGTTCCAGAACTTCTATCAGTGCCATTGGATGATTTTATAAAAAGACGTTTACCAACATGCACATTAAGTCGTCCTGTGTCATTTACTAAGCTAGATAATAATCCGAATCATCTTATTGCAACTTTTGAAATAGAACGACATGATATGAATAAATCATGGTATGAACAAACGAATATTTTTCATGGCAGCATTGAGCTTATAAATGACAATGGGAAAGGACATGTTAGAATAACCCACACAGCCCCAGAAACAAAAGATTTAGCCGAAGAGATTTTAAAGATTCAAGTTAACCGATATAAAGAAAGAGGCATTATACCGCAAACAATTGTGCCCAAAAAGATACTATTTTCAGAATTCACAAATGTAAATCGATTCGTATTTTTTTATCGTCTTACAAATCAATTACAAAACAGCATCTTTTCATGTAATAACATAAAAGATATTTCCATCAAACCAGAAGAAAATGGCACACTTCCGGAAGGTATATCGTGGATGAACCGAATGAAGAAAATCCTGATTTCAGGAGAGTCCTTAGATAAGACCTTTTTTATGAAGGAGAAAGCGTATCACTCTTCTTTAATTTTATGGAATATAGATGCTGTTTATTCATTTGATTACAAAGGAGAAAAGGGAGCCGTAACTATTTGTCTAGGTTTTCCTGATTATAATAAAAAGTCGCAAAATGCAGAATTTGAAATTACAATACATTCTTTGAATGCTGATAATAGATTATCACCTCGCGATAAAAAAAGGCTAGAATCCCAATTACTTTCAGAAATGGACAAGCAAAAATCCCTTGTGTATAGTAATTTCATTGAATATCTTAATAATCAGAAGAAATGAAAGTTTCATATATAGATACAAAAGTAGAATCTATTTGTTTGCACATAGTTGGAAATAAAATGGCAGATGAGGGTATTAGATTCTCAAAAACGCATTTAGTAATACCGAATGAACTTAAGGATACCCTTCTTAAATATTTTGTCAGCTCGTTTAATACTGAAGAAATATATACATTCTATCACCATAGCGATCTTTTGTTAAACGAGGTTTATTGCTATTGTTCAAAAATCTTTGCTTTTACTGAATGTTTGTACGAACAGTCTATAAATCTTGCAAAGCATTTGTATGATAATAGTACGCATCCCAAAATCAAAATGGGTGAGTTTTATGTTGTCTATTTTAGAAATTGTGTTATAAATAACCAATTAGTAGATGCAATTGGGATTTTTAAATCCGAAAATAAAGAGACATTTTTAAAAATAAACCACAAAGAAGAAAACTTTGAAATAGAAAGCGAAACTGGAATAAGCATCAATAAACTAGATAAAGGTTGTTTGGTTTTCAATATTGAAAAAGAAAATGGCTATTTAGTTGCAGTTGTGGATAATACGAATAAAGGATCTGATGCTAAATATTGGATGGACGATTTCTTACATGTACGCCCTCGAAAAGATAGCTTCAATCAAACACAAAACATGCTGTCTCTATGCAAGAGTTTCGTTTCTCAATTACCAAGTGATAATGGTAAAGTCGAAAAAGCAACATATATGAACAGAAGTGTGGAAGCTTTGAAAGAGGAATCTGTTAATGTAGAAACTTTTGCGGAACAGGTTTTTGAAACTCCAGAATTAGTTTCTGAGTTCAAACAGTATAAAGAAAGTTATCAGAAAGAGAGAGATATTGAAATTGACGATTCTTTTGCTACTGCATCTAATGCAATCAAACGTAGAGCTACAGGTACAATGACAACAATTAAGCTTGATAAGAACTTTGATATAAACATTCATGGCGGAGAGCAATATATAGAAAGAGGCTATGATGAGAAGCGAAAAATGCATTACTATCAGTTGTTTTTTAAAGAAGAAAAATAGACAGATGAACGAAGATAACAAAATCATACTTTATCAGGACGATAACGATATAACTCGTGTGTCTGTGCGCTTTGCAGATGAAGACTTATGGCTGACACAAAATCAGTTGGCAGAAATTTATTGTACAACTCAACAGAATATCAGCCAACATGTGGACAATATATATAAAGATGGAGAACTGACCATGGAGGCAACTAACAAGAAATTCTTGTTAGTTCGTCAGGAGGGCAACCGTCAGGTAAAACGCAATATTGACCACTACAATCTTGATATGGTTATCGCCTTGGGGTATCGTATCCAGTCTCAGGTAGCGACTCGTTTCCGTCGTTGGGCAACACAGCGGCTTCACGAATATATCCAAAAAGGCTTTGCCATGGATGATGAGCGGTTGAAGCAAGGCGGCAATCGCTATTTCCGTGAACTCTTACAGCGCATCAGGGATATTCGTAGTAGTGAGCGCAACTTTTACCAACAAGTCACAGATATTTATGCTACGGCCACGGATTATGACCCACGCGATGAGATGACGAAATTGTTTTTCGCCACCGTACAGAACAAGTTGCATTATGCAGTTCACGAGAATACGGCAGCTGAGGTTATTTACAATCGTGTGGACAATGAGAAGCCGTTTGTGGGTATGACAAACTTCAAGGGAAACTATGTGACTAAGGATGATGTAAAGATTGCCAAGAACTATTTGTCTGAGATTGAACTTCAACGTCTGAATCTGCTTGTTTCCGGTTTCCTGGACTTTGCCGAGTTCCAAGCATTAGAAATGAATCCTATGACAATGAAAGATTGGATAGAAGCACTGGACAACCAAATTATAGCACACAAGCGAAAGGTTTTGATTGGCAAAGGAAACATTTCGCATAAACAAGCGATTGAGAAGGCCGAAAAAGAGTTCGCCATCTATCGCAAGCGTGAAATGGAACTGCTTGAAAGCGATTTTGATAAGGAAATCAAGAAATTGAAAGATAACAATGGTAAAAGTTCAAACTAATTCACTACCTTTGCCTTTGGAAACCTTCACGCAACCTTGCGCAGAACGCAGCAAATCATTGGTGGAGCAAACGGAGGAGATTACAATTGAGTAGCTTTTAGAAAATAATGATATTCAGCCACTTGGAAACAAATTACGATTCCTGGTGGGTAATTGCATTAGCCAGATATGCCCTGAGCCACACTTTATCACCCACCTGATAATGGTCGCGGTCCGTATGCAAATACACTTTTTCCTGGGGGAGCTTACCCACAAAATCCAGCATATTTTTAACTAACCGCACCCGGAAATCTTCCACTTCCGGGGATGCGAACGCCCACATACCCACCACAACCGCTAACAAAACAATAATCTTTTTCATCTCTGTGGAAAAAATAACTCCGGAGCACGACGGGCACTGAATTTCTGAAAAAGCATTTCCGTATAAGGAGTATTAAAAATCCGCGCGTGAACAGGACATTGTTTGACACAAGCACAACATTTTATACAAGCTTCGGCACTGCTCACAATTCTCTCTTCCTGGACCGAAATAGCCTGAACAGGACATATTTCACTGCAAAATCCGCATAAAGTACAGACAGCCTGGTCTGTTTGAGGCGTTTGCGGAGTTTTCGGCCCATTTACTTTATAAGGATAATTCCCCTTAACGACAAGTTCTCCCCAGCCTTCTGCGCCCGTTTCCACCAAATGACGTATTTTTCTTCCGAAATCCACTGCCTCGGTCAAATCCTGCCCGTCCGGACGATGGGCAGCTATCGGGAAATGCTCCCGGCTGTAGGAATGCTCTCCGATAAAAGCACCGGCAGCTATCGGACAAAATCCATGGGCCACACTCCAATCCTTTAATTCCAACAATGCATCATCATAATCGCGGTTGCCATACACTACGACCAGAACTGCCGGAGTTTGCTCCCCCCGGACAAGTTCCATCCGTTCGAGTGCTGTTGCAGCTACACGTCCGCCGTAAACCGGAACAGCTATTACAACGATTTCATTTCTTATTCGCAACGGTTTCCTCAATCCTTCATAAGTCAGATCAGTCTTATCAGTACGTTCCGAACCTATGCCATACATAATTTTCTCCCCTATCAAATGAGAAGAACGGGTCGGCGAAAAACAAATCAAATGAGAACAGGTATATTCCATAAACAACTCCTCCTTGGTATTTTTACAAAATTAGTCTTTCCCTCCTTATTTCCAAATTTTAACTCTTTCTTGTTAATCTGCTTAAAACAGGACACAAGTCAGTTCTTATAAAAGAAATATGGCCTCTCATGAATTTTTACTAATTTTGTCAATTCATCAGCTAAATCAACAACGTGGAAAACATTTTTCCCAACCATACCGCCGACGCCCGGGATATACGCAAGCTTTTCAGGAATTATGCCTATCCCGCCATGCTGAATATGATAGTCTTATCGCTCTATAATATTGTAGACCGGATATTCATCGGACAAGGTGCGGGAGCTTTGGCCATCTGCGGATTAGCCCTTACTCTGCCATACATTTCCCTGTTAGGAACGATAGGAACGCTCACAGGGGTCGGTGGTGCTGACCGCATTTCTGCTGCCATCTCACTTCGCAACCCGCGTTTAGCCTGTAAAATCCTCGGAAATGCCATATTCCTGAATTTCATTTTATCCCTTCTCCTTATCCTTTTTTCATTGTATTACTTAGATGAAATTTTATATGCCTTCGGAGGAAGTGAACACACCATCCCCTATGCCCGTAAGTACCTCACCATCCTTATTCCGGGGAGTTTGCTCACCAACCTGAATTTTACTTTTTGCAACAGCATCCGGGCCGCAGGTTCTTCCAGACAATCGATGGTAATCATCCTCACCGGCGTCATAGCCAATATCCTGCTCGATCCCATTTTCATCTTCGGTTTCCGGCTGGGTATTGAAGGAGCCGCCATAGCCACCGTACTATCCATGTGCATCAGTTCCCTGCTTCTGCTCCTGCATTTCCACAGTCCCCGCTCCTCCTTGCGACTGCAATTCAACTGCCTGATACCCGAACCTCTGATCCTCATCAATATCATCGGAATTGGTATGGCAGCCTTCATCATGAACATCACCACAGGAATGGTCAACATCATCATGAACCGCTATCTGGAAAATTACGGAGGCGATTATGCCATTGGTGCGTACGGAATCATCAGCAGTTACTCCATACAAATTTCGATGTTACTCATGGGAATATGCCAGGGCATGCAACCAATCCTAAGTTACAATTATGCCACCGGAAAACAGAAACTGGTAGCCCATACATTACGAACAGCCATCTACACCGGCAGTCTGATTGCCTGCATCGGCTTTATCCTGGGGGAAGGATTGGCCCCGTGGCTGGTGAAAGCCTTTACCACTGACCCCACCCTACTGAAAATCAGCGAAAACGGATTAAGGCTTACCTTTTTGGCAATGCCCCTGATTGGATTTCAAATCATAGTGACCAGCTATTTCCAATCCGTCCGCCAGGCTCCTAAAGCCATCATCATGAACATTTCCCGTCAATTTGTATTCCTGATTCCTGCTTTGGGACTTTTTTCCAACCACTGGGGACTCAACGGAATCTGGTTAGCTATTCCTTTCGCCGACCTGATGGCTACTGTTATTGCCATATTTTTCTATTGGAAACAAAAATCCGTCTCCCTCATTTCCAATTCAGTAAATCGTATACATTAAGCTCTTCGCCTACCACCCAAACCAAATCGCCTGCCTCAAAAACCGTATCTGCATCAGGATTCCTCAGAGAGGCAGTTCCCCGCTCCATCCCCACAACCACACATCTGTACTTTTCCCGTATGCCCGACTCCCGTATACTCTTTCCCTTCAACGAAGATTCTTCATCCACGACAAATTGTTTCAAACAAACTTCACTCTGGGTAAGGTCAGAATCCGCAGGAGGTAAAGTCATCGTCTGTAATTTCTCCCCAAAGCGTTCCAATTGCTCATCGCTACCAATCACTTGTATACGGTCCTGAGGGAAAAGTCTTTCCATCCCTCCGGGGATATTGATGCAATTCTGCCCCCTGAAAATAGCTACGACCATCACATCAAACCGGTTTCCCAAAGCCAATTCCGATAAAGTATACCCCACCCACAAAGAATCCGACGGAATAACAAAATCCGCCAAATGCAAATCCCTGGATAATAAATGCCCTGCAAACCGGGGAGGCACCTTACCTCCGGAATGACGGGCATACACTTCCCTCACCCGGAAATTGTGCAAAAAATGACGCTCTATCTGAATGGATTGCTTTTTCAGATAACGGGAATAAAAAATAACAGCCATCAACACACAGGCAATGCCCAGCAACAAACCGACGGAAGCCTGGAAAAGGGACATGATAACCACCATCACATACACAATGGCCAGAACAAAACGGAAAATGACCAATGAAACCAGATAAGCCCGGCTAAAATAACCGTCCTCCCATAAAAGACGGAACTCCACGGAATGATTTTTTTTAGCGACAATGGCTCTCAGAAAAGGAGATATCAGAAGCAGAATCAGCCCTGCACAAAGCAAAGACCCCCAAAACCCGGGAATATGCATCCGAACCAACGGAACTAAAAAATTAAAGGATATAATCAGTATGGCTATAACAATCACTGAATAAATCACAACAATATGAATCAAGGAAGTCAGAAGTTTCTTCCAATTGCTTTCATGATTCACCACCCGGGTACCTGAAGTATAATGCTCAATAAAACGCCTCCATTTCCGGGGCAGATTCTTCTCCACATAAGGATAAACAGGACCAGCCGCCCGAATCATATAAGGAGTCAGAAAAGTAGTAATCACCGCCACAGCCACAACAATGGGATACAAAAAATGACTCGTTACGTGCATCGTCATTCCTAAACCCGCAATAATAAAAGCAAACTCCCCGATCTGAGTCAGACAAAAACCGGACTGAAGAGCGGTTTTCAAAGGCTGACCGGCCAATACCACCCCCAGCGTGCCAAAAGTGGCCTGCCCCACCAAAACAGCCAACGTAATCAGGATGACAGGCCAGAAATACTCCATAATCATCCCCGGATCCACCATCATTCCGACCGAAACGAAAAATATGGCAGCAAACAGATCTTTT
>Ga0137306_103927_pt1 | contig 10622 bp, 7 predicted proteins | sample Inofroosms_March_FD_97187 | JGI IMG/M metagenome (GOLD analysis project Ga0137306, IMG submission 97187) | Mouse cecal microbial communities from Vienna, Austria - N-Acetylneuraminic and N-Acetylglucosamine D2O microcosms_March | ecosystem: Host-associated > Mammals > Digestive system > Large... | reverse complement strand
CTTTATCTTGGCATTATTCCTGTCTAGTATTGGAGTGTGGGCTTATGTGCGCAATAATATGACGCGCGTGATCGTGGACAAATATGGGTTTATGAATGAAAAATTGGGAATCTCTTTGGATTCACTTTACCAAAAGAGCGATGAAGTGACAGCGGAATGTATTATGGACAATGATGTTCAAAAAAGCCTGCGTGCTGAAGAACTGCAGGATGTGCAGCGCAATGCCCTCAGCAAGTATTTTGCCTATATTGACCTAAATCATGTCTCAGAATACTGTTATGTGGACAACAAAAAGCATGTGTATACAAAATCTTACTCCAAAATTACTTATGAAGATTTTGAAAACAGCAAATTTGCAACCATGCTTTCTGAAAAGTATTCCAAAACAGAATGGTTCTGGACCAAAGACACCTTGTTTCATATAGGAGAGGAGGCGTTGTTTGTGGGCAGATATGTGCGCAGTATGGATTATTCTCATAAACCAGGTATGATCTTTCTTAAAATGGATCAGCAATTTCTGGAAAATCTGTTTGGGAAAAATGAGAATAACACAATAGACGCTGCTGTCGGTATTGTGGACAAAAACGGAAATTTTTGTTTGGAGCGCTATCCTCAGGGCTTTTCGATCAATGATACTGTAAGAAAAAAAATTGTCAGTTTAACCCAAAGTGAAGATTATGGTGTTATTCTGAAGGGATATCAGACGGCCGGCGGCATTCTTCAAGTATATCGGCAGCAGGAGAGTGGTATGCTGGTCTTTACCCTGGTTCCCAACACCATTCTCTACAAGGAATTAAACCAAATCTTACTGGTGCTTGTTGGTATCTATTTCTTGGTTATTCTCGTTACAGTTGTCACAAGCCTCTACATATCCAAAATATTTACCGAACCAATTCAAAAGCTTAGCGCCGCGATGGAAAACTTTGACGGTAAAGATTTTAACCACAAAATCGAACTCCATACAAACACAGAGCTTGATAATATCGGTCATTCCTATAACGAGATGTTAAATAACATTGAACAACTGCTAATCGAAATTAAAAATCAAGAAAAAGAACTTCGAACCAGCGAGCTAAACATGTTGATCAACCAGATTAATCCTCATTTTTTATATAATACACTTGATACCATTTATATGCTCGCGCGAATCAATGGCGAGGAAACTACCATGAAAATGATTCAGGCGCTGTCAAAGTACCTGAGATTGTCTTTGAGCAAGGGACATGAGATTGTAACTGTCGCAGATGAACTAGAAAACGTCAAAAGTTACATGGAGATTCAGCAAATTCGAAATGATGATCTTTTTTGCTATGAAATTAACTGCAATGTGAATGCAAAAGAGCGCTGGGTTTTGAAACTTATTTTGCAGCCACTTGTAGAAAATGCCATCAAATATGGATTTTGTGATATTTCTGAGGGAGGTTTGATTCGCATTGATGTCCAGGAACAAGCTCAAAAATTGACCTTTATGATATATAACAGCGGGACTCCCATGCAGCAGGAAATTGCAGATAAGCTAAACAGGCTCGCGAAAGTGCCTGTGGCAGATATGAAACAATTTTTTCCCGATAAACAACATGGATATGGCGTGATCAATATTATTACCCGACTGCGGCTGAAATATGGAGAGGAGGTAAAGTATGAATACGAGATACACAAAAACGGAACCACCTGCATCATTCAGCTTCCCGAAAATGGAGTGGAAAACGATGAGCTATAAAAAAATCACAGTCTTTCTACTAACTGCTGTGTTTTTTTTGGGATTATCAGGATGTACTGGAACGGAAAACCACAATCCACGCAATCCCAAAGAAGAGATTTCCATTCCCATGATCCTGACGGTAGATCCCAGTACTGGCAGAAAAAATGAAGAGCATGTTGTAAAAGCATTTAATCAGGCATATGCTGGCACTTATCAGGTAGACGTGGAATGGATTATGGAGACCGAAGAAGAATATCGCAAGAACTTAAAGAGATTAAATGTCACAGATCAGCTTCCATCCGTGATTACAGACCTTCGAACCCTTCCATCTTTTTATCAAATGATGGTTGAGGAAAATCGGATGGAGGACTTATCCCCATATATTCAAAATGATAAAGAATGGAAAGACTCTATCGAGACCGCTGTGTTGGAAGCATGTAGTGAACCAGACGGCAGTATTTATCTTGCGCCTTTAAGCACAGCGGCATTTTCTTGCTCTGGCGTATTTTGGAATAAACATTTGTTTCAAGAAGCAGGGATATCTGAATTTCCACAGACTTGGGAAGAGTTTTGGAACTGCTGCGAGAAGTTACAGTCACATGGCGTTACTCCTCTCGCTCTGCACACAGAAGGCACGGCATGGAGCCCGATGCAATTCGCAACTGCAGAACTTGCTGATTCCAAAGAAGGCTCGGCATTTATGAAAAAACTATTTCCCGACAGCTACCACAATCCGCATGGCCTTCAACTGGCAGAAACCTTAAAGAAACTGTTTCAGTACACTTCAGATGACGCTCTTCACGCAGATTTTGATGTAGCTTATACCAATTTTATATCGGGCAAAGCCGCAATGATCGCCAATGGTTACTGGATGATTGACCAAATACCAGAAGATTTTATAACACAAGTGCACTTTTCTCCATTCCCAGGGAATAAATTGATTTCTTCACCAGAAACATTTGGCTGGGCTGTGATTTCTGACTACAAAAAAGAGATCAAGGAAGGCGCTATAGAATTTTTGAAATTTCGCACAAAGTATAATAAAAATGAAAAAGAACTATTTCTAAATAAAAAAATTCCTGGTATCAATCAACTCCTAACAGATTATATTGACGCCTATAACAGTGAACCGCAGATTGTCCCCAATTATCAAGTAAAATGGAATTCGCTGCTTCAAGAGCAGACATTGGGCGAATACATCCCAAAATTGGTAAACGGTGAAATCACAACAGAAGAATTTACCCTCATGGAAGATGAAAGCATTCGCCAATTTCAAAAAGAATCCCGATAAGCAGGATTTCTAGATCAAGAACCATTTTAAAGAGAGCTTGATGTTGACAAAGATAAACTTCAGTGAAATCTTTTGCTGAAGTTTATTTTTTTGCATTTGAGGTTTTTTAATTGTTACAGCCTTTGTATAGATTACTGGTAAGATAAGGGTACAAAAAATCTTACAGAGAAACAGAAATTTAGAAAGGTGGGTAAACATTATGAAAATGCGTAAAATTGTATCGGTATTACTGGCAACTGCAGTCACAGTTGGTATGCTTGCGGGGTGTGGCAGCGGTAATGGCAGCAGTGGTAATGGCAGCAGTGATAGCAGCTCAGCAAATACTCCCTCAGGAACACAAGCGCAGGCAAAAGGAAAGGTATATTATCTAAACTTTAAACCGGAAGCTGATGAGTACTGGCAAAAACTGGCTAAGGATTATACGAACGAGACAGGCGTTTCTGTAACAGTTCTTACTGCTGCAGCAGGTGAATATGAAAAAACACTGAAATCAGAGATGGCCAAAAGCAATGCGCCGACTTTGTTCCAAGTCAATGGACCAGTGGGTCTTGCCGGCTGGAAAGATTACTGTTATGACCTTAAAGGTTCTGACATTGTGGGAAATCTTACAGATGATAGTTTCACGTTAATGGACGGAGACAAAATAGCTGGTATCGCCTATGTAATTGAGAACTATGGCATCATTTACAATAAAGACTTACTGAAAAAAGCTGGATATAGTGCAGACGATATTACAGACTTTGACAGCCTCAAAAAAGTAGTGGAGGATATCACCCGCAAAAAGGATCAATTGGGATTCTCTGCATTTACCTCAGCGGGAATGGATGGCTCCTCTGACTGGAGATTTAAGACTCATCTTGCCAATCTTCCCATTTATTATGAATATAAAGAGCAGGGAATCAATAATACAGACGCCATCAAGGGTACCTATCTCGACAACTATCGTCAAATTTGGGATTTGTACATCAACAATGCAACTTGTGAACCGACCGCTCTTTCCACTAAAACGGCCGATGACGCCACCGCAGATTTTGTCACAGAGGAAGCTGTATTCTATCAGAATGGTACCTGGGAGTTCAATAATGTTGCAGATATTGGAGAGGAAAACCTTGGCATCCTTCCCATTTATATTGGTATGGACGGAGAAGAAAATCAGGGGGTATGTACAGGAACCGAAAATTACTGGTGTGTAAACTCCAAAGCATCTGAAGATGACATCAAAGCAACTTTAGACTTTATGAACTGGTGTGTTACTTCTGATACAGGTGTAGAATCAATGTGTAAAGATATGGGATTTGTTATTCCCTTTAAAGCAAACCTTGAATCTGAAAATGTACTTGTAAATGAGGCAAACAAATATATGGAAAATGGAAAAACTCCGGTTTCCTGGAATTTCTCAACTATGCCCTCAGAAGAATGGAAAAACGGAGTAGGCTCTGCACTCACATCTTATGCCGCAGACCAGACTGACGAAAATTGGCAAAAAGTGGTTACAGCGTTTATTGACGGCTGGGCCGCAGAAGCTGCGGCATCCAAATAAACAATATCAGAATCCATAACCAGCGGTAAAACGACGTGCTCTGCCGCTGGTTGGAAGGAGGGTTTTTATGGAAAAGGCGATTAAGCGTTATATGCCTATCTTTGTTCTTCCCACATTCTGTGCATTTATTCTTGGCTTTATCATTCCATTTCTTATGGGGATTTGGCTGTCATTTTGTAAGTTTACAACTGTGACAGATGCAAAATTTGTGGGAATATCCAATTATATCGACGCACTGAATGACACGGTATTTCGCCATTCATTCTGGTATACAGTTCTTTTCGCAATTATTTCATTGCTGGTTATCAATGTGCTTGCTTTTGCCTTAGCAATGGCCTTGACACAAAAGCTGCGGGGCACAAATATATTCCGTACTATTTTCTTTATGCCAAATTTAATTGGCGGCATCGTGCTGGGTTATATCTGGCAATTAATTTTCAATGGCATACTAGAAAAATATCAGACTGCACTTGGATTAAATGAATGGTATGGTTTCTGGGGACTGATTATTCTGGTTAGCTGGCAGCAGATCGGTTATATGATGATTATCTATATCGCAGGCTTACAATCCATTCCAGGAGACGTTATGGAAGCTGCGCAGATTGACGGCGCTAACAGATGGCAGAGACTGTGGAAAGTAACAATTCCAATGATGATGCCCTCGATTACTATTTGTATGTTCCTGTCCGTCACTAACGGTTTTAAACTGTTTGACCAGAACTTGTCACTGACTGCTGGAGAACCATCTAAAATGTCAGAAATGATGGCCTTAAATATCTTTAATACCTTCTACGGACGTACTGGATGGGAAGGTGTCGGTCAGGCAAAAGCTGTATTATTCTTTATTCTTGTGGTGCTGATTGGGGTACTACAGCTTCGTTCCACTCGTTCAAAGGAGGTGCAGCAATAGATGAAAGGAAAGAAAAATGCATTGAGCTGGTTTGGGACTATTGGATTCTCAATCATGGGTGTCATTTATATCCTGCCAATCTTAATCGTACTTATGAATTCATTTAAGAAAAAGGTATTTATCAATAAGGAACCTTTTTTGCTTCCCTCAGCCAAAACATTTACAGGCATTGAGAACTATATCACCGCAATCAATAAATATGAGCTTTTGAGCGCAGTAGGCTGGACGGTCTTTATCACCGTGGGATCTGTTTTGGTGATTTTAGTCTGTACTTCCATGTGTGCATGGTATATTACCAGAATTACCACCAGATTTACCAAATTGCTCTATTTATTATGTGTATTTTCAATGGTCGTACCATTCCAGATGGTTATGTTCACCTTATCATTGGTGGCAGACCGCACTGGACTGCGAACCCCTTGGGGAATCATTATTATCTATCTTGGATTTGGCGCCGGACTTGCGGTATTTATGTTCTGCGGATTTGTGAAATCCATCCCTCTAGAGATTGAGGAGGCGGCGATGATTGACGGCTGCACACCTCTGAGAACCTTTTTTAGCGTGGTGCTTCCCATTATGAAACCGACTTATATCTCTGTAGGTATCTTGGAAACCATGTGGATCTGGAATGATTTCTTACTCCCATACCTGGTCTTAGATCTCAATAAATACAAGACGATCTCCATTGCCGTCCAATATATGAAAGGAAGCTATGGCCGTGTAGATATGGGGGCGATTATGGCAGCTTTAATCCTGGCAGTGATTCCAGTTATCGTTTTCTATCTGGCATGTCAAAAACATATTATTAAAGGTGTAGCAGCAGGCGCAGTCAAAGGATAACTTTCGTAAAAGGAATACAGATATGAGACAAAATGGAATATTGCCGCCAATATCAGCTCTGCCTTCCCCCTATGGTATTGGCTGTTTTTAGAAGGAAGCTTATAATTTTATTGACCAGCTCAAAGAAGCCGGACAGACCCAGTGGCAAACACTGCCGCTGGGTCCTACCAGTTATGGGGATTCTCCGTACCAGTCCTTTTCAACCTTTGCGGGAAATCCCTATTTGCTTGATGAGAATCCGCCACCGCTTTCCAGTTTATGACATTTTACGGATAGACAATTTTAGAGGATTTGACGAATACTATTCTATCCCCTATGGAGAACAAACCGCCATCAATGGAACCCATGACAATGACACCCTCAAAGGATGGTATTAAACCATTTCGCCCCATGATAAAAAGAAGGCTCTCAGATATCTAAATAATTGGAACAGCCATGAAAAACAGATTCACTGGGATTATATTTGTCTGGCCATGCGAAGTGCGGCAGCTTACCAAATTATATGACAGACTATAAAAACGAAAACTCTTTATTAACTCTGCCAATACTTAGGTAGATATTTCTTAAGGATCTCAAAGGGCGCTGGACCCATTTTCATCAGTGCACTGTGAAACTTATAATTACTATATTGATCACCATATTTTTTGACAGCATATTGTTTGAGATTTAAAAATTCCAAATAACCGATATAATATTTTAGATAATGTGCTGGTTCCTCAACAATCAATTGATAGATTTCCTTTATAACCTGTTTATCGGTAATCTGATATGAAGCAAAAAAATCTACCGTGTCACGTAATGTCCAACCATCTTTATGGATGCCCATGTCTGCCGTGGCATAGAGACTTAACAGTGCGGCTTGATTTTTTTGCAAATATGCGGCTACTTTGGGATCCACATCTGCATAGTAAAAAGATTGCATTTCCACATAAGTTGCCCAGCCTTCCGCATATCCGCTGCTTCCAAATAAGCTGCGGATGGAACTAAGACCGCTGCTGCGCTCCATTACATTTTGATACAGATGACCTGGAAACCCTTCATGGGCAAGCGTAGTATAAAGTTTAAGCTTGGTATCTCCCTTAGATTGATTAATATAAATACAATTCTGTGAGATATCATCCAGAGGCGGCGTCAAGTAAAATGCAGGCGCTGTATACTCTTCTAGTGACGGATGCACTGATTTTATCGTAAATCCAACTTCTGGGGGCATCGGAAAATCCTCTTGCATTTTCACTTGTAAATCTTTTAATATTAACTCTGGTTCTTCTGTAGGAAGCTGGTAACTATTGCATTTTGAGCTCACATCAGGATACTTTAACGCTAACTGTGATAGTTCCTTTAAATCCTCTTTCCGTTTCTTATCTGTCTGTTTCTGCATCTTCTCCACAGAGAGTGCAGAACCTGTGACATCCGCTACCAGATATCGATAATACTCTTTCCCATTCGAAAGCCCACATAATCCTCCACTGTTTTTTCCCGTCCCTTTTAGCTTTGACAGCTCCTCTGCCAACATTTGATAAGCAGGTATAAACTGCTCCAATACAAGCTGACGGTTTTGTACTTTATAAACTTCTGCCTGGTCTTCTGTGAGAAATTCTGCCGCTTCCTGGATTCTGCTGTCAAACGTGGATAACAGATAATTGTTTTCTGGATTCTCCGTAAAATTCTGACACTGTTTTATGATATCATCCACTGCAAAATCTGCCATAAACAAACCTTGTTCTGATTTTTTGCGTTCCACTTCCATAATCTGCTGAAAAAAATCAGGCGTACAAGAAATAAGCCCCAAATAGTCTCTAATATCCTGTTCATCATAAAATGTATATTCTGCGAGAAGTACTGGCAGCTGAGATTGAAATCCTGTGCTGGGGCGTAAAATCTCATTGTAAAGTCCATATTCGGCTGCCGGCAATTCCTGATCAATATAATCCATCATAATATCATAGGTCAATTGCTGAGAAACTGTCAGCTCTTTTTTCTTAAATCCCTTTAGCTTCTTTTTCCAATTTTCCAGAAGGACAGCGGATTCCCCACTGGATTCATTAGAGACAGTCCCATATGTAACTGGATATTCCAAAATCCCATAATTTTCAGGATGCGCCAGGCAATAATGCATATTTAGAGTACTCGCTGACACCTCTGAGCGAAATAGTTGTTCCGTATATTCTGAAAATGCCTGCTGTGCCGCTTGATTCCCCGAATTTCCGGCACATCCTGCCTCAAAACACAAAACAATGGATAAAAAAATTGAGAGCCATTTTAAAAACTGTTTTTTCATATGCAGATGCTCACTTATATGGTATCTTTTCTCTATACTTATGTAAAAATTTTCACACTTAGACCAGCAGTTTGATAACTATCAAAAGCTATCTTTACAAAATATCTTAAGATAGATCGCAGGCTATTTTAAAAAGGATAGGAATTTTTTTTGAAATATGATAGAATAATAGAAATGACTGCCGCCTCCTGGAAGTTGCAGTCATATTTCATATACTTACTGACCGACAAATCATAAAGGAGGGACTATCATGGGAATCATTGACAATATCAACTTGGAAGAACTGGATTTCGTAGACATGGAAATAGAAGAAATCCAAAAACTGGCAGAAGAACTGCTTGCGGAACGAAAATATTCCCTGCTGAGGCAAATGCTGAGTAATTTAAATGCTGCCGATATCGCTCTTTTATTTGATGAAATAGACAAAAAAGAGATCCCTCTACTCTATCGCCTGCTGCCCAAAGAAGAGGCTGCCGAAACTTTTTCTTATCTAAGCCGAGATATGCAAAAAACCTTAATCAACACTCTGACTGACCGCGAACTACGCGCCGTTATGGATGATATTTTTCTGGATGATACGGTAGATATGATTGAAGAGATGCCTGCAAATGTGGTAGCTCGTATTCTGCGCAACACCGATGAACATACCAGAAAAATGATTAACCAAGTACTCAACTACCCCAAGGACAGCGCTGGAAGCTTGATGACGATTGAGTATGTCAATATCAAAAAAGAAATGACTGTTGGAACGGCGATCAGCCGTATTCGGCAAACTGCTGTAAACAAAGAAACCGTATACACTTGTTATGTAACAGAGAACCGTAAACTGATCGGTATGGTATCAGTAAAAGATTTGTTAATGGCTGAAGATTCTATGCAGATCGAAGACATTATGGAGACCAATGTGATCTATGTAGATACGCATGAAGATAAAGAAGAGGTTGCAAAAGTGTTCAATAAATATGATTTCTTAGCCATTCCCGTCGTCGACCGTGAGGAACGTCTGGTAGGTATTGTTACCTTTGATGACGCGATGGATGTAATGCAAGAGGAAAATACAGAAGATATCACCAAAATGGCCGCTATGACCCCCACGGATGACAACTACTTTAACACCTCTGTGTTTTCTCATGCCAAGAGCAGGATTGGCTGGTTGTTATTCTTGATGCTTTCTGCAGCTGTCAGCGGCTCTATTATCAACCATTATCAGGAATCCTTTCAATTATACCCTCTTCTGGTATCTTTTATCCCTATGCTTACCGGAACTGGAGGAAACTGTGGTTCCCAGAGTTCTACCTTAATGATTCGAGGGTTGTCTCTGGATGAGATTAAATTCAAAGATATTTTTCGGGTTATCTTTAAGGAATTTCGGGTTGCACTGCTTGTCAGCGTTGTCCTGGCAATTGTAAATGGATTGCGCATCTATATCCAATATGGAGATCTGCAGATGGCTGCCATCATTGGCTTGTCCTTGATTGTCGTCATAATAATTTCTAAATTTATTGGCTGTACTCTGCCTTTAATCGCAGAACATATCCATCTGGATCCAGCGCTTATGGCAGCTCCCTTAATCTCTACGATTGTCGATATCTGTTCAACGCTCTTATACTTTAAAATTGCCACAATTGTGTTGCATATTTCTGTATAAAAAGAATCCCGCAAACGCGGGATTCTTTTGTCATCGATGATGTCTTCCACCGTGATGTCCGCCACCATGATGTCCGCCACCTGAACTATAGCTACCGTAATACTCTGGACAATTTGACATATCCTGATAGCAAGCATCATTATGGTAATGTCCGCCATAATAGCTTGTTGTATCCGTATACTGTACTGGCTCTGGCTGATAACTTACATCCGGTGTGGGCTCTGGCTGATAACTAGTATCATCCACCGTTGGCTCTGGATCAGGATAGACTGGATAAATGCAATCTGTATTATAAACACAAACATTTCCAACTGGACAATTTCTGATTGCCACATCTGCTGGAAAACTATCCTCAGCTACATTGACAACAGTTTTCACGATACCAGTACTGTTATGATGTATACCATTGTAAT
>Ga0137306_103926_pt1 | contig 10627 bp, 8 predicted proteins | sample Inofroosms_March_FD_97187 | JGI IMG/M metagenome (GOLD analysis project Ga0137306, IMG submission 97187) | Mouse cecal microbial communities from Vienna, Austria - N-Acetylneuraminic and N-Acetylglucosamine D2O microcosms_March | ecosystem: Host-associated > Mammals > Digestive system > Large... | reverse complement strand
AGCCGCCTACCAGTCTGCGGCGTTGATCCGGCAGATCATAAAGGATGACTTCAGTAACAGTGCGGAGATCCTGCAGGTAATAGATGCCTGCGGAACAGAATTAACGGACTTTTTCCGGATGCCTTCTTGCATACCGTTTCAGAGAAAGATCCCGCTGCCTGTCCGTACGTGTGATTTCTTCCATGCGGCGAAGCATACCTTAAGCCAGATCCCCTATCTCCACAGCCACAATTTCTATGAATATATTTATGTCCTGCGCGGCAACTGTAAACAGCACACAGAGACACCGGCGCAGACAATTCTTCTGAAAGCACATCAATCCTGTCTGCTCTCTCCCGGTGTCTCGCATATTGTGGAGCGATGCGGGAAGGAAGATATCATTCTGAAATTTGCCGTCTCAGAATCCTTATTCCGGGAAGTGATACTGCCGTTTTCTTCTGCCGGTATGGAAAAAGATGTCCTGATATTCCATCATAGCAATGCACAGATCAGCATGTGTATCTATATGCTGTTAAAAGAAAGCAGGAATCCATGCGAATTTGGCGAAACGGCTATCAGGAATTATCTTTCCCTGCTGTTTATCGAACTTATGAGGAAACCGCCTGCACCATATCCTGATATCATCGAAAAGCTGTGCTCGTATTTCGAGGAAGATCCCGGAGGTATCACCCTGCAGAAATTCGCTGCCATAGCAGGTTACAGCGCAGACCACACCGGACGGCTGATCAAAAACAGCACCGGCAGAAGCTTTGTGGAATATATACGGGATCTGAAACTCGCCCGGGCAGCCGGGTTGCTTATGGAGACAGATTACACCATAGAGCATGTTGCGGCATTATCCGGGTATGCGAATCCGTCCGGATTCTATAAACAATTCTGCCGTGTCTATGGAATCTCCCCCGGCGAATACCGTAAAACATTTTAAATGCCGGATAAGAAAACACAAATATCGTTTGGGAATATTGTATTGCATACTGCTTTCTGACAAAATTATTGTCATGGCATGGTGAACCGGTGGATCCTCCGGCTCCAAACCAACGGTCCGATTGGCCGGTTCAAGACATACTACGGATAACAGAAAGAGGGGTAACAGGAAAGCAGTATGAAAAGCAAGACCAAACACCATTTAACGGAAAGCCAGATCAAAAAGCTGGTCAGGAAGAATTTCGGAGAAGACTGTGAAATAACAGACCTTACAGAACTAAAAGGCGGCCAGTTCAACGCGGTATATGCGATGAGAAGAACAAGGGAAGCAGACCGGATCGTGCTGAAGGCCGGCGTGATTCCAGGTACTCCTCTGCTTACATACGAAAGAGATGTCATGCCGACAGAAGTTGCCTGCATCCGCATGCTGAAAGAAAAGACGAATGTTCCCGTACCGGAAATCCTCGCCTGCGATTTCAGCAAGACAGAAATCGACAGCAATTATTTCTTTATGACGGCCATGGAAGGAATCACGCTTTCTGCAGCGGCCAGGAAGATGGACCGGCAGAACCTGGACAGAATCCGGGCACAGATGGCAGAATATATGGTACAGATGCACCAAATCAAGGGCAGCTATTACGGATATTTTACCGAACAGAAAAAAGAACAGTACCCGACGTGGCAAGCTGCCTTCCGCAGTATGGTAGAACAGCTTTTAGAAGATGCCGAAGAACATCATACCCGTCTTCCATATGACAGAATCCGGCGAACGCTCCATGATAATGCTTCTTATCTGGATCTGTGCCAGGAACCGGCTCTGGTGGATTTCGACTGTCATGACGGAAACGTATTCGTCAAAAAGGACGGCTGTGAATACACAGTGGAAGGTATCCTGGATTTTGAAAGAGCTTATTGGGGAGACCCAATCGCGGATTTTCCGGGTGCATTTGTCTTCACAGATGACATTAGCAAAGAGCCGGCATTTCTGAACAGCTACCTGAAGGCAGGCAGCGAACTGAAAACCTATGACGAAAGTGTAAGAAAACGGTATCTGTTGTACAGAATGTATCTCTCCATTATTATGACTGCGGAATGTTTCCGATATGGATGGCTGTACGGAAAACTGCAGTCGGCTCTGGCCAGAAGTTTTCTGGATAAATGCCTGAAGGGACTGGAAAAGTGAGCGCGGCCGGAAAAGATCCTGCACATTTGGGATCCATGCCAGTCGGCAGGCTGATCTGCCAGAACACGATACCGGCGTTTGTCAGTATTCTGGCCTACAATCTGTACAATATTGCCGATACGTTTTTTATTGCAAAAGGTGTCGGAATGGATGCCGCCGGCGGCCTGGCTGTCAGCTTCCCGCTCTTCATCTTTCTCTCCGCATTCACCTCCATGCTCGGCGGTGGCGGCGCTTCCATACTGTCGCAAGCTCTGGGAGCGGGAGATTTACGCAAGGCAAACAGGGTAATCGCCAACTGCTTTGGAGTATTCTTCCTCATCGCCGTTCTGATATCCTTATTCGGCCTGCTCTTTCTGGAACCTCTCCTGTATGGCATGGGCGTGACAGATACGCTGCTGCCTTATGCGAAGACATATACCCGCATCATTTTGTCGGCTGCGGTAGTCTCCACCGGTTTCTCAAGCCTGATACGGGCGGAGAGCAGCAGCAGATATGCCATGTACATCTGGCTGATTCCCATCGGAATCAATCTGCTCGCGGATCTGATCCTGATCTTCGTCTTTTCTATGGGAGTTGCAGGCGCTGCTATGGGCACCGCATTGTCATGGTGTGTCTCTATGGCAATGAGTGTCCGTTACTTTTTTCTGTCAGGAAGAAGGATCGTGAAAATCGAATATCAAGATTTCAAACCGGACCTTCCGCTGCTGAAAGAGATATTCGGCATCGGGATCCCGGCCTTTATACAGACATCCGGCTATAGTTTCTCTGTTATTTTTATCAATCAGATTCTGAAAAATCATGGCGGAGATCTGGCCATCAGTACCTATGGGATCGTCAGTAAGGTGTATACATTTCTTCTTCTGGGCATCACCGCACTCATGCAGGGAATTCAGCCGATTATCGGTTATAATTACGGAGAAGGAAAATCAGAAAGAATAAGCGAGACTCTGCATAAATCTTACCGGTTAGCAGCTTTTTACGGATTGGCCGTTTTTGCGGTTCTTTTGCTGTCTGCGGAATCCATGATCCGTATCTTTACCCCAGACAATGCTGTAATCGGGCTGGGGCGGGATATCCTGCTGACCATGGGAGGCGGAATCGTGTTCCATGGCATTTATTCCATCCAATCCGTTTATTTCCAGGCAACGGGGAAACGCGGGGTATCTCTTTTCTTATCCCTGTGCAGCCACATTATCTGCCTGATTCCCTCTGCTATGATCTTGCTGACATTTGTGGGAAACGCAAAGATCTGGTATGCATTTCCGTTATCCGGATTTGCGTCCATGGTCATTTCCTGCCTGCTGATGAAAACCATGGCAAAAGACAGATAGAAGACGGGCAGAACCCGGAAATCCGTAGTAATTTCCTATAGAATGAAATGGGGCTGGTCGCTTCGCGACCCGCCCCATAATATATTTCTGTAATGTTTCAGCCTTCGGCCTGTTTCCCCTGATCACTTCTTCGCATCTTTATTCAAAGGCCGTACCATAAACAGACTGATCAGCAAAGCCACGATATAAAGCACGATCGTCAAATACAACACATTCTGATATCCGACAGGATTGATGCTGTTGCCGTGGGAATCCTGCATGAATTCCCCGGTGCTGTTAACGATCAGGTTCGCAACCTGATTACCTGTCAGGCCGGCAAACGCCCATGCCGACAAAGTGATTCCATGCAATGCACTGATGCTGCCCATGCCATAATGATCGGAGAGCAGTGTGGGCACATTGGAAAAACCGCCGCCATATCCTGCATTGACAACGAAAATCAGCCCCAGTACCAATACTGTAAGAAGCATATTACCCTGGCCGTTCTTAATTCCGCCCGTTACCATAACCAATCCTGTGAACACAATGGAAAGCACGAAGATCAACTTGTAAATCGTATTCCTGTCCTTCATGGTATCCGCCCACGCCGAGAAACCAAGACGTCCGCCTGCATTGAAGATCGCGGATACGGTAGAGATAATACCGACAGCTCCTGCCAGACCGATACACTTCACGATCATCTTCTCCTGGGAGATCAGTGCCAGGCCACAGGTAATATTGATATAGAACATAATCCAGATACCGATATAATTGGCAACAGGCCTTGTCTTAATAACAGACAAGATGCTCTGGCCCTTCTCTTTCTTCTGAGGCTCATGCCAGCCTTCCGGTTTCTTCAATAAGATATGGCCCGTAAACATCATAATAAAATATACAGCCGCCAGGATCATGAACATCTTATAGATGCCGCCCTCGCCCAGATTGTCCAGCATAGCCTGCATGATCGGGCTTGCAATCGCCTTGGCCGCACCGAATCCCGCAACCGCCAGGCCGGTCGCCAGGCCCTTCCTGTCCTCAAACCAGAGCATAAGTGTCTTAACCGGAGACAGATAACCGGTTCCAAGGCCGACTCCCATAATGAAACCATAGCATATGTAGATACCGATCAGCGCCAGAACACTGTGCTGATGCTGGCCGCCGTAATATATGAAAAATCCTGTGCCGGCCATACCTGCCGCAAAACAGATCGCGGCAATCAATGATGATTTATGGATATCCTTCTCCACCACATTCCCCAGAAACGCTGCAGACATTCCCAGAAAGAAGATCGCGAAACTGAATGCCCACTCCGTTGCACCCTTGGAAAAACCGATGTAATCCGCTATCTCCTGGCTGAAAATGGACCAGCAGTATACGGTACCGATGCTGCAATGGAGTAAAAGCGCCGGAATAGCGGCACATATCCATTTGTTTTGACTCTTTTTCATGTTGATAACTATCCTCTCTTTCGTTATAAAATCTCTCTTCTATTTTACTCTTAATGATAACAAATTTCAATTCAAAATTTCTTTAGGATCCGCTTGACATTTACAGCCGCAAGTTGTAGTTTATTATCATATCTAATATATTCTATACTTTATTTCTATGGTTCCGTGGATTACGGCACAGACAACTGTATTTTATCTTTACACCTGTCTGATCCCCGCGGAAGTCGGCAGCATCCGCCGAATTTTCCAGTTATCGTATCAACTTAGGAAACACACGTTTACACAGGAGGAGATTTTATGACAAACAAACTGAAGAATTATTTTCCCATGATACAGGAACGGCAGGAGATTCTTGCCAGGATCCGGGCCGACCGCTCTCTTCATGCAAGATTCAGAAGCTGGCCTGCAGCACAACAGGAAGAATTTCTGGATATCTGCACCGGTGTCAAAGGCCTGAAGCTGTTGTACGATGGATTCTTTAAGGAAGTCATGAATCCCGAATATGTCCCGAGCCGGCTGAACGATTTTCTTTCCCATATGCTGGGACAGGAAGTCAGGATCCTGAAGGTCCTTCCCAACGATTCCACCAGGCTTGCGGACGAAAGTTCACTGCTGATCATGGATATTGTGGTGGAACTGGAGGACCGCAGTATTGCCAATGTAGAGATGCAGAAGATCGGATACCTGTTCCCCGGCCAGAGGAGCGCCTGCTACTCGGCAGATCTTCTCCTGCGGCAGTACAGGCGCGTCCGTGGCGAGAGAAAAGACAGTTTTAACTATCACAACATTAAAAATGTCTATACCATCGTTCTGTTTGAAAAAAGCCCGAAAGAATTTCACGCATACCCTCATGAATATTATCATTTTTTCGAACAAAAATCTAATACCGGACTGAAAATGGAACTCTTGCAGAAATACCTGTTCATCCCTCTTGACATCTTTCGGAAAAGTCAGCACAATAGAACTATCAACAACAAAAAAGATGCATGGCTGACTCTCTTCTCCTGCGATGACCCTGATACGGTTGCGGAACTGATCCGGGCATATCCGGAATTCATGGGAATATACGAGGAAGCCTACACAATCTGCCTGAATATAGAAAGGGTGATGGAGATGTTCTCAGAAGAACTGGCGATTCTTGACAGAAATACCGCAAAGTATATGATGGACGAAATGCAGAACGAAATCGACGCGATGCATGACAGACTCAAAGAACAGAAGAAAGAATTCGATGAACAACAAAGCAAGCTCGAAGAACAGCGAAGCGAGCTTACTCAGCAACGGAGTAAACTTGTCCAACAACAGAGTAAGCTTAACCAACAACAGAGTAAGCTTGACCAACAACAGAGTAAGCTTGACCAACAACAATATACCATCGACAAGCAGCAGTACACTATTGACCAAATGAAGGAAAGGTATGACGAATCTCTCCGGAATGCCATAGCACTCCTGCGCAGCTTAGAGATACCGGATTCTGAAATCGTTGTCCGGATCTGTGAACAATATCAGATGGATGAATCACAGCTTCAACAATATTTTTAGCTCTGTTCTTTCTCAATTAAGTGATATCTTTTCAAATAATCTGTATTTAAGAAACCGACGTAAAGCGGCCGCACCACAAAGCCCCTTTACGCCGGTTCTTTTTTTCTGGTGAATCATTTCCTCTCCTTCCCGCGTTATAATAACCAAAGAGGCTTGGAAAGGAGGCAGAAAATCACTTGACACGTGAAGATGAATTGATCAGATGGATCCAGAACGGCAGACGTGAATGTCTGGATGAACTGATAGAAATGTACTATCCTGCCATCCTCCGTTATTGTCTGTGGCATATGCCGGATACAGAGAGCGCACAGGACGCGGCACAGGAAACATTCCTGAAACTGGTCCGGTTTATCAACCGCTATGAACACAGAGGGCAGTTTAAAGCATTCCTCTACCGGATTGCCGCAAACACCTGCATTGATCTCCAAAGAAGTCTTCCTGACACGGAGCCTCTGGCAGAACAATTACCGCACGTGATCTGCCGCCCTGATTCAGGCTATCAGGAGGCCGAAAACCGCCAGCTGCTTGCGGCAGCGTACACAGGCCTTAAGGAAAACCAGCGGGAACTCATACTCCTTAGATATGGACAGGAGCTGACCCTGCGGGAGATCTCTTCCGTCACCGGGCTGCCTCTGCGCACAGTTCAGACCAACCTGCGCAGAGCCGTCAAAAAGATGCGGGCTGTACTTGATCCTTAACCATTATCCAACCGACATAATTTCATAAGGAGGTCGTATGAAACATCAAAAGCAATGGAACAGTTTCTTTGCACTGGAGAAGAATGTTCCTTATACATCACATCTGCAATACACAAAAGAGCTCTCACAAATCTGCTGGGCATCTTCTGCCGGAAAACGGAAAACCTCGTCTGCCTTCGGCACCCTTGTGAAAAAGCAGTTCAGATTTATGGCCTGGAAGCTCTGGTTCTTCCAGGGAATGATACTGGCTGTCCTGTGCGCCGTATTCTTCTGTCTGTTCGAAAACGATTATCCGAATTGGTTTACCGCCGCCCTGCCCAAATTCCTGTGCTGCTGCAGCGTTACAGTCGCCATGAGCTCTATCCCTCTTCTGAAAAGAGCAGCCCGTTTTCAAATGATGGAACTGGAACAGTCAACACGCTTCTCTGTCTCCGGAATCCTTGCCGCACAGCTTCTGTTTATCGGTATCGGAGATCTGAGCATGCTGGCTGTTCTGGCTCTGACCGTGATCCGGTATGAATTGACCGGATCAGTTGTATTCTTTGCCCTGGTTGTCCCCTTCATGACAACCGCTGTCACCTGCATGATGCTGTGGATTCGGACCACGCCCGCTATTTTCGGGCGGATGTCCATACTGTTCTGTATCGCAACCGTACTGTTCATGAACCGGATACTTGACTGGTACAGAGATTCAAAAGAAACTGTCAGAATTGGATACTGGTGCATATACCTTCTGGCCTGCCTGTGTATTCTGTACCATGAATACCGCCGACTGCGCTTTACAAACTGTACGGAAAAGATGCTGTAGTTATCGGCAGGCAGCCGACTGCCCCATCACCCACAAGAACGAAAACCATAATATAAGGAGGCATACATGGAAATCACATTAGAGCACGTCTCGAAACATTTTAAAGACAGAAAGAACATCAAAAAGGCTGTCGATGATGTCAGCCTTCATCTTACCCCTGGCGTCTGGGGGCTGCTGGGCGCCAACGGTTCCGGAAAAACCACGCTGATGCGCATGATCTGCGGAATCATGAAACCTTCCACCGGCCGCATCTGCTATGACGGCGTGGAAACAGACAATCTGGGGGACAGCTACCGGGACATTATCGGATATCTGCCCCAGGAATTCGGCTTCTATCCGGAGTTTACGGTACAGCAGTATCTGGAGTATATCTCCGCCCTGAAGGGTCTGGCAGACAGGCAGGCCAGACAGAAAATCGATGAATTACTGGTACAGCTGTCACTGGAAGATGTGCGCAGGAAGCGGATCATCAAATTGTCCGGCGGCATGAAACGGCGGGTGGGAATCGGCCAGGCACTTTTAAATGATCCGGAATTCCTTGTCCTGGATGAACCTACCAGCGGTCTGGATCCCGGAGAAAGAGTGCGGTTCCGCAATCTCCTGTCGGAACTGGCCCATGACAGAATCGTTCTGATCTCCACGCACATTGTGTCGGATGTGGAATATATCGCAACCCGGAATGCCATCATGAAGAACGGCAAAATCCTGCAGACGGGCACCACCCCGGAACTGGTTGCCCAGATGGAGGGGAAGGTCTTCGAAGCAGAAATCGACCCGCGTCAGTTGGCCGAATGGGACCACAAGGTACAGATTGTCAATCTGCGCAATGAATCCGACGGAAGTGTTTCGCTCCGTTATCTGGGAAATCAGAATGACATCCCCAATGCCTTCCCGGCGGAACCCCGCCTGGAAGACCTGTATCTGGAATTGTTTCCCAAGACCAGAACCTGAAGTGATACTAAGGCATCAACGAACGCCGGATGGGGATAACCGAGCCCTGTCCGTCCATGCGCAAACTGACCGGCATTGACGCCTGTATCTTAAACGGATTTGCCATTTGAATAAACCAAAAAAGGAGTATAAGTTATGTGGAGATTGTATAGAGAAGAAATGAAACGCATCCTGAGAAGCCGGAGCACCATCCTGTTTCTGGCAGCGGCTGTGGGTTTGTCGGTTTTTATGGCCTGGGTGCCTGTCACTTATGAGCGATATACTTATGAAGAGAATGGGCAGAAAATCACAATAGAGGGACGGGAAGCTCTCGCCAGGAAGAAAGAGATGGAAGCGCCGTCATGCGGCGAGGTTACACCGGAAAAAATGGCCGAAGGGCTGGCATACTACCACAAGAACCTGGATATTTACGGGGACTTCTATGCGGAAGACTTCCCCCTGAATCTTAAGGTGCAGGAAATTTATCCCTGGATGCCATTGCTCATAAAGCTTCGCGAAGTGATGGCCGATCCGGTCAGCGGACTTGCGCCTGAATATACACAAATCACGCGGGAAGACGCTCTGGCCTATTATGACCGCTGCCGCAGCCATATAACCGACTTAATGAATCTGGAGCAAAAAGAAAACCCGGATGCACGGCAGACCGCTGTCCGGATGTATAAAAAAGTGAACGGACCGTTTTATTATTATTCCGGCTACGGCACCAATATGGCCGAGTACGAAGGAATGTACCTGTTTCTTCTCATGTTCCTGTGCATTATGATCACCGCACCGTTATTCTGCTGTGAATATCAGACCGGTGCGGATGATATCCTGCGCAGTACGAAACATGGCAAACGGCGTCTGGCAGTTGTCAAGATCCTCTCCGCCCTCAGCATCGGTATCGCAGCATTCCTGCCATGTATGACCGTCTTCCAGATCATTTCCAACAGCCTTTTCGGCTGGGAATGCAGACAGACGTCCATGCAGATCCTGTTCTCGGCAGTGAGTCTTCTGGACTTAAACGTAGGAGAACTACAAAACTTTGTTATGCTGTCCGGCTTCATCACCCTGCTTGCCAGCATCTGCTTCGTGCTCTTCCTCTCCTCCGCCTGCCGGAATACTACGACAGCCACCGGGCTGACCATCGCGTTCGCTATCCTGCCGACTCTTTTCTACATGCTGGTCGGCGGAAGTTTAGGATCCTACCTCAGGGTATTGATGCCCTCCGGCGCGCTGGGCGGAAGCAACGCGTTCCTCTACGCCCTGGCCGATTTTGAATTCCTGAAAGCCGGTCCTTTCACGGTATGGACACCCTGGCTGATGCTGGCAGTCCCCGCACTGGAAATCCCGCTTTTTCTCTGGCTGACCGTGAGAACTTACAGCCAAAGATCCATGTAGGGAGAATTCCCCATACACAATACCATAAAGGCGTTATGGATTGCACCGTTTGCACGGATCATCATACCCTGCAGCCACAGCCTCTTCTCTCGTGTTGAACACGGCCTGGTTCTTTTCCAGAGGCAGGGAACTGCAGGTAGATCTGTGCAGCTTGCCGTTATTCTTATTACCGATATAATTACCGGATGCAGGCGCCTCTCCTGTGGGAAACTGATTCCCGGTACTGCCCACGGACCCTCCTGTCGGTTCCCCTGCCTTCCAGGTATCGGACGGTGCACTGTTCCATGTGATCTTGCTGCCGTCCGAAACAGCCACGATTGTTCCCTGCTCATCACTACGGAATACCTTTACACCCATGGCCCGCAAATTGTTGAGCGTCTCGG
>Ga0137306_103925_pt1 | contig 10628 bp, 10 predicted proteins | sample Inofroosms_March_FD_97187 | JGI IMG/M metagenome (GOLD analysis project Ga0137306, IMG submission 97187) | Mouse cecal microbial communities from Vienna, Austria - N-Acetylneuraminic and N-Acetylglucosamine D2O microcosms_March | ecosystem: Host-associated > Mammals > Digestive system > Large... | reverse complement strand
GCTTTGCTGAGGATCCCGGATTTGCCACATAATGGATCACAATGCCGTCTACCTGCTTTAAGCTTACTGCCGGCCGGGAATAAATATTTTTCCGGATAAAATCCTGTTCTATCCAGGAAGGCGCTTTCACAGCCTTTAAATCGATATTTTTTTCTTTTTCCGGTTTTCCCCAGAGAAGCCATCCAATTCCTATGCCGATACCTATAAAAATCAGCAGAACTCCAAGCCAGATTGCAGTCTGCAGCATCAGGGCTGTTCCCTCTGGCTGTCTGGCGCCTCTTCTTGTCTGTTTTATCTGTTCCTGTTTTATCTGTTCCTGTTTTGTCTCTTCCTGTCGCATTTTGTCAGCCTCCTTTTCATCAGTTTAAGTCAGCATGTCTGTGAAGTCAAATTAAATTTCTCTTACTTTTTGTATTGAATATTGGCAATCATATATGTTACACTAAAGGGTGTTTTTACTTAGGTTATTGAAAGGAGCATATACTAATGGGCGGTATCTTTGGTGTTGTATCGAAATCAAGCTGTGTCATGGACTTATTTTTCGGCACAGACTATCATTCTCACCTGGGAACCCGGAGAGGCGGCATGGCTGTTTATGGCGCTAATGGTTTCCAACGTTCAATTCATAATATCGAAAATTCCCCATTCCGTACAAAATTTGAGCGGGATGTGGAGGAGCTGGAAGGCAATCTGGGGATTGGATCTATTTCTGACACGGATCCCCAGCCTCTTTTAATCCAGTCCCACCTTGGCAGCTATGCCATTGTAACCGTAGGTAAGATTAACAATGAGGAGGAGCTGGTTCGCAAGGCCTACGACAATGGCCGAATCCATTTTTTGGAAATGAGCGGAGGCCGGATTAACAGCAGCGAACTGGTGGCCTCTATTATCAACCAGAAAGAAAGTCTGGTTGAGGGGCTGCTTTTCGCCCAGGAATGTATTGAAGGTTCTATGACAATCATGCTGCTGGCCCCGGAAGGGATCTATGCCTCCAGAGACCGTTTAGGCAGAACCCCCCTGATTGTGGGGAAACGGGACGATGCCTTCTGCGTTTCCTCTGAAAGCTTTGCCTATATCAATCTAGGCTACGCCGATTATACGGAGCTGGGTCCGGGAGAAATCGTCCTTGTCTCCCCAGGCAGTATCCAGTCCTTAAGCAAACCCAGGAATGATATGAAAATCTGTTCCTTCCTGTGGGTTTATTTTGGATATCCCACCTCTTCTTATGAGGGCGTCAATGTGGAGCAGATGCGGTACAATTGCGGGCGGCTCCTGGCACAGCGTGACAAAGGAGACGGGATTCATCCTGACAGCGTCGCCGGGGTACCGGATTCGGGAATTGCCCACGCTATCGGATATGCCAATGAGTCCGGGATCCCCTTCTCCAGGCCTTTTATTAAGTACACGCCTACCTGGCCTCGTTCTTTTATGCCTCAAAACCAGAGTCAGCGGCATCTGATTGCGAAAATGAAGCTGATTCCCATAGATGCCCTGATCCGCAACCGGAGCCTGCTGTTAATCGACGACTCTATTGTCCGTGGTACTCAGCTGGGGGAAACTACAGAATTCTTATATCACAGCGGCGCCAAGGAGGTTCATATCCGCCCGGCCTGCCCCCCTCTGTTGTTTGGCTGTAAATATTTGAATTTTTCCCGGTCTACTTCAGATTTGGATTTGATTTCCAGGCGGATTATCCGGGAACGGGAGGGAGATCAGGTTTCGGACGAGCTTTTGGCTGACTATGCAAATCCGGACAGTCAGAATTATGCAGAGATGGTGGAAGAAATCCGAAAACGCTTAAATTTTACCACTCTGCGGTTCCACCGCTTAGACGACCTGGTAGAGTCTATCGGAATTTCTCCATGTAAGCTTTGCACTTATTGCTGGAGTGGGAAAGAATAGCTTTTGATTCAACAATATATGCCTGCCGCCAGCCAAAAATGAACGGCTGACGGCAGGCATTCATGATTATTTCCGACAATTGGCCGAAAGGCAATTCTGTTGTCCAAGCTTTATCAGCCGTAAAATATTATCTGTTGTGGCCTCCAGATTTTCCCTGCTGCAGCTGCGGCTGACAGAAAAATCCTGGGGAAGCCGGTTAATGGAAAAAACCGCACTGACGCCTTCTTTGTATACATTTTCTATTTCTTCGTCCACAGCTCCGCCTACAACGGCAATAACCGGCTTATTTCTTGTCCTTGCCTTTCTTGCAACTCCTATTACTACCTTGCCGCCAAGGCTTTGTCCATCCAGCTTTCCTTCTCCGGTAAATATGTAATCTGCATCTTCAATCAGGCGGTCAAAATCTGTCACATCCAGAACCGTATCAATCCCCATCTGAAGCCTGGCTCCAAAAAATGCCAACATTCCGGCTCCCATGGCTCCTGCTGCCCCGCTTCCCGGAACCTGGCTCAAGTCCTGGCCCAGAGATTCTTTTATGGCTTCACTTAAATGGCGGATTCCCTGATCCAGAAACGCTGCGGTTTCCATATCCGCTCCTTTTTGGGGACCAAAGATAAAGGAGGCCCCATTTGGGCCGTACATGGGATTTTCGATGTCGCACATGGTGATAATTTCAATTCCAGCCAACCCGGGCCACCGGCTCTTTAAGTCAATAGAAGCAATTTCCCCCACAGTGCCTCCTGTAGGGATAAATTCCTTTCCGTTTTTGCTGAAAAATTTTACTCCCGCCGCAGCGGCCGCCCCGCAGCCGCCGTCATTGGTACAAGAGCCGCCAAGACCCAGGATAATTTTCCTGACTCCTTGTCCGGCTGCGTCCAGGATCATCTCTCCTGCCCCATAGGTAGTGGTAAGCAATGGGTTTTTCCGTTCTTCTACCAGAGGGAGGCCGGCGCAGGCTGCCATCTCCATCACCGCCGTCCTGCCGTCCTCTATCAGGCCATAGCCGGCTTTTATATCCTCAAAATAGGGATTTTTTACTGTGATAAAGCGTTTCTTTCCCCCCACTGCAGCCAAAAACGCATCTACTGTCCCCTCTCCGCCGTCTGCCACCGGCACGCTTACAATGGTACTGTCCGGAAAATGTTTGCGGATCCGGCTTTCCATAATCCCGCAGATTTGGGCTGAGCTTAAGGTGCCCTTAAAAGAATCCGGAATTAAGACAAACTTCATGCCGCCCTCTCCTTTCCCTGCTTTTCATTCTCATTTATTATAAAACCATTTCTGTTATTTGACAATCACCCTGGTCTTCCCCATCACCCCGGCAAATATTTGCCGCTTCCATTGATCTGTTTCTGTCTCTTCCTGCTTGCCATCCTGTCCTCCTGACGCTATAATATAAAAAGGGCATGTTGCAAAACAAAACCAGACATCTGCTAATAGAAGACCGTCTTATTTTATTTTGTGACATTCCCTTTCATAAGTAATCACCCCAGTTCCGAAAGGAGTGCGGCTTTAGCCGTATCGCAGGTGTCCGGTCTCACATTGATAATCCCGGGAACACACTGCGGCTGGGGTGATTCATTATTTCAAAATTTTAATGGCAAAAAGCCAGTAAATATACAAAGCTTGAGACAGATACTCTCAGTGACCGATATTACAGATTAGCAAATACATCCATTTGCTTTTGCAGCTCTCCTACAATCTCCTGATTGGTGTCCATGCCTACGGTAATACCAGTCATATCATCCACCAGGCTCCGGGTGTTTCCGGCGGCTCCGGTAAGTCCGGAGGCCGCGCCGTCAATGGCGCCGGATATGCTGGAGATGGAGGCGGCAATCTCGTCCATAGCGCCTTTCAGGCGTACCGTCCGTTCATTAAAAGATTCCATAGAGCGCCCTACATAATCGGAGTCTTCCCGATACTGACGCCCTGCCTGGACGGACTGTTCCAGTTGGGATAAGACAGCCTTGCCCAGGTAATCAGCCAATTCCTGTGCACTGTCAGAAAGGTAATCCACCGCCCCTGTAACCACCTCACTAACTTCCTGAATATGGCTGGCGGTTTCCGCACAGGAGTCGGCCAGCTTGCGGATTTCCTGAGCCACCACAGCAAAGCCTTTTCCCGCCGCCCCCACCCGCGCCGCCTCAATGGAAGCGTTAACGGCGATGAGATCTGTTGATGATGAAATATTTAAAATAGCCTTGGTCAGGCTTTCTATCTGGTTAACATTGCGGCTCTTTTCAATTGCCTGATCCAACACGGACATAATCTCTGCCGTCTTGGCCTGAACCGTCTCCATCTCTTCCTGGGCAGATCGTTCCATCTTTTCTGCCCGTCCCCGCATTTCCACAGAATAAGCTGTGATGGCGGCGCACTCCTCTGCCATACTCTGAACGTCCCCCTGAGTACCTGAAGCGCTTCCGGTAATGGAAGCGGCGCTTCCGGCAATTTCCTCCAAGGTGGCGGAAAGGTGATCCGTCAGTCCGGAAAGATCACGGACGCTTCCGCTGGACGTCTGGGTCCGCTGGCGCACTTCTCCCACCACGCCTTTAATGCGCTGGGAACTATCCTGAAGAGTCTCCATAGCCCCATGAATAGGAGCAATGACATATTTCCGGATAATGCGGAAAGCCGCTGCCACCAGCAGTACTCCGATGATCAAAGTAACAGCGCTGATAACCAGGGAAATGACATAAACAACGAACAGACGGCCTCTTGCCTCTCCTGTTCTGGCACTGACAGAAGCATATAAAGCGTCAATGTTCTCCTCTACAGCAGCGCTCCAGAGAGCCGTGTCCCCGTTGGCCATCGCGTATGCCTCCTGGGTTTTGCTGTCTGCACTGGCGCAGACCAGAAAGACCAGGGAATGTTTAAAGGCATCGTAATTTGACAGAAGAGAACGATAAGTATCCAGATCTTCCTGGGTCACAAAAGGCTCATAGGCGGTAAGCTTATCGTCCAGCACAGCCTCCTCCGCTTTGATTTCCTGGACTAATCGAATCATCGTAGCGTGATCCGCTGCCACGATATGGGACAATGCCAAGCGGTGGATATCCATCATATCGCGGCGGATATCCTCCAGACGTCCCTCACTGACCATATGTTCATCCACAATAGTCCCTGCGTTGGAGTGGACATTGTTGATGCTGAATACTGCCAAAAGATTGGACAGCAGCGTCACCAGGCCCAATAAAACAATGGGCAATACCAATCGCTGCTGCAGTGTCAGCCTGCCTCTCATGCAAATTTCCTCCCAATGATGATGTATTTGGCCGTTACCGTGCCGTTACGTCCTCTACCATTCGATCCAGCTGGGTCTGGATGGGGACGCCAGAAGGGTTCCCATCCGCCATACTTCCGGCAAATTCCGCCACAGGATCCCAGAATTTTCCGCCCACCCGCTGGAGCTGGGAAAATTCTGACTGAGCCAGCAGCGCTGCAATAGCAGAAGACGCCTGGACTTCCGGAGAGTGGGCGGCGTTGATATTAGCCGGTCCCTGGCCCCGAAGCCGGAAGCGCAGGCTCTGGTTTTCCTCGTTGGTGATCCACTCTGCCAGCCGTGCCGCCCACTCCGGATGTTCCGAATAAGCATTTACACCGATCAATTTGCAGCCGGAAAAGGAAGCCATTTGCACCTGCTGTCCTGCACAGGTATAGACTGGCAGTTTGGCGGCTCCGGCATTTTCTCCCCATGCCTCTTCAATGGCCACCGCGTTCCACACTCCGCTGACCCCGGCAATGACGGTTCCGTCCTGTATACCGGATAAAATTTCCGTATCTGTCAGACTGGCAAAGGCCGGGCTTTTTGCTATGGAAAGCATAGCCTGACCTACATCCGTCCCCCGTATCGCTCCATCGGTACTGTTCCAGGTACAATAATTGGTCAGGCCATCTTCATTCAGCCCTACCTCCAGGCCGGTGTTTCCAAAAAATGCATAGACATACCAGGCGGAGGACCAGTCCATTGCCACTAATTTTTCGGCCTGGGCTGCCACCTCCAGCATCTGATCCAGACTTTTTACATCCTCTTCTGAGAAATATTCCTTGTTGTAGTACAAAAAGTAGCCGTTGTCCGCAGTCAGCGGATAGGCATACAAAACGCCTCCCACACTGGCGGCTTCCACTGCGGCGGAAAGGTTGGAAGCTCTAATCTCAGCCTCGTCCTCAATGGGATCCAGACCGCCGGCAGCCGCCAAAGCCGCCACCTGGTCGTCAGCAAAAGCGAACACATCCGCTCCTCCCTCCAGATCCCCCAGCAGAACATCTTTACAGTTAGACTCGCTCTGAGGCTGATAAGTAATCTGAAAATTAGCCTGACCGGAGTAGTGAGTCTGGAATGAGGCAAAAATCTCCTGAAGCAAGGCCTCATCCTCCTCTGCTCCCCAAACGGTTAGTTGAATTGATTCCTCCGATGACTGACTGCTTTCAGAAGGCGGTTCCTGACTGCTGCAGGCAGACAAAAGAAGCAGCGCCGATATGGATAAAAGCAGGAGAAAAAACTTTTTCATAACATCCAATCCCCCATAGTTGATTTCAGCCGTATTATAGCACTTTTTCGGCTACTTTTCAACTATCCGGAAGGCTTAGACACTGATAAATTCACCATAAATTCAAAGGAAGTCCGTCTTATTTTTCAAGATAATCCGCCAGACATTCCAGCTGAATAGCCATTGTAACCGCTCCGGGATCCAAATGCCCCATCCCCTTATCCGGCTGATTGCTTGCCCGGCCTTTCGCTGCCGCCATCCCTCTGGTACTCTCCGCGCCTGCAAGGGGCATTCTTTCAAGACAGCGCCTCCCTTTGGGCCAGCACTTTATCCAATCCGATTGTGACATTCAGCCAGTGATCGCCGTCTGCAATTGCCGCGTCCATCAGCGCGTCAAAGTTTTTAATCCGATAGTACAGTCTTCTGGCCCTCTCATTTTCATCTTTTTTCAGATACCATTCTGCCAGCCGGTTTAAATACCTGTTTCGTATTTCCTCCGGCAAACGTTCATTTTTCCATGAAATATATCTGGCAAATAAAGGCACTATCTGATAGCGATTTCGGGAACGGTCAAAGGTAAGCAGAAGGCCCTCTTCCATCAGCTCTTTTATCAATTTCTCCCTTTCCCCATAAATACTCTGCTTTTTCTACAGAAAAAGAATCCGCCGCTGCCATAACGGAAAGGAAATCAAAAACCTGCGGAGAAATACGACTAATTACTACTCGTTCCATGAATTGAAACATTTCCTGCTCTGATAAAAAGCTTTTTCTTTCCTGATACTCCCTTAAATTCATGTGCACTAAAACATTCCATCCCGCGCACATCTGATGCAGAGCCTGCAGCATCTGACGGGACAATACCACGCCATTCAGGCGGTAATATTGCTCCATGTCTTTCATTGAATAGGAAAAATCTTCCTGACCAATCTGATTTGCTAATCCATAAATCTGATAAAACGTGTCATGCCTGGCCGCTGTCCCTCTTCCGGAAATCACCAGATGCACCCCATCCGGAAGATTTTTTACCCAAAAGTGCAAAAATTCCCGAACCAGTACATATGTTTCATCTTCCATTCCGTCCATAACGATGATGAGCGGTGTCTCATAGAAGCGGCAAAACTCCTGAAACATTTTCACAAACCTTCCTTCGCAATTCCTCTGGCTGCTCTGGCATAGGAGAAGAATTCAAAAAGCGGAAGAGCTCTTCGCTCTCTGTTTGGAATATTCCCTGAAAGTCTTCCCAGAATCCTTCTTTTCCTCCTCCTAAAAGATTTTGCCATACCCCATTGGTGCAGAAATCATCGTCAACGGAACTTGTGGAATCCGCCAAAGTTTCTCTTTTAAATATTCTATTAAGTACACTCTGGTCTCTGCCACCTGGCCACCTCCATTTTGACGTTTTATCCGCGCAATACCATCTCATACTTGGGGAGAATCTTAAAATAATTCCAGTTGCTGCTGCTCATCCAATGGTAATCTTCCATATAGTTTTCATACCACAGTGTTTCAAACCGGATGGCCTCCAGGAATGCTTCCTTTAGTTTGCCGCGTTCAATTACTTCTGAAGAAAATACCGCTTTCTTGGACTCGCAGCCCACATGATACTCTCTTGGTATTGCCTCTAAAAACCGGATTGTCTCCATATTCAGAAGTCCTCCGATTGTACAGCTCTTTTCCGGAAATTTTCCATACCATTTCCCACACATTTCCAGACAAGCCTGAAATACCTGGTTACTGTTGCAGCTCTCTGCCCCAAGTCCCATGGAGCAGGCCATATCCACTCTGCCTATATCCAGACCCGCCAATATTTCCGCATCCGGAATATCACAAATCTGATCAAAGTTACGCATTCCATCTACAGTTTCCACATTAATTAAAAGTCCAACTTTCTCCAATTCTTCTTCTCGAAACACCGCCTTAGAGGCTCCAATAAATTTTGTCGCAGCAAATGCAGATTCAATCATCGGGGCTACGATATGGGAAGCTCCTGCTGATCGGGCATGCCGCATATCTGTAATTGCTTCACAGCCGCCGATTTTTATAATCAGCTCTAAATTCGCGGCAGATGCAATGTCCTTCAATCTCAAAAGTTCCTCCAGCCGCACGCCTTCCGCCTCAAACTCACCTTTCACTCCAATTAACCCGTATTCATCCCTCATATGACGGAGAAGGGACAATATTTTTTTCTCCACATTGTTCATCTGCAACCGATCTCCTCCTTTAATTATTTGTAATCAGGGGATTGCGAAAGTTAAAGTTTAAGAGAATATTCTGACCACCTATTCCAGGAAAAGGCATTTGCACCATGGAAATGAGACCATAGAACACAGGAGGGCTGACACCCCACTGGGTTCTGTTTTGCTGGGCTCATTGGAATGTTTGGCGCAACCGGCTTTGGATGGAATAGATGGTCAGAATATTCAGCAAAGTCTCGGGTTTCGCAAACGCCTATTATTTGTAATGTTATTATAGCTTTGGCATTTTTTTCTGTCATCAACCGAAAAGTTGTACTTTTTCTATCATACTATTTCCGTTTTCGCTTTGTCAGGAGCTTGCCTGAAGCGCTCCCGCAGGATCTGTTTTTAAATGCAGTTCTCCCTGAAACAGGCTGCCGTCCTGATTCAAACGGTATAGGTTTCCTTTCTCAATGATCCAGGAGTCTTTCTGCATACGGCCATCGGCTCCAAGATAATACCATGTGCCATCCGCTCCGGTTTTCCAGGTTTCACAAACCATGAAACCGGCGCCGTCATGCCAGTACCACTCTCCGTCTTTGTCTTTATGCCATGCATTTTTTACAGGCTGGCCGGTATCTCCCTGATAATAGCGCCATCCGCCGTCCTCTTTCTGCCATCCGGATTTCTTTTGTATTTCCGGTTTTATAGTTTCTGGTTTTCCGGTTTCGGTTTCTCCGGTCTCTGGCTTTCCGGTTTCCATTCCCCACAATTTGGCTGCCACGTCTTTTTTAAATTGCTCCCAGGCATCCGGGTGTTCTGTAAACCATTTAGGGCAAATTTTCCCTGTTACATCGTAGTGCCGAATCAGGCCTCCCTTTAAGGGATCCAGACCCCAGCGGCGGCAGATATCTGCACAGAGGGCTGTGTACGACTCGTAAGTAGCTGCAGTGAATTTTCCGGTTTTATCCGGATGGCAGGCTTCAATACTGATGGTATAGCTGTTTGCCTGATTGGTGCACCAGCTTATTTCTTCTTCTGGGATAAGCTGTAAAATCTCTCCGTCCAAACCGATAATATAGTGGCAGCTTGCTTTCGTCTCGCGGGTCTTTCCCAGGCTTTCGAACCAGTTTCGGTTGGCCTGGGCGCTGGTCCCGGGGTTACCGATATAGTGGCAGGCCACAGCAGTTGTTCTGGCCCGGGTGGTTCCGGGCCGATTATAACCGCTGACAGTTAAATATTGCTTTTGTATTTTCATAAATCTCTCCTTATTTTTCTTGTTGTTCATCTTTCGGCATATCTGCCACGGATTCTATTTCTTTCTTAATAATTTTCAGCACAGGGCTGAGGATGGGAATCGTGACTCCTGCTGACTGACAATTTTCTGTAATACTGATAAGTTCATTGATTACCAGCCACGAAGCTACCATGGCCGCAAATAACATGGGCAATTTCATCTCAATATGCAGCGTGACAGCTACGTAAGAAATCATACAGTCAATCCCAAACCCTACAAAAATCAGGATATACATCAATACCTTTTTCATAATCCCGTTAAAGGATTTGTCACTGGTGATTTTCTGTCCATTGACCTTTGAGGCAGCCAGGCCTGTAAAATAGTCAATCATATTGCATGGGATAAGAAGGGCTAAGGGAATTGCAAGAATCCCAAAAAAACTAAAAAATGCGCCTGCAATGGCGCTGATTATGTATTCTACTGGGTTGATTTTCATTTCTATACTTATTTCCTCCTGTGATATTTATTGATTTTGCGGCTTTGAGAATATTATGGTCACCACCTCTGTACGGATTTCTTCCACATCTGTTTCCGCTTTTGTGGTATTCTCTGCTTCTGCCGGGATTGCTTTTTCTTCAACAAGATAATCCTCTATTTCGCATATCTGACCTGAATAGGCGTATCCCTTCAAGGAACGCATAATCTGTCCTTCGCTGCCTATTAGGTCAATGCTGTCATTGATATTCACTGCTTTGGCGGTTTCCTGAATTTCTTCCAGGCTTTTTCCTTCTTTCAGATGCCTGAGAATCAATTTATCCTCTGTGAATG
>Ga0137306_103920_pt1 | contig 10633 bp, 6 predicted proteins | sample Inofroosms_March_FD_97187 | JGI IMG/M metagenome (GOLD analysis project Ga0137306, IMG submission 97187) | Mouse cecal microbial communities from Vienna, Austria - N-Acetylneuraminic and N-Acetylglucosamine D2O microcosms_March | ecosystem: Host-associated > Mammals > Digestive system > Large... | reverse complement strand
CCTGATCCGGCACAAAACAGATCTCCTGGCTGTCCGGCTTATGTGCGACATCCAAGCCGATACGCCGCGCAGTCTCGCGGACCTGCTCCTTACTGTACGCGCCGACAGGAAACAGCGTATGCCTAAGCTGATCCTGTGTCAGGTTATAAAGCGCATACGTCTGATCCTTCTTTACAGAAGCAGACCGGCGCAGTGTATACCGTCCGTTTGAAAGCCGCACCTTCTGCGCATAATGTCCGGTAGCAATATAATCTGCCCCGATCTTGAGGCTGCGCTGCAGCAGTGATTCCCATTTCACATACCGGTTGCATGCAATGCATGGATTCGGCGTCCTGCCGCATTGGTATTCCTTTACAAAATAATCTATGACATTTTCTTGAAATTCCCTGCGGAAATTCATCACATAATACGGGATGCCAAGCTGCGCTGCCACACGTCTGGCATCCTCTACCGCACTGAGCCCGCAGCAGCCTCCTTCCTGTCCCGCTGTCAGCACATCCTGCTCCTGCCAGACCTGCATCGTAACGCCGATGACCTCGTATCCTTGTTCTTTTAACAAATATGCGGCTACTGAAGAATCTACCCCTCCAGACATGCCGACTACTACTTTTTCCTTCATAATAATCTCCTATAAACGATAAATGCCGGAAGTTTACTGTCAACACTTCCGGCATCTGCTGCTTTTGTAAGCTATACTATTTTTCATCAAGCGGAAAATCATCCCAAATTTAATCAGCACAGCCCGCCTGCCATACCCCGCGGGTACATCTCATCGCATTTTTCAAACAGGCTCTAATCTTCCTCCGCCGGTTCCTCTGAAATATCTTCTTTTGGCGGATTTAAGCCCTCGATTTCAATATGGTTTTTCTGCGCATAGTCCCATAATGCTGCATGAATCGCCTCTTCCGCCAGCAGCGAGCAGTGCACTTTTACCGGAGGCAGTCCGTCAAGCGCCTCCATTACTGCTTTGTTGGTTACTTTAAGAGCCTCATAAATCGTCTTGCCCTTTACCAGCTCTGTTGCCATGCTGCTCGTCGCTACTGCTGCCCCGCAGCCAAACGTCTTAAATTTGCAGTCATTTATAACCTTTGTCTCTTCATCGATATCGAGATATATACGCATAATGTCGCCGCACTTTGCATTGCCGACTGTACCTACCCCGCTGGCCTCTTCAATTTCTCCTACATTTCTAGGATTATTAAAATGATCCATTACTTTTTCACTATACATCGTTGTGCCGCATCCTTTCCCATACTTATTTCCTAAATTCTATTTTTATGCTTTTCGTTTCTATTTTAATTTTCCTGCTTTTATACTTATGTTTTTATACCTTTGGTTTTTATTTTAATTTTCCTGCTTTTATACTTAATGTTTATGCTTTTGCTGTTCTCTTTATCCTTCAGCTTTTATTTCTCCCTATTTACATTTCTGATTCTAAGCTTTTTCTTTTCTTATTCTTTTCTTACTCTTTTCTTACTTAGTACCTGCCTTACTATTTTTAGTCTCTTGATCTCTAGGCTTTTACTTTCTTGTTTCTAACCTCTTACTTTCTTACTTTATGTGCTCCTAAATTCCTGTTTCCCAGATTCTATTTTCTTTTATTATTTACATCCAGAAAACCTCTCTTTATTTTTGATTTTTCACAAAATCCTCGTAAAGCGGCGACATGCTGCGCAGACGCTCTACAACCGCCTTTAAGCTGTCTGCTGCATAATCCACGTCTTCAATCGTCGTTTCCTCCGAAAGCGTAAGGCGCAGGGAGCCGTGTGCAATCTCATGCGGCAGTCCGATGGCAAGCAGTACATGGGACGGATCTAACGACCCGGAAGTACATGCAGAGCCGCTGGAGGCGCAGATTCCCTTTTGGTCGAGCATAATTAACAATGACTCACCTTCTATAAAACGGAAACAGAAATTCGCATTGTTCGGCAGGCGGTCAGCCGGATGCCCATTCAGCCTCGCATACGGGATCTCCTTTAGCACACGTTCAATCAGATGATCTCTTACTGCAGCCACTTTTCTGCCTGCTTCTTCCATATCTGAGGCCGCGATCTGCGCTGCCCGGCCCATGCCCACAATACCCGGCACATTGCTTGTTCCGCCCCTTCTTGCACGCTCCTGCGCACCGCCGTGGATAAATGCCCCCAGCTTTACGCTGTTTCTCATATAGGAAAAGCCGACGCCTTTCGGACCGTAAAATTTATGTGCACTGGCACTGAGCATGTCTATATTCAGCTCGTCCACATCAATCGGCACATGTCCGAAAGCCTGCACGGCATCTGTATGAAACAGCACCCCGTGCTTTTTTGCAATCGCGCCGATCTCGCGTACCGGCTCAATCGTCCCGATCTCATTATTTGCAAACATAATGCTGATCAGTATCGTATCCGGGCGGATCGCCTGCTCCAGCTCATCCAGGCGGATTACCCCATATTCATCCACATCCAGATAAGTCACTTCAAATCCCTGCTTTTCCAAATATTCGCATGTATGCAGCACTGCATGATGCTCTATTTTGGATGTAATAATATGCTTTCCTTTCGACGAAAGAGCCTGCGCACATCCTTTGATCGCCCAGTTATCCCCCTCGCTGCCGCCTCCGGTAAAATAAATCTCCTTCGGCTGTGCCCCGATCAGGCCTGCTATTGTCTTTCTTGCCTCTTCCACTGCATTTCTGCTCTGCTGCGCAAATGTATACACACTGTTTGGATTGCTGTAATTTTCCATAAAATATGGCTTCATTGACTCAAATACTTCCGGCCTTAATGCTGTGGTTGCCGCATTATCCAGATAAATCAGCTTTTCCATCTGTAAAATCCTCCTTTTTACTGCCGCTTATATATCATAGTATTCCCGTAGGAATATAGTGGTAAATAGATATGCTAAAACATGGAAACCGTACTTTACGTTACGCCTCCCTTTCCTATATTCATAGTATCTCCATAGGACACATTCATTATAACGCATTCTGCCAAAAAGTCAACAAAAAAGAAAAACTTTGCAGCGATATTAATCAATACTGCTAAATAGATTTTTTCTTGAAAAAACATTTCCTTTTTCAATCATTTGTAGTAAAATATTACATACATCTAAATGAAGGGGGAGAACTATTTATGTTATCAGCAAAAGGATTACTGGATGCGCTTTCACAAGAAAACGTTTCCACTGAAAATTATAAAAATTCTAATAATGATAAGGATTTTGGCAAGGTGCTAGATTCATACGAACCCGTTGGCAGCACGAACGGCTATGTACTTCGGTGCCCTGATGGCCAGGAAAGATTATTTTCGTTAGATAATAATTAAGGAGTCGCTATGGATAAAATTGTACCGTCAGACACATATAAGAAATTATATGCTAAAATTCTTGGCCCGCTTTTTAAGCAATTATGTGAAGCTAATCCGATTTATGCCTTTAAAGTGCGTATAAACAATCTGCCAATGCCTTTAGCTATCTGGACTGAATATAACAGCTATTACGAAAAAGCTGTGTATAATATGAAAGGCTCACGATTAGACCGACATAAATTAGCTTCTTGCATTTGCGGAGCAATTATAAAAGTACGCCCACTGACCGGCGTTAATGGAGCACCTATTTCAAAAAACGCCAATGAGTTATTAGCTCTATACGCCGGTCTTGGCGTAATAAAATTTTATATGTTTGATGATTTTTTAGAAACACTTAACACATCAGAGACTTGTAAGGCAGCTGTCCGGGAATTTTTAGCTGCTAATTTTGAAATATGTTATCCCAACAATACACTTGACACACAGATCTATCAAAAAAATCTTGCAAATGCGCTATTTTGGACGCATTCAATATGCAAAAAGGTAAATCAAGAGTGTTTCCAATATGATTTATGGGCGTATGCAAAAATATTTTATCATTTGAAATTGTACAATAAGCCAATAATGCAGCAAGCCGGCACTGACTTTTGTTTTTATACTTCCTTTTTAATCTCTCCGATGAGTCTTCAAACACCCTCCAGCAGCTTTTCCACACCTGCCAGCTTTACGCAGCATGCAAACACAGCCGCTGCCTGTTCCATTTCTTCCAGCTCAGGAAATGTCGGCGCGATTCGTATAACAGAATCGTGCGGGTCTATGCCATATGGAAAAGGTGCTCCCGCTGCTGTCAGTGTAACCCCGGCTTCTTTTGCTTTTGCGACAATGGACTTTGCACAGCCTTCCATAGCCTCAAAGCATATAAAATAGCCGCCCTTGGGCTTTATCCACGACCCGATTCCAAGCCCTGCAAGCTCCCTGGACAAAATCCGGTCTACTGCCTCAAATTTCGGCCGCACCAGCGCAGCATGCTTTGCCATATGCCTGCGCACGCCGTCCATATCTTTTAAATACCGCGTATGCACCCACTGCTTGATCTTGTCATGCCCGATCGTCTGGACAGCCATCTGCTTATAAATGCTGTCCCTGTTTTCCATAGAAGCTGCCATAGCCGAAAATCCTGCGCCGGAAAACGTCACCTTTGACGTAGAGCAGAACTGATATACCATATTTATGCTGCCTGCTTTTTCACATTCCTGCATAATCGGCAGCAGCCTTGCGCGGTCATCCTCGTACAAATCATGCACTGCATAGGCATTGTCCCAATAAATGCGGAAATCCTCTGCCGCAGGCTTTAATGCCGCAAAGCGGCGCACAGTTTCATCCGAATACGTAATTCCCTGCGGATTTGAATATTTCGGCACACACCATATGCCTTTTACCGCTGCATCCTCAGCGGCCAGGCGTTCTACCATGTCCATATCCGGGCCGTTGGCACGCATCGGCACAGGGATCATTTCTATGCCGAAATACTCTGTAATCGAAAAATGCCTGTCATATCCCGGCACCGGGCACAAAAACTTGACCCGATCCAGCCTGCACCATGGGGTCGAGCCTAAGACGCCGTGCGTCATAGATCTGGCAATCGTATCATACATAATGCTCAGACTGGCATTTCCATGGACTATAACCTGCTGCGGGTCACAGTCCATAAATCCTGCCATCAGCCTTTTTGCTTCTTCGATTCCGTCCAGCCCGCCATAATTGCGGCAGTCCGTGCCATCCTCCGCAATCAGCTTAGCCCCCGAATAAATCAGGTCATACATATCCATAGACAGATCCAGCTGAGACGGAGACGGCTTGCCTCTTGTCAGATTCAGATCCAGTCCAAGCTCCTTGATTTTTTGATACTCCTTTTCCAGCCCCGCTTTTTCTTCCAGCAACTGTTCACGGGACATCTCTGCATATGGTTTCATCCTGTCCTCCTGCCGGCATTCCTGCCATTGTTTATCTTAATGCCAATTCCATATTTATCAATATAAATCCTGCCTGATCCTTTATCTATGCTTCTCGTCATTTGTGCAAAGCTTCATTTGTGCAATGCTTCATTTGTGCAATGCTTCATTTGTGCAATGCTTCATTTATGCAATGCTTCATTTGTGCAATGCTTCATTTGCGCAATGCTTCATTTGTGCTTTGTATCATGACATTCTTCACGTCATTCCCGAAAACATCATTGATGCTTTCCGTCATTTTTCCAGGCACGCACATTTTCAAGGTATGCGCTGATCTGCTTTTCATAACCATTGTCCGTCGGCTTATAAAATACTGCCTCTGCCAGCTCATCCGGCAGATACTGCTGGGATACATAATGATCCGGGTAGTCATGTGCGTACAGATATCCGACGCCGTGCCCCAGCCTGGCGCTGGACTTGTAATGTGCATCCTTTAAATGCACCGGCACCTGCGGTGTCTGCATAGACTTCACCGCCTCGAGCGCCTCAAACACTGCCATGCATGCCGCATTGCTCTTTGGCGCGCCTGCTACATAGCTTACTGCCTGCGATAATACAATCTGTGCCTCCGGCATTCCCAGCCGTTCTGCCGCCAGAGAAGCGGCTACCGCTACCTGCAGCGCCTGCGGGTCTGCATTTCCCACATCCTCGGAGGCACAGATCATAATCCGTCTTGCAATAAACTTAGGATCTTCGCCTGCCGTCAGCATACGCGCCAGATAATAGACAGCCGCGTCAGGATCGGAACCCCGCATGCTTTTGATAAAAGCAGAGATCGTGTCATAATGGCTGTCCCCGGATTTATCGTACCGGATAACACGTTTTTGGATACATTCTGATGCGATATCCAGTGTAATATGAATCTTTCCGTCCGTGCTGCGCTCGGTCGTAAGCACCCCCAGCTCAATCGCCGTAAGTGCTGAGCGCGCATCACCGTTTGCAGCTTCTGCCAAAAATTCAGCGGCCTCTTCTTCCAGCAATGCCTCGTAAGAGCCGAGGCCCTTGTCTACATCGTTGACTGCCCGGTACAGCAGCTTTTTGATATCCTCTTTGGAAAGCGCCTGCAGCTCGAAAATCACAGACCGGGACAGCAGCGCACCGTTTACTTCAAAATACGGATTTTCTGTCGTCGCTCCGATCAATATAACCGTACCGTCTTCCACAAACGGCAGCAGATAATCCTGCTGCCCCTTATTAAACCGGTGGATCTCATCGATAAACAGAATCGTCCGTTTTTGATACATGCCCTGATTGTCCTTCGCCTGTTTGATGACCTCCTCCATATCCTTTTTTCCGGCGGAGGTCGCATTGAGCTGCATAAACTGCGCGCTCGTTGTATTTGCAATCACCTTTGCAAGCGTCGTCTTGCCGGTTCCCGGAGGGCCGTAAAAAATCACAGAGCTTAATTTATCCGCCACAATCGCCCGGTACAGCAGCTTGCCCTTTCCTATAATATGCTGCTGCCCGACCACCTCGTCCAGAGTAACCGGACGCAGCCTTGAGGCAAGCGGTGATTCTTTTTCCAGATTCTTTTCTCTCATATAATCAAATAAATCCATAAGTTCTCCATGTATGGCACCGTACAAATGCAATTTTCAATATTTTCCAATTCAAAACTCCTCTAATACGATACCTTATTACTTTGAATTAATCAAGCATAATTTTGCGTTTTTGCCTTTATTTTAACGGATTTTTGATATTCGGTGAATGATCTGCATGCTCTTTTATTTTGCAGGATATGCAGTCTGCCTAATGCAGAACGGCGGAATGTCATCCCATGGCAGAAGTATGATTTTTATTGTTTCTTTTTCGCATATAAAAAGACAGCAGATTCTTCAAACATAGAATCTGCCGCCTCTTCTTTTATTTATGGCAATAGAAACCAGCCACAGCCCGGGCAGTGCCCCAGCTCTTTATTCATGACAAAAGAAAGTTCGCGCAGCGTGCTTTCTTTTGTTTAATTAAACACCCCATAGTTTAATACCTTCGTTTGTGCCTGTATATATCGTTTCTATTGTTTTTTCTATTATTTTTCTATTGTATTTTCTGTTATTTTTTCTATTGTTTTATTTCTATATATTGGTTCTGTTACCTCAATTTAATTCTTGATTTCGACCTTCATTAAAGCCTTGTATCCCATTTGCCGCAGAATACGGTATCGCTTGCCGTGCCCTTAAACTCGCTTCTGCCGCAGATCTTTTCGATCGCTGTGCGGATGCTGATGCGTGTACTGCCATACGCATTGACAAATGCATGTACCTGCGGCACATCAATAAGATGATTTGTGTAGTTTAGGCTGATTCCTACCGTAGGCACTTCTGTCAGATACCAAGGCAGCTCGCTGGAATGATTGCAGCTCCAGCGCAGGCGCACATTATTTTCCTGTGCATATCCTTTGACGTTGATTACTAAAAATACTACGTCATAAGAATCTGCAAAATCTTTCATCTTGCCGCAGTGCATCATTGTAAGCATATGCTCCGGCTTCGGCCCTTGTTCTGCCTCTAAATCATGGAAGTTTGGTGCCACATCTACAGAAAATCCTGCACGCTCCAGCTCTTCTACCACTACCTGCTTTACCGGGTCGCATTTATATGCTTTTGAAGTCGGTGTAGACTGTATAAATACCAACCTTGCACGCTTTTTCTCTTCTGGACGAATCGGCAGGTCATGTTTTGTATCCTTTACAAGGGTAATACATCTGTCTGCTGCTTCTTCTGCCAGCTTTATATGCTCTTCGCATCCTACGATCTGGTCTTTTACTTCCGGTGCTGCAGTTACATTCTCTTTCTTATAAAGTCCAAGCTTTGCTTTCAGGCCAAGTATTCTATGAAGTGCGTCATCCAGACGTTCCTGTGTAATTACGCCGCTTTCTACACCGTCCTTCATATACTGGAAGTCTTCTTCCTTATCGTTGCTGAACAGGAACATGTCACAGCCGCTTGCAATTGCTTTTGGAACTGCAACAGACCTGCGCTCCATGCAGGCGATTCCTGCCATATGAGAAGCATCTGTAATGACCAGTCCGTTAAATCCCATTTCCCCGCGCAGCAGGTCAGTAAGCAGCTCAGGTGCTAAGGTAGCAGGCATAATATCTTCGTCTTTTATGCCCGGGCGGAGCTTACGGCTCATTTCAGGCAGCGCAATATGCCCTACCATAATGCTTTCCAGTCCTTCATCGATCATTGTCTGATATACTTTCCGAAACGAAGCATCCCATTCTTCTACGCTTAAATCATTGACGCCAAGCACAAGGTGCTGGTCTCTTTCTTCTACGCCGTCACCCGGAAAATGCTTGCAGCAGCAAGCCACGTTGCTCTGATGAATGCCGTCTATATATGCGCGGATATTTTCGATTACACGGTCTGCATTGTCTCCAAAGCTGCGTGTATTTACAATCGTATTGCGCCAGTTCATAAATATGTCGGCACATGGGTTAAACATCCAGTTTACACCTACGCTGGAAGCTTCCCTGCCTGCTACATATCCCATATCATATGCCGTCTTTGTGCCTTCTCCGGCAGCTGCCTCTGCAGCTGTCGCGACATATGTTCCGTCTGACAGGCATCCGTCGCCGCCGTTGTCACAGTTTGCTGCAATCAAAAGCGGCAGCTTTGAATTTTCCTGATATACTTTATTCTGATTGTATACCTGTTCCTTGTCGCCTCCCTGCCAGCGCAGGCCGCCCTGATGATAATTTGCCAGTGTATCTTTGATTTCCTGCTCATCCAGACCTCTCCTCATCTGTACAAACAGCTGTCCTACTTTTTCATCCAGGCTCATAGAAGCAATCGTAGACTCTACCCATTCCAAAGCTTCATCAGACAGACAAAACGGCTTTGCTTTTAAATCAACCATGATCATCTTCTCCTTAAATACTTTTTATCGCTTTTCCCAAAAAACTAACATTTTATTTATCCAGAACCGCAGATATTCTGGAAATACCTTCCCCCCGCAGACCCCCTCTGCGCTGTTTCCAAAATATCTGCTTCTGGAAAATTTACAGCACGCCTGCTGATCAGCCTACATATTTTTTAAGCGTTTCCCGTACTGCTCCAGGACCTGCCATCAGCTCTTTAAAATATCCCAGCACTTTGTCAGCCAGCCCGCAGTCATGCAGGTCTACGCCAAATATAGAAGCATCCGATAAAATCGGATCAATCTGCGCATCATCTACCGGCTCTCCCAGCTTTATGCCGTTTAGCTTTTCTTTCATTGCATGAAGCAGCGGATCCGGGCTTACCTCAAACTCTTTTCCTTCATCATCTACACCGATCAGATACCGCAGCCACCCAGCCTGTACCAGCGGGATCAGCGTCAGCTCAGAGGCTTCACGGTCAGATGACGCCATATAAGCCTTGATTGTCTCTCCAAAACGGATCGACAGCTTCTGCGATGTATCCGTAGCAATACGCTGCGGCGTATCCGGCATAAACGGATTTGGAAAACGCTCTGTAAGCACTTCATTCAAAAACTGCTTTGGATCAATAACCCCAGGATCAACTACAAACGGCATTCCCTCTTCGTGGCTCATGCGGTCGATAAACCGGGAAAGCTGCGGATCTTTTGTCTCATCCGCAATCGAGGTAAATCCTAAAATGCAGCCATATACAGCCAGACATGTATGCAGCGGATTTAAGCAGGTGCAGACCTTCATCTTCTCTACCTTATTTACCGTATCGCGGTCTGTAATGATCACGCCGACATCTTCAAGAGGCGGCCTTCCATTTGGGAACTGATCTTCAATAACCAGATACTGCGGTTTTTCTGCATTTACAAACGGTGCTGTATACGTATGCTTTGTTGTCACAAACGGACGGATTTCTTCCAGTCCGTCAGCAATCAGCTGCTCTTCTACAACTGGGTGCGGACGAGGCGTGATTTTATCAATCATGCTCCATGGATATGCAATCTCGTTTTCCAGATAATCATAATCTTCCTGTGTAATACTGCCCTTATCAAGCCATGCTTTTGCGATTTCTGTCACTGCTGCCTTCAGCTTTTCTCCATTGTGCGAGCAGTTGTCCATGCTCACCAGCGCAAGCGGCTTTCCACATGCAGCCTTTCTGCCGAGGCACATAGCAGCCAACTGCGCCATAAACGTCTTGCAGGCCGCCGGCCCATTCTCCATATCTTCAGCCACTGCCGGAACAATCTCCTGTGCGGCATTGCGCAGGGAATATCCTTTTTCCGTGATCGTAAAGGATACGATCTGCAGAGAAGGTTTTTTCATAATTTCAGCGATTTTTCCGCTATCATATAATACGGTAAGGCTGTCTGCAAACGAGCCTACTACTTCTTTGTCCAGATTGCCGTCTGCATTCAGCGTCACTG
>Ga0137306_103918_pt1 | contig 10639 bp, 20 predicted proteins | sample Inofroosms_March_FD_97187 | JGI IMG/M metagenome (GOLD analysis project Ga0137306, IMG submission 97187) | Mouse cecal microbial communities from Vienna, Austria - N-Acetylneuraminic and N-Acetylglucosamine D2O microcosms_March | ecosystem: Host-associated > Mammals > Digestive system > Large... | reverse complement strand
GGGGATTGATACGCATATAAGACAAAGACAGAGGGCAGGAAAAATCATGGGGGCAGTGACGGCTGCATTTTTTGCAGTGATGGTGTTCCGGGTATTTTTTGATATTGCCTATGTCAGCGGAGGATCTATGGAGCCGGTTTTTTATGAAGGGGATATCCTTTTGCTGAGAAAATGGGGAATGCCGCAGAAAGGGGATATTGTAGCAGCATACATAGAAGAACGGGATTATGTGGTAGTTAAACGGATTTTGGCTGTGGAGGGAGACTATATTACTGTTGCTTGTGGAAGAGTTTATTTGAACGGTGAAAAAGTGGCAGAACCTGTTAACGGGATGCAGGGAGGAAGCAGGAGACAGGAGTTGGAGTACCGCCTGTCTCCAGATCAGTATTTCCTGATTGGGGAGAATCAGGAAGTGTCAGTAGATTCCAGAGCTTTTGGATGTGTTGAGAAAAGCGCTGTCCGAGGGACGGTGGTTTGCAAATTATTTTAATTGGAGGTGTGCGGGAATGAAAGCAGGAAGGCTTTATTGTTTCAGTGTTTTTCAGGTATTTGGGTTAGGGCTACAGTTTTGGAGCTGGAAGGCAGGATGGGCAGTTATCCTGGGGAGCTGCCTGGGAGAGATTGCATACATCAGCAAGGCTGCACTAAAAAACAGGAAATTTAAGCCCTGTCCGAAGTGTGGCGCTTCTGTTTTAAGAAAGGTACGGATCTGTCCGGAATGCGGACATCAGTACGAGAAAGGATTAGAGGAAGAAAAACTCCTGGATCAGATTGAACAGGAGATGGAGAGGGTAGACGCCATGACATCCGAAGAGATTGATTATAATTTTGAAAAAGTGGAGGAATTCGTGTTAGATGAGGTCACATCTTTTGACGGGGATATCAAGGAATTTCTGGACAGGAGGGAGAAAGGCGGCATTTGCGAAATTCCAGATCAAAGAAAAGTAGGCAGAATGTAAGAAATCAGGCGCCTTTCCGGGGGTAAGATAAGGCAAGGAAACACTTTATCAAATTAAAGCGCATGGGAAAGGCACAATCTCAGGGGGATAGATATAACAAATACTCTTTGCTTTTATTAACTTGGGATTTAGGTTAGTATTATCAGGAGTATTAAAAAACTTATAGTATTGCCGGGCTGTCGGGAACATTTCCTGACAGTCTTTTTTTGTACATGTATGTGCGGGAAGCCGGCATATGGACATTTTTTCAATATCCATTTTGAGGATATTTTATATTTCCGGAGGAAAAGCAAGGGAATCCCCGGTGCGCGTCCGCCGCCTGAAGTTTTCGGTGAAACAGATGACTTTCAAGAAAACTTTCAGGAGGAGAAAATGGAACGTAAAAATACAGATGAATTAAAGAACCATTTCAGCGCATATGTAAAGCAGGCGGTTAAGAATACGAAAGGGCATTATCTGAATAAGAAATGCAGTGTGGAGAGAAATGAAACAAATTACGAGGAGGAGCTGGCTGTTCCGGGGCAGGGGATGGAGGATCTGCTAAGGGAGATGGATCTTTTGTCAGATAAGATTTTTCATGGCGTCGTAGAGAGCCGGCTTTTACTGGATCAGATAGAGGACTACCAGCTCTTTCAGGCGATCACTTCACTTGCAGAGAGGCAGAAGGAGGTGATCGTGCTGCGGATTTTTTATGAAAAATCATTCTGGGAGATTGGCCTGATCGTAGGGATGGCGGAAAAGAAAGCAGAAAATACATACTATAATGCAGTGAAGAAAATCCGTAAGATTCTGGGAGGCGTAAAGGATGGAGTTTAAGGAAATATTGCAGAGAGCCAGGGGATATGACAGGAAGGCAATGATGGAGATCATAGAGATGTACCGTCCTCTGATGGTCAAGTATGCGGTCGTGAACGGAAGATTTGACGAGGACTTATATCAGGAGTTTGTGTATACCATGCTGCAGTGCATCCTGAAATTTCCGGTTGAGAAATATGCAGATGGGAGCCAGCTGGGCGCTGCTTTGAGGAAATGAATGTATGAGCGATATGATTTTTAAGTATATACTATATATTGATAAAATATATTTGACAAATACTATATATTGATATACAATAAAATTGTTATATATTATTTTCAGTAAGCAGACTGAAAAATCAACTTTTGTTTCGGCAACGGCCCAGACTAAAATTTTGGCAGGATTTCTGCGGATAACAGATAGGAAGACACTGATTATTTTTAGAAAATGATTGGTGTCTTTTTTTGCTGTTTAAAAGGTGGGAGGTGAAATTTTAAGGAAAGGCCGGAGAACGGAGCAGGAAATAATCAGGATGGAAGGAGGAACACGAATGAGACAGAAGCAGCTTGTATTTATTTACGGGAAAGTTGTGCAGCCAGTGTTGAAAGGAATGTCTGCTAAATATTTCAGCAATGGGACATGGAAAGAGACCGCAAGAGTAAGGCGTGTGGTTGAGGTGACGGAGGAACATATTAAATTTGAGACAGACCGTATCCGGTACTGCATTGAATTTCGGAATGACGAAGCCGGTGCTCTGCTTGCGGCAGCATAGGAGGATAGACAAATCTGAAATGGAGTAGTTAAAGAGGAAGGCACTGGTTATTTTTCAAGTAATCGGTGTCTTTTCTGTTAAATGTAATGAAATATGTATTTTTGATGGAGGGAAAAAGATATGTGCAAGGATCAATCGTTTGAAAGACCAGAATGTTTTATACCGGAAAAAGATAATCCATATCCGCTTTGTATCGGAAGGAAAGTATTGATGTGTGAAAACTGTCAATTGCGGGTGGATTGGGAACCGGAAGATCCATACGGTGTAGGGGAAAGAAAGTATATTGTAGTAGTAGGAGATTTGCGTGAAGAGAATCATAGGGGCACTATATAGAATTTTCTTAGAAACGTCATTGGACAGGCTGTATAGCTGGAAATGTACATTTGAAAAAGAATATCTGTGCTATTGCAGGACTGGATGTAAGAATTGCTACAAGTGGAATGGATATTGCAGAAATGAAAGGAGATATTATGGCGATAGTAAAAAAGTTAAATGAAGATATGATAAAGTCAGCAAATTATAACAGTATGATGGAAAAGAGGGGAGATCTTTCAAAAGCTGACTATGAGGCATATGCTGAAAAAGTTTTATCGTGGCCGGTTTCGGAGGAAAAGAAGCAGAAGCTTTTGGATAAATTATATGAAAAATGGAGTGAAATCTTGAAATATGAGGCGCAGCATGTGAGCGTGGCTGTTGCGGGTCCGGCAAAATATAACTCCCGGAAACTTGACAAATCAGACAAGATTTTAGAATTGTCGGCGGCGTTTTCTAGTTGGTTCAGAGACTTGGAAGAACAGATCAAGCAAAGTCAGAAGAAAAATAGTAAGGCGGAAGAACTTCTTAAAATGATAGAGTTCTGCCGGAAATCAGATAATTCCTGTAATCCAACATGCTATCTGACAGCATTGGCAAGGCATGATAATCAAACGTTTATTCAGTTGTATGAGGAATTATACCCAGAGTATAAGTGGAGAAAAAACAGTACTATTGCAAAACTGTATCAACAGTCGCTTGCCAGTGAAATTAAAGAGATACGAAAAGAAATTTTCTTTGAGGACGAAAACTTAACGGCTTATTTAGAAGGAGATAGGGCATATATCAAGTTTATTATGAGACCGAAACGGCAACTCCATGTGGCATTAAGAAGTCGTGGCTGGTGGTGGAACGGTTACGAAAAAGCATATAGTACTTATCCGGACAGATTGGATAAGGAGTGGGTTTCTACTATCAGCAGCAGGTATGCCAATTACATCTGAGTGAAGGGAAAACAAGGAATTTTAGATTGGAGGACAAAATATGACGATTTATGATGTGGCAGGGAATAAGAAAAGGATGGCTGTTTTCAATACTTTGCTGGAAGAAGCCTGCAGGCAGTGGTGTGATTTATTAGTTGATGCTCCGGAGCGGAAAGATGGAGAGAACTTTGCAGAGTTCTTTTTTGAAATCTTTGAAGCAAAAGAGCATGAATACATAGAAGAGATTCTTTGAATGGATGATATCGAAAAAATGGCAGGTGAAAAATGGTTAAAACAATAAAGATTACAGCAGGAAACCAGATATCCATAGTGGAGCTTTTAGATTGGAGCCTGGAGGTGAAGGCGAAAGCAATCGGAGCCGAGTATCTTGAAGTTGTAAGAACAAAGCGGATGTATAACTTTTTTGGAGACATGGTTGTGATGCTTATAGATGATTCGGGATTTGCAGAAAACAAACCAGTTAATCCGGTGGCATCTTATTTCTATGGTGTGGATGAACATGGCGGCATTATTGCCGGGGATGTACTTCTGGGAGTGGAGAGAAGCCCGTATAATTTTCCGCTGAAGCATCCGCAGGCAGTGAAGCGGTTACTGATGGAAAGGTTTCCTTCACTTTGGGAAGCATAGTCCTTTTAGAAGAACATCAAACGATGGTGATAGCTTTTTGCAGCAGGAAACAGGCGGTTGCCGTTACTGTAGTATTGGACTGCTGTAACGGTGGCAGAAAGGATCGGAGGCAATTATTGATGAATGCAGAAGAGACAAAGAGATGGAAAGCAAAGAATCTACGGTATAAGAAACCTATTGTAAAGGACTTGAATCTTTATGCTATTAAAGAATCTTTATGGGAAATCGGAGATGAGTGCGATGATGTACAATATTATCTTGACTACCATGGAGAAACCCTTCTTAATGCGCTGGATGGAGATGAAGAGGATGCCTATGAATTTAGGATGATGTTTTCTGACCTGTCTGCCGAATGTGATCAGATGTGGGAAGACTTGAACAACGAGTATGTGCCAAAGTATTTTGATCTTTTCTTTGCGGCTGTAGGGAAGGGTTATGAAATGCTTGGATATGACGTATATGAGCATGATTACTATGGTTTAAATTATTCTGAAAGTGAATGGGCGAACGAAGAAGCAATAAAGAAGATGAAGGCTCTTACAAAAGATCAATTAATTAAAACGGCACAAGCCTGTTTTAAAATTTTTCAGGCATATATTGGACTGCGACACCGATACGACTGCATTAAAGCGGCGATGGATATTTTGCGTGATTCTAATACGGGTCATCTCCAAATGGTAGATCAGATTGAAAAGCTGTATGAAAAAGCGAACGAGGCAACGGATGGATTTACGTGGCGGAATTATGCTCCAGAGTTGGATGAATTAGATAAGCTGATAGAAAATATACCGCAGGAAGTTTGGCTGCAGTAAGAGGGAGACGGATGAAATGGAAAAAATCATTTTAAAGAAATCAGAAACCAAAGTACCGCGAAGACGGGCCAGTGTTGTAGTTCAGCCAGAAACATATACACAAGTTTACAAACTTGCGCTTGAGTGTGGAATGACGATAGAGGGCTTGGTTGATCTTCTTTTGCAGGAAGCATTAAAGGCAGTAGAAGTAGTGGATGTCCAGTCAAACGGAATACAGTAGGGGGATAGTTTGCAAGAAATGAAAGCAGAAGAGAGAAGGCTTTTTTACGAATTATATTTGCATTTTAACTACACGAATGACTGGCTGATAGAAAAATATAAAAAGTTAAGTGAAGAAAAGAGGCGCATATTGAAAGAACGGGGAGAAAGGCTGATTCATGAAGCGAAATGTAACGGAGTAAAGAGCCTATATTATGAAGATGATTCCCTGGCGATTTTCTGTGCACTGATTTTAAAAGGATACAATTTTAGAATGTTTTAGGAAGAAAGATGTTACCGATGTAGATAGATATTTCTGCATCGGTAGAAAACTGTGAAGAATATTGTGGAGGTGCGGAGTAAGATATGAAAAAAGGATGTAGGGATTATGTCGGTGTGGCATGTATAGATGGCACTTGCCCTCAAACGATAAAGGAAGAATATGAAGAGCAAAGCCGACCTGCAATGAAATGTGATCATTGTTTTTTCAACAAGGGGTGTGTAGATTGTGCTTTGGCTGATACAGAGTATTGCATGACTGGAAACAAGGAGGAAAGCAGATGAAATATTACAGTATACAACGTCCGATTACACCGGGCAGTTATCCGAAGTCACCATTTATGAAAGTCCTTAATATTGTCAACTTTGGCTTCAGGACATATTGTAAGGAGATTGGCCGGGAAGCATGGGGATACATTGAGTACAAAATGCCGCTCCATCCCGAAGATGCGGCGGAGTATGAGTTGATGCCTATTCCAGAGAAAATCATCCATATTTCATTTATTGGAGTGGATTCATGGGGCTGCCGGGTATATAAGGATGAGACGGGAAGGCTTTGGAAATACAGCGATCCGGGAGAAATGCCGGAAGAGAGACATGATGGGCTGTACCGGGCTTCCAGTAATGATCCAGACGGCGAGCCGGATTATCCGCTTTGCGGAGATATGGACTATCGGATTGAGGACACAGGAGGTTTTTATGGGAATGTACCACAAAAACAGATTTACCGGAATTAGGAATAAGCGTTATATAAAAAGATGCACTTCGCGGGGAATGCGAAGGGTGGTGAAGAAAAGCTGCAGGGATGAAATGACAGATGGAATTACATTGACAAGGAAAAGCCATAATCTTTATGGAACAGATGCGTGGGACTTTAGTTAAATGACGATTCGGTTGAAGGAGGAAAGAAGATGATAAGTATATTTATAAGTCCATATGACAGAGAGTTAGATGAGTGCTTGAATAGTCAGAATGAGTTAGAAGAAAAGCTGGATGCTGAGAGGAAGAGGAAAAATACTTTATTTGCAAAGATGGAGAGCTTCTATACTGACAGGTTCAAAGAGTCCTATTTTAAATCAAGAGAAGGGAAGATCGGACAGATAAGCTATGTTTATGCGAAAGAAGGAAAACTTTTCGTTCATTTATATTTTTTAGAAATCACTGCAAATTCAAAACTCATAAAGAAGTATACCAATATTGAACTGTTCGGTAAGGAGATGGAGAAACTGACAGAACTTACGGAAGCGGAGTATCAGGGAGAATTTTTTGCTTATGTAAATAAAAGGATTAGGATAGTTGAAACCGGATAGTAGGAGGAAAGTGAAAATGAGAATACCATTACCATGCAATTTCGGAGATTCTGCAAAGTGCAATGGAAAACTTCTACTTTTAAAGGGCGTGTCCTGGTTTCAGTGGACGAAAGGGATGGAATATACATACTTCTTTTCCCAAAATGATTTCTGGCATGATACGGACTTTTATACTACATTTGATGTAAGGCAGATGCCTTGTGAGTTTTGTATTCCAGATGGTTTATTGATTGACAGACCGGTTAAGGAGCATGGGTATCTACTGAAGGGAAGAGGGCATGCTTTCGGGATACATTATGAGAACGGACAGACATACATGGATTTTATTATGACAAGTTTCTTTTTCACACATATCAGGGTACAGTGTGACGGAGATGGGAAATATGTCAAGGGAGGTAATATTTTATTTCCTCCGAGCTGGGATACGGAAGAAAAGAGGAAAGCAGCTGTCCTGAAATCTTATAGCGGACGTTGCAGGTTTACGAAAATCTGTTATAATGAAGATGAAGAAAGCTAGTTCGGAATTGATGCGGCTTTCGGACGAATTCTTTGAAAGGAACAAGGAGTATGTATGGCTCTTGGATGCAGTGAGGCGGCATCAAAGTGAAAAGATGGAGCCTGATGCGGCTGTGGACGTAGCTCTTGATGAGATGCTGAATATGTGAGTAAAACGTTTCTTTTGGAAAATCGAGCAGAGGTGAAAAGTATGTTCCTTACTGAATATAACGAAGAGAAGGTCATGGAGAAAGAACGCCAGGAAGGATACTGGGAAGGATACCGAGAAGGACGCCAAGAGAGAAATATTGAGATTGCTTCTGATATGCTGAAAGCGGGAGGAATGTCAGTTCCTTTTATAGCACAAATCAGCAGGCTGTCAGAGGAAGACGTATTAAAAATTCAGGAGAAGTTACAGAGTCTTGACTGACAGAGCATGGAGTGATTCATGCCCTGCTACACTAAAGGCTAACTGGAATAAAAAGGGTGGCGAATATGGAACTGGGACGGATGATTTATAGAGATCTTCTTGCATGGAAGACAGAAAAAACAGGCAGGGTACTGGAGCTTCAGGGGGCAAGGCAGGTAGGAAAAACATATATATTGAAGAAGTTTGCCAAAGAGAATTTTGAGCATTTCCATTATATTAATATGGCAGAGGAAAGCGGAAAAGATTTTCTGGACTGCCTGGAACAGGCAGCAAGTTGGACGCCGGGAACTCCAAGGCCGGAATATCAGATATTAAAAGAGGCATTCCGGTTATATAATCAGGATTTTGCAGATGGTGAAGATACGGTTATTGTTATTGACGAAATTCAGGAGTCAGCAAGGGTATATAACCAGATCCGCACGCTTGCCAGAGAATTTGATTCTTATGTTATTGTTACCGGAAGCTATTTGGGAAAGGCGCTGCAAAAGGAGTTCTTTCTCCCAGCCGGAGATACGGACAAGCTTCAGATGGGAACCCTGTCATTTGAAGAGTTTGTTTCTGCGCTTGGAGATGGGGAGCTTTACCGCACAGCAGAGCTTTATGGAGGTTCAGAGACTTTTGTTTATGAGAAACTGAAAGAATATTTCGATATCTATCAGAAAATCGGGGGTTATCCGGCAGTCGTAACGCATTATGTGGAACATCATGACATTCGGAAATGTGAAGAAATGATTGAACGCCTGATGGATATTTTTACAAGTGAATCCACCCGTTATTTTACAGATATTATGGATGTCGATATTTTCCCAAAGCTGTTTCAGGCGGTTGCAATTCTGATGCTGCGGGAGAAACAGGGAGTACGCGAGTTAGGGACAGAGCTTAGTAAGATCATCTATCAGGAAGAAAGCGGACGTACGACGAAAAAGATGGTAAACCATGCGATTAGCTGGCTTGCACAGTCCCATATCATAGGGTATGCGTCAAAAAGTACGGATTGTGATTATTTACAGATTAAAGAGAACTGCAGATATTACTTCCTTGATTTGGGGATTGCGTACTATTTTCTCAAAACAACAGGTGCGGCGCCTGAACAGGTAAAGGGGCTGCTGGCAGAAAATTATGTTTATCTGTGCCTGCGTGAGAGAATGCAGAAAAGAAGAGAAATTGCGGGCAATACTCCCTGGTTTGCCCTGTATCAGAAAACGAAGGGTGAATTGGATTTTTATGTAAGGAGCCTTATGGACTATAAGAATTACGGGATAGAGGTAAAGAGTACGGATGCTATTGCAAAGACTGCAAAGAGACTGTTGGAGGATGGAAAGCTTAACTATCTGTATCTCTTAAAAGGGGATACGAAAGGCGGAACTTCTGGAGATGGAAAAGTATATACAGTTCCGCTGTATCTGGCAGACAGAATGAACTTTGATTTAGGTATCTGATTTGTCAGGGAGATACTCGTATATGACAAAAGTATTTCAGATGGTTATTTATGGGGGTGCAGAGAAATCTGTGCCCTATACTTTAAAAAGGAATATAATTATTGTAAGAGAATCAAATTGCGACGGAAATGCGACGGTATTGCGGCTCCTGTGATATTGACATACAATTCTCGTCCGTATACAATGGTAAAGTAAAGTTTTGTGCATGCGGGTGACTTGCATGGAGAGCCGCAGGACATTACAGGGAGCTGGCAGCCGATAAATGGGGCTGTCTTTTTTCATGTCATTTTTTCAGAACAGAAGGGAGGGGACTCATTGGCAGGAAATCTAAGAGAACAGAATACGGAAAAAATGGAGCTGGGGAATCGGTTTGTGAAGCTGATTCCCCGGTTTGCGTTTACGGCGTTTCTTGCGGTCGTTTTGCTGGCCGTATCTGCATCACCTGTGTTTGCGGATACGATCTTTGATACGGCGAAGAATGCTATGCAGACGGTCTATAAGGATGTGGCCGGTATTGCAACTGTGGCGGCTGTCGTATGCTCGGCAGTGTGCCTGTTTCTGATGAATTTTTCAAAATCAGGACGTACGGTGGACGAATCCAGGTCATGGCTGAAACGGATTATCGTATGCTGGGCGGCGCTCATGACGCTTGGCGCTATCGTAACGTATTTTGAGAGCATTATTCCAAAGAGTATGTTCGGCGGCTAAGAGCGCCGGACAGATAAAAACATGCCGGCGCTCTCCCGGCAGAAAGGGGGATGCCTTAACAGGTAACACATGGGTTGGTTATTAGAGTTATTGATTAAAAGTATTTGGGAGTTCTGTTCACAGCTCATTGTGGACATGATGTCTGTAATTACGGATATGTTTACAGAACTTCTATCCTGTGATTTAAGTCTGTTTGAAGAATTGTTTTCTGTGGCAGGGGATTTATATTCGAATGCGATACTGCCACTGGGGCTTGCACTTCTGCTCCTGATCTGTATCTGGCAGCTGTTTAAAAGCATGTTTGGGAAGACAGGGGTTGCAAGCGAGGATCCGGTGGAATTGGTTTTAAGAAGCGGAATCTGTTTGTTTTTTATTGTGGCAGCAAGGCCGCTGACAGACTATCTATTAAAAATAGCAGGTACGCCGTATCAATGGATTGCAGGAACAGAGATTAAGGTAAGCAGTTTTGCCGAGTATGTATCTGCGTTGGAAGCAGTGACATCCGTACTTGGGATTGGGCAGCTGAATATTGCAATCCTGAAACTGATCATGCAGTTT
>Ga0137306_103917_pt1 | contig 10639 bp, 6 predicted proteins | sample Inofroosms_March_FD_97187 | JGI IMG/M metagenome (GOLD analysis project Ga0137306, IMG submission 97187) | Mouse cecal microbial communities from Vienna, Austria - N-Acetylneuraminic and N-Acetylglucosamine D2O microcosms_March | ecosystem: Host-associated > Mammals > Digestive system > Large... | reverse complement strand
CAGCTGGAGGGGCTCGGGCTCTTAAGGCAGCTGACAGAAGGCTTGATGAAAAGCGGCCTGGCGTCTATGGGAAGCGTGTCTTTAAAGACCTATCGGGATCTTGCCAAGCAGCTGGGAGATTACTACCTGCCGGGGCCTTTGGTATATTTGAACCGGCTGATTCTGGAGATGGAGGAATTTCAGAAGGATGGAGAGAACCGTCATTATTTAGAAGCGACACATATACTGACACAGCTTAGAGCCACAGTAAAAAAGGCAGATGCTTATCTGAGGGACAAGCTGGAAAAAGAGGAAATTGGCGATGATGACAATATCTTATATGAAGAGCTTGGCGGTATCTGGAAATTAGATCAATTACAGGCATTGGGCTTGAAAAAGGAGAATGCCTGTCTGCTGCAGCTCTCGTTTCAGATATTCTATGATAAAGCAAGAAAAGAATTTATTGATATTGGCTGGTGGGCAGATGTGGAGACTGGAGAAGTGTCTGTGACACGCAATTACCGTCCCATTAAGGCGATACAATATGTAAAACAGGAAGATACCGTTTTTGAGACAGCGTCCATCCCTGTGCTGACTTATTATCCAGGGGAGGTCAATCGACGCATCCGCTGGGATAGTGCCAGTTTCCATCCAGCAACATGTGCAGAACTTGAGTGGCTTGCCGCACATGCCCAGACGAATCTCCCCACAACCGTAAAAACGATAAAAAATCATATCAAAAATACTCTTTCTGATAATTTTGTGGTGTTGCTGTTTGCCTTTGCGCAGATTGGTACGATTGGAGATGCATATGTGATGCGTGACAAAGAGGGAAATACGATTCTATTAAAAGATATGCCTGGAATGGAAGAGAGTGTTTATCGTCTGTCGATGTTGACAGAATCTTCTCTGCTGGTGGGACAAGTGTTGTTGGGGGCATTTTTCTATGAAGAGACAGAACATCGGATCAGTGTGCAGCCTTACAGTATTGTCACTGGCGAGAAGGTTGTACGCCTGTTATATTAAGAAGAAAGAAGGTAGCTATCATGAATTTAAATCCCCTCTATGAATTAAAAGAACGATTGCAGTCCAGTGTTATTGCAGGGTTATCCCTTCTTTCTGAGGATTTTCGGCTTGTCCGCGCAGTGGAGCAGATGGAATCTTTAGCCAAAGTTTCGCCGGTGTTTGAGAAAATCTATCGCTCGGCACAAGGGTTATTGTCTGAGGAGTGTAAAGACAAAGCAGATACACTCTTGGATCTATTGGCATTTTTGGACGCCGTTCTCACCACCCAGGCAGTGACTAATGTTGAAGGCGAGCTGCAACCGCTGAACATGATGGAAGGAGAGGCGTATTCCAATGCTCCATACAGTCAGATTGCCCCCTTATTGGATGCACTGACCACTGCTGGAAATGGCCATTACAATTTGGTTGTAGATACACATAAGAGAAATCCAGAGATTTTTTCTGATTACCGCCTGCGCAGTGCACTTGTGTCTGGTTTAAATGCTGGCTATTCAGAGCTTGCAGAATACATAGAACTTTGGCTGTCTAAGGAAGATGATTCCATCGTGCCTCTTTTAAAACGAGGATTTGATCCTCAGGGCAAGAAAGAGATGGTGCGCCGCGTGCATGTGATAGAGGCAGTCTCAGGGGCAGAGGAAAATCAGTGGTATTTATCCCAATTGGAACATGCCGCAAAGGATGTACGGGCAGCGTTGATTTATGCTCTGTGCCACAGTCCGGAAAATCAGGAGACTTTGATTGGATTTACCAAAACTGAAAAGAGAAATAGTAAGAAAGCCGCTATGTGGGCTCTGTCGCATATGAAAGATACAGAGAATCTGGAATTTTGGCGCACGCAGATTCAGAAAAGTCCTGTTAGCTGTGCAAAATATTTGATTTCTGCCACCAGTGACGGTCTTTCTGATTTGATTGCAGAGATGGTTGGCAAGGTGCTGGATGGATTGCAGAAACAGGTGGAGAGCGGCAATTTTGTGTTGTCGGATAAGGATTACAGAAAATTACAAGAATTATTTGTCGCTATGTCAAGGAAGGCTTCAGAAAAAATGCTTGACGTATACCGCAGACTGGCAGCGGATGATTTACTGGGGCGCATGAAGACAGAAAAAGGCAAGCCAGTACAGTTTGCCTCCCAAGGGCATGTTGACAGAACGGTTTGTGATCATATCGCCGGACTTTTAGCAGATTCTTTGGTATGGAATACAGATCAGAGGCTCTTTGATTTGGCAGAAGAATTATATCAAAGTAAAGGGGAAGTGTTTCTTGAGCCGGTGTTGACAGCAGCATTTCTGACAAAGCCGGCAAAAGAGATCTACGAAACATATGCTTCTTTGGCAGCCAGCGAGGGAATAGTCAATAAAGAAACTGCACAACAGAAGCAGGCGCGTTTAGGAATTATGAATACATTTGCCGCTCTGGTCTGGGATATACAAGGAAAACAATATCAGTTGGTGCGCATTCATTATGATGAGTTTATAGAAAAGTGGCAGTATGTGGGCAGAGATATTTTGGAAAGGCCAGATATCCGCTGGTATCAACTTTTTGTAAATCCCAAAATCAAAAAAACAGGGATGTTTCGAATCAATGAATATATCCATACAGTTGGTTATACGGCTAGGTACAACATGAATTGGGATGCTGTACTGCAGCATTTGATTTGTTCCTCGGATAAAGAAATTTGCGACGTTTTAGGACATTATTTTTATCAGCGTGCATTGTTGTCTAAGAATATCACCGATGCCTACAGTTATTTTCCAATGCTAAAATTATGTGGTTTTCAGGGCGGCCGAGGTCTTATGGTCAAAATTCTTCAAAAGGGCACGGTCATATTTTGGAAATTTGAGAGTATGATGCGCGAAGCGCCAATGTCCCTGGCAGATCAGTTGGAGGAATTGGAGGAGATTAAGAAGCTTGTAGGGGAGGGTAAGATTGCGATTACCAATTGGAATGAGAACAGGGTACAGGGATTATATACCGATTTGGTAAAACAATTGCAGCAGGAAACAAAATGATTGGATGGTGTTCTTGAATATAATAGAAAGGAATTTTAGAAAATGGCAGCAGAGACAAAGGTACAGCGTCTGCCGGCGGAGCAGATGTTTCAAAAAGAGATTGACGCCTTGATTGCGGCGGAGAAGGAGCCAATTCCCACAGGATGGAAAATGTCCCCCAAATCCGTGTTGACTTATATTACTGGGGGAAAAGTGGGTAAGACAGTGATTACCCCGAAATATATTGGGCACAAACGTCTCGTAGAGATTGCGATTGCTACTCTGGTAACAGACCGAGCCTTACTGTTGATTGGAGAGCCTGGCACGGCAAAATCCTGGCTGTCAGAGCATCTGACAGCAGCAATCAATGGTGATTCCACCAAAGTAATTCAGGGTACCGCGGGGACAACGGAAGAACAGATTCGCTATTCCTGGAATTATGCCATGTTGATTGCTCAGGGGCCGTCTCCTGAGGCGATGCTCAAAAGTCCGGTATACCATGCGATGGAGAGCGGCAGTATAGCCAGAGTGGAGGAGATTTCCCGATGCGCCTCCGAGGTACAGGATGCTTTGATCTCTATTTTATCGGAGAAGCGGATTTCTGTCCCAGAACTTGGACTGGAGGTCCCTGCACAGAAAGGTTTTTCTGTGATTGCCACGGCAAATACCAGGGATAAGGGGGTAAATGAGATGTCCGCCGCCCTCAAACGCCGTTTTAATATTGTGGTGCTTCCGGCTCCGGCTGATCTGGAATCAGAGATGGATATCGTTAAAACCAGAGTAACCCAGCTCTCCGAAAATCTGGATTTAAATGCAAAACTGCCAGAGGAGGAAGTGATAGAGAAAGTATGTACTATTTTTCGGGAATTGCGGCTTGGCGCAACGTTAGACGGCAAGCAGAAGATTAAGCCGACTACAGGTGTATTGTCAACTGCTGAGGCAATATCTTTGCTGGCCAATAGTATGGCGCTGGCAGGCAGTTTTGGCAATGGCAAAATTACAGATTACGATCTTGCCGCCGGCTTACAGGGAGCAGTTGTCAAGGATGATGATAAGGACAGCATTGCCTGGAAAGAGTATTTGGAGAATATTCTTAAGAAAAGAGGATTAAAATGGTCTGGTCTCTATCAAGAATGTAAGGAGCTGAATAAATAATGGGTGAAATGGTTCAGATCAGAAAGGCAGATCAGCCATATATTTTTGGTATTCGGCATTTGTCCCCAGCAGGAGCCTGGCATCTGAGAAGACTATTAGATCAGGTAATGCCAGAAATTGTCTTGGTGGAGGGGCCCAGTGATTTTACAGAAGAACTGACTTTTTTAGGCGATCTTGGTACCAAACCGCCAGTGGCAATCATGGCATATACAGAGGAGACGCCGATTCACACCATATTATATCCGTTTGCCGAGTATTCACCGGAATATCAGGCGGTTCTCTGGTCGCAGGAACACCAAAGACAGTGCCATTTTATTGATCTGCCTTCCAGTGTTTTTCTTGCTTTACAGAGCGCGGCAAAGAATTCTGATGATGTGGGGGAAGAAGAGAGTATCACTGTCTACCGCAGGCTGGGAGAATTATCAGGAGATAAGTCCCATGAGACGTTTTGGGAGCGGGTGATGGAGCATTCCAGTGAGGGCGAGGGATATTGGAGAGGGGCGGAAGCATTTGGTAAGAACTTGCGTGAGCTGACGGAGGGCAAAGACCATGATTATCCAGAAACTTTGATTCGGGAAGCCTATATGAGACGCAAAATTCAGGAGACGATTGCCTCTGGGATTGCCCCAGATAAAATCGTGGTGGTCACAGGAGCATACCATGTACAAGGGTTAAAGAATGATTTGCCGGCGCTGAGCGATCAGGAATTAAAACAACTGCCCTCTGTGGACGTCCAAAAAACGTTGATGCCTTATTCTTATTATCGCCTCTCTTCTCGTTCTGGTTATGGTGCAGGAAACAAAGCGCCGGCATATTATGATCTTCTCTGGGAGGGATGTCAGAGACAGGAAGCCGATTTTGCAGCGCGCAGTTATCTCTCAAGAATTGCCGCCTGGCAGCGTAAAAATGGGAATATGGTCTCTTCTGCTGAGGTGATTGAGGCAGTCCGTCTGGCCTTTTCTCTGGCCGAACTACATGGATATCAGATTCCGGCGCTGCGGGATTTGCGGGACGCCGCAGTTACTTGTATGGGACATGGAAATTTTGCGAAGATCGCCCAGGCAGTCGCCGACACAGAGATTGGAACGGCCATTGGTTCCTTGCCGCAGGGCGTGAGCCGCACTTCGATTCAGAATGATTTTTACCGGCTGTTGGATGAACTGAATCTCAGGCGTTATTGTTCGGTGACAGCGGATGATCTGCACTTAGATCTGCGGGAAAAGTTGACTGTGAAATCACAAAAGTCTGCTTTTCTTGATCGGGAGCGGTCCTTTTTTCTGCATCGCCTGCGGGTGCTGGGGATTTCATTTGTTAGTTGGCAGCAGGTGCAGCAGGAGAAGGCGACCTGGGCGGAACATTGGGTTCTGCGCTGGACGCCAGAGGCGGAGATTCAGATTGTGGAGGCACAGTTAAAGGGAGACACTGTACTTCTGGCAGCTTCCTTTCAGATGAAAGAGGAGGCACAAAATGGCGGCAGTATTGCCAGTATTGCCAAGATCATAGAAGAGTCCTTTCTGTGCGGAATGCCAGAGACTATAAGTTATGCCACCGCAATTCTGCAAAAAATTGCGGTGGAAGCGGCCGCTGTGGAGGAGATTGCCAAGACGGTGCAGAGCTTATCGCTGGTCATTCAGTATGGAAGTATTCGCCAGCTCTCGAGCGAGGCTTTACTTCCAGTGCTGGAGCAGCTTTTTTTGCGTGCCTGCCTGCTTCTGCCGGGAAGCTGTGTCTGTGATGACAATGCTTCCAAAGAAATGATTGAGGGAATTGGAAGCTTAAATGAGGCAGTGCTGCACCATGAATTTTTGTCAGAGGAGCGCTGGATTGCAGTGCTGACAGAGATTGCTGTTAGGGATGATTTGAATACTAAGATTTCCGGCTACGCGGCGGCAATTTTGCTCGAGAGAGGGAAATACAGCAATACAGAATTAGAGCTGCAGGTAGAGCGGCGGCTCTCCAAAGGAGTTCCCGCTGACTTGGGCGCTGGGTGGTTTGAAGGGCTTTCCATGAAGAACCGCTATGCTTTGATCACCCGTATGAGTCTCTGGGAAAGTTTAGATCAATACCTAGATACTTTGGATGACGAGGAGTTTAAACGGGCGCTTTTATTCCTGCGCCGTGCTTTTGCTGACTTTAGCGCGCGTGAAAAGAGTGATATTGCGGAAAACCTCGGGGAACTGTGGCAGTTGAATCCGCAGCAGGTCAGTGAAACGGTAAATATGCCCTTGACAGAGGAAGCACAGGAAATGCTGGAAGGCTTAGATGATTTTGATTTTGGGGATATTTGAAAGGTGTGGTGTAAAATATGGATGAGACAGAACGCATGAAACGCTGGCGCCTGATTTTGGGCTCTGAGAGCAAAGAGCGCTTTGCCGCTATGAATGGAGAACTGGAGCCTGCACTGTCAGAAGAACAGGTATTGATGGACCAGGCACTGGCAGCAATTTATAATCACAGCAGTTCTGGTGGTTTTGGGTCAGGGAGAGGAGCTGGTAATGGGCCTTCCAATCCTCAGATTTCCAGATGGTTAGGAGATGTGAGAACACTTTTTGAAAAGGATTTGGTTACAGTGATACAGTCAGATGCTATGGAGCGCTGTGGTTTGCGTCAGCTTGTATTTGAGCCGGAGCTTTTGGAAAATATGGAGCCCGATATCAGTCTGGCTTCCACCATACTGATGTTAAAAGATCAGATTCCCAAACGTTCCAAGGAAAGTGTGCGCGCTTTTATCGCCAAAATCGTGGAGCAGATCAATAAATTGTTGGAAGCAGATATTCGCCGTGCTGTGACATCGGCAATTAACCGCAGACAACATTCTCCTATTCCCTCGGCAGCGGCAATGGATTTTCCATTGACTATCCGCAGAAATCTTAAAAATTATAATCCAGAGCTGGGAACCATTGTGCCAGAGCATTTCTATTTTTTTGACCGCACGGTTGCCTCTGCTGCCAAGCAGTGGACGGTAATTTTGGATGTAGATCAGAGTGGTTCAATGGGGGAATCTGTGATTTATTCTTCTATTATGAGTTGTATATTGGCGAGTATGGCTGCCATACGGACGCATATTGTTGCTTTTGATATGAATATTGTGGATCTGACAGAGAAATGCGATGACCCTGTGGATTTGCTGTTTGGGTTCCAACTTGGCGGGGGAACAAACATTGACAAGTCTGTGGCATACTGTCAAAAATTTGTAGAGAATCCCGCCAAGACTTTATTTTTCCTGATTACTGATCTCGAGGAGGGAGGCAATCGAGCCTCGCTGTTACATCGGCTTAGAGAATTGAAAGAATCGGGAGTGACCGTTGTCTGTCTGCTTGCCATTGCCGATGGCGGCAAGCCATATTATGATGCACAGATGGCAGAACGTGTGGCTGGACTTAAAATTCCTTGTTTTGCCTGCAATCCGCAGATGCTGCCCGCACTGCTGGAACGAGCCTTTCAAGGGCAGGATCTCGGGGCCTTTCGCAAAGAGTTTGAGAAACGCAAAAAGTGAATCGGCGCTTGCAAACAGATTTAAGATATGCTATATTAAAGGCATAAAGAAAAAGCAACCGCCCACAAGGGGTTGACCAATAAAAAAGCAGCAATGCCACCCTATTACCTGCCAAAGTACAAGGGTGGTTTTTGCTATGTACAGTTACTTACAAAACGTAAACACGAATGTAAGCAATGCCAGAAGGAATAAGCCAAATGTCAGCAATTCCATAAGAGAAATATTATTCCTGCGTTTTCTCTTTTTCATTAGCATCACCCCCATTCTTTTTAGAATGAGGTCAACGCACCCTGTATCACGATTGCTCTTTGCGGATTATAACATATCTTTTACCATTCTACAATAATATTTTTTGTTACATTTATTTTAAAGCATTGTCGATTGTGTTCTTGAAAAAGTATCTTTTTAAATCAAGTAAAAGTAAATGTTATTGGGCGTAAACAGTAATTTTTATGCAAATTTTAGACTTTTTTAGAAAATTTACATAGGATTTTTGGCGAATCATTGCTATAATAAAAGTTATCACAACTTTTTAGGAACGAAGGAATCGAGATGAAGTTACGAACCAGACTGATTATTTCTTTTTTTATCATTATCGTGGTGCCTGTGTTATTGGCAGTAGCCACCGTGTGGGGATTTGGGCAGTATCAGATGAAAGCGATACGCCAAATCTATAATACAGACGGCAATGCATATGAATATTTTGTCAATTCTTTTAAGGCTTTGAGCCATTTTACCAAACCCACTTATGAGAAACTCCAGAAGGTGGCCAAAGAAACGCCTGAGAACTTGGAGGATCAGGCATACTTGGATAAAATAAATCAGGAGTTGGAGAAAAAATATTCTTATCTGATTGTGCGGCGTGAGGACAAGCTGGTTTATGAGGGCAATAAAGAGACAGATGAATCTTTGAGAGATGATTTGCCTGAATATGACAGTGATGTGCTGCAGAGCGCCGGTTCTGGATTCTATCTGGAAGGAGAAGAACAGGCGTTAATTAAACAGATAGATTTTGTATTTGAGGATGGGGAGCGCGGAAGTGTCTTTATCATAACTTCTATGGAGCGTCTGCTTCCAGATATCAAAGGGATTTTGATTGATATGATGATCTCTATTCTGTTGATTTTGATATTTACGGCAGGGATGCTGACCGTATGGATTTATCAGGGGATTATCAATCCAATTCATAAACTTCAGGCGGCAGCACAAAATATTAAGGCGGGTAATCTTGATTTTACGATTGAGGCAGATGGCAAAGATGAGATTGGGGAGCTGTGCAGAAATTTTGAGGAGATGCGCGGTCGTCTGAAGGAATCAGAGGAGGAGAAATTAGCAGGAGAAAAACAAAATCGGGAGTTGATCAGCAATATTTCCCATGATCTGAAAACTCCGATCACAGCGATTAAGGGTTATGTAGAGGGAATTATGGATGGAGTGGCAGACACTCCACAAAAGCAGGACAAGTATATTCGCACCATTTACAATAAGGCAAATGAGATGGATACCCTGATCAATGAATTGACGTTGTATTCCAATATTGATACCAATCGCATACCCTATAATTTTAATCGCATCAATGTGGCAGATTATTTTGACGACTGTGTGGAGGAAGTGGGTTTAGATTTAGACGCCAAGAATATCAGGCTTAACTATATTGACTATGCGGATAAAGATGTGTTGATTATCGCAGATCCTGAGCAGCTTCGACGCGTGATCAATAATATTATCAGCAATTCTATGAAATATCTGGACAAGGAACAGGGATTTATCAATATTCGTATTCGAGATGTGGGAGATTTTATCCAGGTGGAGATTGAAGATAACGGCAAAGGGATTGCTGCGAGAGATCTGCCCTATATTTTTGACCGTTTTTACCGCACAGATGCTTCCCGTAATTCTTCTACTGGAGGAAGTGGTATCGGCTTATCCATAGTAAAAAAAATTATCGAAGATCATGGTGGTAAAATCTGGGCTAACAGCAAAGAGGGCACTGGAACCATTATGTATTTTGTAATTCGGAAATATCAGGAGGTAGCAAGTTGAGTAAAGTTTTGATTATTGAGGATGAAGTGGCAATCGCAGATTTAGAAAAAGATTATTTGGAGCTCAGCGGTTTTTCCGTAGAGACAGAGAATAATGGCAATCAGGGACTTGCACGAGCTTTAAGTGAAGATTTTGATATGTTTATCCTAGATCTGATGCTCCCAGGCGTGGATGGTTTTGAGATTTGCAAGAAGATTCGTGAGAATAAAAATACACCTATTTTAATGGTTTCAGCGAAAAAAGATGATATTGACAAAATAAGAGGATTGGGATTGGGGGCAGACGATTATATTACAAAGCCCTTTTCACCTAGTGAGCTGGTGGCAAGAGTAAAGGCGCATCTCTCTCGATATGAGCGCCTGATTAACAGCAATGTTCAGGAAAATGATATGATTGAGATACGGGGATTGAAAATCGATAAGACAGCGCGTCGGGTGTGGGTCAATGAGGTGGAAAAACAGTTTACCACCAAAGAATTTGATCTGTTGACATTTTTGGCACAGAATCCCAACCGTGTGTTTAGTAAGGAAGAGCTGTTTAGCAAAATTTGGGATCTGGAATCGGTGGGAGATATTGCTACTGTGACCGTGCATATCAAAAAAATTCGGGAAAAAATCGAGTTAAATTCCTCAAAACCCCAGTATATTGAGACAATCTGGGGAGTGGGCTATCGCTTTAAGGTGTAGTCAAATACCCCGCGGGAATAAAAATGGTCTCTAACGATTATGTCAATTGGCTTTCACAGAGGATTTGGTTATGCAAAAAAAGATTGAAATTATCTATGAAGATCAGTATCTTGTTGTTTGCCGTAAAATGCCAGGAATACCAGTACAGACAGCGAAAATGGGGCAGCAGGATATGGTAAGTCTGTTGCGCAGTTATTATGCAGCAAAAGGGAAAGATACACAGATTTTTGTGGTACATCGTCTTGATCAGCCAGTGGAGGGGATAA
>Ga0137306_102234_pt1 | contig 10647 bp, 9 predicted proteins | sample Inofroosms_March_FD_97187 | JGI IMG/M metagenome (GOLD analysis project Ga0137306, IMG submission 97187) | Mouse cecal microbial communities from Vienna, Austria - N-Acetylneuraminic and N-Acetylglucosamine D2O microcosms_March | ecosystem: Host-associated > Mammals > Digestive system > Large... | reverse complement strand
ATAGTCTGTACCGGCACACGGCGCACCAGAATTCTATGGGCCTTGACAAGCTCAAGCAATTCTCCTATAAGCTCTCCGTGAATATCTTTCTTTATCAGAATTTTGTCAATGTCCTTGCCGGCCTGTATGGCTTCCATCACGGCGCGGATACCGAAAATATAGTCGTTTTTTTGCATTGTCCTCAAATTTGGGTTATTAAACAAGTTATTTGCCAAGCAAAGATCTGGCCGTCGCCAATGCCGCAGTATCCGATGCCGATCCCGAGAGCATAAGTGCGAGTTCGTTTTCACGCTCCATATCCGACAGCCGGCGTATTCTGGTATGTGTAGCCGAATCATCGTCGACTTTATACACTTTATAGTGGCTGGCTCCTTTGGCCGCGACTTGCGGCAGATGGGTAATGGTGATGACCTGTAGCGCCGATGCGATGGCACGCATCATAAGGCCCATACGGTTGGCCACATCGCCGCTTACGCCGGTGTCGACTTCATCAAATATAATTGATGGAAGCTGTAGTTTGCCGGCTATGATTGATTTTATACAGAGCATCAGACGAGACACTTCGCCGCCTGATGCGGCACCGCCCACAGCCACAGGAGTCTGATTCTTATTGAACGCAAATCGGAATTCCACCTTGTCGGCACCTGATGGTGACAGCTCAGATTCACACACATTCACTACACAACGTAGATTATGCATGCCTAACGGTTTGGCTTCCTCTTCCAATCTGCGGGCAAACTCCCCGGCAACCTGTTTTCGGATTGCTGTGATACGGGCGGCCGTGGCAACGGCCTGTTTTTTAGCGGCAGTCACCTTTTTCTTCAGATCATCAACTGTCATGTCAGAATCTTCAAGCATGGACAGTCTGCCCTGCAGTTCGTCCCGCTTGGCAATCAGTGCTTCCACAGTGTCGACTTTAAATCTGTTTTGGAGAGAATAGATCAGACCAAGCCTTTGTTCAATATATTCCAGTTCCGTAGGGTCGGCATGGAGGTTGGCATCGTAATCGGCCAGAGTCTCCGCAATATCCTGAATCTCTACTCTGGCAGATTCAAGCCGCTCGCAAAGCGATGACGCGTCATCAAGCACTTCAGACAGATCCTCGCAGGAATCTACGGCGGCAGAAAGCTGGCTCAACACATTCTCTCTTCCGTTGGTAAGCAGTTCCAGCGTCTCCGATAGTGTTTCTTTCAGCTCTGTCATGTTTGACAGAATATCACGCTCTTTCTCCAATTCCGTCTGCTCACCTTCGGTCAACCGTGCATCGGTGAGTTGTGTGAGCTGGAATCTTGTGAACTCCTCGTCCTGTTTGTTCTGTTCAATGGTCTTGAGCGTTTCTGTAAGTTCCGATTTAAGCGACCGGAAAAGAGCGTATTCGCCGGCATATTGCGACAACAGCGAGGAATTGCCACTCATGCTGTCCAGCACACGTCTCTGAAAATCCTCCGATGCGAGCAGCTGGTTCTGATTTTGCGAATGTATGTCGATCAGTTGCCGGCTTACCGTCTCAAGCTGAACTATGGTCACAGGAGAATCGTTGATAAACGCCCGCGAGCGCCCCGTCGGCAGAATTTCCCGGCGGATAATGCACCACGACTCATCCCATTCGATGTCATGCTGCATGCAGTAATCAGCCAGAGCGGAATATCCGTTTACTGAAAAAGTGGCTTCCACAACCGATTTGTTTTTTTCAGACTTTACAGCCCTTGAATCAGCCCGTGCGCCTAAAAGCAGACTCAGGGCGCCAAGCATGATTGATTTGCCGGCGCCTGTTTCTCCGGTTATTATGTTTAATCCCGGAGTGAAGTCAATCTCGAGCGAATCAATCAGCGCATAGTTGGATATGTGGAGTTGGCGGAGCATTTCTATTTAACTTTTCCTTTCTTGATCTCGTCAAGGCGTGATGTTTCTGTGGGATACAGCGGATACAACAACTCATATACGCTTTCACGTTCGGTGGACGGAGCTTTGGAGTAAACGTTGACCAGTTCATCCAGTTTTGCGTCTTTGGTCATAGACAGTCCCACTGACATGGATGCTACATCATACACCTTTTTCAATATCTCCAGCGATGCTGTGATGTTCGCGCGCCCTTTGTCGGGACTCTGCGCCATTTCGTCAAGCCCTGTGCGGTGATAGCGATAGGTGAGATCGCGCAACTGACGTGTGGCCGGATCCGTATATGCGCTCACCACTGCCGACCGGTTTTTGGTATCTTCAAACGCTTTCCAGCCGACTTCTCCCGACGACTGCGCCTGTTGCACGATCTGTTTGAGTTTGTTCCAGAACGCTTCTCCGCCATTCGGACTGAATGAATCGAAATCCATGGCAAGAAACAGATATGCATAGAAATTCAATATGGCCGTCAGCTGATTTTCCATTGTGTTTTCTGAAAAAATCAGCGGTTCGCCTTCGAAATATGAGAAGTCTATCCTATTGTCCTTGAAATTGACAAGAGTAGTGGTGTATGATGTGTTGTACACCGGTCTGATAGCCTGTACCTGCAGTGATCCTTTTGCAATACCTTCATTATATTCGGAAATGGTGAAAAACATGCGGCACTCTATCTTTTCATTTGTCCCGATCTGGGCTTCCGAAAATTTAGTGGTGTTCATGTAATCATTAACGGCTTCCTGCAGCGACTGAAACACGGATGTGCTCACATTCTGCAGTTGCTGTGTATTGAATTCCACGGTGCAGTTCAGTTCCTGTGCGTATATTGCAGGCTCAAAAAGGCAGGCAGAGAGAACTGCAAATATTTTTATGAGAGGAGAGCGGCTCATTTTAAAATTTTGCAATTATATGGTCAAAAATATCCGTTGCTACTTCCTTTTTTGATTTGAGAGACGACGACACGGCAGTGCCGTCACGGTCTATGATCGTGATTTTGTTGGTGTCAGTGCCAAATCCTGCGCCTTCGTCTTTTAAAGAGTTAAGGACGATCATGTCAAGATTTTTTCGTTTCAGCTTGTCAGCGGCATTGGCCATTTCATTGTCTGTCTCTAAAGCGAAGCCTACCAGATGCTGTCCGTCTTTCTTCAACTGTCCGAGGGTTGCGGCAATATCTGGATTCTTTACCAGACGGATCTCCGGCGGTTCATTGCCCTCACGTTTGATTTTATGTTCCAACGGTTCTGCCGGAGCATAGTCGGCCACCGCAGCGGCAAGAATAGCCACATCTGCATAGGCAAACGCTTTTGTCGCTGCCGCAAGCATCTGGACAGCCGATTCTACACGGACCACAGATATGGACGGGTGGGAGACCGATGTGCTCACTGGGCCGCTCACCAACGTGACGCGTGCGCCGCGCTTCGCTGCTTCCTCAGCCAGTGCATAGCCCATTTTCCCAGAGGAATAATTGCCGATAAAGCGTACCGGATCTATTTTTTCGTAGGTAGGTCCGGCAGTTATCATCACATGTTTTCCTGTCAGGTCGTTGTGTCGTGAAAAATATTCTTCAAGATATGCCACTATATTCTCCGGCTCTTCCATGCGGCCTTTGCCCACAAGGTGCGACGCCAATTCGCCTGAGCGAGCTTCTATGATATGGTTGCCGTACGACCGCAGGTAAGACAAGTTGCGGGCTGTAGACGGATGTGCCATCATGTCAAGGTCCATTGCCGGAGCTACAAACACGGGAGCTTTGGCCGACAGATATGTGGTGATCAGCATATTGTCAGCTATGCCGTTGGCCATTTTGCCGATGGACGAAGCTGTTGCCGGAGCTATGACCATAGCGTCTGCCCAGAGTCCGAGGTCCACATGACTGTGCCATTCTCCGGTATTTGCGGTAAAAAATTCGCTGATCACCGGATTACCGGTCAACGTGGACAGGGTAAGGGGGGCTATGAATTCCTTGGCGGCGGGGGTCATGATCACCTGCACCTCCGCACCCGCTTTGACAAGCAGGCGGGCGAGCATAGCCGATTTATATGCGGCTATGCCACCCGTGATTCCGAGTATTATGTGTTTGCCGTCAAGCATTACGTTTGAGTCTCATGTATATACGGGTCAACACTTGTTTGGTGTTTTCCGCAAAATCACCTTTCATCATCCAGCCGTAGTAGCCTGAATCTTTTTTCAGGACCTCCTCCACAGCCACGCCTTTGTACTTGCCGAAATTGAATACTTCACACCCTTTTTCGTCAAATACGATTCGTCCGGCCAGATCTGCCGTGCGTCTTTGCGTGGAGAATCCCGACAGGAACTCTATGGAGTTCTGCAGTTTGTCAGGATACTTGTCCAACTGCGCTTTAAGCACCTCATATGTGGCGCGTGTATCCGCATTGGCCGAGTGAGCCTCGTCAAGATTCTTGCCGCAATAAAACATATATGCCGCCGATAGCGTACGCTGCTCGAGCTTGTGGAAAATAGTCTGCACATCCACCAGCCGGCATTTGCTTATATCGAAATCCACGCCTGCACGGATGAATTCCTCCATCAGCAACGGCAGGTCGAACCGGTTTGAGTTAAATCCGCCAATATCGGCGCCGGTGAACGCTCTGGCCACTTCACGCGCTATCTCCTTGAACGTCGGCTTTCCCGCCACATCTTCGTCCGTGATATGATGTATGGCTGTAGATTCCGGCGGAATCGGACACTCGGGATTTACGCGATATGTACGTTCTTCCTCGGAGCCGTTGGGATGCACCTTGATATAGGAAATCTCCACGATACGGTCTTTCTGGAAATTGACACCGGTTGTTTCCAGATCAAAGAATATGATAGGTTTTGTAAGTTGCAGTTCCATTCGTCTATCAGAATTCACTAACGTTCATGGGCATCAGCAGCATCAGTAGTTCGGAGTTCTCTGCATTTTCCGAGGGCATGAAAACTCCGGGGCGGGACGGGTCGGACAGCGTCACCACAACATCGTCCGTAGTGATCGTGGAAAATATCTCCATCACATACGGAGCGCTGAATCCTATCACCATTTCAGAGTGGTTGAAGTCGCAACTTATTGTCTCCACAGCACGCGTGCAGTAGTTGTTGTCCACAGCCTTGATGGTTACCTCTTCGGCATTGATCTTCAACTTGGCCTGATTCTGCCCCTGGTCACCGAAGACGGAAACACGGCGCAGAGCCGACAGGAAAGTCCCGCGGTCCACCGTCATGGCATAAGGATTATTGACCGGGATCACACGGTTATAGTCCGGAAAACTGCCTTTCAGAAGCTGGCAGCTGAATTTTACGTTTTCAGCTTCAAGCATGGCGCGCTTTGCATCTATCGTCACTTTTACCTGAGTGTCGCGGGGAAAAACATTTTTTATCACAGCCGACGGCTTGACCGGCATGATGCAAGAACCGGTAACTCCAGGTTCTGACATGGTCGAACGGTATTTCACCAATTTGCGTGTGTCTGTGGCCACAAATGTGATGGAATCGGGCTTTACATCCCAAAATATGCCCATCATCTGCGGACGCAGCTGGTCTGTGCCGACTGCAAACATGGTGTTGTCTATGCCGTTGAGAATCTGGTTGGAGGGCACGGTAAAAGCGATGGCGCCTTCCTCCGGCTTTACGTCGGTCGACGGATATTCGTTGCCGTTGATACCGATGAAATCAAATTTACCTTTGTCACCGTTGTATGTCACCTCTATCGCCAGATTGTCATCGTCGATATTGAATGTGATGCCTATGTCTGGCATTGATTTAAGCAGGTCAGTAAGGCGGCGGGCATCAACGCAGAACTTTCCTTCGCCCTCAGCTTCAAGCACCGGCACTTTTGCCGTCAGAGTATTTTCAAGATCCGAAGCAGTGATGTGAAGCATACCGTCACGCAGCTCGATCAAAAAATTATTGAGAATAGGCATCGGGTTCTTTGAGTTGATCACTTTGCTGACAGCTGATGCCAAGCCGTAGAGCGCTTTGCTCTGCACGTTGAATTTCATAATTGGTCTGTGTCGTTTGATTGTTTTTTCTAATCTACAAAATTAGTCATTATCCACATATCCGGCAATATTTCACACATTATTTTTGCGGATGCACCTCCGACAAGTCTATCAGATTATGGATGATGGCATATATTGCCAGTCCGGCCGACGAGTGTATCTCAAGTTTGGCGCTTATGTTGCGTCGATGTGTGGCCACAGTATGCACCGATAGATTCAGCGCGTCGGCGATCTCTTTGTTTGACAAACCTTTGGCAACATTGCATATTATCTCTTTTTCGCGTTCTGTAAGATCGTTCGATATGCCGTCCCCTGCTGTCTCTTCGCTTGATTTCCTGTTCATGGCGGCTGTAGATTGTTCGAGTTCTGTCACGGCCGGAACAAACAGGCAGTCTTCAACTTTGCAATGTGTCATAAGATCCTTCTCACAGGTGATTATGTCGAACAACGCCGAGTTAAGCATGTCTATACGCTCTCCATTGTTGCGGTAGTGGCGTATGAATATGTCTTTCAGTTCTTTGAGTTTCGATGCGATCGGCTTGTGCGTGGCTTCGAAACGCGCTATTTCAAAATCGTTGTCAGTCTTGCCGGACAAAAGACCCTCAACGTATGTGAACACACAATTGTTTTCATGCTCCATGTGGCGCCTGACCTCCTCGACGTATTCGTCGTAAAACTGCAGAATCAGCACCGTCAGATTGCCGTCGGCCGATGAATCATTCATAGCTTCAATGAGTTTTCGGCGTATAGACGGCAATATGAAATCAAGAAAATACGAATGTGCCCGCTTCAGATATCCCATGAGGGCCGACAGAGAGATCGGGTGGGGAAGCATGGGCTTTTTCCCGCTTATAAAATTGGCCACAGCTAAAAAAGTGTGGCAGTCCACGTTGCTTTTCCCGCACACAGCGGCGACCGTTTCGTCTCCGAATCCGAGAGGTATGTCGAAACGGCTCAAAGCCATCAGGAGCAAATTGTTATCCGCAATAAGGTCGAACATTTTGTCCGACTCTATATATTCTGTCATCAGATGCATATTGTTGGTGAATTATGCAAAATTACGAAAAATCTGCTTAAAAGGATAATATTACCGCATGACTAAGAATGTCCACGCCGAAAAATATAAATTTTTGTGTCGGAAACACATAAAAAAGACTTGAAAAAAATTTGTTGGTTGTCGGGAAAACTGTATCTTTGTTCTTGAAATCAATAGAAAGAAGGTAAAATAAGACATGAACAACAATTTTCAAACAGACTTTCGCAACTTTGCCACGAAGCATTGCCGCATAAACCCGCTGGTTTTTGACCAGTATGCTGCGGCTGTGACATCTAGCTATATTTCGCCGACGATCATTGAGGAGCGTCAGCTGAATGTTGCTCAGATGGACGTGTTCTCGCGACTGATGATGGACCGAATCATATTCCTTGGCACTCAGGTCGACGATTATTCGGCCAATGTGATCCAGGCGCAGTTGCTGTATCTGGATTCGGCTGATCCGGGCAAGGATGTGAGCATCTATATCAATTCACCCGGCGGATCGGTCTATGCAGGTCTCGGAATTTATGACACGATGCAGTATATATCGTCGGATGTGGCGACAATATGCACAGGCATGGCGGCATCCATGGCCGCTGTCCTTCTGGTGGCAGGAGCTAAAGGAAAACGTTTCGCGCTGAAGCATTCGAGAGTCATGATTCATCAGCCCATGGGCGGTGCCCAGGGCCAGGCAAGCGACATTGAGATCACGGCACGTGAGATCTTGAAGCTGAAACATGAACTCTACACCATCATTTCCGATCATTCCGGTCAGCCGTTGGACAAAGTGGAGCGCGACAGCGACCGCGATTATTGGATGACTGCTCAGGAAGCCGCCGACTACGGCATGATTGACAAGGTGCTGATTAAATCCAAGCATTGATTATACGAGCCGATGGCTAAGAAACATTCCAATAATAAATGTAGCTTTTGCGGCGGTCCGCATTCTGCCCATGCTGCCCTTGTGCCGTCGCCCATAGAACAGGGAGCGATGATATGCACGGATTGTGTGAAAGGAATCGCAGAAATGATCGCAGCCATGGAGAAGGAAGAAAAAGCAGGACATGCCGCCGGCACCGGCGGTAGCCCTGTCTCGATGAAAAAAGTGCCGAAACCCAGAGAAATCAATGCATTTCTTGATCAATATGTTATTGGTCAGGAAGATGCCAAGAAATATCTGTCGGTAGCGGTCTACAATCACTATAAACGCTTGTCGCAGACCGCTTCACAAGATGATGACGGCGACGTAGACATTGAAAAGAGCAACATCATCATCGTAGGTCCTACCGGCACCGGGAAAACACTTCTTGCCAAGACAATTTCAAGGCTGCTGGATGTACCGTTCACTATTGTCGATGCAACGGTGCTCACCGAAGCCGGATATGTCGGCGAGGATATAGAAAGCCTGCTTACAAGGTTGCTTCAGGCTGCTGACTATGATGTGGCACGTGCCGAACGTGGCATTGTTTTTATTGACGAAATCGACAAAATCGCCCGCAAAGGCGACAATCCGTCCATAACACGTGACGTCAGCGGTGAAGGAGTGCAGCAGGGACTGCTGAAGCTCCTTGAAGGTTCGATAGTGAACGTGCCGCCCCAAGGCGGACGCAAACACCCGGACCAGAAGATGATACCGGTCGACACGAAAAATATCCTGTTTATTTGCGGAGGAGCTTTTGATGGCATTGAACGCAAAATCGCCCACAGGCTCAACACCCATGTGGTCGGATATGCCACTGATGCGGCCAAACAGAAGATTCAGCGCGACAACTATCTGCAATATGTTGCTCCGCAGGATCTTAAATCCTTCGGACTGATTCCTGAAATTATCGGACGTCTCCCCATACTCACCCATCTCGATCCTCTTGACCGAGACGCTTTGCGGCGTGTGCTGACTGAGCCGAAAAACGCCATTACCCGCCAGTATCAGAAGATGTTCAGAATGGATGGCGTGAATCTGGTGTTTGCTCCTGACGCACTCGACCTGATCGTCGACAAGGCCATAGAGTATAAACTGGGCGCACGCGGACTCCGCTCCATAGTGGAGTCAATCATGGTTGACGCCATGTATGACACACCATCGTCCGACATAAAAGAACTGACCATCACCCGCGAATACGCCCTGGAGAAAATTCAGCAAGCTCATTTTGAAATAAACATAGACAAATAACAATAAGAGCAAACCGACCCATTCTCACGTAATTTCAGCTTCTTGCGAAGTCATACACAAGATAAACGCCAATCATATTCACCCCTCATCTCCCCACTCGCACATTATTCATGGTAAACAAAACTGATTTGGTCGAAGAACTGAAGCGCCACTTTGGTTTCGATAACTTTAAGGGTAATCAACAGGAGATTATCTCGTCTTTGCTTTCCGGACGGGATGTTTTCGTGCTAATGCCCACAGGTGGCGGCAAGTCATTGTGCTATCAGCTCCCCTCATTGCTCATGGAGGGAACGGCCATTGTCATCTCTCCGCTCATCGCTCTGATGAAAAATCAGGTGGATGCCATGCGTAATTTCAGCGAGGACGACGGGGTGGCTCATTTTCTGAATTCATCGCTCAATCGCGCGGCCATTGACCATGTGAAGTCCGACGTGATTTCCGGCAAAACAAAGTTGCTTTACGTCGCTCCGGAATCCTTGACCAAGGAGGAAAATATCGAATTCCTCAAGACCGTGCCTATTTCATTCTATGCCATAGACGAAGCTCATTGCATATCAGAGTGGGGACACGATTTCCGCCCTGAATACCGCAGGATTCGTCCGATTATCATGGAAATCGGAAACCGTCCGGTGATAGCACTCACCGCCACCGCAACGCCCAAGGTACAGCACGACATTCAGAAAAACCTTGCCATGACGGATGCCGTGGTCTATAAATCGTCGTTCAACCGTGCGAATCTCTATTACGAAATACGCCCGAAAACCGCCGACACAGACCGGGAGATTATCAAATACATAAAGACCAACGAAGGCAAAAGCGGTATCATATACTGCCTTTCGCGCAAAAAAGTAGAGGAACTTGCAGAAATGCTGCAAGTCAACAATATCAAGGCCCGTCCTTATCATGCGGGCATGGATTCCTCTACCCGTTCGGCCAATCAGGACGCCTTCCTTCTGGAAGAAGTGGACGTCATTGTGGCCACAATAGCTTTCGGCATGGGCATAGACAAACCGGATGTGCGCTTTGTCATCCATTACGACATGCCCAAATCGCTTGAAGGCTATTATCAGGAAACCGGACGTGCTGGACGAGATGGCGGCGAAGGTTGCTGCATTACCTTTTATTCAGCCAAAGACCTGCGTAAAATGGAGAAATTCATGCAGGGCAAACCTGTGGCTGAACAGGAAATAGGCAAGCAGCTCCTCATCGAAACCGCAAGCTATGCCGAATCGTCCGTGTGCAGGCGTAAATCGCTTTTGCATTATTTTGGCGAAGAATATCACGAAGAGAATTGCGGGAATTGCGACAACTGTTTAAATCCCAAAAAGAAAGTGGAAGCAAAAGAAGAATTAGCTAACATTATCGACATCATAGCCACTCTTAAAGAAAAATTCAAAGCCGACCACATAATAGATGTGGCACTTGGACGCGCCACGGCTGATGTCAAATCCTATAGTCAGAATGAACTCGAACAGTTCGGCTGCCTTGACCATTCCGACGAACGCACGCTTAATGCTGTGATACGGCAGGCGATCATCGCAGGTTATCTT
>Ga0137306_103915_pt1 | contig 10648 bp, 8 predicted proteins | sample Inofroosms_March_FD_97187 | JGI IMG/M metagenome (GOLD analysis project Ga0137306, IMG submission 97187) | Mouse cecal microbial communities from Vienna, Austria - N-Acetylneuraminic and N-Acetylglucosamine D2O microcosms_March | ecosystem: Host-associated > Mammals > Digestive system > Large... | reverse complement strand
TCTCCGGATAGAATCCATCCTGATACGCCTTATCTAGGTACATCATATTCATCTATCAAAACAATTACCGGAATCCCATAATGTTTACAAAGCAACTCCGTCAGAATTCTCAGACTCCTATGCAGGTTACCCGGCTTCTCGAAATTCTCTTCCATCAGGCCACACAAATTATTCTTATCAGCCTGTGATAATCTGTCGCTCTCCAGAAGCATATCCAGACGTCTGGCTTCTTCTCCAACCACATTTCCCAGCATATCATATGCTGTCTCGAACTCCATACCTTCCACGTCCTTAAGGCTAATGGAAATCACCGGATATTTCCCCAGGTACTGCTCACAGATCTCCGTCTCCTTCGAAATCTCCAGTCCCTCAAATAACTCCGGGTCTGTCCCGATCTCAAAAAAGCTCTTCAGCATATCCATATTCAGGCTCTTCCCAAACCTCCTGGGTCTGGTAAAAAGGTTGACGCTTCCTCTTGTGTTCACCAGGTCACGGATAAATCCCGTCTTATCGACATAGTAGAAATTGTCTCTCTTGAAATCTTTAAAAAATTCAATTCCTATCGGTAGCTTCTTCATCATACTGCCAATGTCCTCCTTGTGGACAGTATAGCAATTTGGGGATGTAGATTCAATGGAAAAATTCTTTATCGACTCAATCTCGTACCTGGATTTTACCTACTTCATATTCTACCCCGGATTGTCACAACACGGCTATCGGTTCGGTATCCAGGAAGCAGACCTTCCAAAAAACAGTGAAGGGCGATTTTCAGATCCTAATTCAACAATAATACTTGATATTATTCTCTAATGTAAATATAATAAATAAAAATCCGTCAATACTCATATTAACCCAAAAGTCGTATAATACGCACTAAAAATGTTTAGTGCGTAGACATCCCCAATTTCTCAAGATATAGTGCATCCCGTTCAGTAACCTCCGTGTTCCACCATCCGGAAAACTGCGTCTATGTCTCCATAGACGATGTGGGGGTGACCATCAGAAGGATGCCCGGAAGGATGGAGGCAGGAAACAGGGAAAAGTCGTTGAAAATACTAAACAGGCATCTCTATATTTTCTCTGACGGAGCACAAAATATCCGTAAAAACATCGAAGCCTTCTTCTCGTTCTGCCCATATACGCTTATGCTCGATTGGTATCATCTTGAAAAAAAGATGACAGAACGGTTCTCTTGCAATTCTATCCGCCCTGCTATATAACGGAGAACTAAATTCATGGCTGGCTAATCATCAAATACCATTTACTGTCCCTGACAATCTCCCATTGCAAGAGGCGGCATAGTATCATGCTGCCTTAAACACATTTCCAACCGTACAGGTGGAAAAAATTTGATTCCTATTAAGTGATGTATTTATCCTGTCTGTGAAGAACAGCGGACGGGAAAGGTTAGCGGTCTGTAAAACCGATTCGGGAAATCTATTATGGCTAACATGACCGCCGCATGCATTCCTGCGCAGTAGAAGCACTATGACACGGCTTTCCATCAGCCCCTGTCACAACACAGATATCGGGCAATACCATGCATTTCTATTATAAGGAATCAGCTCGTCACTCATACACAGGATGATCCCCGGCTGTACCTCCACTCGGAGTTTATCAAGCGCCTTGAAGTTCTTATCCGGATGATTGGGAACTTTCCTCTTCTTGATCTCAATAGGATAGATCTTATCTGCTTCTACAATGACAAGATCTATTTCCCTTTTGTTGCGGTTGGCGATGACACGCCGATCGCGTTGGCAATCTCGTCATACTTTAATTTCTGGGCAGTTCTTGCCGCCATGAATACAAGGAAATCATAGAATTCATTCAATTTTCCTACCTGTGCCAGATCCTTGATGTCACGTTCCAGATAAGTATTGACGTAATCGGCATAGAAACGGTCACGATCCAGTGCTGTCGTGTGAAGTTTAGGCATACCGCCCCGGAAAATCCTGTCATATATCTGATGTACACTCTTGGGTATACTGGTACAGAATCTTTCACACAGCTCACCAAGCTCCAGACAGAACAGCTTAGGAGATCGATGTTCAATCTCCGCCGCCGACAAACTCGACAAGTCAAAGACAGCAATTCTGCCCGAGAGAGAATCCGCAACATCCTGCATCATCTTAAATTTCTGTGAACCAGTCAGCCAGAACATTCCGGCATTATCCCTGCCATCCAGCGCTCTCTGGTCAACGATTCTCTTCATCTCCAGAAGAATAGAAGGCGCTCTCTGGAACTCGTCAATCAGCAACGGACTTCCAGCTATTATTTATTTCATGTGAAAAAATAAACTTTCATTGTATATTTCCTCTCCGCGTATTATAATAAGGAAGCACACTAATATGTGCAGCAACAACCGTACTAATCACAAAGGGCGGCACCTGCGTGAGAAGGCGCACAGATTCCGATTCAAGAATGATCAAATATAAGGGCAGGGATATTCTGCCCTTTTCGAACCTGACGCCTGTACGTGTCAGGTCTTTTTTTACCCTGATACCACGGATAACACAATCAACGATCAACCTTCGATCGCTGACGAGACATGAGGTGATATATGAGAAGCGCTGACAACTTCACGATGCCAGATAACCTGAAGCATCTGATTGACAAATTAAACGACACCCGGCAACTGACGAAAGACGAATGGATCCGCCTGATCACCGGGCGCACCCCTGATCTCGCAGAGTATCTCTTTACTCTGGCAAGAGAAGAACGGCACCTCCATTACGGGCATGACGTCTATATCCGCGGACTGATCGAATTCACCAATTACTGCCGGAACGATTGTCTCTACTGCGGCATCCGCAAGAGCAATTCCCATGCCAGACGCTACCGGCTCTCGGAAGAAGACATTCTCTCCTGCTGCAAGGCCGGATATGAATTGGGATTCCGCACTTTCGTGCTGCAGGGCGGAGAGGATGCTTATTATACAGATGAGAAAATAGTCTGTCTGATCCGGCATATCAAATCTCTCTACCCGGATTGTGCCGTCACACTTTCCATCGGAGAGAGAACCGCAGACATCTACCGCCGGTTCTTCGACGCCGGGGCAGACCGGTATCTTCTGCGGCACGAGACTTATAACGAAGAACACTATTCCCGCCTCCATCCGCCGTCCCTCACCGCAGCCCACAGACAGGAATGTCTGTGGAACCTTAAGGAGATCGGCTATCAGGCAGGAACCGGGTTCATGGTGGGATCTCCATATCAGACCCCGGAGCATCTGGCAGAAGACATGCTGTTTATCAAGGAATTGAATCCGCAGATGGTCGGCATCGGACCGTTTATCTCACACCATGACACGCCATTTGCAGACCAGGAATCCGGCACCCTGGAACTGACATTGTTCATGCTGGGGCTTCTAAGGCTCATGCTGCCGAAAGCCCTGCTGCCGGCAACCACGGCCCTTGGGACAATCCATCCAAGAGGGCGTGAACTTGGTATCCTTGCCGGAGCCAATGTGGTCATGCCGAACCTGTCTCCAACCGATGTCCGTAAGGATTATCTGCTGTATGACAACAAGATCTGTACCGGAGACGAGGCTGCCGAGTGCAGGAAATGTCTGGAAGAACGCATGGAATCTATCGGATATCATGTAGTCACCGCCCGGGGCGACTCCCTGAATATAGAATCTATACAGAACATTGCACAATAGCCCGATTCAAAAAACATGCAGCCGCACAGGCTGAAAATATAAGAATACCAGGAGGAATTCAATGATGTATGATGTAAACTCAAAAAACCCGGAAGAATTTATCAATCACGAGGAGATTCTTGATACCCTTGCCTACGCGGACGAGAACAAGAATAATACCGCACTCATCGAATCTCTGATCGAGAAGGCAGCGCTCAGAAAAGGCTTATCCCACCGGGAAGCATCCGTCCTCCTCGCCTGCGAGGACGATGCGATGAACCAGAAGATTTTCCGCCTTGCCGAACAGATCAAGAAGGATTTCTACGGCAACCGGATCGTTCTTTTTGCACCGCTGTATCTGTCCAACTACTGTATCAACGGATGCACCTACTGTCCTTATCACATGAAAAATAAGCACATTGCCAGGAAGAAGCTGACCCAGGAAGAGATCAAGCGAGAAGTCATCGCCCTGCAGGATATGGGGCACAAACGCCTTGCCTTAGAAGCCGGCGAAGACCCGGTGCATAACACCATGGACTACTATCTGGACTGCATCAATACCATTTACAGCATCAAGCATAAGAACGGTGCGATCCGCCGGGTAAATATCAACATTGCCGCCACGACCGTCGACAACTACCGCCTGCTGAAAGAAGCCGGGATCGGCACATACATCTTATTCCAGGAGACTTACCACAAGGAAAGCTATCTTACGCTTCATCCGACCGGCCCGAAACACGATTATGATTACCACACCACCGCCATGGACCGCGCCATGGAAGGCGGGATTGACGATGTGGGTGTGGGCGTCCTCTTCGGTCTGGACAAATACCGCTATGAATTTGCCGGACTTCTGATGCATGCCGAACACTTAGAGGCGGCATTCGGCGTCGGCCCGCACACGATCAGCGTACCGCGCCTGCGCAATGCCGATGATATCGACGCAAGCTCATTTTCCAATGGAATCGACGACGATACCTTTGCCAAGATCGTGGCATGTATCCGGATCGCGGTACCTTACACCGGCATGATCATTTCCACGCGCGAGAGCCAGAAGACGAGAGAACGCGTCCTTCACCTCGGCATTTCCCAGATCAGCGGCGGCTCTAAGACCAGCGTGGGCGGATACTGCGAACCAGAACCGGAGGATGAGAAATCCGAGCAATTTGACGTGATCGACAACCGTACTCTGGACGAGGTTGTGCGGTGGCTGATGGAGATGGACTACCTTCCAAGCTTCTGCACCGCATGCTACCGGGAAGGCCGGACCGGCGACCGTTTCATGTCACTTTGCAAGAGCGAACAGATCCAGAACGGTTCCCATCCCAATGCCCTGTTGCCTGTGGAAGAATTTCTTATGGTTTATGCGTCTCCCGCCACGAAAGCGATCGGAGATAAGCTGATCGACAGGGAAGTCTTAAATGTACCGAACGAGAAAGCTCGTGCAGTTGTACTTGAGAATCTGAAACTGATACGTGAGAATAACAGGAGGGATTTCCGGTTCTGATATATTGTAACTTCATATTCTGTATGCTAAAGAAAGGAGACTCTATCCCATGAGTTTGAACAATACCCCCTCTGCCGAGCGTCTGCACATCGGCATCTTCGGCAGACGCAACGCCGGGAAATCCAGCGTCATCAATGCCCTGACCGGCCAGAATCTTGCCATCGTTTCTGATATCAAGGGAACGACCACTGATCCGGTCCTTAAGGCCATGGAACTGCTGCCCCTTGGCCCGGTGGTGATGATCGATACGCCCGGTCTTGACGATACGGGAGATCTTGGCGCACTCCGGATCCAGAAGGCATATCAGGTGCTAAATAAAACGGATATTGCAATCCTTGTGGCAGATGGAACGATCGGCATGACAGCGGAAGATCGTTCCATACTGGAGCGGATCAAAGCGAAATCCATTCCCTATGTTATCGTTATGAACAAGGCAGACCTCACTCCTAGCAGGGAAACATCCGTGACCGGCATCCTTGAATCCGATGTCTCTGCCGCAGCGGCGCTTCCTTCTACGGCAGGTCTTACGGAGGATTCCGTGCTGTGGGTGAGCGCCGCAGACCATACCAATATCCACGAATTAAAAGAACGGATCGCCTCCCTGGTTCCCGCCGAGGACAGCCGACTTCGGATCGTCGGCGACCTGATCCGTCCGTCTGATCTCGTGGTTCTGGTGATTCCCATTGACAAGGCTGCGCCCAAAGGCCGCCTGATCCTGCCGCAGCAGCAGACCATCCGGGATATTCTGGAAGCAGGGGCAGTCTCCATCGTCACAAGAGATACGGAGCTTCGGCAGACTTTGGATGCTCTTGGGCAGAAGCCTGCCCTGGTCATCACCGACAGCCAGGCCTTCGAGCAGGTTGCACGCGACGTCCCTGACGATATCCCGCTGACCTCATTTTCCATTCTATTTGCAAGATATAAGGGGAATCTTAAGTCCGTCGTAGACGGCGCCCGGACGATTAGTCTCCTAGAAAACGGCGATACCATACTGATCTCAGAAGGCTGCACCCACCACAGACAGTGCGAAGATATCGGCACCGTAAAGCTTCCGAACTGGGTCCGCAAATATACCGGGAAAGAAGTGAATTTTGAATTCACAAGCGGGACGGAATTCCCGGCAGAGCTTGGGAAATACCGTCTCATCATACACTGCGGGGGCTGTACGCTGAACGAGCGTGAGATGAAGTATCGCCTGAAATGCGCTGCAGATGCTGATATACCGATGACAAACTACGGCACGGCGATCGCCTTTATGAAAGGGATCCTGGAACGCAGTATTGCTGTATTCCAGGATCTTGATTAGGCTTTCTTCTGTTTTGTCATGGTCTTCACTCCGTCTACTGCCAGGATCACCGCCAGTATGATCAGAAGCGCCGCGATAACCGCACGCACACAGCACCAGGTCACGCCTTCCCCTCCTGCCTGGATTCCGGCGAAATTCGTCTTCAGCGTGAATCCAAGAGAGGTGATCGTGACGATAAGCATGAATGTCATCGGGAACAGGAACATCTTATTATTCTTTCCTGCCTTCCCAAGCCAGGTCGCTACCGCTAAGAGCCCCAGCGCTGCAAGGAGCTGGTTCGCCGCACCGAACAACGGCCAGATATTGGCATAACCCGTAATCCCAAGTCCGATACCAAGAACCACCGTGATCAATGTTGCCACAAAAGGATTGGTCATCACCTTCTTATATCCTGTCACATCCTTATAGGTCTCGCCCGGCTCCAGCCAGAATTCCTGGAACATATATCTTGCCAGACGAGTCGCCGTGTCCAGGGACGTCAGGCAGAAGACCGACACAGTAAGCACAAGCAGCGTATACGCGATCTCTTCCGTTCCCGCAAGCCCCGGAATCGTGCCGAGCATCTTCGAGATACCGGTCGCAAATACAACTGTAGGCGTCACCGTCTCTCCGGATGCATAATTTGCCCAGATATACCCGACTGCACACAGGGAAATGATAGCCAGTGCACACTCGATCAGCATACCGCCGTATGCGATCGGCTGTGCATCTTTCTCATTATTCAACTGCTTCGCTGTCGTACCGGATCCGACCAGTGAGTGGAATCCTGAGATCGCACCGCAGGCTATCGTCACAAATAATGCCGGGAACATATATCCCAGAGAAGCCCCTGTAGGCGCCAGCGTGTCTTTAAATCCTGCAAAAGCCGGGATATCCATATAAGCGCCGCCTGTGAATCCGCAGCCGATGATCCCTACTACGGCTACGATCATCATAAAATACAACAAGAATGAACTAAGATAGTCTCTTGGCTGCAACAGGATCCATACCGGCGCTACCGATGCAGCAAGGATATAGATTCCCACGATGATCATCCAGGCTGTATTGCTCAGATACAACGGATGCCAGTTTAGGCCGATCACCATGCAGACCACGATCGCCGCAACCCCGATCACGGTAGAAACCGCAAGCCCGGCATTCCGCCGATATACTAGAAAACCAAAAGCGATCGCTATGATGATAAATAGAATAGAAATCATCGCTGTCGTAGCATTTGCCGCGCTTGCCGCATAATCCACCGCACCGCTTTCTGTATAGGTCGCCATAAATGTATTTGCCACGATCGAACCAAATGCCGCCACTACCAGGATCAACGTCAGATAAGAGAAGATAATGAAGAGCTTCTTCGCCCTCGAACCCATGCTACTGGCGATCACCTCGCCAATCGACTGTCCCTTGTTGCGGATGGACGCAAACAGCGCGCCGAAATCATGCACCGCACCAAAGAAAATGCCGCCGATCAATACCCACAAAAATACCGGAACCCATCCGAATACCGCAGCCTGGATCGGCCCGTTTATCGGTCCCGCGCCTGCGATCGATGAGAAGTGGTGCCCCATCAGCACCGGAGCCTTCGCCGGAACATAATCTACACCGTCTTCCTCCGTATGGGACGGCGTCTCCCTGGACGGATCGATCCCCCACTGCTTTGCAAGCCATTTTCCATAAGTAAGATATGCAATGATAAGAATCGCAATGCCCGCAATTAATACTAATACACCATTCATACGTCATTCCTCCTTAGTTTTTATGCTATCAAGCCGGACCTTTGCCGACTTTTTATAGCCCTTCACAAGTTCTCTCGCCGCCCGGTTCCCAAGCAGCTTACGATTCTTCAGGTCGAATACCAGGATTCTTGCCTCACTGTATCCCCGAATCGACATCTTATAATTCCTCACATACCGGAAGGAACGGATTCTTCTTGCGGCTTCCTCCGACACCCCATTTTCACAGATATAGATCATAGTCATGTAGGTGTACATGTGATTCTCCGGAGGCCATTTCTCACCATGCCGGACAAGCGTCGGCTCGATGTAATCTATAATCTGCCTTCTGAATAAATCTACAGTCTCCGCTGCCAGTTCCATTCTATTGATACGAAAAAAGACATGCTCAAAACATTCCGCCCGCCACAACTCTGTGCTCTTAACAAGGACGTACCTGGCATTGGCAGCACGGAAGCTGGCATATGCCTCAAAGATATCCCCATTGATATCGCAGGCTCTCTCTACATCGTAGCTGGCTTGAAATGATTCAAGCAATGTCTCTAATAGATCTTCACCTGTCATATTCAATTGTTCTCCTCATTTCATAATAGTGCACACAACAGCCTGGTATGATCCTGTCAATAATACTTTGTCTTTCAAACCTTCTATATATTACCACCTTTTAAAGAGAAATGCAAGAGTTTTTAGAGTGTGCTCTGTTTTTTCCATCTGTGATAGTTGATGCTCTGTACACTTAAGAAAAGAGCCATTGGGACACTCGTCCCAATAACTCTTTTCTATGCTGCTCCTATTTAAAATAATCCCTTCACCGTAGGATAGATCTTCCTGAACTTCTGATATCTCTCCTCATACTTCGCTACCAGCTCCGGCTCCGGCTCTACCGTATCCACAACCTTCACAACCTTCTTCGCGACAGTCTCCACATCCGGGTACTCTCCGCATCCGACCGCGGCAAGCATAGCGCCGCCAAGGGCAGGTCCTTCCTCGCTCTCGATCACATCTACCTTAAGGTTCATAATATTGGCAAGAATCTTCTTCCACAGCGCACTCTTCGCTCCGCCGCCGCAAATCTTCGTCCGCTCGATCTTGATCCCAAGACTCTTCGCAACCTCCAGTGAGTCACGAAGCCCGAATGTCACGCCTTCTAATACCGCCTGGGTCATATCCTCCCTTGTCGTATCCATGGACATCCCGATGAACATCGCCCTTGCGTCTGGATTATTGTGCGGAGAACGCTCTCCCATCAGATACGGAAGATAGAAGACCTGATTCTCTCCAAGCTTCGTGATATTCGCCTGCTCCGCCGCGAAATCATTGGTCTTCAGGATATCCTCATTCCACCATTTGTTACAGGATGCCGCGCTTAACATACAGCCCATCAGATGATAGTGCCCGTCTGAATGTGCAAAGGAATGCAGCGCGTTATTCTGGTCTACGCCGAATGTCTTGCTTGAGATAAATATCGTCCCGGATGTACCCAGGGAAATATTACACATCCCGTCGCCGACTGTACCCGTTCCAACTGCCGCCGCCGCATTGTCTCCCGCTCCCGCGATCACCTTCACACCGGCCGATAAGCCAAGCTCTTCGGCGATCTCCGGTTTCAGGGTTCCGACTACCTCATAGCTCTCATAGAGCTTCGGAAGCTGCTCCTCGGTAATGCCGCAGATCTCCATCATTTCCTTAGACCAGCAGCGGTTCTTCACATCCATAAGAAGCATACCGGACGCATCCGATACATCTGTACAGAACGATCCGGACAGGCAATACGCCAGATAATCCTTCGGCAGCATGATCTTACAGATCTTAGCGAAATTCTCCGGCTCGTGCTTCTTCATCCAGAGGATCTTCGGAGCCGTGAATCCGGCAAATGCAATATTCGCCGTGTACTCGGACAGCTTATCCTTGCCGATCTCCTGGTTCAGATAATCTGTCTCCTCCCCGGTCCTTCCGTCATTCCACAGAATTGCCGGGCGGATCACGTGATCCTCCTTATCAAGCGCCACCAGTCCATGCATCTGACCGCCGAAGCTGATCCCTGCAACCTGGCTCTTATCGCACTCGCTGACCAGTTCCTTGATCCCTTCCATGGACTGCTCGAACCAATCCTCCGGCTTCTGCTCAGACCAGCCCGGATGAGGGAAATACAACGGATATTCCTTAGATACGATCTTCCGGATCTTACCTTCACTATCCATTAACAACAATTTTACCGCAGATGTTCCCAAATCTACTCCTATATATAACATTCTTATTACCTCCAAGGATTCTCAGTCGGATATCTCACGCCTGCAGGCTGATTGTAACCAATCTCCTCTACCGGTACTCCGATATACTTGAATACTTCGAAGAGCGCCTTGCCGTGATGTCCGAATGCAACCGCGCCGTGATGCGGATATCCTCCCTCGATCAGCACATGGCGGTAGAATCTTCCCATCTCCGGAATCGCGAATACGCCGATACCTCCG
>Ga0137306_103914_pt1 | contig 10650 bp, 14 predicted proteins | sample Inofroosms_March_FD_97187 | JGI IMG/M metagenome (GOLD analysis project Ga0137306, IMG submission 97187) | Mouse cecal microbial communities from Vienna, Austria - N-Acetylneuraminic and N-Acetylglucosamine D2O microcosms_March | ecosystem: Host-associated > Mammals > Digestive system > Large... | reverse complement strand
CGAATGCCCGGCATACGGCCTCCAGGGTCGGTATGGTCGGGGCATTGTTGCGGTTGAAAAGGTTTGTGATGGTGGACTGGGAAAGGCCGGCTTCTTTGCCAAGCCGGTAGTTTGTCCATCCCCGTTCATCCATAAGGTCTTTTATATGCTTTACTACATCCATGCCGTCACCACCCATTTCCATTTGTATCTATTTTAGTTTCCAAATGGGTGATATAATAGTCATAATCAGTATATGGCATATCGCCCAAAAGGGATATAGTCATAGTATGTGAAATAAGTGGATATGCTATCATAGAAAATTTTAGGAGGCGTTTTTATCATGGGAGAACATTTATTTGAGAAACTTGCCCGTGATCGGGGGATCACGGTGGAGGAGATGCGGGAGATCATCTCAGCGCGGATCAGGCGGGGGATAAATGACCCCGACCCCAAAAAGCGGGCGCAGTGGGAGGCGATACCCCATGAGGGGGAGATTCCCACGCCGGAGGAATGGCTGTATTATGCGGTGAATTATCTGATCGAGCATGGGGATGGGGATCTGCTGCGGTGGTATCCTAATCTGTGAATGGGCGGCCTTGGAGGGGTGTTCATTTTGGGGGATATGGGCTTGGAATATGGGAATGAGAAGCGGGTATGCACACCTTTTGATGTGGTACTCGCTTTTTTCGTATCCGTTTTGATTGTATTAAAGTTTGTCGGGGAATATGGTGGGAACGAAGTCAGCGGCACTGCTTAACAAGATTATGAGCGTGGCCCTCATAGGGGGGACTGCTTCTGTTTATCGGATTCGGCCTGCCAAAGACGGATATGTCCTATATCATGGACTCTAAAAATCTGTTTATGAATGGTTCCATGGCGTTTGTCAGTACCCTTGCGCTGCTCAGTTCCGCTACGGCAGGAGCGCAGTTCATCGCGGAGCTGGGAGGCGAAGCCAAGGATGCGGGACGGACGATCCCGAAAGTCATGGTGGTATCTACCTTTGGCGTAGGCGTATTCTATGTACTGATAGCTCTTGTGGCATCAGGGGTGCTGCCTGTGGATCAGGTGGCTAATCAGCCTTTGACCCTGGTAGCAAAGGAGACCATGCCTGGCATTACCTTCTATCTGTTCGTCATCGGCTCGGCTCTTGGCGCCACCGCTACAACGTTAAATTCAACTCTTTCCTGGATCACCAAGCCCCTTCTGGTCGCCTGTGATGACGGATTGCTTCCGAAAAATCTGGGAACGGTGAGTAAAAACGGAGTTCCCTATAAACTGTTGACCATGTTTTATGTGGTAGGGATGATACCGCTGCTGCTGAAACTGGATATTTCCGTAATCACGAAGTTCACCACGGCTAACTCTTTGCTGACAAAGATTATGGTTTGCCTGGCGTTGTTTGCGCTGGCTTCCAAGTTCGGAGATATTTTAAAACGGTCCAGCCTTAAGATCTCTCCGGCCCAGTCCAAGGCTGTCGCGGTAGTAGGAATGATCGTACTTTGTATTTTGTCCTACTCCCTGTTTATGAGCCTTTCCATGGCAGTCCTGGGATTTTTGGCAGTTCTGGTTATAGCAGTCGCGGTTTATGTAAAGCTGTGGGGAAAGAATGCCGAGATTGAAAACGATCTGATCGTAGACTATACCAGCGAGGGGGAATGATTTTTATATGATGTTCCATATTGTAGGAAGCCATCTGTGTCCCAATACCATTTACGCGATTACAAAGTGCAAAGATGCCGGAATACCTTTTGGATTTAAAGATTTATCCGCAAGCCTGAAAGATTTAAAATATTTCCTGGCGCTGCATGAACATGACGGGATTTATGATCCATATAGAAATATGTCCGGGAAAGAAGATTATGAAGAGAACGGGAAAATCGGGCTTCCTTGTTTTGTGTTTGAAGACGGATTTAAGACCTTGGATTTGAGTGAAGCATTAAAAAAAGCAAAGAATATTGGAGGAAAAACAAATGAAGTATAATTTTGAGACGGTACATAAAAGATTTCACACAGGTTCTAAAAAATGGGATGAGCTGTCGGCTAACGGCGTAGGAGAGAAGGAAGATATCATTCCTTTTTCGGTCGCGGACATGGAATTTGTGACGGCGCCTGAGATTGTGGATGCCATAAAGGATGAACTGGATCATTCCATTATGGGATATGCTAATCCTACGAAAGAATATTTGGATACGGTATGCCGATGGATGAAGGAGCATCATGGATGGGATGCGAAGCCGGAGTGGATTCTGCCTGCCCACGGAATTATTGACGCGTTTTTTGACGCGGTGAAGATTTATACCAAAGAGGGCGAGGGAGTTATGCTTATGACTCCGGTGTATTATCCCATGTACCATGCTGTCAACTACAACAACCGGGTACTGGTGGACTGCGCCCTGGTAGAGAAAGGAAACAGCTACCAGATTGATTTTGAGGACTTTGAGAGAAAAGCATCGGATGAAAATACGAAAATGCTGATTTTGTGCAGCCCTCACAATCCCTGCGGCCGGGTGTGGACCAGAGAGGAACTGGAAAAGATCGGAGAAATCTGTTTAAAACACCATGTGCTGGTGGTTTCCGATGAAATCCATTTTGATCTTATCATGCCGGGACATAAGCATATTGTGTTTGCCTCCCTTTCAGAAGAAATCGCGGACAACTGTATTGTGTGTACAGCGCCAAGCAAGACATTTAACCTGGCAGGACTGCAGACTTCCAATATCTTTATTCCCAGTCCGGATCTGCGGGAGAAATTTTTTCAGGCATTAAAGAGATGTAATCCAAACCCGAAATGCAACATTTTAGGTTACCGGGCCTGTGAAGCCGCATACAAACACTGCGGACAGTGGCTTGAGGAGGCAATTTCCGTGATCGACACCAACAGGAAGCTGGTGACAGACTTTATGACGAAAGAGTTCCCGCAGATTAAAGTAAAGGAACTGGAGGCTACCTATCTTCTGTGGATGGACTGGAGAGGCCTTGGTATTGACAGTAAGGAACTGGAACGTATTAATCATGAAGAGGCCGGGCTGTTTTTTGATGAGGGATATGTATTTGGTGCCCAGGGAGATGGTTTTGAGCGGTGGAACCTGGCCTGTCCTACCAGATATGTGGAGGAGGCACTGGAACGAATGAAGAACACTTACAAAAAATATGTGAAATAGTAGGAGGAAAAAAAAGATGGATATTATCAGTACGCAAAAAGCGCCGGGAGCAATCGGTCCCTATTCCCAGGCATATAAAGTAAACGGCGTAGTTTATACTTCAGGTCAGATCCCGGTAAACCCCGATAATGGACAGGTTCCCGAAGGGATTGCCGCACAGACGGAGCAGAGCTGCAAAAATGTAGGAGCTATTTTGGAAGCAGCGGGAGCCGGATTTGGGAACGTAATCAAAACAACCTGTTTTTTAGCGGATATGGGAGACTTTGTCGCGTTTAATGAAGTGTATGCGAAATATTTTGTATCAAAACCGGCAAGAAGCTGTGTGGCGGTAAAAGAGCTGCCGAAAAATGTTTTATGTGAGATTGAGGCAGTTGCTGAAATGTAAATGAAAAAAGTAGTTAAGACAGGGAGAGTTGAAAAGACTCTCCCGATTTTTATGCGCAGGCCCCCGAAAGGAGTGTTGCCGCCTGTCGGCGGCACGGGGGCCGCGCAGCGAGTAGGGAGAAAATCTGCCCTACTCGATTATATTTTCTGGTCAGAAAAAAGCAAACGTGATGAGAACAGAGTCAAAGAGAGAAATCTATGAAAAAAGTGTTAATTGCGACATTTGACAATGGGGAGGAAATGGTTTTTCATGATTTATTGCTCTTTCTTGAAGAAAGGCGACAGATTGAAGTGGGAGACGAATTTTCCATATATACTTTGAAATATGGTGATTTTGAAATCAATCCTAAATCCCGAACTGTCAAACGGGTCGGTAACAAATTTGATATCCTGCGCTTATTAGCCAGCCATCCGAAACAGGTATTATATCAAAAAGTGGGTTTTTCTTATAAGATAACCCCAAAAGTCAAATTGATTCCCGGACATGGAGTTTTTATAATAAGTACAGAACGAAAGGAAGCGAGGTGGAAATGTATGAAAGGCCGGGAGCTGCTCACTCTGCTAAATGATTTGGCCAGGGAAAAGCATGCCACTCCGGCGCAGATCTCACTGGCCTGGATGTTAAGGAAAAAGCCGTTTATCATTCCCATTCCGGGAAGCAGGAAAACGGAACGGCTGAGGGAAAACTTTGACGCGGCCTCGGTTGTTCTGGACGCGGCAGAGATCGCGGCCATTGCACGGAGAATGGGGTATGGAAAGAAGATTGTCCTTGGAGACAAAAAAGCGGAAAACGCGGAGGCAGAAAAGTACGGTGAAATCACCATGTTGGTGAATGCGGCCGGAGTATCTCCAAGCCAGTCACCGGTCGAGACGATTTCCAGCCAGTCAGGACACCGCATGAAACAGCTTTCTCCCGATGAGGATGAACAGCTGGCCTGCACGCCCACAGAGGAATTATAAACAGATGATGGAATACGCGGGAATTGCGATTGCCATGGGTAATTCCTGTGACCTTTCCTGGAGCTGACGAAACATCAGTTTCCAGGGAAGGGTTACATAATATGGGAAGAAAACCTGCATGGCCTGATATTGTCGGCATAAGAGAGAGCTACATCAGTTTCTTTCTATAAAATCTTACAAACATAATGGTTGTGACAGCGGCCGATATCATATCGGATACAGGTTCAGCCAGAAAAACTGCGAACACACCGGAACCGCTGTTTACAAATGGAGCGATCGACACGGAGAGGGAAGCGCATATGGGGTTCCCGGTTAACAGGTATGGGAGCAGATATAATAAGGGTATCAGCAATATGACCTTTCTGTTGACAGCCATCAGCAGGGATACCTTTGCCTGGCCTAAGGCCATAAAAGACTGCTGGCAGGCCATCTGGGCTCCGAAAATAATGGTGCCGAACAGATAGATCCGCAAAGCCCAGGAGGCGAAAGCCAATGTGTCCGCATCACTGGTAAAAACGCCCACAAAGATCCCCGGGAACAGCATCATAGTCACTCCGCTGAACATGGAAAACAGAACACATAAGGTAAATACGAGCTTAAAAGTGGAACGCACCCGCTCATAATTCTGTGCGCCGTAATTGTAGCTCAGGATAGGCTGCGCCCCCTGGCACAGGCCGGATAAGGGCAGGAAGATAAACTGCCAGAGGCTGGTCAGAATGGATATGGTGGCGATGGCCATAGTGCCTCCATATACCAGCAGCTGGTTATTAAAGGAGATCTGCAGCAGGCTGTCCGTCAGATACATAATAAAAGGAGACACGCCCAGGGACATAATGGAAAGACAGATCTTAGGATCCAGTTTAAAATATTCCCTTCTGATCTTCAGTACGCTCTGACGCCCAAACAGGAATTTCAACACCCAAAGAGCGGACACTCCCTGGGAGATGATGGTGGCCAGGGCCGCGCCGGACACTCCCATATGTAAAACAAAGATAAAGACCGGGTCCAGTATGATATTTAACACCGCGCCGATGAGAACGGTCATCATTCCCTTTTTAGCGAATCCCTGGGTATTGATATAGGCGTTCATGCCAAGTGTCAGCTGAACCAGGATCGTGCCCATGATGTAGATGGACAGATAAGCGTCCGCGTAGGAGATGGTTTCCTCCGTGGCCCCAAAAAGAAACAGAAGGGGTCTTTTGAAAATCAGTATGGAGACAGTTAAAAGGAAACCGCACAGGATCAGCATTACATAACTGTTGGTCATGATTTTTTCCGCGCCGTCCTTATTTTGTTCCCCCATCTTAATGGCGCACAGGGGCGCTCCTCCCACGCCGATCAGCTGGGTAAAGGCGGTTATGGCTGTGACAATAGGCAGAGTAATGGACAAGGCCGCCATGGCCATGGTTCCGTCACTCATCTGGCCGATATAGATGCGGTCAACCATGTTATATAAAACATTCACCAGCTGGGCAACAATCGAAGGGATTGCCAGGGACAATAACAATTTTGAAATCTTTTCATATCCTAATTTATTTTCTTCCATTTTCAGAACCGACCTTTCTCTTTCCTAATTTAAATTTTCCCACCGGATAACCCATACCCATCACCGCGGCAGACAGCAGATAGGTAATAAAATAGCCAAAATTTGTAGATACAAATCCCCACAGCATGGAACCGGCTCCGGTGCCCAGATCTCCAAGAAGCATCCAGGTAGTATTGGCCACGCCTTTTCTGTGTTCATCGGCGTGGTTCAGTACATATACCTGTGTCAGCTGGGTTACAAACGTAATTCCGATGCCCAGCAGAACCGAGGAGACGAACATAAGGGGCCGCGAGTCCATAAATGCTGTTAAAATGGAAGAACATACGCTTGCTCCGATTCCCAGACAGATGGTGTTTACGATTCCCAATACATTTGCCACCCTTCCGGCTAAGAGTCTGGCGAAAATAACCGTCAGGGTATTGACAGTAAAGAACAGGCCGATGCTGTCTATTCCCTTTGAAATACCATAAGGAGTAATAAAGTTTGTTATGGAACTGTATCCAAAATAAATAAACATATAAATAAGAGACGGGGCAATGATTGATAATTCGATAATCTGGCTGAGCTTCATTTTTTCCTTCCATCCCCCGGTGGATTTTTGCGGTACATAGTGGTCCGTAATACCTGCTGCCAGCCCCACCGCAATAAGGGCAGTACCTGTTGTAAGCATAAACAGCGTATTGGCGCCAAAGGATTTATAAACATATAATCCTAAAGTGGGAGCAAAAGCCACCGGCAGAGAACTGCATATTCCAAACAGCCCTAACGCGTCCGACAGCTTTCTGGGAGAAACATGATCCGATACCACCGTAGGGGGAACCGGAAAGAAGATTCCCTGTGAGATACCGTTGCATATCCTCAAAACAAATAAGCCTGTAAAATCATGGACAAAGCAATAGGCAAAGGTATTTACTGTAAACAGCACGGAACCCAATAATAAAGTTTTCTTTCTGCCCCATTCATCGATCAGGGTTCCGAACATGAACCGGGTTACAATGGTGGCGATAGTCAAACCTACCATCATCAACCCGGTCATCGCGTTTGTTCCGCCGATATCAAGAATATAAACAGGAAATACAATGTTAAACACCTGATGGGAAAATCCGGCGAAGCTCGCGATGAGACAAGCGAAAATAAAATCTTTTTTTAAAAATTCTTTCATATAGCCTTGGTCTCCAATCTCTGTTGATGTATGGATTATATACTATGATTTTAAAAATAACAATTATTTATATATTATATGTATTTATTCCTATTTAGAATAAATACATAATAGCCCAACCGCCCAACCCCCAATCTGCCAGCAAGTAAAAAACACGGTATAGAAATACGCCCGAAAATTACAAACACAATATAAGGAGTTGAATGAGAATCTGGAAGAAAGCTGATGGGAGGAATCGTGCAGCTGGCCTCTATGTATGAAAAACAGCAGAGCGCGTTGGAAGCTTCCGCTGAGAAGGAGGATTAAGTTATGGGATTTAAAGAAGGATTTTTCCGGGGCGGCGCAACTGCCGCTGATGTGGTGTCAGCCGGAACCGGGGAGATGAAAACCGATATGGCTTCATCTACTGGACAAAGATGATGAAGGCAACGGCACTCTGGACAGAACGAGAAAGAAGTCCTTCTGCTGGTATCAGAATGTGATTAAAACCAACGGGGAAGATTTAGAATAACTCATAAAAACAGTGTTTTGATGTTCCGACCAAAGAAGGCAGGATCTTGAAACACTGTTTTTTGCCGGAAAATGTAGTATAATAACTCTGACAAGGGAGATTGAGATCCTGCGGCTTTTCCTTTGATCCCTGAAAATTATGGTGAGGAGATATTTTTATATATGGAAATAAGAGTGCTGAGATATTTTTTGACAGTTGCCAGACTGGAAAGCTTTTCAAAGGCCGCCCAGTTACTTAACGTCACGCAGCCGACGCTGTCCAAGCAGATCAAAGACCTGGAAGAGGAGTATCATATTACATTATTTGAACGTACAACAAGATCACTGTCATTAACTCAGGAAGGACTTCTGTTCAAAGAACAGGCAAAAGAAATCATTAGTTTGGTTGATAAAGCAGAGGCGCGGTTGAAACAAAAAGAAAAGGATATTTCAGGAGATATCCATATCGGGTGCAGTGAGAGTGAATGTAACCGGGTCGTCATGAAGGCTATTGCCAAAACCCAGGAAAAGTATCCCCTCGTCACATTTCATATAACAAGCGGCAATGCCCAATATGTTACAGAAAAAGTGGACCAGGGCCTGATTGATCTGGGGATCGTTGTTGATCCAACGAATATGTCTAAATACGACTATATAAAATTGCCCAGTTACGATACCAGAGGGATATTGATGAGAAAAGACAGCGAGCTTGCGAATCTGGATGCGGTTTCCCCCGGTGACCTGAACCATAAACCTGTTATTATTTCAAGTCAGGAGATGGTGAAAAACGAGATTTCCGGATGGATGGGAGGAAACCAGAGGGAACTGCATATCGTTGCCACGTTCAATCTGTTTTATAACGCGAAGCTTATGGTCGAGGAAGGCGTCGGCTATCTGCTGACTCTTAAGCATCTGTATCAGGAATCGGAAGACAGTCTCTTATGCTTTAAACCCCTAAAGCCGGAACTTACCATAAGAAGCAGCCTGATATGGAAAAAATATAAGGTATTTCCCAAAGCCGTTGAAATCTTTTTACAAATGTTGGATTGTGAGATTAATGGTGAATGAACGGGTGAAATTAATGAAAGATTGAGGGCGTTTGGTTTATGCTTTTTTGGCATGAATTGAAATGCAAAATGGGTATGGGAATCTGTATTGACACAGTGTCAGAATAAGTGTACAGTAATTGTAATGACACGGCGTCAGAATATTATTGAAAGATAAGTCTGAAGGAAACGGGACAGGCGGACGAGGAGGTAATGAATATGCAGGCAAAAGCACCAGAAACGCAACCTTTCGGAAAGGAGGCCTTTGCTCCGTCTAACAGGACGGTCATCCGATGGCTGGGCAATGGGGGAGCGCTGATTAACAGCAGGGGGACAACGCTCATGATCGATCCGGTACTCAGCGGTTTTGATATGCCGCTGCTCATTCAGATGCCCATAACGGAGGAAGAGGTTCCCCATGTAGATGGGATTCTTCTCACCCACTGCGACAATGATCATTACAGCAGGGCCACATGCGGGAAGCTGGCGGCAAAGACGAAGGAATTTCACGGGCCTCACTATGTTGCCGGATTATTGAGAGAAGAACAGGGCATAAGCGGCGTGGGGCATGATATCGGAGAACGGTTCCAGGTTGGGAATGTGGCCGTGACCCTGACGCCGGCAGACCACGCATGGCAGAACGAATCCCCGAAACACCATACAAGGGATTTTAAAATGGAGGATTTCTGCGGATTCTGGCTGGATACGCCGGATGGCAGTATCTGGGCCGTGGGAGACAGCAGGCTGATGGAGGAGCAGCTTCATATGTCCAGGCCGGACGTGATGCTCTTTGATATCTCCGACAGCAGATGGCATATCGGATTGGACGGGGTAAAGAAGATGGCCTTGGCGTATCCGGATACGCCTTTAATCTTATGGCACTGGGGAAGTGTGGACGCTCCGGAATGGAAAGAGTTTAATGGAGATCCGGAGGTGGTGAAGAGCCTGATTGTAAATCCGGAGAGGGTCGTTGTACTGGCGCCTGGAGAAGGCTATTGCCTGAATAAAAGGTGAGATGACAGAACGAACATTTTAAGCCTTCTGGAATCTTTTGGGGGAGGCTGCTTTGACAAAAGGAGGCCATATGAAAAAAACATTATACCTGATACGCCATGGACAGACCATGTTCAACCGCCAGAAACGGATACAGGGCTGGTGTGATTCTCCTTTGACAGACACGGGAAAACGCCAGGCGGATGCGGTAAAAGACTATTTTGAAAAGAAAGGGATAAAGTTTGACCATGCTTACTGTTCCACAAGTGAGCGGTGCAGCGACACCCTGGAACGAATCACGGATATGCCCTATACCCGGACAAAAGGGTTAAAGGAAATGTTCTATGGGGAGCTTGAGGCTGAGAGCGAACGTCTGGCCAGCAATGACCCGGTGGAATGCGAGACTTACTATCTCCGCTTTGGAGGGGAATCTTCCAATACGGTAAGGGAACGCATGATTACGGCTTTAAGCCAGATCATGGAGCAAGAGGATCATCATTGTGTTCTGGCAGTCAGCCATGGAGGAGCCAGTTTTAATTTCCTCCGGGGAATTGGGACGGATATGGAGAGGTTTGCCAAAGGCCTGACAAACTGCTGTATCTTTGTGCTGGAATATGAGGAGGGCAGGTTTGAGCTGATTGATTATGTGCCTAATCCAATCACCAGTTAAGAATGAGAAACCTGTCAGGGAGGTGAGTACACAATGTCTAAGGGCTCAGAAGAACTGACAGAGGCAAGGAAGGAAGAAATTGTAACGGCCTGCGAAAAACTGTATAAGACCATGAGCTTTAAGGAGATTACGATCAAGGATAGGTCTGCCGGCTGCGACAGCTGATTGAGTTTAAAGTGGTATATGAGCAGTCCCTGAAAGAGGTCAGGAATTGCCTGGACAAGTTTTCCCCGGAAATGACGGTTTGGATAGTCGGA
>Ga0137306_103913_pt1 | contig 10651 bp, 8 predicted proteins | sample Inofroosms_March_FD_97187 | JGI IMG/M metagenome (GOLD analysis project Ga0137306, IMG submission 97187) | Mouse cecal microbial communities from Vienna, Austria - N-Acetylneuraminic and N-Acetylglucosamine D2O microcosms_March | ecosystem: Host-associated > Mammals > Digestive system > Large... | reverse complement strand
AGCATCTGGCCGGGGGAAATGAGGGAAGTCTGCAGACAGAATGATATATTCCTGCTATAGAAGAAATGGCAACTGTTCAGTACCTTCAGGGCGCGCAGACCTGCTGAATAGCTGCTGCTATTCACGGACTAACCGTCCGCTCAGTGTAACGCATAGTTACTGGAATTGTATCTTGTAAACAACACGAAAATAAAGTACAATAGCTATGTGAATATAATAACAGGGAGGACGTCCAAACTGTTACAATAAAACAACAGGAGGAACTTATGTTATGATACGTGGACTTGACACGACAGTCAGAAAAATTCGCAGGCAGGTGTTTGAGGAGGTGGCAAGGCTGGGCTTTCATGCAAATGCCGAGACGCTGCACAATGATATGGAAGAGATTCCATACAGGATGGTGAATGATGAGACGAAGTACCGTGACAGTGTGTATCGTGCACGGGCGATTGTAAGAGAGCGTTTAAGACTTGCTATGGGCCTGTCCTTAAGGCCTGAGGATAAGCCGGTGCATCTGACCGCGGGCGTGGAGGCGAGTAATATTTCTGATAAATATTATGAACCGCCGCTTATGCAGGTGATTCCTTCCGCATGTATGGCGTGTGAGGAAAGAGGATATGAGGTCAGCAATATGTGCAAGGGCTGTCTTGCCCATCCCTGTATGGAGGTATGTCCGAAAGGAGCCATTTCCATGGTGAACGGAAAGTCATACATAGACCAGGAAAAGTGTATCAAGTGCGGCAAGTGTAAGTCTGCATGCCCTTATGATGCGATTTCAAAGAAAGAGCGTCCATGCCAGCAGGCGTGCGGGGTGAATGCAATTATCTCTGATGCGCAGGGACGTGCGAAGATTAATAATGATAAATGTGTTTCCTGTGGCATGTGTATGGTAAACTGCCCCTTTGGAGCGATTTCTGACAAGTCACAGATCTTCCAGCTTGCCAGAGCCCTTGCAGAGGGAGATGAGATCGTGGCAGAGATTGCACCGGCATATGCAGGACAGTTCGGGGATAATATTACTCCGAGGAATCTAAAGGCTGCCCTCCAGGAGCTTGGATTCTCAGAGTTCTATGAGGTGGCTCTGGGCGCTGACATCGGTGCAGTATCAGAGGCGCATCATTATGTAAATAAAGTAACAACAGGCGAGCTTCCGTTCCTTCTGACCTCCTGCTGCCCGTCCTGGGCAATGCTGGCAAAGATCTATTTCCCGGATCTTGTGGATCAGGTATCCCAGGAGCTTACGCCTATGGTTGCCACTGCCCGCACGATTAAGAAGGAACATCCGAACGCAAAGGTGGTCTTTATCGGGCCATGTGCTGCGAAGAAGCTGGAGGCTATGAGAAGAACCGTACGAAGCGATGTGGACTTTGTTATAACCTTTGAGGAGCTGCAGGCCATGTTTGATGCAAAGGATATTGACCTTACAAAATATGAGGCGGAATCCTCCTTCCACAATGCCACAGGAGCAGGCCGGGGCTATGCGGTTGCAGGCGGTGTTGCAGAGGCAATTGAGAAATGTATCAGAGAATACTATCCTGGTACAGAGGTTAATATTGAGCATGCAGAAGGGCTTGCTGAGTGTAAGAAGGTACTGGCGCTTGCGAAAGCCGGGAAGATGAACGGCTGCCTGATCGAGGGAATGGGATGCCCTGGAGGATGTGTGGCAGGAGCCGGAACCAATATCCCGGTTGCCAAAGCGCAGAAGAAGATTAAGGACTTTGTGAAAGCGTCCTCGAATGAGATTCCGCCCAAGGAGCTGGAGGAGATAGAGCTTAAATAAATAGAGGAGGGGAACTGTTCAGTATGGCCTGCGCAGCAGATGTGCAGACCTGCTGAATCGTTATATAAGGAGGATACTATGCAGAAATACGGAGTGAATGAGCTTAGGAGAATGTTTCTTGAGTTTTTTGAAAGCAAGGAACATCTTGCAATGAAGAGTTTTTCACTGGTGCCGCATAATGATAAGAGTCTGCTTCTTATTAATTCCGGTATGGCACCGCTGAAACCATATTTTACGGGGGAAGAGATTCCACCCAACAGACGGGTGACAACCTGTCAGAAGTGTATCCGGACGGGAGATATTGATAATGTAGGAAAGACAGACCGTCACGGAACCTTTTTTGAGATGCTTGGAAACTTTTCTTTTGGAGATTATTTTAAAAGAGAATCTATCCACTGGACCTGGGAATTTTTGACGGAGGTTGTAGGACTTGATCCGGACAGGCTGTATCCTTCCGTTTACCTTGAGGATGATGAGGCGTGGAATATCTGGAATCAGGAGATCGGGATCGCGCCGGAGAGAATTTTCCGCTTTGGCAAGGAGGATAATTTCTGGGAGCATGGCTCCGGGCCCTGCGGACCCTGCTCGGAGGTTTATTATGACCGCGGAGAGAAGTACGGCTGTGGGAAACCGGACTGTACGGTAGGCTGTGAGTGTGACCGTTACATGGAGATCTGGAACAATGTATTCACCCAGTTTGACAATGACGGACATAATCATTACACGGAGCTTGAACAAAAGAATATTGATACAGGCATGGGGCTTGAGCGTCTTGCATGCATTGTGCAGGATGTGGATTCCATGTTCGATATTGATACGCTGCTTGCCCTGCGTGAGCATGTATGTAAGCTTGCAGATGCAGAATATGGAAAGAACGAGGATACTGATGTTTCGATCCGCGTGATCACAGATCATGTCCGTTCCGTAACCTTTATGATTTCCGACGGAATTCTGCCTTCAAACAGTGGGCGCGGCTATGTGCTCCGCCGTCTCCTGAGGCGTGCAAGCCGTCACGGCAGACTTCTTGACATTGGCAGGGCATTTCTGGTGGAACTGTCAGAGACAGTGATTGAAGGCTCGAAGGACGGATATCCAGAACTGGAGGAGAAGAAGGAATTTATCTTTAAGGTTATTGCAAAGGAAGAGGAGCAGTTTAATAAGACCATTGACCAGGGACTTTCTATTCTTTCAGGAATCGAAGCGGAGATGGAAAAGAAAGGGGAAAAGATTCTTCCAGGGGAGGAGGCTTTCCGCCTTTATGATACGTATGGCTTCCCGGTTGACCTGACTACCGAGATTTTGCAGGAAAAGGGTCTTTCAGTCGATGAAGAAGGCTTTCAGAGAGCAGCCAGGGAACAGAAGCAGAGGGCAAAGGGAACCTTTGGCGAGCACAGCTACAGCGGGCGTGAGGCGAGCGTTTACGATGAGATTGATACCAGCGTCACCAGCGCATTCGTCGGCTATGATCATCTGGAGTATGATTCGGAGGTTACAGTTCTGACAACGGAAACGGAGCTTGTAGAGGCACTGTCTGATGGAGAGGAAGGAACGATTCTTGTAAAAGAAACCCCGTTCTATGCTACAAGCGGCGGACAGGAGGCAGATACCGGTGTAATTGTCAGGGGAGATTTCACCTTTGAGGTGACAGATACCATGAAGCTTCCAGGCGGCAAGACTGGACACAGGGGAAAGGTTACCAGCGGTATGGTGAAAACCGGAGATGTGGTAACTCTTAGGGTAGACGCAAAGAAGCGTGCACTTTCTGCAAATAACCACAGTGCCACACACCTTCTCCAAAAAGCCCTTCGCATGGTGCTTGGCAACCATGTAGAGCAGGCAGGATCATCTGTAAACGAGGACAGGCTCCGCTTTGACTTTACTCATTTTTCTGCCATGACCCAGGAAGAACTCAGGAGGGTTGAAGAGATTGTCAATGAGCAGATTTTGAATGCACTTCCGGTGACAGCAGAAAATATGCCCATTGAGGAGGCGAGAAAGACCGGAGCAGCTGCGCTGTTCGGGGAGAAATACGGAGATATTGTGCGTGTGGTCAGCATGGGGGATTTTTCAAAAGAATTCTGCGGCGGTACTCATGTTGCGAATACAGGAGTGATTACGGCCTTTAAGATCATTTCTGAGACAGGTGTGGCGGCAGGTGTAAGACGTATTGAGGCTCTTACTGCTGCAGGGCTTATGAAGTATTATAATGAGCTGGAGGAAAGGCTTATGGAGATTTCCAGGCTTGCAAAAGTAAAGCCGGAGCAGCTTGCCGAGAGAATCAGCCACCTTATGGCAGACAATAAGGCATTATCCAGTGAGGTGGAAAGCCTGAAAAGCAGGATGGCAAGGGATTCCATGGGCGATATTATGAATCAGGTGACAGAGGTTAAGGGAGTGAAGCTTCTTGCAGCAGCGGTAGAGGGAGTGGATATGAACGGACTCCGTGAGCTTGGCGACAGCCTGAAGGAGAAATTAGGAGAGGGAGTTGTTGTTCTCGCATCATCTGCGCAAGGAAAGGTGTCTCTGGTGGCAATGGCTACAAAGGGGGCGGTAGAGCAGGGAGCACATGCAGGAAACCTGATTAAGGAAATCGCATCACTTGTGGGCGGAGGCGGAGGCGGACGTCCGAATATGGCCCAGGCCGGAGGGAAAAGGCCGGAGGGAATTAGCGATGCTATTGCAAAGGTGCAGTCTGTACTGGAGAAGCAGGTATAATTTGTTATTATTCACGGAGCCGTGCACCCTGCTGCACGGCATCCGAGCCGGCAAAGTGGTGGTTTTCAGCATCCGGCTCCTCGCTGAAATCGACTTTTAAATGGGCTGGATGCGTTATGAGCGGACGGTTAGTCCGTGAATAGTAACGATAATTTTGTTACCTGGCATAAATTTTAAAAAAAATATTGACGTAAGCGGAATATGTGATATAATCTTATGTAGTGCAGTAAATATACCCGAACAGTCGTATAATGCACAATATAGGGCTGGAGGGGAGGTTAGGTGAGTCTATGTCAAATGTAATCGTTAAAGAAAACGAGACGTTAGATAGCGCTTTACGCAGGTTCAAGAGGAACTGTGCAAAGGCGGGCATTCAGCAGGAGATTCGTAAAAGAGAACATTACGAAAAGCCAAGCGTAAGACGTAAGAAAAAGTCTGAAGCAGCCAGAAAGCGTAAGTATAACTAATATGTGCAGCGAATAGGGGAGTTCGAATGAACCCCCCTGTTTTTATGATATAGGAAGCCCCGTTTTCTATATCACAAAAGCGCTCTGATGATATATTACTGTGGGCGGATGCTCAGTCTGCAAATAGAAGTCTTTCATTTACTATTCACGGGGCTGTTATCTTCAGAAAATTTTCATATTTTCCTGGGGTTATTTTAAGATTTTACAGATATAATATTTACAGCAAAGGAAGAAGAAGGATAGCTGCCGGGCATTCGGGCAGTTGTGAAAGGACAGATTATAATGTGGTGGAATAAAGTGATTTTTGGATGGAGTGCATACCATGTGGTATTGTGGTTTCTGGCATATAGTATTTTAGGATGGATTGTAGAATCTATTTATATGTCGATCTGCAACCGGGAAATAACGAACAGAGGCTTTACAAGAGGGCCTATGTGCCCGATTTATGGCTTTGGCGCATTGACGGTTTTTTTTCTTCTGCGTCCGTACAGCGAGAATCCGGTACAGTTGTTTTTTATGGGAATGTTTCTTGCAACAGCACTGGAGTTCATAACAGCGCGTATTATGCAGAAGGTTTTTGGAGAGATCTGGTGGGATTACAGGGAGAAGCCTTTTAATTATCAGGGAATTATCTGTTTGGAAAGCTCGGTCGCGTGGGGCTTTTATACAGTAGGGCTGTTTCTCTTTTTACATAATATAATTGTGAATATTGTAGACTATGTTCCAGTACTGGCCGGGAAGATCGTCGGCAGTATGATACTGGTTCTGTACATGATTGATTTTACTATGGCTATGTACAGGGAAAAGAAGGATGCACTTCCAGATATACCTGATAAGGTGCTTGAGTGGAAGGAGAATCTGCTGGAACGTTTTACAAGGTAGAAGGTTTCAAGAGGCGCAGCCGTGGCTGCGCCTCTTATCTGTGTACTATTATAATTTAATAAGCTCTTGATAAAGTCTTCCGAGGGGAAGACCGACTACATTATTATAGTCCCCGGTAATTCCTTTCACATGAATGGCAAAGGAACCCTGGATGCCATAGCTTCCGGCCTTGTCAAGAGGATCCCCGGATTCCGCATAAGAATAAATATCCTCCCTTGAAATGGGGTAGAAGGTCACATCGGTTTTTTCATAAAAGATCCGTTGTGATTTTCTGCCGTTTTTATTTATGATTAAAGCAACGCCGGTATATACCTGATGTGTCCGGTCAGCAAGAAGGGACAGCATATCACAGGCCTCTCTTTTATCTGCCGGCTTTCCCAGTATTTCATCGCGGTATACGACAATGGTGTCCGCTCCGATTACCATGAAGCTGTCCTGCGGGAGATTTTCCGCCGGAGAAGACAAAAGCTTTTGATATACATCCTCTGCCTTCCCGGTGGCAAGTTCCATGACAATGTCAGAAGGGACCGTTTTTGTAATAGTTTCTTCCAGGTCAGAAGGAATGACCCGGAAGGATATGCCTGTCTTTGCAAGAAGCTCTTTTCTGCGCGGTGAGGCAGATGCTAATATATAGATCATGCTGGTTCCTCCTCTATACGGATTATGTCCCCTTCCTTAAGCTCCTGCTGGAACAGACCTGGAATACCATTTACAGTCAGCCGGATTTTTCCTTTTGGATTCTGCAGGTCGATACCGGAATACTGGATCATATCCATCAGGTAATACGGGTTGCCGTCCTCCTTGGAAGGAAGACGTAAGGGCGAGCCGTTCAACTGAAACAGGATATCAGGCAATGCATGAGGCGTGGAGGCGGAAGGTATTTCCGGACTCACTGCCTTTGTCTGTAATGCCTGTAAAGGAGCCTGGGGGAGAGGGGAGGACTGTATGACAGGAACAACCTCCCAGTCTACATTGTCCATACCCAGGGTATCCTGCAGATCAAAATCCTCCAGGTCCTCAATATCATCCATATCTTCAGTATCATCAAAATCTTCGAAAATTTCAAACTCTTCGGAATCCTCAGTGTCCACATCAGGCTCTCTGTCTTCGGTAGAAATTGGCGTGCTGTTGTCTGCTTCCCCGGTTTCGTCTTCGCCAGCCTTTTTGGCCCTGCCGGTATCCATCTTTTCGGTTTCGTCTTCATCCGTTTTTCCGGCTCCGCCGGTATCTGGCCGGGAGACTGTTTCGTCAGAATCCGGATTGTCAGAGGTTTCATCGCCGCCGTGTTCTGTACCGGGTCTTCTGATCCGTACAATATCCCCGTTTTTCAAGGGGGTGTCAGGCGGTGCCGCTTCCCCGTTCAGAGTGACAATTGTCTCATCAGAAACGCCGGGGAGGTCTCCCAGACGTGCACTTGCGGGTATGCCGGCGATGGCAGGAGTGAATTCAATCTCATCTCCTGCGCGGATTACATCAGAAAGCTTTCCTTCTTTTTTATTGATGAGAAGCAGGGCAGGCTGTGCAGCTTTTCCATAGTAGATTTTCCGTCTGCCATTTACGGTTATAATCAGACTTTGACCGGAACGTGCCAGGATATCCTGAAAGTTATATCCGTTCATCATCAGAAGATTCAGTGCCGTAAAGCTTCCGCTCCGGAACAGCTTGGCAGGCTTTCCATTCAGAGTTACCCGGAAACTGTCGTTGATCAGGTTCAGGCCTGAGGAAATGACGATTCCAAGAGGTGTGGCATACTCTGGATTGTTCAGGTCATACTGCTCCGAGAAGGCGCTCATCTTGAAATTATTCCCGGCAATCGCCACGCGGTTAGCATCCATCTTAAGCGCCTCGGTAAGCCCTTCCTTTAGCCCTGCCAGCTTGCTGCCGCCCCCGGCGAGGAACAGCGCAGAGGGGGCATTCCCATTTACCTCAAGCACTTTTTCCGCAATTTCCTTACAGAGAAGGCCGGATGCGTCCTGGATGGCATGAAGCAGCTCCTTTTGTGTAGCTGTGTGTTCAAAGCCAAGGATGTCAGTAAATGTAATCTCTGTCTGGCTGTCCATTTGTGCCTTCATAAGCTCTGCAGTCTGAAAATCCACCAGATAGTCCTTCATGAGCATTTCCGTAATCTCGTCGCCGGCAACGGTAGCCATCGTGTAACCGATCACGCTTCCGCCGGTGCAGACAGCAATATCGGATGTTCCGGCTCCGATATCCACCATGACCAGGTTGAGGAGCCTTAAGTTTTCAGGAATCGCCGCGTTGATTGCGGCAATGGGCTCAAGAGTAATACTGGCTACATCCAGATCAATCTTTTGCATGGTTGTATACAGGCTTTCCACTACCTCACTGGGGAGGAAGGTGGCAATCAGGTCTGCCTTAATCGTCTTCCCCCGGTGATCTTTCAGACTGGAGATCATATACTGATCCAGATAGTACTGGCAGACCGTATAGCCTACCAGATAGAACCGCCTGGAGTCATCTTCTGCGGCAGTTTCCTGCTCAAAGAGCTGCTCCGCCCGTCCGATTGCACCTGCTTCCAGACGGCTGATCATTTCATCGTCAATTAGCTGGGGGCCGGGAAGCGTCATCTCGAAGTCTGCGCGTTTTGTCCTGAGAGCCCGTCCGGCGGCCGCAACGCAGACACGGCTCAGCCGGAAGCCAAGCTTATCCTCCAGCTTTGCCTTGACCTTTCCGGCCAGAATGGATACTTTCTCTATATTTTCAATCTGTCCGTCAATCATTGCCCGCTGTGTGTGTTCTTCCTTTTCAATGGCAACAATGTTGACCTTTCCGTCTATTACAGTTCCGACTATTCCGATAATGCTGCGCGTTCCGATATCCAGGGCAAATATAGTATGCTCTGGCTGAAGCCCGGTGGTTATATCTTGTTCTTTCGCCATGATGATTCCTCCTTGCAAACTGTAGCTTAGTGTTACCGGGATGAGCAGTAACACTTACGTTTTATTATATTAAAAGTAAGGCTCAATGTAAATCTTTTTCTTCGAAAGGTTATATTGCTGTCTCATATGCTTTCATGATATACTGCTTTTGACAGTGAAGAAGGAGTAGATGAAAATGATTCAGATTGTGGAGGATGACCGCGCGCTGGGCGAGGGGATTGTCCTGGCGCTTAAGGAGCCGGGGATGGAGTTTGTGTGCCACGGCAGCGTAAAGGAGGCATTGGCTGCATTTGAGAGAGTCCTTCCAGAGCTTATTATACTGGATGTAAATCTGCCGGACGGGAGCGGATACGATTTCCTGAAGGAGGTGAGGAAACGTTCACAGGTTCCGGTACTGATTCTTACGGCAAATGATATGGAGATGGACGAGGTGACGGGGCTTACCCTGGGAGCGGACGACTATATGACTAAGCCTTTCAGCCTTGCGGTTTTAAGAGCGAGGATACAGGCTCTTCTGCGAAGAGGGAAGGCTAAGGGGACGGCTCTGTATGAGGAGGGGGAGTTTAGGTTTGACTTTGACAGTCTCGTTTTTACGCGGAAGGGCCGGGAGGTTGCTTTAAGTGTCAATGAACAGAGGCTGTTAAGGCTGCTTATAGAAAACCGGGGCAGAGTTCTTACAAGAGGGTTGCTGACAGACCGGCTGTGGAGTGACGGAGGAGACTATGTGGACGAGAATGCCCTCTCGGTAACAGTAAAGCGTCTGAGGAGCAAGCTTGAGGACAAAAGGGATGGTGTTTCCTATATCCAGACAGTATATGGACAGGGATATATGTGGAAACGGGAGGAGCAGGTATGATAGGAAGGAAGACTCTGAGCCGGCTGGAGACTATGTTGGAGGATGCCATTGACGGAACCTTTCAGGAATCAGATTATGATGAGAGCGTGCTCTCCAGGATTGAGTGTAAATGGAAGCGGTTCCTGGGGGCATCTGCCTTTTCCAGAGAGGCGGTGGAGAGGGAAAAGAATTATGTAAAGGAGTTTGTGTCTGATATTTCCCATCAGACGAAGACACCCATGGCGAATATCCGGCTGTACACAGAGCTTTTAAGGGAAGGTCTTACTGCACCAGGCGGCGAATCGGGAGAAAACGGGGAGCAGAATTTGCGGCTTCTGCAGGAGATCGAAAAGCAGACGGAGAAGCTGGAATTCCTGATCCAGTCACTTACGAAGCTGTCCCGCCTGGAGAGTAATATTGTGGAAGTAAAGCCGTGCATGCAGGGAATAGGGGAGCTTATAGAGGCAGCACTGGCAGATGTACGCCCTCTGGCAAAGAAAAAGGATATTGAGCTTATCAGTCTGCCGGAGGGTGAAGAGAAGGCGTGCTTTGATATGAAGTGGACAAAGGAAGCTTTGGGAAATGTCCTTGACAATGCAATAAAATATTCTCCCCCTAAAAGCCAGGTGACGGTATCAGTTACAAGATACGAGATGTACACGGCTGTTTCTGTCAGAGACAGAGGCATGGGGATTAAAGAAGAGGATACGGCGAAGATTTTCGGAAGATTTTACCGTGCAAAGACAGTGCATCAGGAGGAGGGAGTGGGACTTGGACTCTATCTTGCCAGGGAAATCGTAAGAAGAGAGAGCGGATATATTAAGGTGAGGTCAAAGCCTGGAAAAGGGGCGGAATTTACCATATATCTGCAGAACTCCAGATAACTGCCTATTGAAGAAGTAAACGAATGCTTAGATTGTCCGGGCAACTAGCGGTGAGCCGGCAGCCGTGGACGAAATCCCCTGCGTGGTTCACAGGATTTTATCCATCATTTCGCGGCAACAGATAAACATTTCACAGCAATTAAATTGTTTTGGCATATCGGGCAGGTTATGATAGAGATTGAAAATCA
>Ga0137306_103911_pt1 | contig 10655 bp, 7 predicted proteins | sample Inofroosms_March_FD_97187 | JGI IMG/M metagenome (GOLD analysis project Ga0137306, IMG submission 97187) | Mouse cecal microbial communities from Vienna, Austria - N-Acetylneuraminic and N-Acetylglucosamine D2O microcosms_March | ecosystem: Host-associated > Mammals > Digestive system > Large... | reverse complement strand
TTCACCGCTCATATACTTGAAGTCGGGGGAAGCCAACTGTACGCATACACGGCCGATTTCCAGTTCGGCGTCGCCGTAGTGTCCTGCCGGGGGCATCTTTACGTTTTGCTTGAAAGCTTCCGGGTAAGCTTTTTCAAAGTTTTCAAGCTGTGCTGTCCATGCCAGCGGGCAGACAATGTTTACGTTGATGCCGTCAGGACCCCACTCGGTAGCGGCCACACGGGTCAGACCCCGGATGCCCTCTTTGGCGGCGGCGTAGGCACACTGGCCGAAATTGCCGAACAGGCCGGCGCCGGAAGCGAAGTTGATGACAGAGCCTTTTGCCTCTTTTAAATAAGGATGGCAGGCTTTCATATAATAGAAAGCGGCGTATAATCCGGAGTAAAGAGCCAGGTCAAACTGTTCGGTGGTGTGGTCTGTCAGAGTTACGCCGGAAGCGGAAGCCTGGGCGTTGTTAATCAGTACATCGATTCTTCCGAAGGTATCGATGGTCTGCTTTACCACATTCTGTACTACTGCTTCATTATCAGCGCCTGAGCTGACATCCGCCTGTACCGGCAGTACCCTGATGCCGTAAAGACGTTCCAGTTCTTCTTTGGCATCCTCCAGCTTTTTTACATTGCGGCCGGTGATTACCAGATTGGCGCCTTCTTTTGCATAAGCGGTGGCAATGCCGTAGCCGATGGAGCCGCATCTGCCGTCACTTAAAACGGAGCGTCCTCCGCCTGTAATCATTACGGTTTTTCCTGTGAAATATCCCATATGGTTTGTCTCCTTCTGATAAGAAAATGATGTTTGTATGAATTTGCAGAAATTTAGATTATTTATACCACAAATGCAAAGACAGTGCAAGACGGAGTCATTCCTTTTTTGATTTGCTTCTGACGTTTGCCCTGCATTTAAGCTGGTACAAATCTGTCCGGCGGTGTTTCAGAAGGGGCAGTTGTGCCCGTATTTCGATTACGTCTCTTAAATTTAATTCGACGATTTCCATGCCCGGGTTGATATCCATCTGTTTCAGGACATGTCCCCAGGGGGAAACGGCGATGGAGTGGGCATAGGAAACATAAGAAGCTCTTGGATTGCGGGCCGGGGCAACGCCTATGGTAAAGGCCTGATTATCCACTGCCCGGCTGCGGAACATCAATTGCCAGTGGCGGGGCCCTGTGGTCATGTTGAAAGCGGCGGGGACGATCAGAATCCGGGCGCCGTCAAGAACCATCAGCCGGGCCAACTCCGGGAAGCGGAAGTCATAGCAGATGGCCACGCCCATTTTGCCAAAAGGCGTGTCGAACACCGTGACCTGTTCTCCCGGAGTCAGTGTGTCGGATTCCTGAAAATATTGACCGCCCTCTATATCAATATCGAACAGGTGCATTTTCCGGTGCTTGCCGATCTGCTTTCCGTCGGGGCCGAAAACGTATGAGGTGTTGTAGCAGCGGCCCTGATCCGTTTCCGGCATACTTCCGGCCACCAGATAAAGGCCGTTCTCCCGGGCAGCATCCGACATGACCTGCCAGGTATTTCCGCCTTCCGGTTCCGCGTAGACAGGGAAAGACTTTGTGTGATAGGGGCAGCAGAACATTTCGGGCAGTACGGCCATCTGCGCGCCCTGGCCGGCAGCCTGGCGCAGCATCGTCTGTGCCGTTTCTATGTTTTTTCTTTTATTTTCGGTGACTGCCATCTGGATCATGGCCAGACGGAGCATATTGTTAGATTCGCTCATAATCATTCCTCCTGGCGTTTATCATAGCATAAAGCGGCGGAGGGAGACAAGCTTATAATGGGGAGAACAGCAGAAACAGCAGAAAAAATCAAAGGAAATTGCAATTTCACCACAGATATACTATACTGGAGATGAGATGTCATAACGGGTCGAACGGGCACGGAATATGGAAAAGGGCAGAAAGGACAGACGGAGAATATTGAGCGAAAAAACGAGCCGTGGGAAACAAAGCGGCGGAACCATTATTAATATAGAAGGAATAGGGGAAGGAACCTGGATTTCCTGCGAGATTCTGAGAAGCGGACGCAGGACGGCGGCCCTGGAAGTAAGCCAGGACGGTCTGGTCAGACTGCGCCTTCCCTACGGGTACCCGGAAGAACAGGCGCTGGAATTTCTGGAACGGAAAAAAGCCTGGCTGTTCCAGGCGATGGAAAAGATGAGTCAGCGTCAGAAAAAGCGGGAGGAAGTGCAGGCGGCCTGTCCTGAGATCAGCGGGGCCAAAGAACAGGAGTACCGCAGCCGGGCAAAAGCGATTCTGACCAGGAAGGCTGACGCCTACGCGAAAAAGATGGGTGTTACCTATGAAAAACTTACGGTAAAAGACCAGAAAACCCGCTGGGGGAGCTGCAGTGCAAAAGGGAACCTGAACTTTAACTGGCATATTGTTCTGGCGCCGGAGTCCGTTACGGATTATGTGGTCATTCATGAGCTGGCTCATCGGGTCCATATGAACCATTCTGCCGCCTTTTATCAGACGGTTGCGGCGGTGATGCCCGATTACCGCCGGCAGGAGCAGTGGATGAAAGAGAACGGGGATTCTCTGCGTGCATTTTCTTGTCATGACATAGAAAATATGTTATACTCGTGAGCATACTTATTGCGGGGATCCGGCAGAATGGGCCGTACCGGCGGCGAAAGCCGCACCGGAATGTTTGCTGTCGGGTTTCCCGGATAAGATTATAAAATTGCTTCGAGGAAGGATGGAGTAAATGAAGGAAAAAATGTCCCTGACAGAGGGAAACGTTTACAAAACGCTGCTGATTTTTGCGGTCCCTTTTATGCTGGCTCAGCTTTTGCAGGCTCTGTACGGAGCTGTGGACCTGATGGTGGTGGGACAGTTTGCCGATACGGCGGACGTATCGGCGGTATCAATGGGCAGCCAGATTATGTATCTGGCGTCTTTTGTCGTTTTAGGCTTTGCCACGGCGGTGACAGTGCTGATGGGCCAGTATTTCGGCGCGGGTCAGGAAAAGCGTCTGTCCAGGCTGATGGGAGCATCGATCCTCTTTTTTGCCTTTGTCAGCGTGCTGCTGTCTCTGCTGATGGCGTTTTTTCGTGAAACGATTGTAGCGGTGATGAATACGCCTGCGGAGGCAGTGAAACCTGCTCTGGACTACATATTGATCTGCAGCATCGGTCTGTCATTTGTGGGCGGTTACAATGTGGTCTGCGGTATTCTGCGGGCTCTTGGCGATTCCAAAACGCCGCTGCTGTTCGTGGCGATTGCCTGCGTGTTTAATATTGTACTGGACGTCGTGCTGGTGCGGGGATTTCAAATGGGAGCGGGAGGCGCAGCGCTGGCCACTTCTTTTGCCCAGGGAATCAGCTTTGTATTTTCTCTCATTTATCTCAGAAAAAGGGGACTTGGGTTTCCTTTTTCTGTTAAGGATATCGGACTGCACTGGGATCAGATCTGGAATATCGTGCGGATCGGGACGCCGATTGTGGTACAGAATTCACTGACAGAACTGTCGTTTTTGCTGATTACCATGATTATCAACGGGATGGGACTGGTGGTTTCCGCCGCAGTAGGCGTGGTGGGCAAGCTGGTGGGTTTTCTGTTTATTCCCACCATCGGCATGTCCATGGCCGTGTCGGCGATGTGTGCGCAGAATTACGGCGCCGGCAGACTGGACAGAACCCGCGGATGTATGAGAGGCGGCATTCTTTTTTCGCTGGCTCTGGCCGCAATTGCCACCCTATGCAGTTGGTGTTTCGGTGAGAGTATGACAGGTTTGTTTACCAATGATCCGGAGGTAATCGCTGAGGCGGCGGTTTATCTGAAAACCTATTCTCTGGACTGTGTACTGGTGGCGATTGTCTTTAACATGAACGGATATTTCAACGGGTTCGGACAGACCTTTTTTACGATGGCTCACAGTCTGGCGGCCACCTTCTGCGGCAGGGTGCCGCTTACGTTTCTGTTCAGCCGGATGGCGGGCGTGACATTGTTTGAGATGGGGCTTGCGGTGCCGGGATCGACACTGATCTCCGTGATTTTATGCGCCTGGTATCTGCACTGGACCGACCGAAAGCGAAAAAAGGCGAAAGCCGTATAAAAGGGCGGCGGATCGGACTGCAAAACGGTAAACGGCTGGAAATTCTCTCAGTTCAGGAGGGCCTGAAATGGGAGCTGCGGAACTTCAATAGGAGGAACAAGGGATGAAAATCGGAATTGGTATCGATACCGGAGGAACCTGCACGGATGCGGTGGTTTATGATTTTGCGGAGAAAAAGGTGCTGGCTTCGGCCAAATCTCTGACGACGAAACAGGACCTGGCGGTGGGAATTGAAAATTCGCTGAATAAGCTGCCGGAGGAACTGCTGAAAAAAGCAGAGATCGTGGCGCTGTCTACCACATTGGCTACCAATGCCTGTGTGGAAGGAAAAGGCGGCAGAGCAAAGCTGGTGCTGTTCGGCGGAGACGAGGAATTTGTGATGCGGGCCGGAAAGGATTTTGGCACGTACAGCAGGGATGATCTGATCTGTTATGAAACCGAGACTTCTTACAGCGGTGCCGTCGGCAGGGAGCCGGACTGGGAAGAATTTGCCCGGGTACTTCATGAGCGGTGTGAGGACTGCGACGCCATGGCGGCGGCGGAGGTGTATGCCAAGCAGACCGGCTCTGTGCTGGAAAAGAAAGCGGAGGAGATTATTGTCCGGGAGCTGGATGTTCCGATGGTGTGCGGCTATGAACTGTTCCACGATATGAATTTCCTGAAACGGGGGGCCAGCGCTCTTTTAAATGCCCAGCTTGTGCCGCTGATCAGCCAGTTTTTAAAAGCTGTGGGGAAAGCGATGGAGGATAAAGGGATGGACTGTCCCATTGTGATCGTCCGCAGTGACGGAACGCTGATGTCCCGGGAATTTACCCGATATCATCCCATCGAGACACTGCTTTGCGGTCCTGTGGCGTCGGTGATGGGTGCCAGGGAGCTGGCAGAACATGAAAATGCCGTGGTAGTGGACATGGGCGGCACCACCACGGACATCGCTTTTTTAAGGAAAGGTATTCCTTTGCAGGCGGTGGAAGGTGTCCGGGTAGGAGACTGGGAAACTTTTGTAAAGGGCGTTTATGTGGATACGTTCGGGCTGGGCGGCGACAGCGCGGTTCGGTTTGCCGAAGATAAAATGTATCTGGATGAGGAACGGGTAATCCCTTTGTGTACGCTGGCGGCGGAATATCCGGTGATTACGGAAGAACTGAGAGTGCTGGCGGATTCGGAGCGGATTCATACCAGATGGATACACGAGTATTTTGTGCTGCAGAAAGAGATCGGCAGCAAAAAGGAGTATGACGAAGACGAGCTGAAACTGTGTGAGGCGCTACGGGAGAGGCCGCTGTCGCTGGAACAGGCGGCAAAGCTTCTGAATACGCAGCCTTATCATCTGAACGTAAAGCGGCTGGAAAAAGAAGGCGTGGTTCTGCGCAGCGGTCTGACACCTACAGATATCATGCATATCCGGGGAGATTATACCGGCTACTGCAGGGAGGCATCGGTTTACGCGGCCCGGTTTGTAGCCAGGTGTCTGTTTGTGGAGCCGGCGCAGCTTGAGGAAATGGTTTATGATGAGGTGAAGCACAAACTGTACACAAATCTGGCCAGAATTCTGGTGGAGCGTCAGTATCCGAGGATTGCAAAGGAACGTGTCGGCGATCAGATCAGAGAGATGATCGAAGCGCGCTGGACGGCTTTTAAAACCGGAGGAAAAACATCCGGCCGGAATATGGGGTTTGTGGACGTGGACTTTCATGTGCCAGGCGTTTTCGTGGGCGTAGGCGCGCCTACCGGAATCTTCCTGCCGGAAGTGGCCGCGGTATTCGGGGCGAAAGCAGTGATTCCGGACCATGCGGAGGTGGCGAATGCGGTGGGAGCCGTAGTAGGCAAAATTGCCTTTACGGTCAGCGTATCGGTGACGCCTCATTATAAAGCGGGAGGAAAGGATTACTATACGCTGTTCTATACCGGGGCGAGCCGGCGGTATCCGGTTCCCGAATTTGGGAAAGCGCTGGAGACAGGCAGAGAGAAGGTCAGAGAGCTGGCCGAACTGGAGGCGAAAAAGCGGGGGATCAAGGGGGTTCCGAAAATCGAGGTGGAGGAGACCGAAAAGTTTTATATAGGAACACAGATGCAGGAGGATGTGATACTGACTGCCTATGTGGAGGAGGATTGCTGATGGACGGGTTTGATTTTGAAACTGACAGACGTTATCAGTTATTTGAAAAGGTACTGAAAGGTGAGGACGTCACGGATATGATGCGTCAGTTTCAGGAAGAAGATTCCGATGAAGATGAGTATGAGGACCGGGTAATCAGGAGGGGAAGGCGGTCTGCAAAGGTCCCCAAAGATATGGGTGTCTGGGACTGGATGGACGAAGATGAACGATGGGAGGCGATGGAGGAGGCCGGTTATGATCCGGAGGATTTCGATTAGTCTGCCGTGAAACGATGGTACGGCGAGGACATGGAGTGTAATCGAACCGGAAATATGCGATAAGTGGTGCGGAGCCCGGAAAGCTGTGACTTTCCGGGCTTTTCATTTATGTTATAATTGTGCAGTATATTTTTTGCGTTTCGGTCATAAAATGTTAGATTGAACCAAAAAAAATACGTAAGATTTATAGAATTTATGTAAAATGCCTAGAAATTCATTTTGATCTGTGCTATACTGGAAATCACATTAGTCATTTGTGTTCCTATATTAAATCAGGAGGTATAAGAAGAATGAGTTTGGTTAAAACTGTTCCGTTCCAGGGAACAAAAGAGCAGGAAGAAAAACTGCTTGAGATGATCAGAGCACACAAAGGCCAAAAGGGCGCTCTGATGCCAGTACTTCAGCAGGCTCAGGATATCTACGGATATCTTCCTATTGAAGTACAGAAGATTATTTCTGACGAGATGGAAATTCCCATGGAGAAGATTTATGGCGTTGCGACCTTCTATGCGCAGTTTGCACTGCAGCCGAAGGGCAAATATCGTATTTCCGTATGTTTGGGTACGGCATGCTACGTAAAAGGTTCCGGAAAAATCTACGAGAAGCTTCAGGAAGCTTTGCAGATCCAGGGCGGCGAATGTACGCTGGACGGAAAATTTTCACTTGAGGCCTGCCGGTGTGTCGGCGCTTGCGGCCTTGCTCCCGTTATGACGATTAACGATGAAGTTTACGGACGTCTTGTTCCCGATGATATCCAGGGCATTCTGGAGAAATATCAATAGACCGCATCACGTCATGCCGGCCGTGACAGATCAGCTATACTCGTGATACATATTATTTATAGAAGGACGGCGGCGTGATTATCAGTTAAATAAGGAGGAAAATTTTCTATGAGATCTCTTGAAGAGTTAAATGCAATTCGAGATAAAGTCAAAGACCACGTAGGTTTGAGAACCGAGAGCGGCCAGACAAAAGACGGAGAAGTTCGTGCGCATGTGCTGGTTTGCGCAGGTACGGGCTGTACATCTTCCAACAGTCTGCAGATTGCTGACAAGTTGAAAGAAGAACTGAAAGCCGGCGGCCTGGACAAAGAAATCCATGTTGTGAGAACAGGCTGCCATGGTCTGTGTGCGTTAGGCCCGATCATGATCGTATATCCGGAAGCCGTTTTCTATTCCATGGTTACCGTAGATGACGTTCACGAAATCGTGGAAGAACATCTGAAAAACGGACGTCCCGTTACCCGTCTGGTTTATGACGAGACGATCACCGAGAGCGGCATCAAGTCCATGCACGAGACCAATTTCTACAAGAAACAGCACCGTGTTGCCCTGCGTAACTGCGGTCTGATCAATCCTGAGGATATCGAGGAATACATCGGACGCGACGGCTATCAGGCACTGGCTAAGGTTCTGAAAGAGATGAGTCCCGAAGATGTGGTAAAATGCATCCTGGACAGCGGTTTAAGAGGCCGTGGCGGCGGCGGATTCCCTACCGGAAGAAAATGGCAGCTGGCTATGGGCAACAGAGGAAACGTACAGAAGTATGTCTGCTGTAACGCCGACGAGGGTGATCCGGGCGCATTCATGGATCGTTCCGTATTAGAGGGCGATCCTCACGTTGTATTTGAGGCTATGGCCATTGCCGGTTATGTAATCGGTGCAAATCAGGGTTATATTTATGTACGTGCCGAGTACCCGATCGCCGTTAACCGTCTGAACATTGCTTTGAAGCAGGCAAGAGAATACGGTCTGTTAGGAAAAGACATTTTCGGAACAGGCTTTGATTTTGATATCGACCTGAGACTGGGCGCCGGCGCATTCGTGTGCGGCGAGGAAACCGCTCTGATGACCTCCATCGAAGGCAACAGAGGCGAGCCTCATCCCCGTCCTCCGTTCCCGGCCGTAAAAGGTCTGTGGGAGAAGCCCACGATTCTGAACAACGTAGAGACTTACGCGAACATTCCTCAGATCATTCTGCAGGGCGCCGACTGGTTCGCATCCATGGGTACCGAGAAGTCCAAAGGCACCAAGGTATTCGCTCTGGGCGGTAAGGTTAAGAACGTAGGTCTGGTAGAGATCCCCATGGGTACTACCTTACGTGAGATCGTTGAAGAAATCGGCGGCGGTATCCCCGGAGGCAAGAAGTTCAAAGCCGCACAGACCGGCGGTCCTTCCGGCGGATGTATCTCTGCTGATAACTATGATATCCCGATCGATTATGACAACCTGGTTGCCATCGGTTCCATGATGGGTTCCGGCGGTCTGATTGTTATGGACGAAGAAACCTGTATGGTAGATATCGCAAAATTCTTCCTGGAGTTCACCGTGGATGAGTCCTGCGGTAAGTGTACTCCCTGCCGTATCGGTACCACCCGTCTGTTAGAGCTGCTGAACAAGATCACCGAGGGCAGAGCGACGATGGAAGATCTGGATAAGATCGAGGAAATCGCTTCCTACATGAAGCAGAACGCTCTGTGTGCACTGGGCCAGACTGCCGCTAACCCGGTATTATCCACCCTGAGCAATTTCAGAGACGAGTATATCGCTCATATTCAGGACAAGAAATGTCCGGCCGGCGTATGTAAGTCCCTGCTCAGCTACACCATCGATCCTGAGAAGTGTAAAGGATGTACGATGTGTGCGAAGAACTGTCCTGCAGGCGCTATTACCGGCGAGAAGAAAAAACCTCACGAAATTGATCCCAGCAAGTGCGTGAAATGCGGCGTATGTATGACGAAGTGTAAGTTTGACGCAATCGAGAAGAAATAAGGGAGGATAGTGCAAATTATGGAAAACATTAATATCAAAATAAATGGCATGGAAGTATCGGCACCTGCCGGGTCTACTATCCTGGAAGCTGCCAGAATCGCCGGAATCGATATCCCTACGCTCTGCTATCTGAAGGATATCAATGAGATCGGCGCATGCCGTATGTGTGTAGTTGAAGTCAAAGGCGCAAGAAGCCTGGTAGCTGCCTGCGTATATCCGATCAACGAAGGCATGGAAGTTTTCACCAACACTCCGCTGGTGAGAGAGTCCAGAAAGAAAACCCTGCAGTTGATTCTTTCCGTACACGAGAGAAGATGTCTGTCCTGTATCAGAAGCGAGGACTGCGAACTGCAGAAGCTGTGTAAAGACCTGGGCGTTGACGATGAGTCCAGATATGACGGCATGAAGCCGGTATATGAGCTGGATGAGTCCGCTCCCCACATGGTACGTGACAATAACAAATGTATCCTTTGCCGCCGCTGTGTAGCTGTCTGCGACAAGGTTCAGGGTATCGGCGTAATCGGCGCAAATGAGCGTGGATTCAAGACCCATATCGGTTCCGCATTTGAGATGGGCCTGGGCGACACCAGCTGCGTATCCTGCGGACAGTGTATCGTTGCATGTCCTGTAGGCGCAATCTATGAGAAGGATTACACCCAGCAGGTATTCGATGCCATCGCTGATCCTGATAAATTCGTTGTGGTTCAGACCGCTCCCGCTGTTCGTGCAGGTCTGGGCGAAGAGTTCGGTCTGCCCGTAGGCACCGGCGCCGAAGGCAAAATGGCTGCGGCTCTGCGTCGTCTGGGCTTTGACAAAGTATTTGACACCAACTTCTCCGCTGACCTTACCATTATGGAAGAGGCTCACGAGTTCCTTGACAGAGTGAAGAACGGCGGCGTTCTGCCGATGATCACCTCCTGTTCACCGGGCTGGATCAAGTACTGCGAGCATTACTTCCCGGATATGACGGAGAACCTGTCCACCTGTAAGTCTCCTCAGCAGATGTTCGGCGCTACTTTGAAGACCTACTATGCACAGAAGATGGGCATTGATCCCAAGAAGATCGTAAGCGTATCCGTAATGCCTTGTACCGCTAAGAAGTTCGAGATCGGCCGTGACAACCAGAGTGCAGCAGGCGTTCCTGATGTAGATATCTCCCTGACCACCAGAGAGCTGGCCAGAATGATCAAGCGTGCAGGCCTGAGATTCAACGAGCTTCCCGATGAGAAGTTTGACGATCCGTTAGGCGAAGGCACCGGCGCAGCCGTAATCTTCGGCGCAACCGGCGGCGTTATGGAAGCCGCTCTTAGAACCGCTGTTGAGACCCTGACCGGCGAAGAACTGAAAGAGCTTGATTTCGTGGATGTCAGAGGCGTTGCAGGCGTGAAGGAAGCTACCTATAATGTAGCGGGCATGGACGTTAAGGTTGCCGTTGCATCCGGC
>Ga0137306_103907_pt1 | contig 10664 bp, 13 predicted proteins | sample Inofroosms_March_FD_97187 | JGI IMG/M metagenome (GOLD analysis project Ga0137306, IMG submission 97187) | Mouse cecal microbial communities from Vienna, Austria - N-Acetylneuraminic and N-Acetylglucosamine D2O microcosms_March | ecosystem: Host-associated > Mammals > Digestive system > Large... | reverse complement strand
TCTGTGGCTGTAGCCATGTGTATCTTATGAGCTATACTTTAACTGCCCCGGATAACATACACCTAACAGAAAGATAAACAATTTCTAAATGAATTCTTACAGATTTCTCAATTACTTTTTGTTTTGTGTTTCTGGATTTATCTTAACAAGATGGCAAACAAATAGCAAATACTTATACTTTATTCATTTAACAAGAAAATATCTATACGAAAAATCATAGTTCAGTCCCAATAAAGCCACGCCCACAAAACATAGTCCGGCGCATACTTGTCAGATCACTAATAATTTATATCATCTACTCATCCGCATACTCAGACTTTTGCCTGCACAAAAATACCGGTTTTACATGAGCAACAGATTTATCTCTGTCATTCATGCCAAACCGGTGTTTTACATCTGAAATATTATGTTTTTTTTTTCTGCATGGACATTGGGTAAGGAACCTCTTATTTCTCAAAAATATATGTTCCCTCCGGAATGCTCTCAATATATTCCCCTCCGCTTATTACCTGCCCCAGCTCATATAGTCCATTGTATGAACCGAACTCTTTATAGAACATAACCACATCTCCCCAGGGTTCATAATAGCTCAATTCGCCTTTTCTCCCATCATGATAAGCCTCGTCAGCTGTAACAGGAAGGCTCTCTGGCGGGTAGAACATCCACTGGGCATTTCTGAAATTCTCTGTATCCAGCACAAGCGGAAGCTGCTCATACAGTTTCTCTGCCGCTTTTGTATCGTAAAGCTGAAAAACCGCTTCCTTTTCATCTGAACTGATTTTTATGGAAAGTTCTGAAAGGATTAAACCTGGACTTTCATGATTGCCGTGATTGTCTGCATGATCTGTTTCCAGAGATTCTGCCATATTTTCTGCAGACTGCTCCGGCTGTTTCCCTGTTTTCTCCGAATGGATGTCTCTGTCTGTATTTCCGCATCCTGAAACGGACAATAATATTATGGCAGACAACAGGAATAATACTATCTTTTTCAGCATAATACGCTCCTATAAGCATCGTCGTCCACCGGTTCCAGCCATTCGTTAGAACCTTCTTCTGCCGGAACCTCTACAGCCAGATGAGAGAACCAGCTGTACGGCGTCGCTCCATGCCAGTGTTTTACGCCTGCCGGAATATTTACTACATCGCCGGGGAATAACTCCTGCGCCTTTTTCCCCCACTCCTGATAATATCCCCTGCCGCTGACACAGATCAGAATCTGTCCTCCTCCGCTCTTTGAGTGATGGATATGCCAGTTGTTACGGCATCCAGGTTCAAAGGTCACGTTAAAGATGCCCACCTGCTCAGCAGAAACCGGTGCCAGATAACTCTGTCCGATAAAATACTGTGCAAAAGCTTCATTGGGCTGCCCTATGGGAAACATCATGGAAGCTGCATGTGCAGATTTTGCATCCGCTTCGGGACATTCCTCTGACCAGATTTCTTTGGCCATCCGGAATGCCGCCCATGCCTTGGGCCATCCGGCATAAAAGGCTGCATGTGTCAATATTTCCGCAATTTCCGTTCTGGTAATCCCGTTCTTTTTCGCACTCATCAGGTGGAACTGAAAAGAAGAATCCACAAGCCCCTGAGCCATCAGCGAAACCACCGTTACCAGTGACCTGTCCCTCAAAGAGAGCTTATCTTCCCTGCTCCACACCTCTCCAAATAACACATCATCGTTTAACTGCGCAAATTTCGGGGCAAATTCACCTAATGTGTCTCTGCCCGCTGTCTGTTTTACTGCCATCTTTTCATCCTCCTATAATATCTTATTTGCATTTCATTATAATTTCCACAACCTCTTCTTTTGACAGCGGCCTGCAGGAACCGGGTGAGGCAATGAAATTCTCCGCGACATCCTTTGCCACCTCTAAGGTCAACTCATAACCTGCCTCGTGAAAGCTTAAGGGCAGGTTCGCATTCTTAATTAAGGCCTCCAATGCGTCAATTCCGGCCAGCGCCAACTCTTCCTTTGTTTTTCCCTCAGCATCGATATCCAGTACTGCCCTGGCAAACCAGGCGAATTTGTCCGCACTATATTTATAAATATGGCGGTAATAAACAGGCTGGAGGATTCCCAGCTGTACGCCATGGGTTCCGTGGGAATGGGCGCCAAGCAGATTTTCCATTTGATGCGCCTGAAAGTCTCCCGGCTTACCCGCGTTAAGCAAAAACATTTGAATCAGCGAGGAGTCCCACATTAAATCTGATCGCACAGTCAGGGTATCGTTGCCCGCGGAAAGCTCACGCATATTTCTGACGATATCGCGCATCAAGCCTATATTCATCTCATCATGTACATTGGTGACATTGCCAAAGAACGTTTCCATACAATGAGATAACGAATCGAATACACCGGGCATAAACATGCTTAAAGGCGCTGCCATTGCATAGCGGGGATCTTCCATTACAAATTTTGCGTAGCTGCCTATGAAAGTCTTTTTCAGCTTTAACGCCTCATTGGAACATGCCCCAAGGCAGTCCATTTCCGCACCTGCGCCAGACATCGTAACCACCGCGGCAAAACATCCCATCCTCTCTGCTACTTGCTTATGGTTTATCTGGCTGTCCCACAGATCCTCGTCAATATACACGCCTGCTGTGATAATCTTACAGCAATCAATTACGGAACCGCCGCCAACAGCCAGAATCAGGTCGATCACTTCCTTTCTGTACAGTTCAATCCCTTCCTGAACTTTGGCGTAGGTGGGATTAGCGGTAATACCGCTAAATTCTACCACATTCTTGTCCGCCTGCTTTAATACCCCCATAATCTCATCGTAAATACCGTGTATCATCAGAACCGCCACGCACACCCCCTTTTCGTTCATCCCATCCATAGGCGCAAAAGGCGCTGCCACCGACAGAAGGCGCATCTGTGTTTCTTCCGGCATATCCAGTCCCAGGTTCAGGAAATCCATATTCACGGTGGAAACAGACTTGTATCCCTCTGCCGGATCAGTCTGCACGATTAGCTCCGTACAGGTTCCCCAGTCAAAATTTCTGCCAAATACAGCATCACCTTCCTCCGTCCTGGCAGAGATGGTGCTGCATCCAAAGGAGCCACCCCTAAAATCTATGGGAAGCAGACCATGGAACACATCCCGTATCACAAATTCCGCCACTGCCAGATCATCAGAGGCGCCGCCCTGTTCCAGGAAATCACCCAGATTGTAATCGACTTTATACTCCATGGAATATAAACCGTCCTCCAGTCTCTTTACACTTGCGGCTGTCCGTATGTTTCTCTGGAAAAGCAATATAAAAGTAATAAGTATAATTACAAGTAAAATCAAAAAGGTATAAACGATATATTTCAATTTTATTCTTTTCATTCCATGCTCCCGATTACCTCCCTCTTATTTTCCAAAATAAGCGGCGATCTCTTCCATTATAGAAGTCTGTTTTACATGGAAAGGGCATCTCCTGTCACAATGACCGCAGGCCACGCAGTCAGAGGCTTTCTTTTCCAGGTTCCCGTAATGACCGGCTGCCATGGAATCCCCTGCCACCGCCAGGTCATAATATTTATTGATCAGCCCCACATTCAAACCTGCAGGACATGGCTGGCAATGGTTGCAGTACACACAGTTCCCCACAGCCTCTCCTGGCGTAAACGTGCCGATCATGGAGTAGTCCTTTTCCTCATCCAAACAATGGATAAACCCATAGTCTATATAATCGGTCTGCAACGCTGTCAGCTGGGCATCCACGGAACGCCTGACTGTTTCAACATTCGCAGTCCACCCATATGAACCGCTTTCGTAATCTGCGCCGAAATGTACCTGATAGAATAAATTCTTTCGGACGCTTGAAAAAGCTTTCCCATAATAGGAAAAAGTTTTTGCATCAACTGTGGCAAGGTCAGCATAGTTGATGCCATTCTCATAAGCATATTCCAGCGCCCGGATTGCCTCTTTTTCCTCTGTCTCCGCAATATAGCTTGTTCCCAGGCCAATCTTTTCCGCCTGCTCCAACGTATGCAGACCATTGCGAGATTCAATCCTGTCAATCAGGGACTGCCCGTCCTCCGCCCCATAGACCAGATCCACACAAGCCTGGTCAAGGGCCACCGGGTCGTAGGATGCCAGAATCCCGATATCGTGCATATCTGGCTCCGCAGGGCTTCCGTCACAGTCGCAGTCCACCGACAGGCGGTTCATCACATTGATATACAGGATATTTCCATCCAGATAGTCCACGACAGATTTCCCGGCCTCGGCCATGGATTCCAGAAAAGCATCCTGATTGCCGCCCCACATGCTTCCACCCGTACCGCCGCTGTGGATATGGGATTTCCCCTCCGAAGATGCGATACCGATGGAAATGTTCTTGATAGCTCCGCCGAACCCTGCCATAGCGTGTCCTTTGAAATGGGACAGAACCACATAATAATCATAATTGGCAAAATGTGCGCCCACATAATTCTCCGTCAGATTGTCCCCGCCTGCCACAGGCAGCGTCATAGAACCTTCCTCGTCCATAATGTCCACATCCGCAATGGCCGTATAGCCATGATCCTCCGCCACCTGATAGTGCATGGCCGTATTCGCTCTGGAACCTCCGTAGGCGGTATTGCATTCCACGATGGTTCCCTCCAGGGACTGCACCAACTCCCCGATTAAGTCTGTCCGAAGATAATTGCTGCCCGGTTCACCGGTTGACAGCTTTATTGCAACTTTGCCGGAAGGGGATGTCGCCAGCGCCTGATAAATCCTCATCAGCCCATCCAAACTGATATCCGTTGTCATATATACCCTCTCCTTTTCGTTTGGTCTTAATCTATCCGAAACCGGTATCCCGCTCCCCATACCGTCTCGATAAACTGGTTCTTTGATTCATTCTTTCCCAGCTTATCCCGCAGACGGTTGATGTGGACGGTCACGGTTGCCGCATCTCCCAGGGAATCCATCCCCCATACCCGGTCAAACAGGGTATCCTTTGAAAATACCAGATTGGGATTTTCCGCCAGAAACAACAACAGTTCAAACTCCTTGTTGACCAGAACCACTTCCTTTTTATCCAGATAGACTCTCCGTGACTTCGGCAGGATGGTCAGATTCCGATAGGTAATCTCCGTCTCCTGCTGCTCCTCTTCCTCCGTTGCAGAAAGCAGGTTATGAATGTAGATATGGGATTTCACTCTGGCCACCAGCTCCGTAGGGCTGAAAGGCTTTACCAGATAATCGTCTGCCCCTAATCCCAGTCCCCGGATCTTGTCGATGTCTTCCTTTTTGGCCGTCACCATGATGATAGGCAGCCGCAGGCTCTTTCGCAGCTCCCGGCAGACATCAAACCCTGTCTTGCTGGGAAGCATCACATCCAGCAGAATAGCGTCATATTTTTCTGTTTTCGCCTTTTGTTCTCCGGTGATACCGTCAAAGGCAAGAGCAGTTTCGTATCCATTGGCTTCCAGATAATCCCGCTCCAGTTCCGCAATCAGTTCATCGTCCTCTATAATCAACACTCTTTCCATCGCAACGGATTCCTTTCCCTATTAATCTATAACCGGGATAGTAACAATCACTGCCAGCCCTCCCCGGTTTTCTGCCCGGATCGTCCCGCCGTGGCCGAGGATGATTTCCCTTACCACCGCCAGCCCGATGCCACTTCCCTTCTCCGCGCTGTTCCTGGAATCATCCACCCGGTAAAAGCTGTCAAATATCTGTTCCAGAGATCCTTCCGGCACTCCCGGACCATCATCCTGGAACACCAGTTCCGCATTGTTTCCTTCCAGCGTCCGTTTCAGAGAGATCATCACTCTCGAATTTTCTTTTCTGCGGTATCTCACCGTATTGGCAAACAGATTATTAAAGATACGTTTAAATTCTTCCCTGTCCAGTCTCACCGAAAAGCTGCCTTTTCCGCAGATATATTCTATCTGCACCTGTTGGTTTTCCATGTCCGGACGCACAAGCTCCAGATACTTTTCTACATAATCTTTAAAATCTGTTTCTTCCATGTGATAATGGAAACCGGCATCCAGTCTGCTGCATTCCGACAGGCTGTCTACCAGGCTCACCAGATTCCCGGTTCTTGTCTTTATGGCCTTCAGATAGCGCAGCCTCTTTTCCGGGGTATCCGCAATGCCGTCCAGCAGTCCGTCCAGATATCCCATAATGGTAGTCAGCGGCGTCCGCAGGTCATGGGAGATTCCGGTGATCAGATCCCGCCTCCTTTTTTCATCCTTCAGCCGCTGCTGTACGGACTCCTGCAGATAGGCCCGCATTTCATCAAAATCCCTGCATACCTGGCCAAATTCATCTTTTTTCTCATACTGCATGGGCGTATCCAGATTCCCCTCCCGGATTTCTTTTGTGCCAAGGCTCAATTTCCCGAGAGGCTTTAAAATACTGCCGGAAATCCACCAGGAGAAGATGCCGTTGATACACACAGTCAGTACCACAAAAAGAACCAGAATACCAGCCAGATAACGCAGGATGCAATTTTTCAGATAATTTACCATGGTTCCATCGGTTTCCTGAGGATGGACAGCCGTAATACAGAAGATGCTTTCCCCATGCCAGAAAGAGCTTTTGATAACGGATACCTCATAGCGGCTGGCTGTCAGCATCTTCGCATAGTCAATAGCATCCCCCGCCACAGACCGCGCTGTTTCCAGATCCGTCTCGGACAGGTTGGAATAGATGCTTTCTCCGTTCTTTGTGATCATAAAACGGTATCCCAGCCCGGACAGTTTATTTTCCAGATGGGTCATCTCGTCGCTGTGCCGGATTTCTGCCTGATAGGCATCCATCTCCGGACAATACCCCCAGTTGTTTTCCCACAGCTCCTGCTGATAGTTGTAGATCATACTCTGGGCAAACTGGACACCGTTTTCATCGCTGTACATATCGATAAAGGTATGCCAGTAACTGCCCAGAGAGGTATTCAGAGACACAATCAGCACGATTGTGGTAAACAATATCGGTATCAGAACCATCATTATATTGGATAATCTGATTTTTTTCTTAATGGTCACTTGCCTGTTCTCCTCGGAAACCTTCTATATCACTTGTAGCTTACCCCTTGTAATGTATTTCATCGTAGCATGGCGGGATAAAAGATTTCACAAAGATATCTAAACAATTTCTAAACTTTACAGGCTGGTTTCTTTCCTGTCGGCGTTCCCTGAATCTGATAGATCAGATAATCCAGACATGAAATCCTTCTTTCATCCGTGTGTACTCTGCCAAGCAGATATTCTCTCTGATGTTCCAGCAGTTCCAGCTGCTTTGCCTGCTGCCCTTTATCAAACCATCCCAGAAAATCTTGGATCATTCCAGTTTCACATCCGGCATCCTCCAAATTCTGTATAACGGATTCCCTGCTTCCTATAGCTACCATTCCTGCACCCCCTGACGTATTTGATAGCCGCACAGCTTGCTGTGGAGTTTCTGAATTTAACTATAAATCCGCACAAGAAAAATAGCAAATATTTATATGTGATCCATTTTTATAGTTGAAACCTATTGAAGCTTGTGATAGGATTTTTTTAACTGACATGGGTAATAAGCAGCGAAACTATGGAAATACGTGTACTTCAATATTTTCTTGCCATCGCAAGAGACCAAAGCATCTTACGGGCTGCCGAGTCTCTTCATCTCTCACAGCCTACTCTTTCCACACAGATCAAAAATATGGAAAAGGAACTCCTATTGCCGCGACTTTTCGCTGTCCTTCTGTGCCTTCTGGCCGGAATGTCAAGCAGGTAGTCCACATTGGCCTTGATGTTCTGCAGCTCCTTCATATCCGACCGTGCCTGCTTATACTCCGCATATGCTTTCCGTTTCTGCTCCAGAAGCCCGGCATATTCCTCACGCAGAGCTTTCACAGAGGGGAGCTTCGTAATCCCCTTGCTGTCAAAATATTTCTTTGCTGCCTGATGGATCAGGATGTCCGCTGTCCTCTTGCTCCGACCGGAATTTTTTGCTGTACCCTGCCTTCCGGTATTCCACATAGACGGTCCTTGTCTTTGCATAGCTCACGATCTGTTTCTGCAGCTCCACGTTTGCGTTCATCCGTGATTCCAGTTCCTTGATCTGCGACGACAGCCTATTAAACCTGTCCGTAGTTTCCGCCGCCCTCGCCTGCAATTCCTTATAGTCCATATCCCCATGCTCCTTCAGCCAGATCACCGCCTGGGAGAGCTGCTTGATATTGAATACCTTCGCCCACCGTTCATACCCCGGACCTTTCCCCGCCCGGACCGCCGCCTCGATATCCACCAGCAGCCCCACTGAGGTAGCCATGCTGCTCCAGCTCCTTTAAGGCGCTGGCAATGGAATCCACCCCGTCCTTGCAGATACAGGCAAGCCCCTTGGTGGTGTAGTCCCAATCCTCCGGCAATGACAGTATGAGGGATAACAGCCCCTTTGCCTTCAGCGACAGCTTCACGTTGCGCAGGTGGTGGTTGCACATGGCAGTGAAATCTTTTGTTTTTTCTACCCGGAATACAGCCATAACAAAAACCTCCTTCCTTCCCAGTAGAGGGTTATTACAACAAACGCCCATATAACATGAAGCGGTACAGACGTTTGGGTAATGTGAGTTATTAAGACATACTACATGATGTGTGTATTCATATCCATAGGCGCAATAGTCCTTGTTAATGGCTTGGCTTTTTTTGACAGGTCAACGGCTATACGATTTTGTTGCTGACATACTTTACATTCAATCACGATTCCCTTTGTTAGCTGTAATACACAATCTGCTGACTTTGTAAAAAATGCTTTCTTGAACATAAAGAGAGCCGGCAAACTGTGATTTTTTCACAAGTCTGTCGGCTCTGCTTCTTTTATGCGTCGGGCTCTTCATTTTATTTAAATTGTTTCTCGATAACGGTTATATGCAATTCTTTCACGTCAATCAAATTTTCCTGTTTACATTTTGGACAATAAAGGGGGAAATTTTTCAATTCTGTATCTAGCCGAATTTGTAACCTTGTTTTGCTCCCGCAAACAGGGCAATAAATCCACTCTGTTTTCCCACTCATTTTCTATTTTTCTCCTGTTAAGGCATTTTCAACAGCTTTCTTTATGACGGTGCTTGAATTTGTTGCCCCCGATACTGCGTCAACATCTATTTTCTGTTCTTCAATGATTCTGTCAACAACAACTTCTGCGCGGTTTCCACGCTCGTTTTTATGCTCCAGAATATCAATGTTTGTAATCACTCCGTTTTGAACCGTTACTTCCACTTTGGCATAAACAAAATCCACGTCATATTCTCCGACATAAACTCCATCGGGAACATTGGAAATATCTAAATAGCTAAACGTTGTTTCTTTTACTGACCTTTTATAATCTGCCACGCTTTTCAGATAAACCGCCGTAAAAATCAAAACAATAAGAAAAAGAAAAATTGCTGTAAAGAACAGGATTCTTTTTCGGGATAATTTCATTTCAGATACCTCTCAATCTTTTTCATTGTTCGTTTAGGCAGTTCTTTCTTATTCTTTGCATTTGCACATACCACTTTTCCCGCCGACTTCATGCCTGCGGTCTTGAAAAATTCGTCCATACTACGGATTGCCCCTCTGCTTTCTCCAAATATCCACGAAAAAGGCGCGGGAGTATTGCAGGAAGTCAAAATCATATATTGTTTCCCCCGTAAACGTGGTTTTGGAAATGTGTTTGTTTCTTCCATAGCCGTTCCCAGCAATCGGTCAAATAAGTTTTTGACAGACGCCGGAACATTTGCCCAATAGACAGGGGCGGCAAGGATAACAAGCTGACTCTTATGTAATAGTGGAGCTATTTCCTGTATATCATCTTTCTGAATACAAATATGTGTATCCATGCAAGCCCGGCAACCGGTGCAGAAAGAAAGTTTCTTTTCATACAGAGTGATTTTTGTTACAGCATAACCCACCTGTTCAGCTTTATGAACTGCGAAATTCAGCATGGCTGCTGTCGTCCCATTTGTATGAGGACTGCCTAAAATAGCAAGCGCATTTTTTTCACTCATAAACCTTTCTCCTAAATCGCAATCGAATGATAAACAAGGGAAAAACCATATTCCAAAAACTTTATTTTAGATAATCCCATTGACTTTTTAATATATTCTTCTTTGTTTGTGGCAAGCTGAATGATTCCGGAAAGCATACCCCAAAAATTAAATATAGCAGGCATAATATCCAAATCATTTCGTAAATCTCCCTTTTCCATGCCGGATAACAAAAAGATTTTTATCTTTTCATTTATTTCTTCCCCAATTTGATAAGTTTCCCTTTCTTCCGGCAGATACTCTTTGCTCTCAAAATCAATGTTGATTTTATCCAATACCATTTTGAAATAAAAAGGAAATTCCTCCTGATACTGTACCAGCCCCCGGCAGATAAAGTCATATCTTGCTTTTGTGGTTTCATGCTGTATCAGAGCAGAAGATATATAGTCATAAAGTTTTTTCATACTGTTCAATACCAAAATGCCGACTATCTCCTCTTTATTTTCAAAATATACATATAATGTTGCCTTGCTGTATCCGGCGGCTTTCGCTATATCGTCCATAGAAGTCGCGGCAATTCCCCTTTCCATAAATAAAACAGATGCCGCAGACACTATGTTTTCCCGATGTACACTTCTAGGCTCTTTCTTTCTTCGTCCCATGCGTTCCTCCTTGCGATAATTAAACTCACAGTTTAATTATATAGAGAGTATTTC